>JADMIO011426246.1_pt1 | contig 17890 bp, 19 predicted proteins | sample 8958161 | NCBI WGS metagenome assembly JADMIO01 (sample SAMN16585339, study PRJNA669376) | soil metagenome | isolation source: Crop rotation soil | place: USA: Cullars Rotation, Alabama | collected 2011
CCCTCGTGACCTTGGGCGATGACAGCGTCGACTCCCCAACCGGCAACCTTCTCAGCGTGGCGCACGGCGCCGACCGTCGGCATGGTGACCACGCCGGCATCGCGCAGCTGTTTCACAAGCTCTTCGCGCGGCGCTGTCGCGAAGCTGGCGACGCGCACCCCGCTGTCGATCAGCAACCGCACTCGGTCACCGACATCGTCCTGATCGGTACGCAGGTTCACGCCGAACGGCGCGTCGGTGCGCGACTGCACCTCGTTGATGGCGGTGCGTAACTCGTCAAGCGTCATCGTTGCCGCCGCGAGTACGCCGAGACCGCCCGCCGCGCTTGTCGCGCTCGCAAGCCGCGCACCGGCCACCCAGCCCATGCCGGTCTGAACAATCGGGTGGCGAATGCCGACGAGCTCTGTGAAGCGCGTCGAGATCACGCCGCGTCGCGCGTTGCCGTTGGATCGAGCACGTCGCGGATGAGGCGAAGTTCGTCCTCACCTGGGACCGGCGTCTCGACGGCGTCCTCCGTCGCCAACACGAACCCGGTCGCGCCGACGATCTCCTCCACGGTCACGCCGGGGTGGTACGACCGCAGCCGCATCGAGTTGTCAGGCGTGTCGAAGTCGAAGACGCCAAGGTTCGAGATCACGACCCGGATCTCCACGGCGCCCCGGTTCCAGCCGATACCGGACACGAAGTCGACCCGTTCGACGAACGCACGGGACGAGTGGTTCGGCACCCAGTAGCTGGTGGTGTGGTTGATCGTGTTGCCCGGCGCGCCCCGCACACCGAGCAGCTGCGCCTTCGGTTGCTGCCAGTCGCCAATGCACGCGATGTTCTGATTACCGAAGCGATCGATCTGCGACGCGCCCATCATCACGTGACGCCGGCCGGACCACAGCGTGTCGAACACGGTACGGAACGGGAGCCATCCTTCGGCCACGCCGTCAGCGTCGAGCAGCGTTGCCTCGCCATCACTGATGAGGAGGTCTGGCGCGAACGTGGCCCGGGCCAAACGGGCGCCGAGCACCGGCACGACACCCATCGCGCTGGCGACAATCTCGCCGTCACCCCGGAAGGCCTCGGCCACCGCCCCGATGCACACCTCGATCCGCGTCGCCTCAGTCATTCAGATATCGCTCCATGAAGGCACCGAACGCGTCCGGGTCGCCCGCTGTCTTCGCGTAGTCGGCTTGCATCGCCTCGTCACGGTCGTAGTCCGGAACGCATGACGTAAACCGGGCGCCGTCGGGCGCCTCGATCACCCCGTCGACCATGCCGCGATGCACGCGCAGTGTGTGGATCGAACCTTCGTTGGCGAAGTCCTCGGTCGCGACCACTCGTTCGCACGACGCGAACCGCAACGACGCGGCCATGCAGAAGAGATCATCGAAGTACAGGTCGGGGCCGAGGAACTGCGTATTGCCGCGCGCATCGGCGCGGTTCATGTGAATGAGCGCCGCGTCGAGTTTGATCGCAGGCATGGCGACGAGCTCCTCGCCGTCCTCGTACGGCGACACCACGGTTCGCAAATCGGGGTTGATGGCCATGACGTCGGAGTGGAGCCCGGCACGCGTCGGTAGGAACGGCAACCGCAAGGCCGCCGCGTACAGACCCCACTGGAACATGCCCTCGTCCAGCTCGACCGCCTCGACCGTGCCCCTCTGCCTGGCAATGCGGAAGTGCGGCTCGAGCGGGATGGAGTCCATCGATACGAACCCGTAGACGATCTTGCGCGCCTTGCCAGTCGCGCACAGCATGCCGACGTCGGGCCCGCCGTAGCTCACGATCGTGAGGTCCTTGAGGTCGGACCGGAGAATCGCCTTCACCAACGCCATCGGCTTGCGGCGCGATGCCCAGCCGCCAATGCCGATCGTCATGCCGTCTTCGAGTTGGCCGATCATCTCGTCGGCCGTCATGCGCTTATCGCTCAAATTTGGCGTCCCGCTTCTCGACGAATGCTTGGCGCGCTTCGTCGGCCACTCCCCCGAGGTTGAGCTCGAACGTGAACCCCTGCTCGAAGCGGTAGCTGCGCTTCACATCGATCGGATCGATGCCGTTCAGCGATTCCTTGGCGCGGCGGATGACAGTTGGGCTCTTGGCTGCGATGTCGCGCGCCAATGCCCTCGCCGTCGCGCGCAACTCCGAGGGCGGCACAACTTGCAGGACGGACCCGAACTGATGCAGCTCGGCGGCGGTGGCGGTCGCGCTCGTGTAGAGCATCGCCCGGGCCTTGTGGTGCGGCACGAGCCGGTTCAGATGCGTGGCCGCGCCAAGGGCACCGCGATCGACTTCAGGCAGCCCGAAGGTGGCGTCGTCGCTGGCGATGATGATGTCCGCGTTGCCCACGATGCCGATGCCGCCGCCGAGACAGAACCCGTTGACGGCGGCGATGACCGGTACCTCACACTCGTAGACCGCGGCGAACGCGGCGAAGCATCCCCGGTTGACGGCGATCAATGCTTCGGGCCCTTGGTTCTGCAGTTCCTTGATGTCGACGCCCGCGTTGAAGCCGCGACCTTCGGCGGCGACGATCACCACGCGGGTTGCTTCGTCCTTGCCGAGTTGCGTCACCGCGTCGGCCAGGTCGAACCACCCCTTCACGGGCAACGCGTTCACCGGCGGATAGTCGACGACGACCTCGGCGACCCCGTCGTCATCGCGTGTGTGACTGATAGGCACAGCGAGGGATTCTGACACCCCGTCAGCTACGGTGCGCGATGTGATCGTGCTCGTCACCGGCGGCACCAAAGGCATCGGGCGCGGGATTGCCGATGCGTTCGCGGAGGCGAACCACACCGTCGTGGTGTGCGGCCGGTCGGCGGTGGAAACGCCACACGAGTTCATCGCGGCCGACGTCCGCGACGCGGATCAGGTCGACAGCTTGGTGACGTCGATCGTCGACAAGCACGGCGCGCTCGATGCCGTGATCAACAATGCGGGCGGCTCGCCGCCGGCCGACGCGGCGACGGCATCACCGCGGTTCTCTGCCGCGATCATCGCCCTCAACCTCACGGCGCCGCTGCTTGTCGCGCAGCGGGCGAACGCAGTCATGCAACAGCAGGACAGCGGCGGGTCGATCGTGAACATCGGGAGCTTGAGTGGCATGCGCCCGTCGCCGGGCACGGCCGCCTACGGCGCGGCCAAAGCGGGATTGCTGAACCTCACGCAGACCCTGGCGATGGAATGGGCGCCGAAGGTGCGCGTGAACTGCGTGAGCGGCGGGCTCATAGCCACCGAGCAGGCCGAGCTGTTCTACGGCGACGACGCCGCGCAGCAACGCATCTCGCAGTCGATCCCGATGGGTCGCTTCGGGACGGCGAAGGACATTGCCGCTGCATGCCTGTTTCTCGTGTCGCCCGAGGCGTCGTTCGTGAGCGGCGCGAACCTCGTGGTGCACGGCGGTGGCGAGCGCCCGGAGTTCCTACGGATGCTGGGAGCTGACTGACACCACTTCGCCGGTCATGTACGACGCGAGGTCGGAGGCGAGAAACAGGATCACGTTGGCAACCTCGTCGAGTGTCGCGCTGCGACGGAATGCCTCGAGCTGGAGTAGCGCGTCGAGCGTCTCGCGGTCCATCACCTTCTCGAGGTTCTCGTGCATGGCGAAGCTCGGCGCTACCGCGTTCACGCGCACACCGGCACCGGCCGCCTCCATCGCCGCACACCGCGTGAGTGCCATTACGCCCGCCTTGGCCGCTGCGTAGTGCGCCTGCCCGGGCTGGGCCCGCCAGCCGAGTACCGACGCGTTGTTGACGATCGCCCCGGATGACCGCGGCAGCATGTGCCGCATCGCGGCGCGCGTGCAGCGCATCGTGCCGGTCAGCGTGACGTTCAAGACGGCGGCCCACTGGTCGTCGGTCATGTCCACGAGGTTCGCGGTGCCGCCCAGACCGGCGTTGTTGACCATCACGTCGATGCCACCGTGCGCGTCGGCCGCGCTCTCGATGAGACGCTGCACGTCGTCCTCAACCGTCACGTCGCAGGGCACACCGAGTACGCCGAGCGCGTCGGCTGTCTCCTTGAGCCTGCGCTCGTGACGGTCGCTGATCACGACGGTGGCGCCCTCTTCCTGGCAGCGCCGGGCGGTCGCCTGCCCGATGCCGCTGCCGGCCGCCGCAGTAACGACGACGACCTTGCCGTCGAGCAGGCCCACTACGTGTCTTCGATAGTGATGGCTTGCTTGGGACAGCGGCGCACGGCTTCTTCGACCTTGGCCCGTAGTTCTTCAGGCGGCGTCTCGTTCAGCACATACAAGAAGTCGTCGTCGCGCACCTCGAAGACCTCGGGCGCGGCCGCCATGCACAGCGCGTTGCTCTCACACACGTCGAAGTCGACGATCACTCGCATACCCATCGAACCCAAACCTACGCTGTCGAGCCGCATGCCGCTGCCGCCCGAATTTCATGAGATGGCCAGGAAGGTCAACAACTGGGGGCGGTGGGGCGACGACGACGAGCTGGGGACGCTCAACCTCATAACCGACGACGCGGTGCGCGCCGCAGCCGCCTCGGTTCGCCACGGCAAACGGTTCGCGCTCGGCCTGCCCCTGGACGCCAACAGCCCGCAGATCGGCGCGGTGCCCGGCCGTATCAACCCGTTGCGAACCATGGTCGCCATCAACGCGCCGCTCATGGGCGATCCGTCGCAGGTCTGCTTTAGCGACGACATCGTTGTGATGGGCCTGCAGGCGGCGACGCACTGGGACGCGCTCGCCCACGCCACCTACGACGGGCGAATGTGGAACGGCTTTCCCGTGACCGACATCACGGAAGCCGGCGCAGCCCACGGCGGCATCGCCAACGTGACAAGCCTCGTCGGCCGCGGCGTGCTTCTCGACGTTGCCCGGATCAAGGGCGTCGAGCGCCTCGAGCCCGGCTACCAGATCACACCCGCCGATCTCGACAGTTGCGGCGTTGACATAGAGCCGGGCGACATCGTCCTCGTACGCACCGGCCACATGGCGTTGTTCAAACAGGGCCGCCGCGATAAATACAGCGGCAGCAGTCCCGGGCTGACGATGGCAACCTCCCTGTGGTTCCACGAGCACAACGTGGCCGCGGCTGCCACCGACACAATGCCCTTCGAAGTGTTCCCCTGCGAGCGTGACGATTGCCTCCTCCCGGTCCACCTGCTCGACCTCGTGGAGATGGGCCTCACGCAAGGCCAGAACTTCGACCTCGAAGCGCTGGCCGAGGACTGCGCCGCCGACGGCGTCTACACGTTCCTGCTCGACGCGTCGCCGTTGCCGTTCACGCACGGCCTCGGCGCTCCCGTCCAACCCGTGGCCATCAAGTAGATGAAGTTCTGGAACTCGCTCGCGTTTCTGGAGGCCGACCAGCTCGTCCCGATGGCAAAGCTCAGCGAGGAGCTCGGCTTCCACGGACTCACGATCTCCGACCACGTGGTCCATCCCGAGAAGATCGACTCGAAGTATCCGTACAGCCCTGACGGCCGACCGATGTTCAGCGACGACGCCGAATGGCCCGATCCATGGGTGCTCGTCGGCGCGCTGTCGTCGGTCACCACGCGCGTTCACTTCACCACCAACGTGTATGTCGTCCCGCTGCGCAATGTGCTCGCGGTCGCGAAGAGCGTCGGCACCGCCGCGGTTCTCACGAAAGGACGCGTCGCGCTCGGCATGGGCGCGGGGTGGATGCGCGAGGAGTTCGAGCTCCTCGATCAGGACTTCGAGACACGCGGCAAGCGCATCGACGAGATGGTTGCCGCCCTGCGACTGCTCTGGACGGGCGACGTCGTCGAGTATCACGGCGACTACGTGAACTTCGATCGGCTGTCAATCAGCCCGGCGCCTGGTCGCGTGCCGATCTGGGGCGGCGGCCAGTCGCCGACGGCAATGCGACGGGCGGCGCGACTCGACGGCTGGGTCGGCACTGTCTATGCACCCGACGACGCGGTCGCGTACGCCGAGAAGTTGCGCCAAGCTCGACGCGATGCAGGGACCCTCGATCGCGACGACTTCGAGGTCTCGCTCGCGGTCTACGCGGTGCCGACCCCCGAGCTCGTCGGCCGGCTCGAGGACGCGGGCGTGACGTCGTTGTACACGGCGCCGTGGATGTACGGCGGCGGTTCGACGTGGGACGAAAGGAGAGCGGCTATGGAGCAGTTCGCAGAGAGGACGTTCCGATGAGCCATCCGTTGGGCGAGGTTGAAGCCGCGTTCCGCACGTACTGGCAGACCGGCGCGGTGGGCGAGGACTGGGACGCGTGGTCGGACCTGTTCACCGAGGATGCCGAATACGTGGAGCACGTGCTCGGCTCGATGCACGGCCGGGCCGAGATCAAGCCGTGGATCATCAAGATCATGAACGACTTCAGCGAGCTCTACACGTTCTACGAGTGGCACATGGTGGAGGGTGACCGCGTCGTCGTGTACATGCAGAATCGGCGGGACCATCCCGATCCCACGCAGCCCCCGATCGACTTTCCCGGCATCACGATCCTCCACTACGCGGGCGACGGGAAATGGGACCTCGAAGAGGACTACTGGGCGTACAGCCTCGCGACGCGAGCGGCCAAGCAATACCTCGAGGCGTGCGCGCAGTTCGACGCCAACCACGCCACGAAGCGCACGCGACAGAACTGGCCGGCGTCACCCGCCTGGACGCACCCCTAGCCACAGCTCGACACCGCGCACCCGCCGTGGCTCCCGCTCGAGGAGCGCGGTGAAGAACGACACCATCGCGTCGCGGTGGTCCATCGGGCCGACCACCACTGAGCGCACCCGCATGCGCTTCATGTCGCGCGCAAGCTCGGCGCGGAGCGTGGCGTCGAGGACCGGCAGCGGCTTGCCCCGCTGGATCTCCTCCATCGTGCGCGAGAGCGTCGTCGGGATCGGCATGAACGCCATGTGTCCCGAACGATCAGGCCCGATCGTGTACCCCGATGGCATCCGGAAGCGCATGTGAGCCACCGCCTGCCACAACATGGGTTCGGCCGTCGAGGTGTCACGTGAGAACGGCGCCACCAGTGCCACCGAACCGCGCGGAATCTGGCGCGCGCCGGCGGTGAAGAACGCGGGCGTGGAGGCCCTCGTGCTTACGACATTCGGCTTCGGCGCGAGCGGAAGCAGCGCGATGGCGGCGAGCACACCGACGGTGACGTAGCGCTGCGCGCGCCACACGTGGTCGACGAGGATCGCGACGATCACGCCCGCCAGGAGGTACACGTACAACATGAATCGTCCCGCGAGCATGTTGTTGATGATGGGGACGTCCTCGAAGACCTTGAACGGCAGCGTCTGACCGCTGACGACGCCGGCTACGTGCAAGTGCGGGCCCATCGACAAGATGGCGGCGACGGCGGCGACGGTCCCAGTAATGCGAATCATGGGGCGGGACCACCATCGGATCACGACGATTACCAACAGGATCAGAAGCGGGAACCCGATGTACGTGCCCGCTTCGGCTGGGCAACAGGAATCGGTGAACTTCGAGGTGACCTCGCGCGTCCACGCCGGCTCCACGAGCAGGTTGCTGCGGGGGATCACGAAGCCGACGAGGTCCGAGACGAAGATGTCCGGTCCCCACAGCGCGCCGGTGCGCACGTGTGGATCGCCGAAGAGCATCACCGCGAGCGGCGGGGCGCCGAGCGCCAGCGCGGAACCCACCGCGACACTCAGTGCAATGACGGCGTGGCGGGCCCGCGCCGCGACCTCCGACGCGTAGGCGAACACCAACACGATCAATGCGACCGTCGCCATGACGAACTCGGTAGCGAGAAGCTCCGAGCTCAGCATGAGTTGCGCGAAGGCAAGGCCACCGAGCGCCACGCCCACGGGGATGGGCCGCCGTCGCTGGCGCACGAGGATCTCGTCGATCACGAGGAACAGCAGCGGAGGGATGAACGCGGTCGGCAGATTGGGATGGGCGGCGGCGTGGTTGACGATGTACGGCGAGAAGCCATAGAGCGCAGCGCCGACGCCCGCGGCGATTGGTGCATCTACGTAGCGCCGCAGCATCACGTACGCGCAGAATCCAGAGAGTGCGACACCCATCGTCGTGAGGACGTTGAACGCGACGATCGGCCCAAGGGTGAGCGTGATCGGTGCAAGCAGGAAGCCGGCGAGGGGCATCGACGTGTTCCACATCAGGTTCACGCCGTCAGGGAAATTGAGGTGGTGACTGATCAGCGGGTTGTCGCCGTGCGCCAGCGCGTGCGGAACCCAACGCAGGTACCACATGAACTGCGATGCGTCACCGGGGACGCCGATCCACCGGTGCGACGGCGACGCCCACGCATGGTGGAACAGCACGACTGTCAGCGCGACGAATACAAGGAGCGCGATCCCCCACTCCCTGCCCCGGCGCCGCATCAGGTGCGGACGGTAGGCAACCTCCTTCCTGATCGCAATGACCGGCGCGACTTAAATCACGGTGTGCTCGCTGTTTCCTGGGACACCATCCGCGTCTTCATCCACGTGCTCGCCGCGTCCGTTTGGGTCGGCGGACAGCTCACACTGGCGGGCCTCGTGCCCGGACTTCGCGACCTCAGCGCGGACGCACCGCGTGCCGTCGCCCGGCGGTTCAACCGCATTGCGTGGCCGGCGTTCGCCGTTCTTGTCGCCACCGGAATCTGGAACGTGATCGCCATCGACCCGGCGTTCGATACCGCGTACGGACGCACCGTGATGCTCAAGGTGGCGGTCGCGGCGCTTTCAGGTGTCGCCGCGTTCCTCCACTCGATCTCCTGATCGCGAGCCGCGCTCGCGGTGTTCGGCGCGTTGTCGGGCCTCAGCGCGCTCGGCGCGCTGTTCCTCGGCGTTCAGCTGGGCTGAGCTCTACAGCGACCGCAACCCGGGGTTGCGGACGCCATAGAGGTGGGCGTTGATCTTGTGGCCGAGTTCCTCCACCGTCCAGCGCTCGCCCTTCTTCTCGATGGTCGGCCCGTAGTCCCAGGGCTTCATGCGCACGATCGTTTCGCCAACCGCGCGCAGCACCTGGCCGGTGATGTGCGCGGCCTCGTCGCTCGCCAACCAGGCGACGAGCGGTGAGCCATTGGACGGGTCGGTGATGCTGTATTCCGTGAAGTCGTCCGGCTCCTTCGGCTTCAGGTCGTCGCGACCCGGGATCGTGCCGGCGATGCGCGTGGCGCCGGCCGGGGCGATGCAGTTCACGGTCACGCCGTAACGAAGCAGCTCGAGCGACGTAGTGATCGTCATCGCTGCGATGCCGGCCTTCGCCGACGCGTAGTTCGCCTGGCCCACGTTCCCTTCGAGGCCGGCGCCTGACGTCGTGTTGATGATGCGGCCAGTGACCGGTCGCCCCGCTTTGCTTTCCGCGCGCCAGTAGTTGGCCGCATGATGCGTGGGGCAGAACGTGCCCTTGAGGTGCACGCGGATCACGGAGTCGAAGTCATCCTCCGACATGTTGAACACCATCCCGTCGCGGATGATCCCGGCGTTGTTGACGAGGATGTCGAGCTTGCCGAAGGACTCGATAGCGGTCTTGATCATCTGGCCAGCGCCACCGAAGTCGGCCACGTCGTTGTAGTTGGCGACCGCCTCTCCGCCGCGGTCTTTGATCAGCTGCACAACCGTGTCGGCGTCCTGCTCGCTCGCACCGTCGCCCCGCACCGTGCAACCCAGGTCATTGACCACGACCTTGGCGCCCTGCTTCGCCAATTCCAACGCGTGCCCGCGCCCAATCCCGTGCGCTGCACCCGTGACGATCGCAACTTTTCCATCGAGCAATCCCATGATCTGACGGTACGTCAGATTTCCCCAGTGCCGCCAAGTCTCCTTTTGGCGACTTCGTCTCAACGGAACTGCCAATCGGGGGTTTCCGTGCGGCTTACCCCGCATTCCGTCGCTTCCGTTGAGATTTTGTCGCCATGGATTCCGCAATCGCGAGTCCGCGCATCGTCTCGCGGCACACGTACTTCTCGCGGGTTGTGACATCCCAGTAGGTAAACCGCCGAATGTGGTGACTCCGATCAGCGATGCGGTTTCCACGGTTGAGGTCCCACTGCAGGGCCTGAGGCGAACTGTGGGTCTCGAGCCCGTCCACCTCGACGCCAAACGGGGTCGGCGTCCAGTGGAAGTCGACGCGTGCCACGAACACGGCGCCGTCGTAGATCGAGAACTGCCGCGTCGGCTGTGGCACGCCTCCACGTCGGAACACTTGGAGACAGATCGTTTCAGCGTCACTCTCCGTAGGCGGCGCACCTGGCGGACGACGTGCGACGACCGCACGAAGCGTTGGCGCGCCGGGACGTCGCGAGATCTGCGCAGCGAATGCTCGGAGTTCGGCTTCGGTGAATAGCTCGCGACGGAGACCGGATTCCATCGCGCGTTCGACTCGATCCGCGTCGAGGAGGTAGCCGAGGTCGGCCAGCGTCTGGAGCGGAGATGTCATCAGAACGCCGTCGCGTTCGACCAGGTCAAGCTCGTCATAGCGACGGCGCATGAACACGCCAGGCGTCGTCGGCCGGCGTGTGTGCGGGACGCTCCACTGCAAGCCGTGGTCGGGCACACCGTCATATGCGTACGCCACACCGGCGGCGCAGTGGGACAGGGCAGCCGGGCTACCGAGACCGGCCGAAGCGACGCGCAGTGAGGCACCGACTGTGCCCGGGCGCACGTAAACGCCTCGACGCGGCCGCTCGATGATTCCTGCGTTGCGAGCATCGGCGAGGAGTTGACGGCTGATGCCGTAAGCCTCGGCCTTCGCAGGCGTCAGAACGCCGGCGCACGCATCGATCGCGGCGAGGATCCGGAGCTGCGTTTCGATATTCATGACCCGCCACTATGGCGACCGGGTGCGCGCACTTCGCCAGGTGTGTCCTGAGGACGGCGACAAGATCGCGACGAAACCGCTAGAAGAGCCAACTACAACATCAAGTTGGGGCTCCACGGGCGTTCCGTTGAGGACAAGTCAGCGAAAGGAGACTTGGCGCACAGATGAAGTTCGGGGTGTCGCTCGGGCGGTTGAACCCGGCGTTCTTTGGCGACGTGACGGAGGCGGCCGACGAACTCGGGTTCGAGTCGGTGTGGCTGCCCGAGCATCTCGTGTTGCCCGTGGCCATGGCCGGCTCGCCGTACGCCGAGGCCGACCACCCACCTGTGCCGCCGACGACGCCGGTGTTCGACGCGCCGACATACCTCGCATTCCTCGCGGGACGCACGCAACGCATCCGCTTCGGCACCTACGTGTACCTGTTCGGGATCCGCCACCCGTTCATCGCCGCGCGCGCGTTCGCGACGCTCGACATCATCAGTGGTGGCAGGGCCGAGGTGGGCGTCGGCGCCGGTTGGTTGAAATCCGAGTGGGACGCGGTTGGTCTCGACTTTGCATCACGCGGCCGACGGCTCGACGAAGCAATCGACGTCGCCCGCCGCCTCTGGACCGAACCGGAGATCGAACACCACGGCGAGTTCTACGACTTCGATCCCGTGTGCTTCGAGCCCAAGCCGATCCAGCAACCGCCGCCGATTTCGATCGGCGGCGAATCCGCGCCGGCGCTACGACGCGCGCAACAGCGCGGCGATGGGTGGCTTGGCATGGGCCACACCCCCGAGTCGGTGAAGCCCATCGCCGACCAGCTCAAGCGGCCCGGTTTCACCGTCACGATCAGCGCGGGCGTCACCACCGCCGAGGAGGTCGACGCGTTCGCGGCCGCCGGCGTCGACCGCATCATCGTGAGCCCGTGGCGACGCTCGCCAGAGGCGATCACCGGGTTGCAAACTTTCTCAAGCAATCTCTTGACGTGATTAGCAGGTGCTAAGTATAGTTAGCACCATGACCAACGACCTTCAGGACACCGTGATCGACACGATCAAGACCGTGCAGGACGTCGCCGTGGGCGTCGTCACGCAGGCCGCCGACGCCATCAAGCCGTTCGTGCCGGAGCTTCCCGACCTCGGGCTGCCGACGCCGAAGGAAATCGTCGACCAGGCCTACGACTTCACGCAGAAGCTCATCGCTCGCCAGCGCGAGTTCACCGGTCAGGTGCTCGACGCCGTCAACGTCTAAACCCTCCTCTCCCAAGGAGTCACCGGCGCCGCAACGACGCGGCGCTGGTGGCGCGTGGCAGGGCGCGCTCGGTGAGTTCATTCGCTCGCAGCGACGCCTCGCCAACTTGTCGCTGCGCGACCTCGCGGAAAAGACGAACGTCTCGAACCCCTACTTGAGCCAGCTCGAGCGCGGGTTGCACGAGCCCTCGGTACGCGTTCTGAAGTCGATCGCCCAAGCGCTAAACGTCTCGGCCGAGACGCTGCTCGCGCAAGCGGGCTTGCTCAGCGGCGACCTTGACGACCCGTCGACCACCGCCGACACCGAGGCTGCGATTAAAGCGGACGGCCGACTCACCGAAGCACAGAAGAAGGCGCTCCTCGCCGTGTACCGCAGCTACGTCGCCGAGAACGAGTAGCTACCGCCTCTACGACTCGATACGGCAGCCGAGTTGTTGGCGAAGTGAGTCGGCCAGCGGCGGCACCGTCTGGCCCGTCATCTGCAGCACCGCCGCCTCCATGCCCGCGATCTCATCGATGCCGAGGCCGATCACGGTTGGTGCGGTGACCAACGCGGTCAGGTCGTCGGGCAGCTGGGCAGCAATCTGATCGTCGATCGGGCATATCGTGCGCACCGACGGAATCGGGAAGTACGCGCACACCGAATACAGCGGCGCGAGATACGGCATCAGCTCCGCTAGCGGGACGTCCTCGACCGTCGGCGCGACCACTGCGACGACGACTGCGGCGAGACCGATGCCCGAGCAACCGGTCGCCATCATCGGGGCCATCGCGTTGAACAACGGCTCGAGCTCCGCGGGCGTCGCGGGGAGCGGCAACGGCGGCAAATCCGGGAGAAGCGCGCCGAGCCCACCTTCCTCGCCGGGTTGCGGCCCTTCGGTCGGCGTCGGCGCCGGCGCATCCGGCCCGGCCGCGGCCGGTCCTACTACGGGCGCCAGCACTACCGGCGATGATGCCAGCGGCTCCACCGGGGCGCTGTCTACCGCCGGCAACGGCGCCGCAGGCGCAAGGCCGACGATGTTCGCCGTCGTACCCGGGCTTACCCGCGGCGCGCCGGGATGGTGCACAACGGGGATTAGCGCCATCGCGAGCAGCCACGCGGTGAGGACCGCGTACCACTTCGGATACCGCCGCAGGTGATGCACGACCGTCGCTCGCGTCGCTGTCACGGCGCCGCCTTCGGTTGCAGCGCGAGACGCGACGCGAGACCACGCAACTCGGCGACCTCCAGTGTTCCGATGACGCGCACGAAACCGCCGTCCGGCAACGCGGCTCGTATCTCGTTGGCGCGCAGGTCGAGCACGAGTTCGGCCGCATCGATCGGCGCGACGTGAATGGGGGCCGTGGGCCGGGCGTGATCGAACGGGGGCCGGCCACTGCGGCTGGCCCCCTGGTCGACGATCAGCAGATCCGCGCCGCGCCGATAAACGTCGGACACGAGCGACGTATCACCAGCAAGCCCCGGCGGCACCACCGCATAGCGTCCCACGTACTCGAAACCGGGCGGCGTCTGCGCAAAGACGAAGAAGCGCTCGAACGGTGGGCGTGGGTGCGGATCAGTCGGCTGCGAGCGCCCGCCGCCGGAGCTGACGTCGATCCCCTCTCCCGCAGGCACGCCGGGGACGTCTCGCACCGCGGCGCCGACCGCAAGGTCAGTTGCCCGGAGCAGTCGCGTCGTCGCGCCGTCCTGAACGTCCTGCTGTTCGAGCACGATGCTGCCGCGGGCGACGCAGAACTCGCTGTACGCGCGCGGCGTGGGGCGCGCCCGCGACAGGGAGCCGCCGGCGATCGCGCCGCCGGTGCGGTAGAGCTGACAGCGACGGCCTGCCACCGTGCGCCGCCCGCGCCGAACGACGAGACCGCGGCGCTGGGCCTCGACAAGAGCGATGTCGACGCGCAGATCGCTGCCAGCGCCGGCCGGCGCGATCTCGAGCACCGTCCACGGGCTGGCCGACCGCGTGGCCAAGCGTCCGAGCGCCGTGATCCGCTCAGTGCGACCTATCTCGACGCGGCTCGCGAACGGACGATTTACGAGCAACCGTTGCGTGGTCGTGTGTCCGCCGTCGATCACCCGGTACGTCACCGCGTATCGCTCGGCCGGCGCGCCCAGGGCAAGCGGCGCCGTCGACGTTCCCGAGGACCGGCAGCCGCTTGCCGTGACGAGGGCCAGCACCACCACGCTGCGGTGCCGACGCCTCACGTCCGCACCAACTCGTCGCCGCCGAGGTAGGCGGCGACGACGGTCGGGTGCCGCAGGACATCGTCCGCCCTCCCACTCGTTACGACCGCCCCGGCTTCGAGCGCAACGAGTCGGTCGGCGATCGACGTGAGCAGCGACATGTCGTGCTCGATGATCAGGATGCTCGCGTCGAGCTGACGTTGCACCGCCTTCAGAATCGGGCCGAGCGCCTCGGCTTCCTTCTGCGCGATGCCCGAGGACGGCTCGTCGAGCAACAACACCGAGGCGCGGTTGGCGATGAGACACGCGAGCTCGACAATCCGGCGAGAGCCGGTGGACAGCTCGGCAACGAACTTGTCGGCGAACGCGCCCAAGCCGACTAGGTCGATGACGTCGTCGACACGGGCATCGAGGCGCTGCTCGGCCTCCAGATGAACGGGTATGCCGAACGCGGCCGACAGTGGGTCGGCCACTTCCACCTGGCGCTCCATCGACGCGGCGATCACCTCGCGCACCGTTAGGGATGGCCACAGCCGCGCGTCTTGGAACGTGCGGCCGATGCCAGCGCGCGCGCGGCGGTGCGCCGGCCAGTCGGTGACGTCCTCGCCGCCGAGAAGGACTCTCCCCTCGTCGACCGGCGTAAAGCCGCAGATCAAATCGAAGACGGTGGTCTTGCCGGCGCCGTTGGGTCCGATCAGCCCGAGAACTTCGCCGCGGCGAAGTTCGAATGAGACGGTGTCGACCGCGCGGACGCCGCCATAGCGTTTGGCAACGCCGACCACCTCCAACACCGCGGGGGCGTCCGGCACCGCCGCCACCTTCGATCGCACCGCGTTCGATCGCACCGCCTTCTTGGCGCGCGGTGCGCGATTGGTTCCTTTGAGATACACGGCGCGCAAGAGGTCGGTGCGCTCGAGCAGATCGGACGCGGGACCTTGGAATCGCACCTCGCCCTTCTCGAGGAACACGGCCCGCTCGGCGAGCCGTAGCGCCGTGTTCACCGACTGCTCGACGAGGATGATCGTGGTGCCGTTCCGGTGGATGCCGCGAACGATGTCGAGCAGCGATTCGACGATCACGGGCGCAAGGCCGAGCGACAACTCGTCGATCATCAGCAGCCGCGGCCGGGCGATGAATGCCTTGCCGAGACTGAGCATCTGTTGCTCGCCGCCGGACAGGCTGCCTGCCGCCGTTTCCAAACGTGAGGTCAGCGCCGGGAAGTACTCGAAGACACGATCGGTGGCTTCGCGGACGTAGGCGCGGTCGCGGCGATACAGCCACGACGCGGCGCGCAGGTTCTCGAGCACTGTTAGTCCCGGGAAAACACCGCGACCGCCAGGAACTTGTGTCACGCCGAGTCGCGCGATCGAGTTCGGATCCAGCCGCGTGATGTCGGTCCCGTCGAAATGGATCTCGCCTGCTCTGGCAACTGCCAGGCCGGAGATGGCGCGCAGCACGGTGGACTTGCCCGCGCCGTTCGTTCCCAAAAGCGCGACGATCTCGCCGTCGGCGACGTCGATGTTCACACCGAACACCACCTGTGTCTGGTCATAGGCGACGTCGAGATCGCGTACCGAGAGCAACGCCGTCACGTCCGCGACAACTCCTCTTCCTGGTCCAGGCCTTCGAGCGCCATCGCCAGCGCGATGCGTGACTCGTCCTCATCGATCCGTACGTCGGCGATCAGGCTCGGGACGATGAGGGCGCGCCGGCCTGCGACCCAGCGCAGGTATGCGTCGCGGGCGCGGTACAGCAAACCGCCGAGGCCCTCGGGCAGGAACATCAGCAGCACGAGGATGCCGAGCCCGCTCGCCACCAACTCCCACGCCGCCGGCAGGAAGAACTCGGCGCCGCGCACATAGACCGCGCCCAAAACTGCACCGGGCAAGGAGCCGAGCCCGCCGATCACGACCATGGAGAACAGTCGCAGGCTCACCTCCGCGCTAAACGCATCGGCGAATACTCCGCGTTGATTGACGACATACAGCGCTCCGGCGAAACCCGCGAGCGCGCCGGATACGCCGAAGGCGAGCAGCTTGACGGCGGTGGCATTCATCGTCGCCGCTTCGGCCGCGACCTCGTTGTCGCGTACAGCGATGATGACGCGGCCCGTGCGGCTTCGTCGCAGGTTCCGTACGACGATCAGCACGATCACCAACGCGACGACGCAGAAGTAGTACTGCTGCCAGTCCTGTTCGAGTGACAGACGCCCCCACAGCGCGGGGCGGGGCACGCGTTTCTCGATGAACCACGGGAAGTACTGCTCTTGCAGCAAATACGTCTCGGCAGTTACGGCGAAGGCCAGTGTCGTCACGGCGAGGAACAAGCCGCGGATCCGCAGGGCCGGGAGCCCGATCACAACTGCCACTGCGGCGGCGACGAGCGCGCCGATCGGCAGTGCGATCAGAAAATCGACGCCGTGACGCCCGTACAGCACCGCCGTGGCCGCCCCGCCGAAACCCACGAGCGCGAACTGACCGAGTGAGATGTGTCCTGCCCAGCCGGTCAACACGAGCAAGGACGTTGCGACGATCGCATAGATCGCGACCAACGCAGCCGCTTGTTCCTGACTGGGGCGGGCCCAGAGCGGCAACGTCACCACCACGGCGACAAGCAGCACCCGCAGCCCGATGAACGCGTATCGCACCTCGGGCAGGCCCCGCAGTTCCCGCGGTACCGGGCGCACCTCGCGGATCGCGCGCCATGTCGAGATGCCGGTCTCCGCGGCGCGGCTGAAGAAGTCACGCTGCAGTAGAAGTCCCACCAGAATGACGACGACGAGAAGCGCGTCGACGACGTTGGTGTTGCTGAGCTGCCAGCTCGCCGCTTCCTGGAACACACCGATACCGATTGCGGCCACGACGGTGCGCCACGGGTTCTCCATGCGGCCGAGCACCGCGGCGGCCAGCGTACGCAACAGCAGCGCGTTGCCGCTCCCCGACACGCTTTGGAACGAGGCGAAGCCGACGATGGGCACGCGCAAGATAACGGCGAGCGCCGAGAGCATTCCGGTCAGTGCCCACACCAACGTCGACAGCCGCCGTACAGGTATGCCGAGGAGGTTGGCCCGGTCGCCGTTCTCGGCGGCCGCGCGAATCGCCACGCCGTAGTTCGTGTACCGCAGGAACACGGCGACACCGATCATCACCAGCGGGACCAGGACCAGAGCGACGATGTAGTTCCCGTCGAACACAACCGGGTTGATCGTGAAATGCGACTTGAAGGGTGTCGTGAACCGCTTGGCGCTGAGCCCGCTCCACCAGATCGGGATCAACAGCGCGATGCCGTTGAGCACCTGCGCGACGCCGATCGTCGCGACCGTGAGGATGAGCCGCGGCGCGTTCTGTAGACGGCGGACGACGGTGACGTTGATGAGCGCGCCGGTGAGGGCGGCGATCACCACACCGGCGCCGATCGCCGCGAAGTAGTTCCAGTGGAGCTGCAACACGAACTGGATCGACAGGACGGCGGCCACTGCGCCCATCTCCGCCTGCGCGAAGTTCACGATGCGGTTGGCTCGATAGACGAGCACGATGCCCAGCGCGAGGAGCGCGTACAACGAGCCGAAGACTGCGCCCACGAGGAGGATGCCAACCGGCAACCCGCGGTCGGTGCCGTGGTCGAGCACTTGCCAGAGCAAGAGGAGCCCGGCGGCGATGGCCAGCGTGCGGAGCAGTCGGCGGCGGTCGGTCATCGCCCCGGATAGATCGGCGGATCTTCCGCCGGCCACTC
>JADMIO010634599.1_pt1 | contig 17884 bp, 22 predicted proteins | sample 8958161 | NCBI WGS metagenome assembly JADMIO01 (sample SAMN16585339, study PRJNA669376) | soil metagenome | isolation source: Crop rotation soil | place: USA: Cullars Rotation, Alabama | collected 2011
AGACTTTAGAAAGTATATCTATTCCTGAGGAACGAATTGCTCATATATTTCGAAATAAAGAAGGCCATCTATTGAATACACCTGAAAATCATCAATTACTTAAATCTGTAGCTGAAGACAAATCTGCAATATTAGGTAAAGATAAATTTGGAAACATATGGTCAGCGACGACGAATCAAGATGGAACACAGATTTGGGTACAAATTAGAAATGGCAAAATTATAAATGGCGGTTTAAACTTGCGCCCTAAATTTTTTCACCCTGCAACTGGATTATCTCGCCCCTTAAGAAAACCTAATAAGTAGGAGTAACATATGAAACTAACAAAAAAACAAGCTTATATAGCTATGTTTTATTATCTAGAGAATCTTTATAATCTTACACACTCAGATGATCTAGGTGGATTTCTAGGAAGCATGGTTATTTTAGAAGATGGAAAACCCGTAGATTCTGCTGTATGGAGTGACTGGGATGATGCGGTACAAAAAGCATTAAAGAAATTTCCCGAATAATCGTTAAAAGAATAAAAAATACTAGCAAAACGCTATCGATACTTTATTGATGAAGCTACCTCAACTGCTTATTCTCAATATCATTCGTTCTGATTCTTTCCTAATAAATCCATTAAGAGCGAATCTCGCCCCGGCGGCGTCCCTTCTTTTTTTTTCAAGATCAGATAGTTTTTTTGCTAATTCTATGGCAAGAATATTTTCTCTATATTCTTTCAATGAGGTCATTAAGATCTTGAATTGCTCAGGTGTTAGCTCTTGTCTTTCGAGTGCCTTAAAAATTTCAAATGCCATTGGTGCAAGTGTTGATGCATTACTTATTTTTTGTGGTAGCGTTATATTAATAGGCTCTGCTGTAGGTTTAGCAGGTAACATTCGATCAAGAAATAATCGCAACATTGCTTCATTGTCATAAGGGGTCATATATGACCCCATTTCTTACATCCTCAAAATTATTCCCATAAATCTTATATCTTTTGTGCCACCCAAACTGTAGCTTCTCCGCACTCAGAATCTTGAACCTTATGAATTAGTATTTTAAATGAGGTAGCGCTAAGAAGCTTTTTATATTCTTTTGTGGATAAAGAAGCATGATACAGTATCTGACCACCGTTATTGCTCCATATCTCATCTTCTTCCTCGCCGGCAGTGAAAGCTAAAATGCCGCCTGATTTAGTATGTTCGCTAAATATTTTAAACATCTTGCGCTGGCTATCATGATCAAGATGAAAAAAACTATGCCATGCTAAGACAACATCGAATTTTTGCTTCAAATTAATGTCGCGCATATCAGAAACTATCCACTGCTGATCCGGAAAACGCTTATTGCACAGATTAATCATTTTCTTACTACCATCAACACCCATGACTTTAAAACCTTTATCAATGAAAAACTGCGCAATAGGTTCTCCCGTCCCGCAGCCCAAGTCCAATACAGAGGCGCCCGCAGGAACGGATTTTACGATTAAATTTAAATACTCAGATTCCATAAGGGTTTTAGTGCGTGTCGCATCAAACCACTGCACGATTTCTTCGTAAGACTCATAAACTTTTTCTTTATTTCGCTTGGTCATGGCTATTGGTCAAGTGCTTTCATAACTTTATTAACATCATTTTCAACTATTTTATTGATTTCAGAATCTTGATCTGAGTAACCAACGGATTCAACAATCAAGGTAGCGACTTCTTCATAAAATGCATCACGTTCGCGATGTTGTTTTTCTAGAAAGTTCTTCATGTTTTCCACTGGAAGTGAGGGAACTCGTCCATGCTTCATGCGTTCAAGCTGGGTTGGAATAGAGACTTTTAAATATATAACGTATTCAGAAGATAATAAGTTCCGACATTGTTCGCTCGATACAACGCATTCTTCTAATAAGACAACAATATTTTCTTTCCCAATAGAATGAGAAATGATGTCTTCTTGAGAGCGATTAAATGCCGCTTCACCTTGTTCGCCCAGAATTTCACGAGTTTGCCGGCCAATATATCGTTCAATACTTGGATTTGCATCGATTATTTGCCACCCTAATTTTTTGGCTAATACTTCGGTAAATAAAAATTTACCTGCTCCCATATGTCCGACAATGAAAATACGTTTAGGTTTGGGCATGCTTATCTCCACTAAAGGTTGTTAGGCAATTAATTATGTCACCCCCACTCTTTGCTTACCATTGAAAACAACCTTCCCTCACCTTTATCTGACTTAGCCCATTGGAGTTCAGGGTCAAATTGCAGGGGGCGGTTAATACCCCAAGTTTTAAAACAATGATTCTTGCTGGGGGGTATAAACCTGGGGCGAGGGTCTAGTTTGAATCCGGTGCCCGATAACCCTCTAGACTATTCCACGAGCGACAGGGTAAGGCTAAATTTCCTAGCTTGGCCATAAAAGAAGTGGGTAATTATCAATTAAAAGTGGGCATTAATGACTATGAAAATACCCACATGACATATAATCATATGTTTAATATAGATAAAATAAGTAGGTAATGGTTATTTTCAAGTAGGTATTAATCGTGGCATTATTACCTACTTAATAAAAGGTTCAGTGCAATGAGTTCATTAAAGATAGAATATCTCGAAAATTTAACTTTCACGGCTGAGCAAATATCTACTTTACGTTCGCTGGGAGAATATCGTGGCAAACAGGCTCTTTTTTTAAGCAATCGCCTCAAGCGCTTAAAAGCCTACAATTAGTCGCCAAAATTGAATCAAGTGAGTCATCCAATAGGCTTGAAGGCATAGAACTGCCGCATAAAAAAATTGAAGAATTAGTTTTGAAAGACACTGCACCCAAAAGTCGTTCTGAACAAGAAATCGCTGGCTATAGAGACGCATTAAATTTAATTCATGAATCAGGTGAACATATGCCGTTCACAGCCAATGTCATCTTACAATTGCACGGCATATTATGTCGTTACCTAGAAAAAGGGGTCAGGCTTAACATTTTGACATTTTTTTACAACTTTTCTTTTTTTAAAAATGTCAAAATGTTAAGCCTGACCCTCTTCCTAAATTTACCTGTTACTTGTATTGAGGATGATGGAAAACAATTTGACTTGGGTGTAGTCCGCCAGTATCTAATTGGCTCACCTTATGCCAAGTCAACTTATAGTGCAAATGGTTGTGCAATTTCATCAAATGTTGAGGACACAATAGCACACTCGAGAAGAGAGCTGCTCGAACGACATATTTGTTGCGAAATTTGGTACAAACAAAGCTGCATACTTATAGCGTGTCCTGAGTACAATTTTACAGGTCATAATTTTGAGATAAAACTTTATACAACAACCAATGTTCTTCCCCATGACCATTTTGCAATTGCCGCCTTAGAATGCGAAACAGAAGATTTCTTTGCCCTAGGTGCTTCGGTTAAAACTACATTTGAAGCTGCACGTAACCATGCGATTTGTGAAGCTGTGATGCTATTCCATGATGTCCTTAAGAAAATCCCAGGAAGCATAGCAAATCCTTCTGCCAGCAAACTCCTTTCGTTAAGAAACAAATCAACTTCTCAGGCTAGAAAAGCATACTTTACAAGAATATTAACTAAAAAAACTCTATCAAGCGGTGACTATATTGAACCAATATGTAAAACTATTATCTTTGAGCCATTACCAAATATTTACGCTTCGAGGACTTTTTCTGCTGATGCGCTCAATCCTCGAGACTTTGATATGGGTAATGTGCCTGTAATGCCACTATTTTGAGTGTATATGACTAAAATACTAGCAGCTTTTGGTTTATATTGGCATGTTATTTTAGATCTCATCTTAACGCATCTTTATGTGATTGCATTCTTGTTTGCTGGTTATCCCGCAATCGCCGCTTTTCTGATGGCTGTCGATGCCTTATTCAAGGCAACGTTAATGGTTTTTTTATCCAGACACATTGTTCCACTTTCTGCAAATACCAGGGGGAAGTTAAGCGTTTTATTTCGTTTTAGTTTGGTTGGAACATGGCTACTCGCCACCATTCAATTACCTTTTTTCAAAATTTCTTTACTAACTTTTTCTCCATTCATTTTATTTAAATTGATCTCAACAATTGATACATCTATGAGTATGAATTTCATTTTTTCGTTACAAAAAAAATTCAATATAAGCATAAGCCAAAGTGCAGCCGCAATGAATATTTTAGTTCGTTCCGGGACTGCAATTGCACCGGCAATTGCGTTAATGCTTATCCGAGATCCAAAAATAGTTTGGATGATATTTGGATTAGTTCTGACCATAGGCATCTTTAGTACTTTACTTTTAAGGAATGTATTCTTTACTAGCAAAGCACCGTCGAGCATCAAACCAAAACATCTTTCTTTTACCACCTTAATAAAAAACCCCTTAATGCGCTGGGGCTTAAATTTACAGTTTTTAGTAAATCTAGGATTCTCGGGAGTGGCATTCTTATTACTCGCACAACTCAAATTGCATAGTGATGTCATATTAAATGAAATTACTATTTTGTATGGAACATTCTTTCTAGTGCAAGTATTCGTATTAGTTGGTGGTGACAAAATCATACTCGCAACTAAACCTGTCCATATCACCATTATGATTCTCACCTGTGCTTTTGCAGTTTTCGCAGCAGGAATGAGCAGTGGAGTGATTAGATTACTAATATGTGGGCTAATTGGTCTAACTTACTCTCTCATCATCTCAGCCAGTCAAAAAATAATTACTGCCAGATTACAGGGCGATGGATTCCTTGAATTTACAAGCTGGGCACAGATTATCGGCAGATACACTTCTTTTATCAGCACTACTGCACTAGGCATAATCATGAGCCATAGTCATATTACATCCGCCAATTTATTAGCCCTCTGCGGATTAATTGGACTGAGCAGTGCAATAATTCTGGGCTATTCAGCTCCTTCACGGAATATTAGAAAAGCATAAGGATGAACAAAACTAGCCACTTTGTAATAAAAAAGGGGTCAGGCTTAACATTTTGACATTTTACAATTTTTCTTTTTTAAAATGTCAAAATGTTAAGCCTGACCCTCTTCCAAAAAGAGTAGCTCATGACCCCAAATACTATCGATACTTCGTATATTACTTTCTTTGATGCCCTTAAGAAGCAAGTGGAGGTCAGTCGCTATAAGACGGCTTTAAGGGTTAATGAAGAGCTGATTTTGCTTTATCACCACATAGGCAGTCAGATACTCAAATCTCAAACGGAACATGGATGGGGAGCCAAAGTTATTAATCAGATCAGCAAGGACTTGCGCAAAGCGTTCCCTGATATGAAAGGTTTTAGCCCTCAAAATCTGAAATATATGCGTCGTTTTGCTGAAGAGTACTCCTTAGATGAAATTGGTCAACAAGTTGTTGACCAATTACCATGGGGTCATAACATCTTGTTAATGTATGCGGTCTCTGACAAAAAAGCCCGTCAGTTCTATATTCAAGGCACTATTAACCATGGATGGTCAAGAAATATACTATCCTCCCAAGTAGAAACCAACCTATACCAGCGTGAAGGAAAAGCGGTTACAAATTTCAAAAACAACCTTCCCTCGCCTTTATCTGACTTAGCCCATAACACGTTGAAAGACCCCTATGTTTTTGACTTTTTAGGGCTAGGTAAAAATGCTCAAGAAAGAGAGGTAGAAAAAGCCCTCATTCATCATATGGAAAAGTTTCTACTGGAATTAGGCGTAGGTTTTGCCTTTGTTGGTCGACAATACCACCTAGAAGTCAGCAAAAAAGATTACTACATTGATCTTCTTTTTTATCATTTAAAGCTACGTTGTTTTGTGGTAATTGAATTAAAAGATAAAGAATTCAAGCCTGAATATACCGGAAAATTAAATTTTTATCTTTCTGCAGTAGATGACCTCTTGAGACATTCAAAACGACAATCCAACAATCGGAATAATTTTATGTAAAACGAAAGATAACGCCACCGCTGAATACGCATTGCGCGATATCAACAAGCCGATTGGTCTCGCAGAGTATAGGCTGACTGATGCACTACCAGATGAGATTAAAACTAATCTACCGACAATCGAGGAGTTGGAACAGGAATTAGCAAAAGATTTAAAAACCGATGAGCCCTGAATTACATGATCAAGTTTCTCAAGGCATTGATCCTCGGAATGCTAGAGCAGCAAAAGAGGCTGAAAATACATCCGCAATTACAATGCAGAAAATTTTTAATGATTGGATTGAATTTGTGAAATTAGCCGGTGAAATTACACCAATTTGGATTAAACGTCATGAAGATCGCTGGCGATTGGATCTTCGAAAAAAACTTGGCAATCTATTCGCAAAAGATGTTACTCGTGCGCACTTATCCTCTGTTCTTGATGCAAATGGAACGAAAAGGAATTAAAGAAGAAACCCGCAAAGCACTTACCACACTAAACCTAATGTTAGATTACGGATTGACTCGTCATTCTATAGAAAACCACCCGGCCAGAATGCTTAAACTAAAAGATTTTGCTGCAAGTACAAACTAAGCAATGCCAAGAGAAGAAAATAATAAGTCAAATATCTATAAATATAATAGGTTGCAATAAATTTAATCATACATACAGACCGAGGTGATATAATTATATGATTAATAATAAGGTTGTAGCACATGGCCAATCTTGCTATCTGTTTACTTACAAGGATCTTAGTTATTTGCATAATTCTCTTCGCGCATACTGCAAATGCGCAATCTGCTGCTGAAAGCGTTTACGAAAACGTTAAAGACTCGATTGGTACAATTTTTTCGATTAATGAAGAAAACAAAAAAGATTCTGCTTTAGGAAGCGGCGTTGCTATTGCAAAAGACTTGGTAGCAACCAACTGTCATGTTGCTCTTGCAGGAAATTTTATGTTTGTAGATATTAACGGTGAAACATTGCTCGGAAAACTTTTCTATTATAATCAAAAAAAAGACTTATGCTTACTTCAAATCAATGGAATGCCGCTCAAGCCTGTAATTATCCGTCCTTCTAGTTCTGTAAAAATCGGTGAAGATGTTTTTGCTATTGGTAATCCAGAAGGCCAAATGAAAACTATCTCTAAAGGAATTATATCAAATAAAACAAAAGAAGATGGAATAGAGCTATTACAAACAGATGCATCCATATCACATGGTTCTAGTGGCGGTGGTTTATTCGATGTGGAAGGTAGGTTAATTGGAATTACTACAAAAACTCTAAAAGAAGGGGAAAACATCGCATTTGCTATTCCAACCGAGCTAATTTTGTCTGTTATTGATTCGAAAGAAAAAACTAGCGACACAACGAGCCAGATAGATTCTAAAAATTCGAATGCTTCTTCCTCTGAAACATCCGCAACTTCAAAAACCACTCACACTGAAGAATTCAATAAACTTGAACACATTGGTTATTATGGTGAGGATGAAATAGCATTAATGAAATGGAATAACAAATGTTTTATCGGGATTACTGGAAGATACCGAGATAAGCCAACAAGTCTTGCTATCTGGTTTCCACATAAACCCGATGGATTATTTATTTTTTCACGTGTTGTAAATGCAGAAAAGGCTACCAAATATTTTAATTGGGTAAATGAAAAAGAAAATATTCAGTATCCTGAATCTAAAAGTTTTCTATATTTTGATAAAAAACTTTATCCCTTGTCAATTATGGTAGTAGATAACGTGAAACAGCCTGTTTATTTGTTCGTGCTAAGCAGAGAAATTACAGAGGAACTTATTGAGCTTGATGATTTTTTAGGACAATTTTATGGATATACCCAATCAGGCGGCATGACCACTGTAAAATTTGGTCTAACCGGATTTACCGAAGCTTTTGGTGCGTACAGTAAGTATTGCAAGTAATTGCCTTTATCATAAAGGATAGCTAGCAATGAAAAAAGATTTGGGATCAGTTGGAAAGAATTTTTCTTATAAAGGATTTAATGTGAGCTTATCTACTTGGGGCGGCCCAGAAGAGTACTCTGGAATTGCATATATTACGACTATAGACGGAAATAATGATATACATAACCTTATCGAATTAAATAAAAATTACAATACACGCCAGGAAGTAAAAAGAGAAATTACAAAACTGGTAAAAAACTGGATTGATAATCTTATTTCTTCAAATACTTTAAAATCTTCTCCTGATAAAGAGGAATAAAATGAAGTCATTTTTAATTAGTCCTCGAGATATGCTTGAGAAAATGAAGCTCGAATTTGAAGCATTTAAAGATGATAATAAATCCTCTAGACATGCGATGAACTTTCTTTTAACTGCGTATCATTTAAAAGAATGGGTGTGGAAATCATATTTAGAAAATAACCATGAGTTAAGGTCTAAAATTTCTTCAACTCTTCATGATGAAAAAGATTATTTTTGCTTATTAAATTTAGAATGCAGCGAGATGAAATATATTCGTGAATTAGCCAATAATACTAAACATTTCTATTCTAAGGAACCCGACAAAATACTAGAAACTAAACCTGATGGACTAAGATGGGAAGATGATTTCAGTTGGGGTGATGATATTGCCTGGGAATACGATGGCTTTATGATCATTACAAAAGATAATCATCGAATACCTGCTTTAACCTTATTTCAAAAAGTAAGAGATTATTGGATTAATAGCTTCGATAAGTTTTTCAATCATCTTCTTTAAATTCAACATTTAGCGGGAGTATCAATCAATTTCTAGGCACCCATATAGGGACCCTACACAAAAATTCAGATTCTTTACCTAAGATTTAGCGAAAATTCCCTTATTAATCCTAGCGTCCCGGGGCGGACTCGAACCGCCGACCTGCCCCTTAGGAGGGGGCTGCGCTATCCATCTGTGCCACCGGGACGAGGCAGTTATCCTATCTCAAATTGTATGCCTTGGGCGAGGGGCAAAGTCTCACCCCAGTTGATAGTGTTGGTTTGCCGACGCATATAACTCTTCCAAGCATCTGAGCCAGCTTCTCTCCCACCACCGGTGCCTTTCTCACCACCAAAAGCACCGCCTATTTCCGCACCGGAGGTCCCAATATTCACGTTGGCTATGCCGCAATCACTACCACTTGCCGAGAGGAATAATTCAGCGTCAGATAAATTATTGGTAAAGATTGAGGAAGACAAGCCATAATGCGAAGCGTTTTGCATGGCGATGGCTTCGCTAATTTGGCGAAATTTCATGACATACAAAATCGGCGCAAATGTTTCATGTTGTACTATATCCCACTCATTCTTCGCTTCGATTAAAGTCGGTTGCACATAACAACCTGCTTGTTTCAGCACTTGGCCACCACATAAAATTTTGCCGCCGCTGTGTTTGACGGCTTGTATAGTTTGCACATAATGTTCAATAGCAGATTGATCAATCAGCGGCCCAACCAAATTTTTATCATCTTGGGGATCACCAATTTTTAAAGATTTATATGCTTTGATTAAAGCTTCTATCACTTCATCATAAATACTTTCGTGAACAAATAATCGTCTCGTCGTCGTACAACGTTGACCTGAGGTACCTACTGCGCCAAAAACAATAGCCGGTATCGCTAATTTTAAATTAGCAGTTTGATCTACAATAATTGCATTATTACCGCTTAATTCAAGAATGCTACGGCCTAAACGTTTAGCAATCATTTCATTTATTTCACGACCTACTTGGGTAGAACCCGTGAATGATACAATCGGCACACGTATGTCTGCAGCCATATGTTTTACTGCGTCAACATTATCGGAGATAAACAATGAAAAAATACTTTGCAGACCAAAACGTTGGAAAACCTCATTACAAATATGCTGCACCGCAACAGCGCATAATGGCGCTTTAGGTGAAGGCTTCCAAATGACCGGATTACCGCAGATTCCCGCTAAAAATGCATTCCAAGACCACACAGCCACTGGAAAATTGAATGCAGAAATCACTGCGGTAATACCCATAGGATGCCATTGCTCGTACAATCGATGCTCTGGGCGTTCAGAGTGCATGGTATAACCATATAGCATTCGCGATTGGCCAACAGCGAAATCTGCCATATCAATCATTTCTTGTACTTCACCTAAACCTTCTTGTTTCGATTTTCCCACCTCCATTGAAACCAATAAACCCAAGGCTTCTTTTTTTTGCCGTAATTCTTCACCAATCGCACGAATAATTTCACCACGTTTAGGCGCTGGTAATTGTCGCCATTTTAGAAATGCCTGTTGGGCTTCAGCAATAATATGCTCATAATCTTTGGAAGAGGCACGATACACAGAAGCTATCGCTTGCCCAGTAGCAGGATTGATTGAAACAATTTCACCTTCACTTTTATAGGCTGACCAAAAATGTGAGCCGCTACTTGCACCCGAATTTTGCGCGGATAATTTCAATGTATCGAATAAATTATTCATCTTTTTCTCCGTTAGGAATAGTATTGGCCGAAGCGATTTTTGAGTAAATCATCCAGCGAAAATTGTTCTTGACGCACAAAACCAGCATATTGTTCGGGCTTGGCCAATACGATATCCATGACGGCACAAATAGCTGAAGCGGTTGTCATTTGAATGGCAGACCATTCGATGCCACCAAGATTTTTGGGATAAAACTTTTTCACATAATTTTCTTCGATAAATTGATCTTGCTTTTTGCCATTCACCGAAACATATACCAACACGACATCTTGATAAGTACGCGGAATGGATTTTTCTAAAATATTTTTCAGCGTTTCGCGATCATGATTTAATTGTAAATCATTCATCAAAAATCGCATTTTGTCACAATGGCCTGGATAGCGCAGTGTCTTGTAAGTTAATTCTTTAACCCGACCAGAATAAGTGGATCCTAAACTGCCAATACCACCTGAAGTATTAAAAGCTTCATAACTTAAGCCATCTACTTTAATTTCTTCCAAATCATCTAATGGCAATAAGGAAGTATCTTTACCATCAACAATCGCTTGACAGGGGTTACCATACTCATTAATTAAGCCATCGATGGACCAAGTCAGCGAATATTGCAAACCATTGCTGATATTTACTGGCAAAGCGCCCACGCGCATTTTGACAGAATCAATTTCTTGCGGAAAATCACGCATTAAATGATTAGCAACTATGCTGATAAAACCAGGCGCTAAACCACATTGCGGTACAAAAGCATTTTTAGCTTGCTGACTGAGATCTTGAATGGCTTGTGTGGTTTGCACATCTTCGGTGAGATCAAAATAATGCAAATTAAATCGTTTTGCTGCTTTGGCAACAGGCACATTAGCATAATAAGGTAAGGATGAAACGATTGCTTGTACGGGTTGATCCTTGAGAAATTTATCTAATGATGCATCTTTACTTGCATCCACCTCGACAATCTTTAAATTCGATAATTGCGGTAATCTGGCGATATTACTATTCTTTTGATTAATATCAGCGAGATATATTTGATAATCTCCACTACTGGCTAATAAATAAGAAATTAATGAGCCAATTTGTCCTGCGCCCATCACAAGCACGTTTTGCATAAGTTCTCCTTTGAGTTGGATCGTAATGAATTGCTGCGATGATAATCGCTCTTGAAGGGTCAAGCAAATTATAGATTATCTTGTAAGGCGGATGTTATATGTCATCCTGAGGCATCTTTTCGCCGAAGGATCTCATCATCGTAGCAAAGATAGGGGGATTCTTCGGCAGAGTTTTCTCCGTCATACTTTAGCGTCGGGGGCCTCAGAATGACAGTGCGGGAAATTGACACATCACCGAGGCGTTAAACTCGGCAAATGATTCATTTGCGATTGCACATCATGAGTGAGTTTATTCAAATCTTCCATTTGCCCACCCTGTAAAATATTACTCGATAAAGCTGGATGTAATCCTTGCACTTCACCTGTTAACGTAGCATGTAATCCTTGTGTCTCACCTGCGGGTCTGATCGTGTGTTTATACAATGAATCTATATTTGCTTCACTGCTTTCACTATACGGATTTAAATCGGGAAAACCCAAACCATTACCCAAGTTGATATAGATAGTAGCTTGCAAAGAACCGGTTAAGGCTGAATTCACTAACCCATAGAGGTTAACGTAATTATCGACAAATGCTGGTTCATTTTCCGGTTTTTGATCCGGTTGGGGCCGTGGTTGCAATTTAGGTAAATTAAAATTTTCCAATTGTTCATTAATCGGTTCTAATTGCAAAATCTGCTGCATATCCTGATGATCTTGCGGTGTCATTTGGTTCACAAAAAAATCTTGTAAAAGTTTATTCATTTGTTGCGGCAATTGTTTTAATTCATCAGGCTGCATATTCAATGTTTGTGCTTTTTCATTAATGAAATTTTCTAATCTTTTGCTTAAATCATCCAATCGATTATCTAATTGCTGATCTAATTTTTGCATTAATGTTTGTCCGACGACTAACCCCATTGCTGCAATATTGAAAAAGTTCTTCAATAGCTGTGGATTATTTTCTTTAAAAAAATCCAAATGATCTTGTAAGCGCATACCTGGCTTATCCAACATACGATTTTCTAATAAATAATTCGCCACCAGGCTGACAATTTTCAACTTCTCTTCATCCGTTAAAGAGGGTGCAGGATGGGGATGGTTCTTCAGTAATACCTCGAACAAGGCACGCAGAAATTGTTCTAGTTCTTTTTGCAGCTCTTCTCGTTGTTCTGCATTTACTTGCTTCTTAGGCTCAAGCTTAGGTATTTGCGCAAAACCAGGAGTCGGTATTTGAGGATCTTGAGGATCAGGCATAAAATTTTCTCTTTGCTTGCTGTATAGGTTAATTATAACATTGGGGTCGTAAAGAATAACTTCGACCAGCCTGCCAAAAGGATAACCCCTTGAAAATCATCAAAATTGCTTTGCCGGTGCCATTGCGTCAAAGTTATGATTATTTACCTAAAGGCGATATCAGTAAACTGCAGCCTGGGGTGAGGGTCAAAGTACCTTTTGGATCCCGACAACTAATAGGTTTATTTTTAGGCATAGCAGATAAAAGTGATGTTCCGACACAAAAATTAAAATCTATTACCTATGTCATTGATGATGAACCTATATTGTCGCCGCAAATTTTAAAACTTTGTCAGTGGGCTGCTAATTATTATCATTATCCATTGGGCGAAGTTTTATTTGCTGCATTGCCTAAATTAATACGTCAGGGAGATTTACCCGAAATAAAAACCTCTCCTTACTTATCCTCTCAGCCGCAAACAGCATTTTTACATTTAAATGCTGAACAACAACAAATTGTACGAGCCATACAAAAAGCACATAATCATTTTTCTGTTGTTGTCATCGCAGGTGTAACTGGAAGCGGTAAAACAGAAATTTACTTACATGCTATTGCTGAATTATTGGCACAAAATAAAAGTGTTTTATTGCTTATTCCTGAAATAAATTTAACGCCACAAACCTTAGCGCGTTTTGCCCAACGCTTTACCTATCCTATTATTACTTTACATTCTGGGCTAAGCGATAAAATGCGATATTTGGCCTGGTCTGCTGCAGCACAGGATAAACCGAAGATTGTAATTGGCACCCGTTCAGCTGTATTCACTGGTATACCCAATTTAGGTTTAATTGTCGTAGACGAGGAACACGATAGTTCATTTAAACAACAGGATACTTTTCGTTATAATGCAAGAGACTTAGCAGTTTGGCGTGCGCATGATAGTAACATTCCAATCATTTTAGGCTCAGCAACACCATCCTTAGAAACTTTGCATCAATGCTTAAAAAACAAATATCAATATTTTGAACTCAGCCAACGTGCAACAAAAGCTAATATGCCTGATTTTCAGATCATCGACTTAAAAGGACTCATATTGGATGAAGGATTATCACCGCCTTTGTTACAAGCTATGGATACGCATTTGCAGGCAGGCAATCAAGTTTTATTATTTCTAAATCGACGTGGCTATGCGCCCATTTTACTTTGTCATGACTGCGGCTGGATGGCGACCTGTACCCATTGTGATGCGCGTTTAACTTATCACCTGCGCCCCAAACATTTACATTGTCATCATTGTGAAGCGCAACGACCAGTACCCAACAATTGCGAACAGTGCGGCGCTAAAGAATTAACTACTGTAGGTCTTGGCACGCAACGTTTAGAAACAACGCTACAAAAACATTTTCCGAATTATGCCATCGCACGCATTGATCGTGATAGCACCCGTCGCAAGGGAACAATGGAAGAAAAATTAAACAGCATTTTAAGCGGTAATTCCCGCATTTTAATTGGCACCCAAATGCTCGCTAAAGGTCATCATTTTCCGCAAGTTACTTTAGTTGGCATCATTGATTCTGATTATGGTTTATTCAGCACGGATTACCGCGCGAGTGAAAAATTAGGCCAACTGATCGTACAAGTTGCTGGTCGAGCGGGTCGAGAAGATCGACCCGGTGTCGTGATGTTGCAAACACATTACCCAGAACACCCTTTAGTTGAATTATTAAAACAAGGCAATTATCAATCTTTTGCAAATGCCTTATTACAAGAACGCAAACAAGCACAATTACCGCCATATGCTGCTTTCGCTTTATTACATGCTGAAGCACATTGTGTAGATAATATTGAAAATTTTTTGCAGCAGGTTAAAGCACAGGTAAATAAGCTAGATGATCAAGTCACACAAGACATTTCTCTACAAGGTCCTGTGGCTGCAATCTTAGCTAAAAAAGCTGGCCGTCATCGTATGCAACTCTTGGTGCAAGCGACACAACGTAAACGCTTACAAAATTTTTTAACTGCGTTAGTCAGGCGAATTGAAGAATTGCCAAATAAGCATCGGATACATTGGGCTGTTGATGTGGACCCAGTCGAATTTTAGTACTTAGTAAAGTAAACAGCCAGCTTTGAGCAACATTCCACAATCTCCTCAAAATGCTCACATACTTTATGTATGTTGCGTTTTTTCGTCGATTTTTCGTGAAATCTTGCATCAAATCTGGCTGTTTTTAAATAAGTCTAGTTCAGCTTATTTCTTTGCTGGTCTGCCTCTACGGGCTTTAGTCGTTTTAGTTTTAGCAGCTGCTTTAGACTTTGCTGGTCTGCCGCGAGTTGCTTTGGCCGGTCTACCGCGCTTAACGGTTTTACCTTTTGTTGCTGGTCTACCACGTTTACTTACTTTTTTTACCTTACTTTTAGCGACTGGCATGAAAACTCCTTTATCAATTAATTACACAATGGGAAAAAAAATTATTTCTTTAATTACCATCATCGCACCGAGAATGCAAACAAATAATCATTATTATCATGATTATTGATTATTTTTTTTCGCTTTTGTCGATTTAATTGATTTAACTTCAAATAAATGTACGCGTCTGTGATCACTGTGTAACACTTTAAATTGAAAGTTTTTGATTTGAATTGTTTCACTACGTACAGGCAAATAACCAAATGCCTTTAACACCAATCCACCAATAGTATCAAAATCTTCTTCACTCAATTTACTTTTGAAATGTTTATTAAATACAGCGATGGGCGTTGTAGCTTTCACGGTATAACTGCCATCAGTATGTTGTTTAATGTATTCATCGCCACCGACATCGTATTCATCTTCGATATCTCCAACAATTTGCTCCAATACATCTTCGATAGTCACTAAACCAGCCACATAACCATATTCATCCAACACAATAGCCATATGATTACGATTAACCCGAAATTCACGCAGCAAAATATCGAGACGCTTACTTTGTGGCACAAATACGACACCACGCATATGTTCTCGCACTTTAAAAGGTGCGCGTTCTTTAGAAAAACCATATTTCAATAAATCTTTAGCTAACAAAATACCAATAACATCTTCATTAAGATGATCAACAATGGGGAAACGCGAATGACCTGAATTAGAAACGATAGGTACTAATTCTTCAAAGCTTTGATTATCTTTCACCACAATCATTTGCGCCTTGGGTATCATCACTTCTCTCACCTGCATTTCTGACACTTGTAACACACTTTCCATCATAGATAAGTGATCAGCAGATAAAACATGACGTTCCTCAGCGTCCCGTAATACTTCCATTAATTGTGCACGATCTTGCGGCTCACGAATCAACCAGGCTGAGACTCTTTCAAACCAGGATCGTTTTGGTTCAGTTTCTTGCGACATAAAACTTTTTTCACTCCTATAATAAATATGGGTTAGTAAAACCTAAGCGTTTGAGTAAATGAATTTCCAATTTTTCCATTTTCATTGCCTCTGATTGTTTAATATGGTCATGACCAAGTAAATGCAAAATGCCATGCACTACCATATGCGCCCAATGCGCTGTTGGTATTTTACCTTGCTGTTTAGCTTCACGGTTAACTACTGCGGAACAAATCATGATATCCCCTAGCAATGGTACATGTAGTTTATCTTGTCCGGGAAAATTAGCCCGAAAGGACAGTACATTGGTTGGCTTATCTTTTTTGCGATATCGGGCATTCATTTTTTTAATGGCTTGGGCAGTAACGACACTAATCGACATTTCACCTTGTTTTAATTGGCTAGATAAAACCAATTTGGCCCATTGGCGTAATTTGCCAATGGACGGTACAAATGATTGTTTACTTTGAATTTGTATATGCACAAGAAATTGGTTCTTAATAATACCCTTATTTTTTCTCAGAATCTTTTTGCTCATTAAACTTCTCATAGGCTTGCACGATAGATTGCACTAAGGGATGTCTTACAACATCACTAGGCTGGAAATAGGTAAAACTAATACCTTTAACATTTTTCAATACTTCGCTTGCATTCACCAGACCGGAATCTCGACGATTAGGCAAATCAATTTGCGTCGCATCACCGGTAATGACCGCTTTAGAATTAAATCCAATACGCGTTAGAAACATTTTCATTTGTTCGACAGTGGTATTTTGTCCTTCATCGAGAATAATAAAAGCATCATTGAGAGAACGACCACGCATATACGCTAAAGGCACTAATTCTATCACATCACGTTCTAATAAATGTTTTACATGATCAAAACCGACCATTTCGTAGAGCGCATCGTATAAAGGTCGCAAATATGGATGAATTTTTTCAGCTAAATCACCGGGTAAAAAGCCTAAACGCTCACCCGCTTCAACGATAGGACGAACTAATACAATACGCGAGACACGTTCAGCTTCTAAGGCTTGTACAGCACAAGCAACTGCTAAATAAGTTTTACCGGTACCTGCCGGACCTACTGCAAAGTTAATATCGTGCTGCAATATATTTTGCACATATTGGACTTGGTTTTCGCCGCGGGCGATGACTGAGCCGCGTTTTAAAAGAAGCTCATGATGCATTTCACCAACTGTTTGCATAGGCGATTGGTTCCTTATGGTTTGCAAATAGACATGTACTTTTTGCGGTTCTAAATAGGATTGTTTTTTGGTTTGCGCATAAAGCTCGTTTAAGGTGACACAAGCGTCTTCAACCGCCTTGGGTTCACCACTTACGGAAAAGGTATGGCCTCGGTGACGTATGATGACGCCTAGGCATTTTTCAATCAGGTGGAGGTGCTCGTTTAACTTGCCTACGAGCTTGAATAAGCGTGTATTATCTTCTGGAGCGAGGGTCAGCACTTGCGAATAGGCTGTAGTATTCAAGTTGTCTATGGATCCTCTTGTGACTATTCCTAACTTAAGTATAACACACCAGGGATCCATGCAAATTAGCTTTGTGGCTAGCCTCTATTTTGACCTTAACCAATTTGCCTACTAAATCCTGTGAACCACGAAATTGCACTGCACGATTATTCGAGGTACGGGCAAATAAGATATTAGGATCTTTTTGTAAAGGATTAGTCACCAATACTTCTTGAATCGTGTTTAACATGGTTTGACCAATTGCATTCGATTGCGTTTCAATTAATTCTTGGACGATTTGCAAACGTTGTTTTTTTATAGCTAATGGAATGTCATCACTCAATTGTGCTGCAGGTGTACCAGGTCGTGGACTGTATAAAAAACTGAAAGAATGATCAAAGCCTAT
>JADMIO011406797.1_pt1 | contig 17882 bp, 16 predicted proteins | sample 8958161 | NCBI WGS metagenome assembly JADMIO01 (sample SAMN16585339, study PRJNA669376) | soil metagenome | isolation source: Crop rotation soil | place: USA: Cullars Rotation, Alabama | collected 2011
GCGACAACTTGTCCACGTGGAATTCTAAGCTTAGGATCCCAATGTGCTGGAAAGCCGAGGAGCTCTCGGTCATGGGGCTGGCCGAGGTGCTGCCGCACCTGCCGCGGCTGCTGCGGATCCGCCGCGAGCTGCGCGAGCGAATCAAAGCGCTGCCGGCGCACGTATTCATCGGCATCGACGCCCCGGACTTCAACCTGCCCCTCGCGAAGCGTCTGAAGCGCGCCGGGATCCCGACGGTTCAGTACGTGAGCCCGCAAGTCTGGGCGTGGCGGCAGGGTCGAGTGAAGACCATCCGCAACTCGGTCGACCTCGTGCTCTGCGTGCTGCCGTTCGAGACGAAGTTCTATGCCGAGCACGGCGTCGCGGCGAGGTTCATCGGTCATCCGCTCGCGGACGCCATTCCCCTGGTCGTCGATCGCGCCGCCGCGCGCGCCGCGCTCGGGCTGCCGGCGTCGAAACCGCTGCTCGCGGTGCTGCCCGGCAGCCGGCGCTCCGAGATCGGCCGCCTCGCGCTGCCGTTCATTGAATCGGCGGCGTGGGTGCAGCGCGCGCGCCCGGACGTCGAAATTGCCGTCGCGCTCGCGAGCGACTCGATCGGCGAGCAGTTTCGCGCGGCGGTCGGCGGAGTCGCGACGCCGCGGCCCGTGCATTTGATCTCGGGACGTGCGCGCGACGTGCTCGCGGCCGCAGACGTTGTGCTCACCGCCTCCGGCACCGCGAGCCTCGAGACGCTGCTGCTCAAGCGGCCGATGGTCGTCGCGCACCGGATCTCCGCTCTGACTTACTGGATCGTCCGCCGCCTCGGCGTCGCGAAGCTCGCGAATTTTTCGTTGCCGAACCTGCTCGCGGGCCGCGAGCTCGTGCCGGAGTTCGTGCAAGACGAGGTCAGGCCCGACGTGCTTGGGCCCGTCCTGCTCGACTTCCTCGATGGCAAGATGCCGGCGGCGGACTGGTATGATTCGTTCGCCGCCATCCACCGTCAGCTCCGCTGCGACGCAAGCGCAGCGGCGGCTCACGAGGTGCTCGAGCTGCTGAGGGGCCGCAAGTGACCGGCTTCGTTCATCTACGCGTTCATACCGAATACTCGCTCGTCGACAGCGTCGTGCGCGTCGACCCGCTCGTCGACGCGCTCGACAAGCTCGGCATGCCGGCCTGCGCGATCACGGATCAGGGCAATGTCTCGGCGCTCGTGAAGTTCTACCGCGCCGCGTTCGATCGCGGCATCAAGCCGCTGGTCGGCGCGGACGTGTGGGTGGTCGAGTCGGCCGAAGATCGCGAGCCGACGCGACTCACGCTCCTGTGCCAGAACCGGCTCGGCTTCAAGCGCCTGAGTGCGCTGCTCACTCGCAGCGCCGCGCGCGGGTCCGTAGCCGGCCGCAACGTCGTGCTCAAGGAGTGGCTCGACGTCGGAGCGCTCGAGGGATTGATCGGACTCTCGGGCGCACAGGCGGGCGAGCTCGGTCGCGCGCTCGCGGCAGACCGTGACGCGCGCGCGCCCGAAGTCCTCGACTATTGGCGCACGCTGCTGCCGCAGCGCTTCTATGTCGAGATTCAACGGCTCGGGCGACCGGGCGAGAGCGCCTATTTGGGCCGCGCCGTCGAGCTCGCCGCAGCGCGCGGCGTGCCGGTCGTCGCGACGAACGACGTGTGCTTCCTCGGGCGCGACGACTTCGAGGCGCACGAGACGCGCGTCTGCATCGGCCAAGGCGCGACGCTCGACGACCCGTCGCGCGCACGTCAGTACTCCGAGGAGCAATACCTGAAGTCCGCTTCCGAGATGGCCACGCTGTTCGCCGATCTGCCCGAGGCGCTCGCGAACACCGTCGAGATCGCGAAGCGTTGCAGCCTCGAGCTCGATCTCGGCCGCGTGTTCCTGCCGGACTTCGCGGCGGACGACGGCAGCGCGCCGCGCGCGTACTTGAAGAGCCGCGCGGAGCGCGGGCTCGACGAGCGCTTGCGCCAGCTCGACATTGCGGCCGCCGACGAGCCGCGCTACCGCGAGCGCCTCGCACGCGAGCTCGAGGTCATCGTGAAGATGGGCTTCGAGGGTTACTTCCTGATCGTCGCGGACTTCATCGCGTGGGCACGGGCCAGCTCGATTCCCGTCGGCCCGGGCCGCGGGTCCGGCGTCGGCTCGCTTGCGGCCTACGCGCTCGGCATCACGAACTTGGATCCGCTCGCGCACGACCTGATCTTCGAGCGCTTCTTGAACCCCGAGCGCGTGTCGATGCCGGACTTCGACATCGACTTCTGCATCGAGGGTCGCGACCGCGTGATCGATTATGTGAGCGGCCGCTACGGGAAGGAGCGCGTGTCGCAGATCGCGACCTACGGCACGATGGCCGCGAAGGCCGTCGTGCGCGACGTCGGCCGCGTTCTCGGCATGCCGTACGGCTACGTCGACCGGATCGCGAAGCTGATCCCGTTCGAGATCGGCATCACGCTCGACAAGGCGCTCGCCGACGATCCCGAGCTGCGCTCCGTCTACGAGAAGGAGGACGAGGTCCGCGGGCTGATCGACCTCGCGAAGCAGCTCGAGGGGCTCGCGCGCACGGTCGGCACGCACGCGGGCGGCGTCGTGATCGCGCCGGAGCCACTCACCGAGTATATGCCGCTCTACGCGGCCGAGAGCGGGATGCTCTCGCAGCTCGACAAGGACGATCTCGAGTCGATCGGGCTCATCAAGTTCGACTTCTTGGGATTGAAGACGCTCACGGTGATCGACAAGGCGCTCGCCGCGATCAATGCCGAGAGCGCGGCGCGCGGCGAGCCGCCCATCGACATCGACGCGATTCCGATGGACGACGCGAAGACTTACGACTTGCTGCGCCACTGCCGCACGACTGCGGTGTTCCAGCTCGAGTCGCTCGGGATGCGCGATCTCATCAAGAAGCTGCAACCCGACCGCTTCGACGACCTCACCGCGATCGTCGCGCTGTTCCGACCCGGGCCGATGCAGATGGCCACGGAGTTCATCAACCGCAAGCACCGCAAGGACGGGGCGGTCGTCGACTATCTGCATCCGAAGCTCGAGGGGATTTTGAAGCCGACGTACGGCGTGATCCTGTACCAAGAGCAGGTCATGCAGATCGCGCAGGTGCTCGCGGGCTACTCGCTCGGCGGCGCGGACCTGCTGCGCCGCGCGATGGGCAAGAAGAAGCCCGAGGAGATGGCCAAGCAGCGCGAGGTGTTCGTGAAAGGCTCGACCGAGCGCGGCGTCGAAGCGGAGCGCGCGGAATACATCTTCAACCAGATGGAGACGTTCGCGGGTTACGGCTTCAACAAGTCGCACGCGGCGGCGTACGCGCTGATCGCGTATCAGACGGCGTGGCTCAAGGCGCACTTCACCGAAGCCTACATGGCGGCCGTGCTCACGGCCGACATCGACAACACCGACCGGCTCGTCGTGCTCAAAGACGACTGCAAGCAATTCGGCATCGCGCTCGAGCCGCCGGACGTGAATACCTCGGTGTTCGCGTTCACGGTCGCCGGCGAGCGCCGGATCCGCTACGGCCTCGGCGCGCTGAAAGGCGTCGGCCAGAGCGCGGTCGACGCGATCGTGGGCGAGCGCGCGGCGCACGGGCCGTTCAAGAGCATGATCGACCTGTGCCGGCGAGTGGACCTGCAGAAGATCAACCGGCGCGTGCTCGAAGCGCTCGTGCGCTCGGGCGCGCTCGACGCGCTCGGCCCCAACCGCGCGACGCTCAACGACGCGGTCGGCGACGTGCTCCAGCTTTCGGAGCGCTCGGCGCACGCGAGCGCCGCGGGGCAGGGCGCGCTCTTCGGCGGCGACGAGAGCGCAGGCACGCTCAAGCACGAGCTCGTCACGCGGCGCGAATGGACGAAGCGCGAGCGCCTGCAGGCCGAGTACGAGAGCTTGGGCCTGCACCTCACGGGCCACGCGTTCGACGGCTTCGCCGATCATCGCGACAAGCTCAACATCAGCTCGATTGCGAAGATCGTCGGCGGGATGAGCGTGCCGACCGAGGGCGCCAATTTCTTCGCGAGCCGCAAGGAAGTCACGCTCGGCGGCGCCGTGATGGACATCCGCCGGCGGCCGAATCGGACTTCGCTCGTGCTCGACGACGACACCGAGCGCATCGAGGTCACGCTGTTCGACGAGACGTTCGCGCAGTTCAAGCACCTGATCGCGAAGCACGCCGTGCTGATCGTCGAGGGGCAGCTGCGCTACGACGACTTCTTGAACGGCTGGCGAGTGACCGCGAAGCGCGTGCGCTCCGCGGACGAGCTCATCGAGGAGCAGGCCCGCCGCCTCACGATTCCGTGGTCGGGCAGCCTCGGCTCGTTCGTGCGCGATCTCCAGCGCACCTTGAAGCCGTTCACGCGCGGAAATTGCGAGGTCTGCGTGGACTATCGCTCGGCGGCCGGCGAGGCGCAGCTCACGCTCGGCGACGCGTGGTCGGTGCGGCTCACGCGCGAATTGCGCGATCAGCTCGTGCAGCTACTCGGCGAGAACAAGTTCGCGATCCACTACCGCAAGCACATCGTCTGACGTGCGCGATGCAGCGGCTAGTCGCCTTTGATACGGCTCAATACCTGCGCGAACCGCGGCTCCTTGAGGAGCGGATCGTTCAGGAAGTTCATCTTGAGATTCAGCACCGTGTAGTAGCTCGGCTCGACTTCGTGCCGACTCGCCTTGTCAGCGGCCATCTCGAGCCATTTGATCGCTCCGGCACTATCTCCAGTTGCAAGGCTCACCATGGCCGACGCGCCCGCGCTGAGCGGCCGTCGCTCGGACGATCTTCTGAGTTGCTCGATGAACCGCGTTGCGTCGTCGTCTCGGCCAAGACGGTGGTACGCGTAGGCGAATTCCATGCTGAAGACCACGAACTCCGCGCCGAGGGTCTGTTCCGTGAAACGTAGGTGCCGGACGGCCTCGGTTTCATCTCCGCGTGCGATCGCTACATAGCCAAGCCAATTGGAGATCAGTGCGCTCGTGGGCGCCAGCTGTTGCGCCGCTGTGAGGTATGCGGCGGCCTTGTCATAGTCGCGGAGGTAGGCATACAGAATTCCGACGTTCGCGTTGGCATTGACCGGCTCCGAACGCAGGCGTGCTTTCGCGTAAGGAATCCCCTCGTCGGCAAGCCCCATGTACCCGGTCAGTAGCGTGTACTCGACGTCTACTTGTCCCGGCGAGAGCTTAGCGGAGACACGGAAGTGCTCGAGCGCTTCTTGCCATCGCCACGTGTACGCAGCGAGTGCGCCGAGTGCACTCTGCGACTCCGCGATAGTCGGATCGAGCTCGACGGTGCGCTCGAGCTCGGCACGCAACTGCGGGACGAGCTCGGGACGCGTGAGCTCGGTAGCGCCCTCCGTGGTGTCTACGAGTCGAAAGACGGGTGCGCCGAGCTTCGCTATTCGCGCTTGAGCGAAGTCCGGATCGAGCTCGAGTGCACGGTCGAGCAGCAACATGCCTTGGCGAATCGCGTCGGGCGATTGAACCGCAATCAAGTCGCGAGACTGAAGGTAGAGCCGGTAGGCCTCCGCAGATTTCGTCGGCGGCCGCTCGATCTGCGCTTGCTCGGCCGGAGAGAATTCGGCCCCGATCGCGTTCGCGACCTTCATCGCGATGTCGGCCTGAATTGCGAAGACGCGATCCCACTCCTGCTCGTACGCATCGGACCAAAGGACCCGCATACTCGAGGGATCGATGAGCTCGGCCGTGATTCGCACGCGATCGTTGGCATAGCGAACCGTGCAATCGACGATGTCGTGCGCGCGAAGCTCGGCCGCAATCTGCGCCGGTGTGAGCGTACTGTTCGCGTACGGCAACACCGCGAGGCGCGGAATCGGACTCAGATTCTTGAGTTTCGCGAGCCGTAAGATGATCTCTTCGTGAATGCCGGCGGCGAAGTACGCGTCTTCCGCCTTCGGGCTCTGATTCGTGCATGGGAGCACTGCGATGGAGTTCGGGAGCACGTCGGGCTGTCGAATAGTGGTCGGCGCAGCTGCGGCCCGTGCCGACTCAACCTCGTTGGCCGTTGCGTGGAACAAGTACTTGTCGGCGAGCAGAACGATCACCGCGCACGCGAGCGCAGCGACGATCGTGAGGTTCAGCCTCCGGCGCAAGGCAGTCGGTGCGGGCGTCACGCCGGCCGCCGCGCTCGGCTCGAGAAACCACGCGACGATCAGCGTGACGGGCCAGCCCGTAACCAACAAGACCAGCGCAACCCGACCTACCCACGGCGGCGTCGCGAGCATCTCCGCGAGGTTGTTGACGAGCTGAATCAGCAGCCACGCGACCGCGAGATAGGCTACGCCGACTCGGAACACGTTCCGCCTCTGAAATTCTTGCAAGAATGCCCGCATGGCCGGCCGACACCCTGTACTGGCTGCGGGCAGCGTAGCAGATGGGCCCTAGCATCATCGGGGAGAATCCCCAGGCCACGCTGCTCGGGCGGCGGCTTGTGAGCCCGAAGCGTTGACGGTAAGGTTTGCGGCCAGGACGTCGCGCGAGAGGCTATGGATCTCAAGTTCTTGGAATTCGAACAGCCGATCGCGGAGCTCGAGGCGAGAATCGACGCCCTGAAGTTCGTCAGCGAAGACTCGGAGCTCAACATCAGCGAAGAGATCGAAAGGCTCAAGAACAAGAGCGAGACGCTCACCCGGAGCATCTTCTCGAATCTCACGGCGTGGCAGATCGCGCAGCTCGCGCGCCACCCGCAGCGTCCCTACACGCTCGACTATGTCGAGCGCATCTGCACCGACTTCCACGAGCTGCACGGCGACCGCATGTACTCCGACGACCACTCGCTCGTCGGCGGTCTCGCGCGTCTCGACGGCGAGCCGATCGTGCTCATCGGCCACCAGAAGGGCCGCGACACGAAAGAGCGCATGTGGCGCAACTATGGCATGGCGCGCCCCGAGGGCTACCGCAAGGCGCTGCGCCTGATGCGTCTCGCCGAGAAGTTCGGCCTCCCCCTCGTCACGCTGATCGACACGGCCGGCGCCTATCCCGGCATCGGCGCCGAGGAGCGCGGCCAGTCCGAGGCGATCGCGCGCAACCTGTTCACGATGTCGAGCCTCGCGGTGCCCATCGTCACGGTCGTGACGGGTGAGGGCGGCTCGGGCGGCGCTCTCGCGATCGGCGTCGCGGATCGCGTGCTGATGCTCCAGTACAGCATTTACTCGGTGATCTCGCCCGAGGGTTGCGCGAGCATCCTCTGGAAGAGTGCCGAGAACGCCGAGATCGCGGCGGAAGCGATGGGCATCACCGCGAACCGGCTCCGTGGGCTCGGTCTCGTGGACGAGGTGATCAGCGAGCCGCTCGGCGGCGCGCACCGCGATCCGCAAGCCACGGCCGACGCGGTCAAGGCCGCGATCCTGAGCACGCTTACGGAGCTCAAGAAACTGTCGACCGCCGACTTGCTCGCGCAGCGCCGCCGGCGTCTCGCGAGCTACGGCGTGTTCCGCCAGATGTAGGCCGGCGTTTCCGGCTAAGCGCGGTTCGCGTGTCTTGGCTCGATCCCGATGTCGTTGCTGATTCGCCGGCCGAGCCGGTCGGCGCATGCGTGCGCGCGGCGCTCGAGCGCTGGCCGCCGCCTGGAGACGACGCGCGCCTGATCGTCGCGTTCAGCGGGGGTGTCGATTCGACGGTTCTGCTCGCGGCGCTCGCGCGGCTCGAGTTGCGCGTGCCGCTACGCGCCGCGCACGTCGACCACGGGCTGCATCCCGACTCGAGCCTCTGGAGCGCGCACTGCGAGGCGACGGCTCGCGAGCTCGGCGTCGAGCTCGACACGGTTCGCGTCGAGGTGGAGCGCCGCGCCCGCTCCGGGCTCGAGGCCGCCGCGCGCACGGCTCGCTATGCGGCGCTCGCGGATCTCCTGTCCGCAGGCGACGTGCTGGTCACTGCGCACCACGGCGACGACCAGCTCGAGACGGTGCTGCTCAGGATCGTCCGCGGCTCGGGCGTGCGCGGCCTGCGCGCAATTCAAGAACGAATGCCGTTCGGCCGGGGTTGGCTCGCGCGGCCGCTGCTCGGTTGCAGCCGCAGCGAGATCCTCGCGCAGGCGCGCGCGTGGAACCTCCGCTGGCTCGAGGACCCTGCGAACCGTAGCCTCGAGCACGATCGCAATTTTCTGCGCGCGGCGGTCGTGCCGCGACTCGTGGAGCGCTGGCCGGCCGCGGCGCGCAGCGCGCAGCGCCTCGCCGAGCAAATGGCGGATGCCGAAGAGATCTTGACGGACGTCGCCGTGCGCGATGCGAGCGCGGTCGCGGACCCGAGCCGGGTGCCGCGCGCCGCCCTCGAGTCCCTCGCTCCCGCGCGGCAACGCAACTTGCTGCGCCACTTGGTGCGGCGGGCGGGCTTCGAGCCGCCGAGCGCCCGGAAGATCGACGAGCTGCGCGCCGCGTTGCTCGGCTCGCGCCGCGACGCGCAACCGCGGATCGCCTGGGCCGGTGTCGATGCGCGCGTGTTTCGAGGCCACCTCTATCTAATGCGCGCTTTGCCCGACGCGTCGGCACGCGGCTTCGCTGCGCGGCTCGACAAGGGCGAGCGCTGGATCGGTCCCGAGGGCGATCTCAAGTTCGAGCCGCTCGGCGCGGGGCTCGGGCTGCCGGAGTCGTGGCTCGACGACGGCCTCACGCTGCGCTTCCGGTGCGGCGGAGAGGATTTTCGACCGGTCGAGCGAGAGCACGCGCGGCCGCTCAAGCGCTGGCTCCAAGAAGCGGCGATCGTCCCGTGGATGCGCACCCGCATTCCTCTCTTGTATCGACATGACGAGCTCGTGGCCGTCGGCGATCTCTGGCTGGCCGACGAGGTCCGTGTCGCGGGAAACGAGCCGCGCTGGCGCGTGGTCTGGTCCGGCCATCCACCACTCCACTAGCGTTCACCACGCCGGGAGCACGAACGCGCGCGTGGGACTGGTGAGCGCGAGCCGCTTTTGGTAGCTTGGCGTTCCGTCCGGATGCAACCAGCACCTAACTTCGAGCGCCAGGTCGTGCCTCCCTCTGGGAGCGCCGCTTGGCCCTCCCGGTTTTGACATGACGCGATTCATCTTCATCACGGGCGGGGTGGTCTCCTCGCTCGGCAAGGGTATTACCTCGGCCAGCCTCGGCGCGATCCTCGAGGCGCGGGGCTTGAAGGTCCGGTTGATGAAGCTCGATCCGTACATCAACGTCGACCCGGGCACGATGAGCCCGTTCCAGCACGGCGAGGTTTACGTCACGGACGACGGCACCGAGACGGACCTCGATCTCGGCCACTACGAGCGCTTCGTCCGCACGCGCACGAGCCGCACGAGCAATTTCACGACCGGAAAGATCTACTCGCACGTGATCGCGAAGGAGCGGCGAGGCGAATATCTCGGCGCGACGGTGCAGGTGATCCCGCACATCACCGACGAGATCAAGCGCTCCGTGTTCCAGGGTGCGGCGGGCGCCGACGTCTGCATGGTCGAGATCGGCGGCACCGTCGGTGACATCGAATCGCTGCCGTTCCTCGAGGCTATCCGGCAGATGGGCGTCGAGCTCGGCCGCGACCGCGCGCTCTACATCCACCTCACCCTCGTGCCGTTCATCTCGGTGGCCTCCGAGATCAAGACGAAGCCGACGCAGCATTCCGTGAAGGAGCTGCGGTCGATCGGCATCCAGCCCGACGTGCTCGTCTGCCGCTCGCAGCTCTTCTTGCCTCGCGAGCAGCGCGCGAAGATCGCCCTGTTCACGAACGTCGAGGAGCGCGCCGTGATCTCAGCGATCGACGTCGACGAGATCTACAAGATCCCGATGCTGCTGAACGAGCAAGGGCTCGACAACATCGTCGTCGACAAGCTGAGGCTCGAGGTGCCGCCCGCCGACCTCTCTGAATGGAAGGCCGTCGTCGACGCGAAGGCGACGCCTGAGGCCGAGGTCCGCATCGCGATGGTGGGCAAGTACATCGACCTCAAAGACTCTTACATGTCCCTGAACGAGGCGCTCCGGCACGCCGGGATCCGGACCCACACGCGCGTGAACATCGACTACATCGAGTCGGAGAGCATCCAGACCGAGGGCACGGGCTGCTTGCAAGACGTCGACGCGATCCTCGTGCCCGGCGGCTTCGGCGAGCGCGGCATCGAAGGCAAGATCGCGGCCGTGAAGTTCGCGCGCGAGAAGAAGGTGCCGTACCTCGGCATTTGCCTCGGGCTGCAAGTCGCGATCATCGAGTACGCGCGGCACGTCGTCGGGCTCGCCGGCGCCCATTCGACGGAGCTCAATCCGCAGACGCCGCATCCCGTGATCGCGCTGATCACCGAGTGGCAGGATCGGGACGGCTCGGTGCAAGCCCGCACCGCGGCGTCGGACCTCGGCGGCACGATGCGCCTGGGCGCACAGGCCTGCTTCATCGAAGACGGCACGCTCGCGAAGGCGATCTACGGCAAGAACGAGATCTCCGAGCGCCACCGCCACCGCTTCGAGTTCAACAACCGCTACCTGAAGCAGATTTCGGACGCGGGCCTCGTGTTCTCGGGCTTCTCGCGCGACGGCCTCGCGGAGCTCATCGAGCTGCCGAGCCATCCGTGGTTCTTCGGGACGCAGTTCCACCCGGAGTTCACGTCGAATCCTCGCGACGGCCACCCGCTGTTCACGAGCTTCATCAATGCGGCGCGCGAGTGCCAGGGGCTCAAGCTTCCTCGGGCCGCGACCGCATGAGCGTCGCTCACTGTGACCGGTGTCGAGCGCCAACCCCGGTCGCCGATGTCACCTTTTTCGGAGCGGAAGAATGAGCAAAATCAAGGATGTAGCGGGCATCGAGATCCTCGATTCGCGCGGTAATCCAACCGTTGAAGCCGAAGTGGTTCTCGCGACCGGTGCACGTGGGCGCGCAGCGGTCCCGTCCGGTGCCTCGACAGGATCAAGAGAGGCGCACGAGCTGCGCGACGGCGACAAGAAGCGCTATCTCGGCAAGGGTGTACTGAAGGCGGTCGCGAACGTGAACGGCGAGATCCGCAGGGCCGTGAACGGTCTCGATGCGGCCGATCAAGAGAAGCTCGACCGCAAGATGATCGAGCTCGACGGCACGAGCAACAAAGCGCGGCTCGGTGCGAACGCGATCCTCGCGGTGTCGCTCGCGGCCGCGAAGGCGCACGCGGCGGATCAGGGCGTCGCGCTCTACGAATCGCTCGCAGCCGGGAAGAAAGAGCTCACGATGCCGTTGCCGATGATGAACATCATCAACGGCGGCGCGCACGCCGATAACAGCGTCGACATCCAGGAGTTCATGATCCTGCCTGTCGGCGCGCCGACGTTCGCCGAATGCCTGCGCTACGGCGTCGAGGTGTTCCACGCGCTGAAGTCCGTGCTCAAGGGGAAGGGCTTGAACACTGCCGTCGGCGACGAGGGCGGCTTCGCGCCGGACTTGGGCTCGAACGAGGAAGCTCTGCAGACGATCGAGGAGGCCGTCGAGAAGGCGGGCTACACGCTCGGCCGCGAGATCTATCTCGGCCTCGACGTCGCGAGCACCGAGTTCTTCGCGAACGGCAAATACATGCTCGAGTCCGAGGACCGCACGTTCACGTCGGCCGAGTTCGCGGACTACGTCGAGGATCTCGTCGCGCGCTATCCGATCGTCTCGGTCGAGGACGGCATGGCCGAGGGCGACTGGGAGGGCTGGGGCATCCTGAGCGGCTCGCTGCGCGACAAGATCCAGCTCGTCGGCGACGACCTATTCGTCACCAACACCGAGATCCTGGCGGAGGGTATCGAGAAGAAGATCGCGAACAGCATCCTGATCAAGCCGAACCAGATCGGCACGTTGACCGAGACCCTGGCCGCGATCGAGATGGCGACGAAGGCCGGCTATTCGGCCGTCGTCTCGCATCGCTCGGGCGAGACCGAGGACGCGACGATCGCCGACATCGCGGTCGCCACCGGCGCGACCCAGATCAAGACCGGATCGCTATGTCGGTCGGATCGGCTCGCGAAGTACAATCAGCTGCTGCGAATCGAACGCGCGCTCGGCGCGCGCGCCAAATTCGACGGCGCGCGCGCGTTCCCGGTGTCGTTGTAGACGGCATCGGCGCGAGTGGGGGACCGAGTCTCGACAGCGGCCGAGCCGCGCCCGCGGAGGGGCGAATGCGAATCCTGATCGTGGCGCTCGCCGGGACGCTGCTGCTGCTGCAGGCACGGCTATGGCTGACCGACGGCGGCCTGCGCGAGGTCTGGCGTCTGCGTGCCGAGGTCGCGCGTCGCACGGACGAGAACGCTCGGCTCGCGGCGCGCAACGCCGCGCTCGCCGGCGAGGTCCAGGACTTGAAGCAGGGGGTCGCGGCTGCCGAGGAGCGCGCGCGCACCGAGCTCGGCATGATCCAGTCCGGCGAGACGTTCTATCAGATCACGCCGGCGGCGCCCGCGAAGCGCGAGGGCCGCTAGCGCGCTCACGCCCGCGTCCTTCAGCAGCAGTGCGGATCCTCCTTTCCAATGACGACGGCTATCTCGCGACCGGCTTGCGGACGCTCGCGGAGCATCTCGCCGGCCTCGCGCAGGTCACGATCGTGGCGCCGGACCGCAATCGCAGCGGCGCGAGCAACTCGCTCACGCTCGATTCGCCGCTGCGCGTCGAGCGCGCCGAAGATCACGTCTACTACGTGAACGGTACGCCGACGGATTGCGTGCACATCGCGCTCACGGGCTTGCTCGAACAGCCCCCCGACATGCTGATTTCGGGTATCAACCACGGCGCGAACCTCGGCGACGACGTGCTGTACTCCGGCACGGTCGCGGCGGCGATGGAGGGCCGTTTCCTCGGCATCCCGGCGATCGCGGTGTCGCTCGTGCTCGCCGACGGTGGCCATTTCCGCGCCGCCGCGGATCTCGTGGCATCCATCGTCGAGCGGAATCTCGCCGATCCGCTGCCGGCCGACGCGATCTTGAACGTCAACGTGCCCGACTTGCCGCGCGCCGAAGTCAAAGGGATTCGGACGACGCGGCTCGGTTTCCGGCACAAGTCCGAGCCCGTCGTGAAGGAGCTCGACCCGAAGGGCAAGCCGATCTATTGGATCGGGCCGGCGGGGGCGGGGCAGGACGTCGGTCCCGGCACCGACTTCCATGCGATCGCGGAGAGCTGCGTCTCCGTCACGCCGCTCAAGGTCGACCTCACCGCGCACGCGGCGCTCGGCTCGCTCGAGAATTGGCTCGACCGCTTCCGATGACCGAGCAAACGCGGAGCGGGATCGGTATGACCTCGGCGCGCACGCGCGAGCGCCTGATCGAGCGCCTCAAGGCCGAGGGCGTGCGCGACGTAGCCGTGCTCGAGCGCATCCGCTCCGTTCCGCGGCACCTCTTCGTCGACGAGGCGCTCGCGAGCCGCGCGTACGAGGACACGCCGCTGCCGATCGGTTTTTCGCAAACGATCTCGCAGCCGTTCGTCGTCGCGGTGATGACCGCGGCGCTGATCGCGGGTCGTGAGGGCAAGAGGATTCCGAAGGTCCTCGAGATCGGCACGGGTTGCGGCTATCAGACCGCCGTGCTCGCGCCGTTCGCGCAACATATCTATAGCGTCGAGCGCATCCAGCCGCTCGTGCTGCGTGCGCGCTCGAAGCTCGCGGAGCTCAAGGTAGGCAATGTGAGCGTCCGCCACTCGGACGGCTGGCTCGGTTGGAAGAGCCAGGCGCCGTTCCAAGGGATTTTGGTCGCGGCGGCACCGGAGAGGATTCCGCCCGAGCTCGTCGAGCAGCTCGACGACGGGGGCCGGATGATCATCCCGATCGGCGCCCAGCCCGGCGCGCGCGGCCCGATGCAGAGGCTCCTGCGCGTGACGCGGAACGGGTCGCAAATCGAGCAAGAGGAGCTGTTACCGGTAAACTTCGTGCCGATGGTCGCGGGGACGGAGCTCTGACGTGCGCCGCGTGCGCGGCGCCCGGCGCGTCGCACCGTGCGCGGCGCCGCGTCTCTGCGCTCTGCTCGCGGCGCTCGCGTTCTGCTTCGGCGCCTGCACGAGCGCCCCGCCGTACGAGCAGCGCACGTACGTCGTGCGCGCGGGCGATACGCTGTTCTCGATCGCGTGGCAACACGGCGTCGACCAGCGCGACCTCGCGCGCTGGAACGGCATCAAGAATCCCGATGTGATCCAGGTCGGCCAGCGGCTGCGCCTGTCGCCGCCTCCCACGGCCGGAACGCAAGCGAAGAGCGGAAAATCCGCCGCGCCTGAGTCGACGCACGGCGGCATGGCCGCGGGCTCGACTGCCGGAGGCGTCCCTTCGGCAAGCGGCGCGTCGGCGTCGAGGTCGAGCGCCGCGAAACCAGCCGCAGAGCCGCCGCTACCGAACCTGCCGCCGCCGCAGTGGGCCTGGCCCGTGGACGGCCAGGTCGTCACGCGGTTCGGCTCGCAGGAGGGCATCGCGACCGGCGTCGGCATCGGCGGCCACGCCGGCGACCCCGTGCGCGCGGCCGCCGCGGGGCGCGTGGTGTACGCCGGCGGAGGCCTCGTCGGTTACGGGCAGCTCGTGATCATCAAGCACAACGAGACTTACCTCACCGCGTACGGCTACAACAGCGAGCTGCTCGTAGTGCAGGGCCAGGACGTCATGCGCGGGCAGAGAATCGCGTCGATGGGGCTCGGCCCCGAGCGGCAGCCGCGGCTGCACTTCGAGATCCGGCGCAACGGCGTGCCGGTCGATCCGCTGCAATTTTTCCCGGGGCGCTGACCGGCGTGGCACAGGACTTGCTCCGCTCTTGGCTCGTAACAAACCAGGAGAAGCGACATGGCACGTCAGTTATCCGCGCTTGTGATGATCGTTGCCACGCTGTTCGTCGGCTCGAGCGCCGTCGCGCAGAGCCGCGACGAGCTACCGGCGCCGTCCGCGCGACCCACGCAAGTCAGCGACGACGAGCTCCAGACGTTCGCTAAAATCTACACGGATCTGCAGGACTCCAAGAGCAAGCACGAAGCAGCGCTCGCCGCCGCGCAGACCGAAGAGGAAGCCGGCAGAATCCGGGAAGACTTTCAGAAAGAAAGCAGCGCGACCTTGTCACAGCATGGCTGGACGACCGACAAGTTCAATTCATTTGTGAGGACGATCAACGCCGATCCGGAGCTGGCCGAACGAGCGCGTGCACTGATCCGCGACTGATTGTCCACGCGCGAGTCCGGTGCGAGTCCCCTCGGCGGAGGGTTCGACGCTTCCGCTGATCCACACGGGTGCCTGGATCAACGCAACCGCACGGGCTTCCCGTGCGGCGTGCGCTCGTAAGCCTCCGCCCAGGCCTTTCTGCGCTCGAGCAGCTCGCTCCCGTGGGCGAGCTGCTTGGCCTCGACGAGCCGCTCGAGCGCGGCGAGCCAGTGCTCGTAGTAGCGGGAGCCGTCGTCGGGAGTGCCGCGTCGCGCCGCGGCGCGAGCGCGGCCGCCCATTCGCTCCACGTGAAGTGCCCGTCCGCCGAGAGTCGAACGGCGAGCGCGAAGGCTTGCGCTTGCCACGGCTCTGCGAACGCGGGCCCGTCCTCGTCGGGCCGGCCCCTCGGCAACGACGCGAACGCCGCGTTCGCGTCAGGCCGGCTCAAGGTAGTCCTGCCACAAGTCGATGTAGACCGCGTCGCGCGCCGACGCGCCGGCGCCCCAGAGCTCGCGCGCGGTGAAGCGAATGAGATAGACGTGCTGCGGCTTCGGGTCGCCGAAGTAGACGTCCGTATCCGGTAGCGCGAACACGCCGCGGTCGCGCTCCACGACTCCGGCTCTGCCGCGGGTGTAGCGCGGCATGCGCGTATGCGTCGGCGGGTTGAGATTCACGCCGCGCACTCGTTGTCCGACGCGGAAACGCGGCTCGACGCGAATCGCGAGCTCCTCGCGCGGCGTTGCGAGCGTCGCGGTGCGAGCCGTGGCGGCCGTGAGCGCCGGGACGGAGCGCTCGATTCCGGGTTCCGCGTTCCCGTCCGCGATCTCCACGCGCGACGCAAGGCCGCTCTTCGCGACGGCCTCCGTCAGCGCCGCGAGCCAGCGCTCGTAGTAACTCATCCGCAGGTACTCGGCGGCGGGAATCGCCTCGAGCTCCGGGCGCAATGCCCGCCACTTGCCGTAGGCAGCGAGCGCGGTCGCGAGCGCGTGCACCCTGACTTCCCACGCCGAGTGGAACGCCGGATCGTCGCGCCGGTATCCGATCTCGCCGACGCCGTGCATGCCGCCCATGTCGTGGATGCCGTTCACGACCGCTCGCTCTTGGGGCGCGTCACGCGAGCGACGCCGATCATCGCGTCGCGCGTGACGAGCGCCGCCAGCGCGGCCTCGCCGAGCGCATCGGTGCTCGGCGGCCGCTCCGGCAACACGAGGTAGCGCGACGCAGCAGTGCTGTCCCAAACGCGCACTTCGATGTCGTCGGATATTTCGAGCCCGAGCTCGCGCAGCACGCCGCGCGGATCGGTCACGGTGCGCGCTCGGTACGCCGAGGACTTGTACCAGATCGGAGGCAGCCCGAGCAGCGGCCACGGATAGCACGAGCACAACGTGCAGACGACCACGTTGTGGACGGCGGGCGTGTTCTCGACGACCGTGAGCTTCTCGCCTTGGCGACCCGAGAAGCCGAGCTCCGCGATTGCGGGAGTGCCATCCTCCAGCAGCCGGCGTTTGAACGCCGGGTCTACCCACGCGCGCGCGACGACCTGCGCGCCGTTGCGCGGACCGACTTCGTTCTCGAACAGGTCGACGAGCGCATCGAGCGCGGCGGGATCCACGAGCCCCTTCTCGACGAGCAGCGACTCGAGCGCCTTGACGCGCAGCGCGGGCTCCGATGGCACGGCCTCGTGGCCGCGGTCGCCCGAGTCTACGGCACGCGTGTCCTCCGGCTTAGGCGGCATTGAGCAGGGCGGCGGCGACGCGGCGCCGCTCGTGCACGAGCACATTGAAAGTCCGGCACGCGGCGGGCGTGCTCATGATCTCGAGACCGATGCCGCGCGCCGCGAGCGCGGACATCAGATCCGCCTCGGGCCAGACGAGCGTGCCCCCCGTGCCGAGCAGCAGGATCTCGGGTTGCATGGCGAGCGCAGGCTCGAGATCCGCGACCGTGACCTCCGCGGGCGCGCGGGCTACCCAATCCTCGATCAGGTGCTCCGGCGCGACGATCAGGTTGCCGCTCAGCCAACGCTCTCCGATCCTCACGCGACCCGGCTCGTACGCGTGGATCAAGTTGGCGGCGGCGATGTCGCGAGTCAGCTGCACGGCGTCGTTCCGGCTCCGCGGGGTGCGCGAATCGAGCGGGGATTATACGGCCCGCGACGAGACGCGCGCTGCGCCGAAGCCGGCGTGCGGTGCTCCACGTGCTAACATCTGCGCCCTCGATCGAGCCCAAGTCGCACCATGGAACCGAATCAGATCGGCCCGGCCATCACCGCGCTCAAGGAGCGCAGCGTCGCTCTGCGGAGGTACCTTTGACTTCGACGCGAAGCGCGAGCGTCTCGAAGAGGTCAACCGCGAGCTCGAGGATCCGAACGTCTGGTCCGACTCGGAGCGCGCGCAAAACCTGGGTCGCGAGCGCTCCGCGCTCGAGACCGTCGTCGGCACGCTGAGCCGCATCGACAAGTCGCTCGGCGAGGCCGAGGAGCTGCACGAGCTCGCGAACGACGAAGACGACTCCGCGCTGCTCGCCGATTTGATAGGCCAGGTCGACGGCGTCGCGGCCGAGGTCGCGAAGCTCGAGTTCCGGCGCATGTTCTCGGGCAAGATGGACGCGCACAACGCATTCGTCGACATCCAGGCCGGCTCCGGCGGCACCGAGGCTCAGGACTGGGCCGCAATGTTGTTCCGAATGTATCTGCGGTGGGGCGAGAAACACGGTTTCGCGGTGGACGTGCTCGACGAATCGCCCGGTGAGGTCGCCGGGCTCAAGAGCGCGTCGCTGCACTTTCGCGGCGAGTACGCATTCGGCTGGCTCCGCACGGAGACCGGCGTGCACCGGCTC
>JADMIO010812929.1_pt1 | contig 17881 bp, 13 predicted proteins | sample 8958161 | NCBI WGS metagenome assembly JADMIO01 (sample SAMN16585339, study PRJNA669376) | soil metagenome | isolation source: Crop rotation soil | place: USA: Cullars Rotation, Alabama | collected 2011
CCCCCCCCCCCCCCAAGGTCGACGTCAAAAACGGCGGTGGCCCCGCGTCGTCCCTCTTCATCAACGACGCCACCCCAGTGCCCGTGGTACAGCCGGGCGAGGTGCTCGTCCGCGTCAAGGCGTTCGGCGTCAACCGCGGTGACATCCTGCAGCGAGAGGGAAAGTACCCAGGCATCGCGCACCTGAGTAAGATCATGGGGCTCGAGTTTAGCGGCATCATCTCGCAGCTGCGCAAGGATGAGCCCGAGGGCGAGTGGAAGGTTGGCGATGAGGTGTTTGGCCTGCTGTATGGCGGCGGCTATGCCGAGTATGTCAACGTCAACAAGAGGATGCTCATCAGGAAGCCGAAGGAGCTGTCCTTTGAGCAGACTGGTGGGATTTGCGAGGTGAGTCCCAATACCCAACTCTTTTTCTTCCCCTTTTCACGCCAAATTTTCTCATCCTTACCCTCCTCCCAAGGCTTGGTTCGTCGCTCTCCAAGCCCTCCACCTCGTTGGCCAGTACTCTCCCGAGACAACGCGCTCCATCCTCTGGCACGCCGCCGCCTCAGCCGTCTCGGTCGCGGGCATCCAGCTCTCCGCGCACGCCCACCTCAACAGCGTCCCGTCCGCCACTCCCGCGAAGGTCTTTGCCACCGCCCGCAAGCAGGACAAGTGCGACTTCGCTGTCAGCGAGCTCGGCGCCACCGCCGCCGTCAACATGGACCAGCACCCGGACAAGCGCACGTGGGTGGGTGAGGTCAAGGCCCTGAACGGCGGCCAGGGCGTCGACCTTGTCATTGACTTCCTCGGCGGCCCGTACTTCGAGTCCAACCTCGACGTGCTCGCCCTCGACGGCCGCATCGTGCAGCTGGGGTGGCTGGCCGGGCCCGTTACCGAGGGCAGCGTCAATATCGCCGGCTTCATGACCAAGCGGGCGCGCGTCCAGGGGAGCCAGCTGCGGTCGCGCAGCCTCGACTACCAGGCAAAGCTGCGCGACCTTTTTGTCGAGACCGTGCTTCCGGGGCTTGTGGACGGGCGCTTCAAGCATGTGGTGGAGCGTGCTGTGCCATGGGAGAACGTGCAGGAGGCGCATGAGTTGATGGAGAGCAACCAGAATAAGGGGAAGATTGTGTGCGTTATCCACTAGTGTTGTGGTACAAGGAGGAAAAGAAGTAGAGGTAAACTGTACTTGTTGACTGATAGTGATAGTCAGGTGTTGTGGCAGCAGACTATTATTAGGTAGGTACGGAGAAATAAATAGGGGTGCATCTCACAGAACTGGAAACATTCTTGTACCGGCCAAGAGCACAGTGGATAGGTGTGAATTCCTAGACTCCAATGACCTAGTCCTTCAGGTTTGTAGGCGATGACGGCTTGATGACCCCCCCGCATAGAGCTAAACAACATTCAGATAGCCATAGGTACTACCAGCAAAATCCGGCCGCGTACAACATAGATGCGAGAGTACTGCTACTTCATAATCGAGGGCTATTCAAAGCTCTTCGGCTACCTATACAAATCTACCCTCTAGGGGCTCAGCCTGTTATCAAACTGATGAGGGACGGGGTCTCTCGGCCGAGGCTAACCTAAGGAGAAACAGACGCAAAAACATACAACACTAGGGATTCGCTGGTCGCCACCGACCCAATTACTGATCTAACCCTTAAAAGCTTATATTTTTGGGGAAAATGGGCGCCTCTTTACCTCTGTTAGTACTGTTCGTTTTAAGAAAACTTCAGGCTTGGTACGACACAAGCGGCCAATCGAGCAGTCTCACCGCAGAGCTGACACAGCATAGCCCCCGCCCTCAGAGGCAGCAGTGGAAGCATACTTCGTATCCTCCGCGAAGCTTATTGAAACCCTTTATCACATCGCCACCCTAATCGCCTGTTATAATCCATACATCTTACCCAAATTCGGTTGCAATAAGTGGGGAAGTGCGGGGATTACGGATCGGGCGGGGCCATGGCGGCGGAGTGGGGCTCCAGAAGGTGTACCCCTGTCACGGGGCTGTCACGATACTGGAAACGGCGGGTATTTGTATCCCAAAGCGCGTTTAACAACTAAACTGAGGAGAAAGAGAACTAGGACTAGATACACAAAGCGCAACATAATTAAATACCCCTAAGTGCCATAAGGCATTTACTCAGCAAACTGATTATCGCTATAACCACCGAACTAATGGCACCATAATACCAGGACTTTAGACTAGTTTCATCTCGGGTTCCAGATTGGTGGCCCAACCTAAACCCCTCGTACTACAAAATTAACAATCCTACCATTGACCCTTATCTTTTCTATGCTCCCGCAAATACAAAGCTTAAGACTATACCAACTTCTAATATATTAGCCCTAGGCCTTAGAGGAATTATAATTACCGTTATTAAGGACATCGAGAACCTATAGTATATACCAGAACGATTTAATTATATGGATTATATTACTTATCTGGTATAGGTCAAGTTGATATATAAGGTTTCAACCATCAAAAACCTCCCAATCTACACCAATAAGGCGTGGTGGCAGAAGGCTAAGTAACAAATACCCATCGGGGACCTCTACACCTATCACAACACAACAATGTAATCGACTTCGGATACCAGGAGACAATATGAAGCTTTTCTAGGTCAATACGTGTCACGGGGAAGTCACGATACTAGAAACAGCGGGTGTTCGTGTCCCAAAGCATGTTTAATAACTAAGCTGAGGGGAAAGAGAGCTAGGACTAGATACACGGAGGACGACATAATTAAATACCCCTGAGTGCCGTGAGGCACTCACCCAGCCAACTGGTCGTCGCTGTGGTCGTCGGACTAATGGCGCCGTGGCGCCGCCACGGGCGCGCAGCTGAAAGGAGCGGAGCGCACGCGGCTGAATAAAGCGAAGATCCGCCAAGGTCAGCGGAGTATAACCTTGGCCACCACACTCGGGCCTAGCCCGTGATAATACGAGATGTGTGAGCAATATAAACTCTTGACGTTGGTGGATGAGATAATGAGCCGTCGGGCGAAATTTGAGGATCCATGTCTCGCACTTCCGAACTAGCATGGCGGGAATGATTGGCAAACAACCGTTCCTTACGAAAAGGGCTATGTTGGTATAGGTCCAATTATGATGTTACTTGGTAAGGTTGTTGTCATCTTTACGGGATTACGGATTCCCCATGTGTTACGTCGAACTTTAATAAGGTTGTTTATATTAATAGGTGAGGCATATTGCGATGTGGTTATGGATGGTAGGTTGTTTGATAAAGTATCGAAAAGGCAAATTTTCATCCTGTAAAAATCGTGAACTGGCTTGATGAACTTCAAGTCCGTATTGTAACTCCCCTTGCTAGATGAGAGGAATCTTGACAAACCCACCACGGTGGGGTGTACGCGGATCGCTGCTTTTGTGTCACTCTGTTGGGGAAGGTGCCTGGTGTATGGAGGCCGATAGGGCCAACTGGGTCAAAACCTTTTTCAAATAATAGCATTCGGTTTTGTGGCCGCAAGCGAGATGGCGTCTACTTCTTACAGAAGTAACAATAAGTACCCTAGTGGCTGAATAGCCACTAACCAACGTGGCTCATGACCCATTACAAAGCGCGGGCAAGGCTCTATCAAAACAATACGCGATCAATTTGCGTAGTTTGTACATTTAATGGTTGAATTATAGTTACTTTAATACTTAAATTATAACAATTGCAACATCTAAATTACGGTGGCTGTAATGGCTTAATTACGGTGGTTACAACATCTAAATTACAATGGTTGCAACTGTAACAGAGGGAACGAGAGGGATCACAATGACGGTCAGTGGACTTGCGCGCAGCGCAGGGTACAGTGCTGTATTATACGGTACTGAGGCCTGTCGAGCAGGGCTTCGAACTCCTGAGTCTAACTGTCTTAAATAACCATGCATGCCATGCATGCCTTAGGCTGCGCCTGAGCCCTGCCATGTCTCCTAACGGTCCTGATACTTGCGGCGCGGGTTGAGTGCGTTCCGCAATGCCTACGGCGCCGTGGCGCCACCACAGTGTCTAGGCTCCTTGCCAGTTCGTTACAGCAACATCTAAATTACAGTGGTTGTAACATCTATGTAATGTAACTGATAGCAGGAGGCCACGAACGCAGATAGCATGTGATGAAATCACCGTGAGCTAGGGAAGATTACAGTGACAATAGGAGTCAATAGCAAACAATGGTATTCGTCAATAGACTTCAACCTGCCGAGCTCATTGTTGATGGGCGGCCCAGCCCCTATTATCCAATGGGGCCGGCACGGTTCGATGCCGGCGGCATCGCTTAATACAGCTCTATTCCCATCATCGTACGATACCCCGCCCGTTGGGCTTCCGTTGGGCTTCCGCTGGGCTTGCGCTCCGCCCACTGAGCTCCTTACGATGTTATTACAATGAGGGGCGGGGTAATAAGCCCCGCGCTCCACGACCCTCGCTACCAAACCTCGAGATAAAGGCAAACGCTATGCGTTACCGGGGTGGCGCCAAACTTCCCACTCGCGATAGCCTCATGCGCCATCCCGCCGGCTCACCTTAATGTAGCCCGGTGGCTCATCCCGCCGGCTCACCTTGGTACAGCCCGGTGGCGCAATGTGGCGGTACGGTGGTACAAGTTCTTACAATCGCCCATTTGGAGAGAGGAAAGAAAAGAATGGCTATTCCTAACCCGAATAAACGATTCATAACTCTGGCCGAGGCTCTAGCCTCGGATAAAGCTATTTTTAGGGTTGGAGATAATGAGATGTTTGTTGTAATGGATATTGATTTGGAGGAAGAGGAAGAAGAGGAAGAAGAATGGGAGGACTTAGAGGCGTAGATAGTTTCAATGGGACATGTGCCCAAATCCCCAGAAATTACCACCAGGTCAGGGCATATTATTAAAAAGAACGTTGAGATAGATAAATGCGTTAATTGTCTACAGAATGCTGTATTTTTTATGTTTATAGCTTCAAAATTGGTTGCGTTTTGGGTAATTGAAGTTGGTGGGGTTTGTATGGGGCGCGGTTATTTCATGTGATCAAAAGGCGGGGTGGCGCATGTTAGGCCAAAGGCCTGGGGTATGGACGCGGGAAGCAGGTACCGGGTATATTCTGCTGTAGCGTCGTTGATGATGATGGAGGCGTCGTCCTGGGCTCTGCCCTCTTCGCACACTGAGAAGAAGGCTCGGGCTGTAGCCTCAATGTGCTCTCTATGGTTCGTTGAGGAAGGACTTGAGGCCATGATGAAACGAGTTGTTGGGATTCTTTGGAGAGTCAGGTAGGAGTTGAAGATAGCGATGTAGCAGAAAAAGAGAGTAGTGATTACATATTACGTTGAGCTTACCGCCTATTTATGTTCTACGGAACGACATTATTACCATCCCACATCAACTTCGTCCCCCTTCTTAATTTGAGCCATAGTCCTTCCCGGCGATAGGAGTAAATCCATAAGTTAACGCCGTCCTTTGAATGATGCTTCACGAACAAGATTAATCAATATGATCTCGTGTACTGCCATTCACCATTCGCATTACAGATCTATGACTCGCCGTGATGACATTTTCCCCCTTTTCGGCCTAGTGTCTCTCACTAAAATTGAACAACAGGTCCGAGTTCCCGCGGTTTTATCCTAACTCCCGTGATGACATTTTCCCTCTTTTCGGCCTAGTGTCTCTCACTAAAGTTGAACAACAGGTCCGAGCTCCCGCCGTTTTATCCTAACCCCGCTCGATGATATTAATCCCATAAGATAAGCACGCTTAACCCCAGACCCTGAAACATTGATATTTAGGAACCACTGGAGCTCTGGCCCTGGAACTTACTATTTGTGGAGAGAGTGACTAGCCCGGAAAAGGGAAAAAGGTCATCACGGCGAGTCGTAGATCAGTGATAGGAATGGCAAAGGACGAGGAAAGGACAAAACATGGCATCATATTAATTAATCTTAATCCATAAAGCATTCATAAAGGGGCGATATAAGCTTTCAGTTTAGCCTAGCGCCGGAAAGGGTCTCTAAAGTATAGGTGATTTGTAAGTCATGGTCTTCCCAAGTAATACTCCCCTACAATGGACCCACGGCGCCGTGTATAATAGGCATCTTACTTCTAAGTAAGCTGAATACATAAGTGAACCATTTTCCCCTCCTACTTCCACTCAGCTCCAGAGTCCAACTCCTCAATATCACATCAGTCCTCCTCATGATGCCTAAGCAAGTCTTATTCCTCATTACCATCTCAGAATCCCTCGCCAACGCAATCATGTCGCGCTACGTTGAAGCCCACACTAAGCCAAACGGCCCTGGCGACACGCGCCCGACGGCCCTGCAAATCATCAAGGATGAGGGCCTTGAAGGCAAGCTTAAGGACGAGGTCATTATCATCACCGGTACGTCTTCCGACATCAGGATCGAAACCACTCGCGCCCTGGCCACCACTGACGCCACCCTCTTTCTCACAGCCCAAGACGTCACCAAGGCCCAATCCGCCCTCGCTGGTATCTTTGAACCTTCCCATATGGAGATTATCAAGATGGATCAAGCAACCCTCTCTTCCATCCACGCCGCCGCCGCCACCATTCTCGCCAAAACCTCCAAGATTCACCTCCTCGTAAACAATACCAGCATCATGGCCATCCCCGACCTCCGCCTAACCGCCGATAGGCACGAACTCCAGTTCGGCATAAACCACCTCTCACATTTCCTTTTCTACAAGCTCTTAGAACCCGCTCTCCTCGCTGCCGCCTCCCCCAATCTCCCATCCTACGTCATCAATCTCGCTTCCTCGGCCCACATTGCCTATAGGATCAATGACCCTAACAATTATAACTTCCAAAAAGGTAACTATAACCCCATTATAGCCTATGGCCAATCCAAAACAGCCAATATTTACATGACCAACAAGATCGAACGTTGCTATAGCTCGCGCCACCTACACGCCACGAACGTCCATCCTGACATTATCCAGACAAGGCTGACCTAGCATATGCCCCTGGATGCCTTCAAGGGGATGGAGTTCTTGTACCCCATCATAAAAAACGTTGAGCAAGGTGCCATAACATCAATATGGGCGGCCGTCGACAAGGTATGGAAACATAAGGGTGGCAAGTACCTCGCCAACTATGTCATGGTAAAGCCATATATGGAAGGGGATGACAAGGTTTCTTCAGCCAGGTATTCCCCATACGCCTATGATATGGGGAAGGCGAAGAGGCTATGAAACGACTCGCTCAAGTTTGTAGGATTGCCGGACGAGGAGTAGGGAACCAAGAGGGGCCTAGCCCTTAGTATACAGTCAAACTCGTGATTTTGTTACGAATTTCAGCATGATATATTGTCATGTGTCGCATTAACGACTATACGTCAGCATGTTTTGTCGTTGGCGCAGCTCTTTATCCAAGCATCTCCAGTTTCTATTTTCTCCATTCATGCTCAAATATACTTTCGTTTCACAATGTTATATAAGGATGCGCAAGTCGCTCCCAACATTAGATAGAAAACACAATTAACACTCGTTTTCCAATGCATCTCTTGAGGTACCATCCACGTGACTTTTGATAGATTTCCTTATGAATATATCCCTATAAATCACGGAGCCATACAATTCGTGATACTCTTATAATTTATTTGTAGCGCAATCACCCTACGCCATGTTAATAAACTGATCTCTTAGTATTGTCGTAGTAAGAACAGAAATCATGCTAGATTGTACCCTTGTTATGGACCCTCCTAATTGCCAGACCGTAGGGCCATCATACAACCCACACCAGTCTTGGGCCCTGTGAACTATGCCGATAACTCTATGGTATCGAGGATGTAGATGTTGTTGTAGCACGTGGCGCTGTCGCCGTCGAAAACCAAGGCCTTGGTGGTGACAGTAATACAGATTATGGTACGTAGGGGTAGAGAAGAAGTTGTTGATAACGAAGATATATGACCAGTTGAAGATGTTATTATCAAAAACGATAATGTTGGACTTTGCGAGCATTATGGTGTGTATGTGTACTTAATGCTTCGGTGAGTAGGCTGATCTTTAACAGGGCAGCTTGAGAAAGCCATGTAATGTGTTATTCTCGTTTTCCCTAAGCGACATATTACGTCGATCTTGGTTTTATTAATATAACTCTGTTTTAAGAAGCAGATTTTCCCTAGCCGTTTTCTGAACGTAACGTCTTCCTTTAACCAACAAAGGTAACAGCCGCTTTAGTATATAGCCCATGGCTTCCTACCTGGTGACGAGATGAAGGAAGTTTACGTAACTATTTTCGGGGGCGTCATCTTCCCTGGAGTTGCGAGCAGCGGTAGAATAACATGATGGTATCATAACATTCCGGTTCGCGGATTTGTTGACGTGAGACGGCGAAAGCAGGCGTAGACGTTCCAGGTAGGAGACGTGCCAGACTTGATGAGTTAGGGCTGCTCCATCTAAATCCGGAGTCCAGATGCGGTGCATATGAAACTAATCGTAAGTAAGCAACTTCTTTAGCTTGATTCAGCTCCCGATAAAATCCTAGGAATTCCCGAACCTGATGCAGCTTTAACTAATAATATCTTTGCTGTTTAACTTGTTATAATTCAATACTACAAAATGAGAAAACCTTTATCTTATACATCCCTTAGGCATATTAATTGTATTATTATCCATAACCTTACAATATGAAGCTCCAATATCGTGACGCTTAGGCCCCTAACATCTTTGTTATCTACCTTTTTATCCTAAAGCGGGAGGGACTGGAATTGGTTATGTAATAGATGGATATTATGTTTCTTAAAATCCAAAGATTTACTTATAAAACAATATCAACCTTCATAGCAAGTCGTTAGTTTTTCAAATCAACAAAAATTTATCTTGATGATAAGTAGGAAGCCATCTTTGTTGTTAGTATTATGTAAGGTGGAAGTCCCAATAGCGACGATGTGGGGTGTAACGTTTTTAGTTATGATATTTTAAATATGGTGGTCATAACCGTCTGTTTATTATCTAAAATTAAGATATAATAATCTATAGTTAACAATATAATATTCTAAAGATAACTTTTATTGCCTGTTAGCTAGCCATCTTTCATTTGTTTTAAGATTTATTTGATATAGTAGTTACCCTTTTGATTTAGAGAGATCTATTGAGGTAGGATATTCTGGTATCCTAGGAAAAGCTGGTATCTGCTGCGTGCCACTACGTGGCCGCAGCCACGTGACGAGTCCTGTACCTATTTAGGGCATGCCTGCGGCATGCCTCTGACACTTAGACATCATGCAACCTGAATGCCACCATCTCACCAACCTCTTGTTCCCTTCTCCATGACGCGCTGCACGCGTCCCCGCCCTTATATGTATATATTACTTCATTCCCTTCTATAGAGCGCGCTGCGCGCGCTCCCCACTCTCATCGTCAGATATTAGGTTGTCCTAGATATTCTTGGATCCTATCACATTGGTGATGAGAGTGGGATTGAGCACCTTTTGGCTGTTCGACTTACCTACGGCGGGACCCCCTTTTCGAAGAAAACGACAAAAACCACGAAGCGCGCTCTGAGGAGTGGCCAGTCCGACGACGCGACTAGTGATCAAAAACAACGCTGGAAGGGATGAGGACTGTGTCACGCGTGCACGGATGTGTAAACGTGCACTTGTCCGACTCTTGGAAGGCAATCGATTATGCCTCATATGGAGCACATGCTTGGAGTACCTTTGGAAGTCCGTTTGGAGGAGGCATGGAGCTATCGCAAGCCCATTTTGCCTGGACCGACGTTCATCTGGATTACTCCCCTCTCGATTACCATTAAGAGCGCACTTGGTTACGACTAGGTGCTAAAGCGCCGCTTCGCCCGGAAGTACGGGCACTTGTCAGACACCTACTGTAGGTGCGGTCACCTAGGCAGAACCTTAAGGGCTCTAGTCACTTAGGCAGAACCTCGGGGACTGTGTATTTCGTCTGTCAGTCATCCAGCACGGTGCAAGGATATTCGGGCAGAACCTCGGAGTCCTGGGTCATTTGGGCAGAACCTCAAAGGCCGTAATTACTCGGGCAGAACCTCGGGGATTGTACAGTTAGTCACTCAACGTAATGCAGTTATCTGGGCAGAACCTTAGGGATTACGAATCATGACAAAACCCCTATTTAGTACCTAGCGTGGGAAGTGCGTGAAACAAGCGTAGCTCTAACTGGAAGAGGTTACCATACTTCAACAGGGATAGGAAGAACCACCCTGGCAGGTCACTGGAACCTAGGATCCCCTATTTGTCGAGTAAACTCCGAATATGATCTCTGGAACCCATTTGTTAAGTATCTCCAAATGTGGTTCCGCCCCTTGTATCACCATCAGAGATGGAAGTCTTAACGCTAATAATGGGAGCTTCAGAAACGTATGATAAGAGGACTTATCTCATTTGTATTATCCTCTATTTTGTTCTATTTTATTTGTTAACAGTGGAGCGTATACTTGCGTGCGACCTCTGTCCTTCGGCTGGCATGACCCCCTTTTCCCTTCTTCCGATCAACGACTGGCACCCACGATTACTTCGGCATCTTGGCCCCTTCAACGCCATATGGCCTTCTTCGACTCAATGGCCCTGTGCCCAGCTCGTCAACTTATGGATATTTGCCATTGGAGCCCAACATCGAAATGACATGTGAAGCGTACGCTCCAGACCACCTATGGACACTCGTCAAAAACAACCACAATTCCATACATTTGTGCCTGACAACCACGTCCTTAGGACATAACGACCTCCATGTTCCTAGGGAACCTGAAAAACCCTGATTGTCTATCTGAGAATTTCCCTTTTTCTTAGGGGTAGTCTATTCCAGGGGTGGCGAATGAAATGTGTGAGAAGTACGCGCCCGAGATGACGAGTTCCTGACCGATTATTAACGAGTCAAGGCTGTGAGGACATTAGGTCTGACTCGAGGGGTGGAAGATGACCATTGGACGACAGCTCTTTTCCCCTTTACCCCTTTCCTTTCCTTATTTTCTTTCATTTCTCAAAAGTTCGTATGGAGCGCACGCTTACCTGCCCATGCTCCTTACCGACCCTAGCCTTTTGGAACATCAATATCGCCAACATCATCTTTAACAACCCATAGAAGCGGACACGTCGTTGCCCTGTGGCCGTGGATATGGAAATGGGACTGGAACCTTGGAATAGGGGTGGTCCAATCGGTTGGTTACGATCGTCCAAGCCAAGCGTACACTAATGGACGTTAACGGGAGCGATACTACTTCCGTAAAGACTAGAGCCGGCAATCTGAGAAGCTGAATCCAGGAGTCATCTGCCGAAGCGTACGTTTCCGATTACCGATGAAGATGGATAATGTGATGCCTACAGCAGACATTAGGGGTGGAAGACAATGGTCTGGAGACGGTTTCCTTCTTTCTTTTCTTCCTTTCCTTGTCCCTTTGCATCCCATACGCGAAGCGTACGTTCCGCATTTCTATTTATTTTACCTCCATATCCCCTTATTATTCATTTCCCTTCCAATGCCCAAGACGGTAACTCGCTTCATCAACGGAGAGCACGCTCCACGACCAAGACCACAACATCATCCACAGCCATCAGAGACTGTAGCTCTTCAACCCCCTAAGATTGGTGATAACCCAACCATTGATCTCATAGTCCTCACGACAGATGCCAGTTTGTCAGGGTGGGCCGTACTTATTGACATGGGAGCGCATGCCAAGCTAAGCAGTTGACGAGTTGTAATAGTAAGGATACGGAGCCCAACTTGAGAGGTGGAAACTAGGGACTAATCCAGGAGCTCTAAGGAGCGCACGCTTCCCTTATACCCTCCTATTCTCTTTATTTTTCGATCAATCCCTGGCCGTACGACTCGTCATTGTCCCCTCTTCTTGAGAATGTCTACATCCAGAGCTCAAGCCGGCCAAAGGCCACGACGCCGTTCCCAGTCCCGGACCCCCAAGGAGTACTTTCAACCCCTTGAGCGTGGAGTCTACTCGTTAACCGAACGCCCTCCGGAAGTCCCCACGTTGAAGGTCTATATCGGTAGTAAGAATAATACCCCAGTTCGCGCACTCGTTAATACAGGATCAGGGTACAATACCCTAACTAAGAGCTATATTGATGAAAACGGGTTGAACATGGAATCGGATGGTGATATTCCATTATGGTTTTTTGGCCGTACAACAGAACGTGTTTGGCTCTTTAATTATTATATTCTCCAAAAGTTCTTCATTGTTGAAACCGTCCCCGGAGCGCACCCTTGCCAACTTGGTATGCCCTTCATCGCCGTCACGAATCCTTCGTTCTGCTATAGACCTGATGGGAGCGTGGATTGTACGATGGATTTCGACAAGATTGGTATTAGAGCTCAAGTTAGCCGTTCTCTCCAGCAACGTGAGGAGGAGGAACGTGGCGGAAGTTGGAGGAATGCTTAGGACGATCCTTGGTTATAGGTCTTGATTCTGATGGCAAGAAGCGCGCGCTGCGAGGACACAGTATGCTTCCCGAGGGGTGGAGGACTCTACACAGCCATTTTACCCCTATTTTTCGTTTCTTTATTTCATAGACATGTACCCTTTATTTCCTTATTTTCCTTATTTTGTTTCTAGGACCTGGAAGGCCCTATCTGTACTTCCCAACTAGTCCAGCATTTACTATAGCTCTTGGTTCTGATGACGAGAAGCGTACGCTACGAGGACGTAGATAACTTCTCGAGGGGTGGTATGAGGTAGGATATTCTGGTATCCTAGGAAAAGCTGGTATCTGCTGCGTGCCACTACGTGGCCGCAGCCACGTGACGAGTCCTGTACCTATTTAGGGCATGCCTGCGGCATGCCTCTGACACTTAGACATCATGCAACCTGAATGCCACCATCTCACCAACCTCTTGTTCCCTTCTCCATGACGCGCTGCGCGCGTCCCCGCCCTTATATGTATATATTACTTTATTCCCTTCTATAGAGCGCGCTGCGCGCGCTCCCCACTCTTATCGTCAGATAGTAGGTTTTCCTGGATATTCTGGGATCCTATCACACTATAGGTTCCTCTCCTCTTATCAGCCTCCAGCAGTTACTAGATTTAATTAAATCGTCATATCCCTCTATAACCTATGACCATTTTGCAAGAAAGCCAGGGGTGGCCTCCTAACTTTATATATCATATGGTTTACCTTAAACAATAAGTCCCTTATGTCCTATAGTAACCTTATCCTTGTTATATCTTGTTATAAGGGGTAGGGGTTTGGGGTTGGAAACAATGATGATGTGGGGTATATCTTGTCATTTTCAAGCTGGTGTAACATTTATAAGCTTATTGATAAGATCTTATAACAGTTCTTAAAGGTTAAAACTTCCTTCGTACCTTATAAGATTATCATAAACATAAAGGAAAAGAATAAGGTTGATCTAGAAGAAATATAAACGGGTTTGTTAGAGGTAGGTCGGGATAAAAGAAAAAGGAATATTAGGGTTCAGGGGGTAGATATTTATGTTGTTATGGTAAGGATTGCTGATAGGACAGGTAGTTAGGGAAGGATGGTTATTGGTTCCACCTATGAAAAGGGTATTAAGAATATGTTTGTTGGAAATAAAAATATGGAAAATATTATATTAGATAAAATGAAAGAGGTGATCGGTTAAAAAGGGGAAGATAATAGATAGGGGTGTTAGGGATGTTTGGGTATAGATTGGAGTGATGGGTAATGGCCCTTGAAGTATTTTAATGTGTTTGGGTGTAAACATTGATGTATTAACGTGAGTGTGGGGTGGCCAAGGGGAGATGTATGTGGCGGTTACACCTTTCGACGTTAACGAGGTGTTTTAGGTAGGATAATCATCAGGTTTATTGACGTGTTAATGCCTAACTTGGAACGGATGTGATATCTGAACAGAACCTAGGTCTTGCTCCTTAATCTGTAGTCTTTTAAAGCTTATAAGCTTAGTAGGAGGTAAGGCATTAAGGAAAGACTTATGATGTGCTCTTTGGTTCTTCCGATTTTGAATCTTCCTACGTTGCTTGTTGGCCTTGACCTCGGCCTTGGTGTCGACATGGTTGGGGTGATCGCTGACCCCGTTCGCTTCGCCCTTGCCCAGGGCTGAAGAAAGTGGAGTAACGGAGTGTTCCATTATTCTGACTTACCAAACACCTAGTTCTGTGTCGTTGTTGTCGAAACGTAGTGGTAGGTAGTGAAGAAAGTAAAACCGACCGGGCCTGGTCTTCGGAGTCGAAATGTGTCGTGCACTGAACAACGTCAATCATGTAAGCTAGACAAGGGCATGTAGCATGCGCTAAGCTGAAGGAGGAGAAAGATGTCATCGAGCGGAGCGAGGATAAACCCACGGGACCTGTTGTTCAACTTTAGTAAGAGACAACTAGGCCTAAAAGGGGAAAAATGTCATCACGGCGAGTCATCGACCTGTGACGGGAATGGTGAATGGCAGTACACGAGATCATAGAATTTCCAGATTGGGCGCCCGAGCAATGATCAACTCCACAACGGTTGTTCTGTATAGGATCATAGAAATCTGGATCCTAGTATGGGGAGAGAGGAGGAGGTCCCGGGCGCACGGTGGTTTCTTGGACGATGAGTCTGTCGTCAGCCGATATTAACCCTTATCCACGCCGGCCTCCGGCCGGCGCGCTCGGCGCGCTCAACGCAAATGACGGCTTGAATTATACTGAAAATAAAAGCTAATGTTTGATAGAGCTATCTAGTCAATATTACTATGCTGCCGCGGCCGCCTTCCGGGCAGCCCTGAGCCGTTTGCAAAACGGGTCCAACGAGCAACCCATCTGCCGCTGTTGCATTTCAACTACTAACATGGCCGCCTCCTCGCTACTCCACTGGGCCTGCGCCGTCCGCCTGATTTCCTTGATAACTTCCAACGGAGGGAATACCATTGCAACTCGCTTTGCCGGCCGGACCGCCATCGGCTCCCCCATTAACTATCTAACATAGCCACTGAGGACTGGCCCTGTAAACCAACTGTCCACTCCCGCCAAAGACCCTCGACCGTCCTAATCGTACGACATATGCAGTACTTGGGTGGCTCTTGTTCCCCTTGCCATAGTTATTGACTTGGAGGAGGAACTAGATGAGCCGGACTTGGACAATGGCTCGGCACAATACTCGAGTAGACAGAGGTATATATATTTGCTAAGACCTTAGGGGGAACGATGTTATTGATGGAGTTTCAAACTATAATTTAAAGTTATTAAATGTGAAGAACTATTAGGTATATTATATTTACTGATAAGCTTTTAACGGAGTGTGCTATTCAGGTTTAGAGATATATTCCTCCGACCTATATAACAGATATCGCATGTCAGTATGTGTTATTAAATGGTACCGGTAGTGCGTAACCATGATACTGGTTGTTCTCTTTATCCGCCATTGAGAAGATAGTATAAAACGAAGATAAGCTATTCTATAACTATTGGGGTTCCTCATTGTTTCTATATACACTTTAGAGCACTTGAAACGAACCTCCTAAATATAGAAGTTTGTCGGCGGCGAGCCTTATTCCAATACCAAGCCGTCCATTCGTCTATAGGGAGCGGTCCATCAAGAGCAACCTTGAGAGGTAATCTCGTTACATCCTCGGACAGTCCTCTCCTCTCCTTCCTGTTTCCCTTGACAAGATGGCCAAGCTCCGCATTCATCTCCCTGCTCAAGTCCGGACACGTCACTCTTATAAAACCCTCTGCTGCATCACCATCACGAATCGAAACTTCACACACAAAGCTTATAGAATTTTGCACCTCCCAGCAAGGATGACTACGGAACCAGTAGGGTGCAGCCGACGGAGCACGCGAGCCCAGCTTAAGACACTGTATATTTTTGTTCCGCTCGCGGAGGTAGCCGAATAGCTGGCGGGCTGCAAAAACGGTGAGATGTGGTGTCGGTGGTGCAGGACGTCCGTTGCCTAGTTCAAACCATAGTTGAACGGTTCGGAGGCACGAAAACCTAGCAATGATATCGAGCGCGCTATAGGGCCAGTCGTTCCCATTTTTATCCCTGGCTATATCAATGGCTAGCTCCTCGAGATGCGGGAGGCCGTTGCACAAGTCGACGAGATCTTTATCGGTCACGAGGCTGTCGGTTGTCCACCATTTCTCCACTCGATGCATCTTCAGTTTACGCAACTCCGCTCCGTGCCGGGTTATTGGACTAGGCTTGTAGTCTACATGGCTCCAACTCGGAATGCTCAAGAGCTCCAGCGCCGTGGGGATTTCATCAAGGAACGTTGCCGTTAACTTTCTCTCCTCCCAAAGCGCACCGCATCGCTCCCCGAATACGACCTCTTTGAGATGCGTTAATTTCGGAGCTATTTTCAACGCCAGGTCAGAATTGATATCGTTCAACCTGAGCAATCGCGACCAATCGAACGTCTCGGCCCAGTAATGCGATTCAGCGCCCTTCTCGGGATACCCGATACAATACCAGCCACTAACCTCATGGCCCCACGGATACATATCGATGCCGAGCTCCTCCAACGCCGGGGGTCTTTCGCAGCCAGACAGACCCAGACCGCAGTACGGGGCCCCAAGCGTGGGCCCTTCCGCGACACCATGGTATTGAGGGCCAGAAGGATACCAGACATATAGTGATGGAATGCTGACGAGATTCGGGCACGAGAGCAGCACCCGCTTCAAGGCGCGCATAGTCTCGCGACACTCGTGCTCGTCCAAGAAGGAGATCCGGACGGAAAGGGAGAAGAGATTTTGGTTGTCTACGAGCCGGGCGAGGAACTCACGCGCGTACGCCTGGTTGTGGAATTCGTACGTGTCTTCGCAGGTGACAGAGGTGTGCAGGCGCACTTGCGAGGGCAAATGATCTAGCATGGAGAGCGGTATGGGCACCATCGCCTCCGTTGGCCTGAAGAGCGATGTATCCGTCTTCGACCTGACGTGCCAGTGAAGGTCACGCAGCCCTGCCATGCCTGGCAACATGCCGGCCAGGAGGGTCAGAATCTCGTTCCCTTCCCCTTCCTCCTGCAACTGGGGATTTTGTCTGCTACCGCTCACCTCGAGCACGCGGACGGCGGGAAGCAGAAGATTGCGTAAGAGGATATCGAGGCGGCCACGCGCATGTTTGCTCTGATCGAGGTTGATGTGGACAATGCGGTGCTGGACGTACCGCGCCATCTCGTACAGGGTGGAGCTTAGCGCGGCTATCTCGCGCACGTCGCCCGGGCTTGAATCTTAGACGAAGCTGAGGATGCGCAGCATAACGTCGTCGGGCAGCTGCGCCAGTGACGGTCGTCCTGGGTCGAGAGGCACCAGCTCTCGTGCGGTGATGCGGGCGGGCACGTGCTCATTCTTGTTACGGTGCTGGCGCTGATGCTTGCCAGCCAAGGCGCTGAAATATGAGCGTATTCGAGGCATGGCAAAAATTGGATTAGCTGTTGTGATGTTGTGATGTTGTGATGGACGGAGAAAATTCAATGGAAGGCATGAATTGGGGTTGGGGTTGTTAAATAGGACTTTGGGATTTTCACTGTGCTCCTCAGGGTAATTTCATGGTGCTACAGGGGTCAGGTCCTAAATAGGCATAGTCTGTATTTGCTACGGCGTCTGCGCCGGTTCTACCATAAAGGTTTGTTAACTAGCAGAGCAAACAAATTCGTGATTGTGTTTGTGCTACAATACGTCTACTCACCTCATCTCCCATAATAAACTCGTGACCAAGTCCATAAATTGCTCTATTTGAGAGGTGTGTTCTGCTATATGGTGGCTGAAACTGGCCCGGACGCCATATATACTATACCTATTTAGGAACTGGACACCCTGTAGCTCTCGGCTACATGGGCTGGCAGCTAACAGTAATACTTGAGGGAACGAATGAATCATTTATTGATTGTTGATTTTCTACTGTGTAACATATAGGAAAAACAAGTGGGTGGGCGCGTGTTTCGGAACACGCCCACACGTATTTTGTACGGCGGGTTAATTAACCCGCCAGGGAAAG
>JADMIO011011167.1_pt1 | contig 17881 bp, 15 predicted proteins | sample 8958161 | NCBI WGS metagenome assembly JADMIO01 (sample SAMN16585339, study PRJNA669376) | soil metagenome | isolation source: Crop rotation soil | place: USA: Cullars Rotation, Alabama | collected 2011
CGCGACAACTTGTCCACGTGGAATTCTAAGCTTAGGATCCCAATGTGCTGGAAAGTATGCCGCACCGAGCTCGGATTGCCCGGCGCGATGGGATCGATCGACCCGGCGAAGCTCAACGTCGACGGCGGCGCGATCGCGCTCGGCCACCCGGTAGGCGCGTCGGGCGCGCGCATCGTGCTGCACCTGCTCGAGGCGCTGAAGCGCACGGGCGGCAAGCGCGGCATGGCCGCGATCTGCATCGGCGGCGGCCTCGGCGGCGCGATGCTGGTGGAAAGGGTGTGACGTGACCATGCAGCAGACCATCGACCTCGACGCCACCGTGGTGCGCGTCCCCGCGCCGCCGTCCTCGCTTCGCCACTGGACGCTATCGCGCGATGCCGACGGAATCGCGACGCTCGTGTTCGACAAGGCCGGCGAAAGCACGAACACGCTGTCGGCCGAGGCGATGGCGGAGCTCAACCGCGCGCTCGACCTGCTCGATCGCGATCCGCCGAAGGGACTGATCGTCCGCTCGGGCAAGGCGAGCGGCTTCATCGCCGGCGCCGACATCGACGAGTTCACCGCGATCGCGACCGAGGAAGGCGCCATCGCGCTGGTCAAGCGCGGCTGGGACACGTTCGAGCGCCTCGCGGCCGTGCGCTATCCGACGCTTGCGCTGATTCGCGGCTATTGCCTCGGCGGCGGGCTCGAGCTCGCGCTCGCGTGCCGCTACCGGGTTGCGGTCGACGAGCCGGGCACGCGCCTCGGCCTGCCCGAGGTGATGCTCGGCATCGTGCCCGGGTGGGGCGGCCTCAAGCGCCTGCCGAAGCTCATCGGCGCACCGGCGGCGCTCGACCTCATGCTCACCGGCAAGACGGTCGACGCGCGCCGCGCGCGCAAGCTCGGCATCGTCGACGAGGCCGTGCCGGCGCGCATCATGGAGAACACCGCGCGCGGCATGCTGCGGGCGCTGCCGCCGCCGCACGCACCGTCGTTCGCGCTCTCGTTGACCCTCAACCCGCTCGCGCGACGCGTCGTGGCGTCGCAGGCCGAGAAGCAGGTCGCGAAGCGCGCGCGCCGCGAGCACTACCCGGCGCCGTACGCGATCCTCGAGCTGTTCAAGCGCTTCGACGGCAACGCGCTCGCGCCGCCGAGCGGCGATCCGGCGAGCCTCGTCACGCTCGTGCGCTCGCCGACGACCGCGAACCTGATCCGCGTGTTCAAGCTGCAGGAGCGGTTGAAGGCGCTCGGCAAGGAAGGCGACGCGACGTTCTCGCGCGTGCACGTGGTCGGCGCCGGCACGATGGGCGGCGACATCGCGGCGTGGTGCGCGCTGCGCGGCCTGACGGTCACGTTGCAGGACCAGAGCGCCGAGCGCATCGCCCCGGCGATCGGTCGCGCGGCCAAGCTCTTCGCCGAGCGCCTCAAGGACGCGCGCCGCGTGCGCGACGCCACCGACCGGCTGATCCCCGACGTGAACGGCGACGGCATCGCGCGCGCCGACGTGATCGTCGAGGCGATCTTCGAGAACGTCGAGGCGAAGCGCGCGCTGTTCGCGTCGCTCGAGAAAAAGGCGCGGCCGGATGCGATCCTCGCGACCAACACCTCGTCGATCCCGCTCGAGGAGATCGCCTCGGCGCTCGACGACCCGACGCGGCTGATCGGCATCCACTTCTTCAACCCGGTGCGCAGCATGATGCTGGTCGAGGTCGTCGTCGGCGCGAGCACGCGCGCGTCGCTCGTCGCGCCCGCGGCCGCGTTCGTCCGGCAGCTCGACAAGCTGCCGCTGCCGGTCAAGAGCTCGCCCGGGTTCCTCGTCAACCGCATCCTCGCGCCCTACCTGACGGCCGCGTTCCGCGCGGTCGACGAAGGCATCGCGCCCGAGACCGTGGACGAGGCGGCGGTCGCGTTCGGCATGCCGATGGGGCCGATCGAGCTCGCCGACACGGTCGGCCTCGACATCTGCGTCGCCGTCGGCAAGCTGCTCGGCGACGGCGCGCCGCCGCGCGAGCTCATGAAGCACGTCGACGCGAACGAGCTCGGCAAGAAGAGCGGTCGAGGGTTCTACCGCTGGGAGGACGGCAAGCCGGTCAAGGCGGCGCCGGGTCCGGTGCCCGAGGGCCTGACGGCGCGCCTGGTCGACCCGTACGTCGCCGAGGCCCGCCAGGCGCTGGCGGAAGGCGTGGTCGGCGACGCCGACCTGGTCGACGCCGGCGCGATCTTCGCCACCGGCTTCGCGCCGTTCCGCGGCGGACCGCTGCACGACGCGAGCGCGCCGGCCCGACGTTGAAAGCCCCCTAGGGCGGACACCGGGGACCGCGGGGTTCCGGTGTAGCATCGCGTCCGACGATCACCCGGCGCGACGACCGGGCACCCGCGACCGGAGGGAACGTGGACAGGATCTGGCTCAAGCACTACCCGCCGGGCGTGCCGGCCGAGATCGACGTCGGCGAGTACGCGTCGGTGCGCGACGTGTTCGACGAGTCGGTCGCGCGGTTCGCGTCGCGGCCCGCGTTCACGTGCATGGGCAAGACCCTCACGTTCGCCGAGCTCGACACCCTGTCGTCGGCGTTCGGCGCGTGGCTCCAGGGCATCGGCGGCGGCAAGGGCACGCGCGTCGCGCTCATGATGCCCAACGTCCTCCAGTACCCGGTCGCGCTGTTCGGCGCGCTGCGCGCGGGCGCCACGGTCGTCAACGTCAATCCGCTCTACACGGCGCGCGAGCTCGAGCACCAGCTCGTCGACTCCGGCGCCGAGGTGATCGTGGTGCTCGAGAACTTCGCGCACACGCTCGCCGAGGTCGTCGGCAAGACGCGCGTCAAGCACGTGATCGTGACGTCGATGGGCGAGCTCATGGGCCTCAAGGGCGTGCTCGTCAACTTCGTCGTGCGGCGCGTGAAGAAGATGGTCAAGCCGTGGTCGATCCGCAACGCGATCCACCTCGGCGACGCGCTCGCCGAGGGGCGGCGGCGCACGCTGCAGCGCGTGCCGATCGCGCACGACGACATCGCGTTCCTGCAGTACACGGGCGGCACGACCGGCGTGGCGAAGGGCGCGATGCTGCTGCACCGGAACATCGTCGCGAACCTGCTGCAGGCGCGCGCGTGGCTGACGCCGGTGCTCGATCCCAACGCGCGCGAGATCATCGTCACGCCGCTGCCGCTGTACCACATCTTCTCGCTGACGGCGAACTGCCTCGTGTTCATGACGCTGGGCGCCGAGAACCTGCTGATCCCGAACCCGCGCGACATCCCCGGGTTCATCAAGACGCTGCGCAGCGTGCCGTTCACCGCGTTCACCGGCGTCAACACGCTGTTCAACGCGCTGGTCAACAACCCGGCGTTCGCGAAGCTGTCGTTCAAGTCGCTTCGCCTCGTGCTGGGCGGCGGCATGGCGGTGCAGGAGGCGGTCGCGAAGAAGTGGAAGCAGGTCACCGGCGTGACGCTGGTCGAAGCCTACGGGCTCACCGAGACCTCGCCGGCCGCCACGATCAACCCGCTCGACCTCACCGAGTACAACGGCTCGATCGGGCTGCCGATCCCGTCGACGGACATCGTGCTGCGCGACGACGCCGGCAAGGACGTGCCGCTCGGCTCGCCCGGCGAGATCTGCATCAAGGGACCGCAGGTGATGGCGGGCTACTGGAACCGTCCCGACGAGACCGCGAAGGTCATGACCGCGGACGGCTACTTCATGAGCGGCGACATCGGCGTGATGGACGAGCGCGGGTTCGTGCGCATCGTCGACCGCAAGAAGGACATGATCCTCGTGTCGGGCTTCAACGTGTATCCGAACGAGATCGAGGCGGTCGTCGCGACGCACCCGGGCGTGCTCGAGTGCGCGGCGGTCGGCGTGCCGGACAAGAAGTCGGGCGAGGCCGTGCGGCTGTACGTGGTGCGCAAGGAGTCCGAGCTCGCGGCCGCCGACGTGATGAAGTACTGCCGCGATCACCTGACCGGGTACAAGTGCCCGCGCGAAGTGCTGTTCCGCGACGAGCTGCCGAAGTCGAACGTCGGCAAGATCCTCCGTCGCGAGCTGCGCGAGATCGCGCGGAAGGAGCTGATCTGAGTGAGGACTTTCCCCCGAAGCGAGCGTCGCTCGCCTCCCCCAAAGGGGGCACGCGCCCTTGGGGCGGCCCGGCGGGCGCGATGACGTCCCCCCGAAGCGAGCTGCGCTCGCCTCCCCCAAAGGGGGCACGCGCCCTTGGGGCGGCCCGGCGGGCGCGATGACGTCCCCCCGAAGCGAGCTGCGCTCGCCTCCCCCAAAGGGGGCACGCGCCCTTGGGGCGGCCCGGCGGGCGCGATGACGTCCCCCCGAAGCGAGCTGCGCTCGCCTCCCCCAAAGGGGGCACGCGCCCTTGGGGCGGCCCTGCGGGCGCGATGACGCTGCCCGAAGGCGAACCGATCCTGCGCGTCGTGCCGATGCCGGCCGACGTCAACCAGCACGGCGACATCTTCGGCGGCTGGATCATGTCGCAGGTCGACATCGCCGGCGGCGTGCTCGCCGCGCGCCGCGCGCGCGGACGCGTCGCCACGGTCGCGGTCAACTCGTTCACGTTCAAGCAGCCGGTGCTCGTCGGCGACCTCGTGACGTTCTTCGCCGAGGTCGTGCGCGTCGGACGCACGTCGGTGACGGTGGACGTCGAGGTCTACGCGCAGCGCAACCCGACCGACATCGTGACGGTCAAGGTGACCGAAGCGTCGCTCACCTACGTCGCGGTGGGCGCCGACCGCAAGCCGCGACCGCTCCCCGCCGAATGATGCGCTGCACCATGTGCGGGCCCTCGGACCCGCGTGTATAGTCGTTTCGCCGTTCGATCGCCCTGCAGCATTTCCGACACCGACAAGCGACCCGACGTCGCGACGCCAAGAGGAGATTCACGACCATGACCACCCCGATCTTCCGCCCCGCGCGCCTCGCCGCCGCGGTCGCGACGCTGTTCGCGCTCGGCGCCGGCACCGCGCAGGGCGCGGCCTTCGCGCTGCAGGAGAACAGCGGCAGCGGGCTCGGCAACGCCTTCGCCGGCGGCGCCGCGTTCACCGAGGACGTGAGCGGCATGTGGGCGAACCCCGCGTCGCTGTCCAAGCGCAACGCGATGGAGGTCGCGGGCGCGCTGCACATCATCACGCCGTCGATCAAGTTCCGCGACGGCGGCTCGGCCGCGGCGTTCGGCCAGCCGCTCGGGGGCAACGGCGGCGACGCGGGCAGCACGGCCGCGGTGCCGAACCTCTACTTCGCGCTGCCGATCAACCGCCAGTTCGTGTTCGGCATCGGCGTCAACGCGCCGTTCGGGCTCAAGACCGAGTACGACAGCGACTGGGCGGGCCGCTACCAGGCGGTCAAGTCCGAGGTCAAGACGATCAACGTGAACCCGGCGATCTCGTGGCGCCCGACCGACAACCTGGCGCTCGGCCTCGGCGTGAACTGGCAGCGCGTCGACGCGGAGTTCACCAACCACGTCAACTACTCGGGCGCGATCGCGACGGCCGCGCAGCAGGCCGCCGCGGGCGGCCAGATCCCGCCGGGCCTCGTGCCGACGATCATCGGCGCGACGCCGGGGCTCGACAGCAACGCGAAGGTCGACGGCGACGACAGCGCGTGGGGCTGGAACATCGGCGTCCTGTGGGACCTCTCGCCGGCGACGCGCATCGGCGCCAGCTACCGCTCCGAGATCAAGTACGACGTGCGCGGCAACGCGAGCTTCGACAACCCGACCGTCACGGTGCCGCCGGCGCTCGCGCCGGTCCTCGGCGCGCTCACGACCGCGATCAACTCGACGCGGCTGTACAACGGCGGGATCTCGGCGGACATCAAGTTCCCGGCGATCGCGAACGTCTCGATCTTCTCGCGCCTCAACGACCGCTGGGACGTGATGGCCGACCTGCAGTGGACCGGCTGGTCGTCGATCAAGGACCTGACGTTCGTGCGCACCGACGGCACCGGCGTCCTCAGCAGCACGCCCGAGAACTTCGACGACTCGTGGCGCTTCGCCGTCGGCACGAATTACCGCCACGACGACCGCTGGACCTTCCGCGGCGGCATCGCGTTCGACCAGTCGCCGGTCAACACGCACGACCGCACGCCGCGCCTGCCCGACGCCGACCGCTGGTGGTTCTCGCTGGGCGCGCAGTACAAGTGGAACCCCAACCTCAAGTTCGACGGCGGCTTCACCTACATCACCAACCGCGATGCGTCGATCAGCCAGAGCGCCGGCAACGCGGCCGCGTTCGGGCTGCTGCAGGGCAATTACGACGCGTCGGTGACGATCTTCTCGCTGCAGGGTACGTACACGTTCTAGGCGTCGCGCTGTCCGTCCCAAGCCGCGGGCCGGCCGTCACACGCCGGCCCGCGCGCTTTCGCGGTACGCTTTCGAACGCCCCCGCCCGGTCCTCCCCGTGCCGTCCGCCCCGCCGCTCCTCGTCCGCCGCGCCGCCGTGCTCGGCGCCGGCGTCATGGGCGCGCAGATCGCCGCGCATCTCGCGAACGCGGGCATCCCGGTCGACCTGTTCGACCTCCCGGCCAAGGAAGGCGATCCGTACGCGATCGTGCGCAAGGCGATCGACGGGCTCGCGCGGATCGAGCCCGCGCCGCTCGCGGCGAAGGAGCTCGCCGCGCACATTTCGCCCGCGCACTACGACGCCGACCTGGCGCGCCTCGGCGCGTGCGACCTCGTGATCGAGGCGATCGCCGAGCGTCTCGACTGGAAGCGCGACCTCTACGCGAAGGTCGCGCCGCACCTGTCGCCCGACGCGATCCTCGCGACGAACACGTCGGGGCTCTCGCTCGCGGCGCTCGACGACGCAGTGCCGGCCGCGCGACGCGCGCGCTTCTGCGGCATCCACTTCTTCAACCCGCCGCGCTACATGCACCTGGTCGAGCTCGTGCCCGCGCCGTCGAGCGACGCGGCGATGCTCGACGCGCTCGAGACGTTCCTGACGACGACGCTCGGCAAGGGCGTGATCCGCGCAAAGGACACGCCGAACTTCATCGCGAACCGGATCGGCGTGTTCTCGGTCGTCGCGACGATGGTGCACACGGCGCGCCTCGGCCTCGGGTTCGACGCGGTCGACGCGCTGACCGGGCCCGCCATCGGGCGCGCGAAGAGCGCGACCTACCGCACCGCCGACGTCGTGGGCCTCGACACGCTCGCGCACGTGATCGGCACGATGCGCGACACGCTGCCCGACGATCCCTGGCACCGCCATTTCGCCGTGCCGCCCGTCGTGCAGGCGCTGGTCGCGAAAGGCGCGCTCGGCGCGAAGACGCAGGCCGGCTTCTACCGCAAGGTCGGCAAGGACATCCTCGTGCTCGATCCGGCGAAGGCCGACTACCGGCCGAGCGCCGGCGCCGTCGATCCGGACGTCGCCGCGATCCTCGCGATCGAGTCGCCCGCGGACAAGTTCGCGAAGCTGCGCGCGTCGACGCATCCGCAGGCCGAGCTCCTGTGGTCGATCTTCCGCGACACGTTCCACTACGCGGCGCACCAGCTCGCGTCGATCGCCGACAACGCGCGCGACGTCGACCTCGCGATCCGGTGGGGCTTCGGCTGGCAGCTCGGCCCGTTCGAGACCTGGCAGGCGGCCGGGTGGCGCGACGTCGCCGACGCCATCGACGCCGACATCGCGGCCGGCAGAACGCTCGCGAGCGTGCCGCTGCCGGCGTGGGTGCGCGGCGAGAAGGTGAGCGAGGCGCGCGGCGTGCACGCGCGCGAGGGCTCGTATTCGGCCGCGGACGACCGCTTCGTGCCCCGCTCGACGCTGCCCGTGTACAGGCGCCAGCGCTTTCCCGACGCGGTGCTGCACGAGCGCTTCGACCGCGGGACGACGGTGTTCGAGACCGACGCCGTGCGCTGCTGGCACCTCGAGGGCGACGTCGCGATCGTCTCGTTCAAGACCAAGCGTCACACCATCGGCGACACGGTGCTCGACGGCGTGCATCGCGCGATCGACGCGGCCGAGCGCGGCTTCGCGGGCCTCGTGATCTGGCAGACGACGGAGCCGTTCTCGTTCGGCGCGAACCTGGCCGAGATCGGCCCCGCCGCGCAGGCCGGCCGCTGGAGCGAGGTCGAGGCGGTCGTCGCGCGCTTCCAGCAGACGTCGCTGCGGCTGCGCTATTGCCTCGTGCCGACCGTCGCCGCGGTGCGCGGCATGGCGCTCGGCGGCTCGTGCGAGTTCATCCTGCATTGCGACCGCGCGGTCGCCGCGCTCGAGTCGTACCCCGGCCTGGTCGAGGCGGGCGTCGGCCTGCTGCCCGGCGGCGCCGGCACGAAGGAGTACGCGGTGCGCGCGGCCGACGCGGTCAGGCACGCGCCGACCGGCGGGCAGGCCGACCACTTCCCGTTCCTGCGCGCCGCGTTCGAGACGCTCGCGAAGGCGACGGTCGCCCGCAGCGCGATCGACGCGAAGGCGCTGGGCTACCTGCGCGCCTCCGACGTCGTGGTGATGCACCCGCACGAGATCCTGCACGTCGCGCTCGGCCAGGCGCGCGCGCTCGCGGACGCGGGCTACCGTCCGCCGCTCAAGCCCGCCGCGGTGCCGGTCGCCGGGCGCACGGGCATCGCCACGCTCGAGATGATGCTCGTCAACCTGCGCGACGGCGGCTTCATCAGCGCGTACGACTTCGTCGTCGGGCGCGCGATCGCGCGCGTGCTGTGCGGCGGCGAGCTCGACGCGGGCACGACGGTCGGCGAGGACTGGCTGATCGACCTCGAGCGCGCCGAGTTCATGAAGCTCGCGCAGGACCCGCGCACGCAGGCGCGCATCGCGCACACGCTGTCGACGGGCAAGCCGCTGCGCAACTGACATGGCGAAGACGCTCAGGGACGCGTACATCGTCGCGACCGCGCGCACGGCGGTCGGCAAGGCGCCGCGCGGCCAGTTCCGCACCGTGCGTCCCGATACGATGCTCGCTCACGTGCTGTTCGAGGCGCTGAAGCGCGCGCCCTCGCTCGACCCCGCGGCCGTCGACGACGTCGTGTGCGGCTGCGCGATGCCCGAGTACGAGCAGGGGATGAACGTCGCGCGCATCGGCCTGCTGCTCGCCGGCCTGCCGAAGTCGGTGCCGGGCATGACGATCAACCGCTTCTGCTCGTCCGGCCTCAACGCGGTGTCGATCGCGGCCGACCGCATCCGCACGGGCGAGGCCGACGTCGTCATCGCGTCGGGCACCGAGAGCATGAGCATGATCCCGATGCTCGGGCGGCTCGCGCTCAACCTCGACGTGTTCCTGCGCGACGACAACGTCGGCATCGCGTACGGCATGGGGCTCACCGCCGAGAAGGTCGCCGAGCGCTGGAAGGTGTCGCGCGACGCGCAGGACGCGTTCGCGCTCGAGTCGCACCGGCGCGCGCTCGCGGCGCAGGCGGCGGGCGAGTTCGACGCCGAGATCGCGCCGCTCGCGGTGCCGCAGCGCCTCCCGGTCGACGGCGGCGCGGTCGCCGTGCGCGAGAAGCTGGTCGCGCGCGACGAGGGACCGCGCCCCGACACGAGCGCCGAGGGGCTCGCGAGACTGAAGCCCGTCTTCGCCGCGAAGGGATCGGTGACCGCCGGCAACAGCTCGCAGACTTCCGACGGCGCGGGCGCGGTGATCGTCGCGTCCGAGGACGCGTGCAAGCGCCATGGCCTTGCGCCGCTCGCGCGCTTCCTGGGCTACGCGGTGGCCGGCGTGCCGCCCGAGATCATGGGCGTCGGGCCGATCGCCGCGATCCCGAAGGCGCTCGCGCTGTGCGGGCTTAGCGTCGACCACCTCGACTGGATCGAGCTCAACGAGGCGTTCGCCGCGCAGAGCCTCGCCGTGATCGCGGACCTCGGGCTCGATCCGGCGAAGGTCAACCCGCTCGGCGGCGCGATCGCGCTCGGGCACCCGCTCGGCGCGACGGGAGCGATCCGCACCGCGACGATCGTGCACGGGCTCCATCGCCGCGGCGGCCGCTACGGGATGGTCACGATGTGCGTCGGTACCGGCATGGGCGCCGCCGGCGTATTCGAGAAGCTCTGAACGACGAGGAGGATGGGATGCGCGCATGGGCAGCGGTGGCGGCGGCGGTGCTGGCGTGGAGCGCCTCGGCGAACGCGGTCGAGGTCGGCGGCGTCACGGTCGCGGACAAGGCGAGCGTGGGCGGACAGGAGCTCGTGCTGAACGGCGCGGGCGTGCGCACGCGCGCGTTCTTCAAGGTGTACGCGGCCGGGCTCTACGTGCCGGAGAAGGCCACGACACCCGCCGCGGTGCTCGCCAAGGGTCCGCGCCGCGTGCAGCTGACGCTGATGCGCAACCTGTCGGCCGATCAGCTCGCCGACGCGCTCGTCGACGGCCTCAAGGACAACAACAGCGAGGCGGAGCTCGCCGCGGTCAAGGCGCAGCAGGAGCAGATGGTCGCCGCGATGAAGGGCTTCGGCGACGTGAAGGAGAAGGACGTCGTGACGCTCGATTACGTCGACGGCGCGACGCGCATCCTGCTCAACGGCCAGGCGAAGGCGACGATTCCCGGCGACGCGTTCAATGCGGCGCTGACCAAGGTCTGGCTGGGCGACAAGCCCGTGCAGGCGGACCTCAAGAAGGCCCTGCTCGGCGGGTAGGGCGCATCGCTTGGCGCGCGACTACTGGGCTTCGAGCGGCTACCGCCACCTGACCGTCGGGACCGACGGGCGGCTGACGGTCGGCGACGCGTACCTGCGCGCGCAGCTGCTGCGGCCCGAGCTCGCGCCCATCGCCGACTCCTGCGACGCCGAGCTCGCGCTGCACGACGCGCTCGTGCAGGCGCCGCGCCGCGCGGTCGGCGAGGACGAGCTTCGCGCGATCCGCGACGACGACGCGCGCGAGAACTACCGCGTGTGGCTGCGCTTCCGCGACCGGCTGCTCGCCGCGCCGTCGCTCGAGGCCGCGTACGTGCGGCTGTTCCAGGGCGAGGTCGACGTGCCGCCGCTGTTCGTGCACGAGACGACGCGCGTGCTGCTGCGCCACGTGCTCGGCGACGCGCCCGACGCGCTCGAGGCGCGCGCGGCCGAGATGCTGTTCCGGCCGCAGACCGTCGCCGTGCTCGAGGACGGCGCCGTGATGGCGGCGGACGAGGCGACCGTCGAGCTCTACGCGACGACGGGCGGCTTCGGGAACCTGGGCGAGCTCCTCGCGTCGAACAAGACCCCGATGCGCACGGTCGACCTCGACGTGCTGACGCGCGACAACGCGGACGAATACTGGGAGCGCGACGAGCGCCACGACATGTCGGTCAGCCTCAACCGCGGCCAGCCCGCGCTCGACGCGCTCGCGCGCGTGCTCGAGCGCTGGATCCGCCACTTCCTCGACGTCGGCGTCGCGATCGTGCCCGAGCGGCGCATCGACGACGATCGCTGGGTGTGGCACGTCGGGCTCGACGCCGAAGCGTCGGGCATCCTCAACGACCTGTACAATCGCGTGGACGTCGACGATGCGCGCATGGGGCGGCTGGTGGCCCTGTTCCGGCTGACGTTCGACCGGCCGAGCGACATGCGCCCCGCGATCGCCGGGCGTCCCGTCTACCTCGCGATGGCGATCGACGAGCGCCGCCGCCTGCGGCTCAAGCCGCAGAACCTCCTCCTGAACCTGCCGCTCGCGCGGCTGCAATGACATGACCCCACGACTTCGCTTTCTCGCGCTCGCGCTCCTCGTCCCCGCGCTCGCGCTCGCGCAAGCGCCGGCCACGCCCGACGTGAAGGCGCCGGAGCCGGCCGCGCCCGCCGCGAAGGACGAGCCGAAGGACGCTCCCAAGGACACGCCCGCGGAGGCGCCCAGGCAGACGCCGAAGGATGGGGCGAAGGACTCCGCCAAGGCCGGGCCGGCCGGCGTCGTGACGCCGCCCCCGACCGGCCCGATCGCGCCGCTCGCGTGGCTCAACGGCTGCTGGGCGGGCAACGTCAACCAGCGCGACTTCCGCGAGTACTGGCATCCGCTGCGCGGCGGCATGATGGTCGGCGTCGGCCACAACGCAATGCGCGACCGCACGGTGAGCTTCGAGCACCTGCGGCTCGAGTCGAAGCCGGACGGCGTGTTCTACATCGCGACGACGGTCGGCGAGAAGGAGGTCCCGTTCAAGCTGACCGACACGAAGAAGGAAGGCCCGGACGAGATCTTCACGTTCACCAACGGCGCCAATCCGTTCCCGCAGATCATCAGCTACCGTCGCGCGACCGACGGCTGGCTCTACGTCGAGGTCGCCGGCAAGCAGAACGGCAAGGACAGCAAGGTCATCTACCCGTTCCGCCGCGTCTCGTGCGAGACCGGCGAGTTCATCCGCAAGTAACCCCGGGACCCACGAAGGACCCACGATCCGGGGGTCGCTAGGGGGGACGAGGCACGCCGCGATTCGCGAGCGCGTCGGCGCGCAGGTTGCCGGCGTTGTCAGCATGGCCCTTGACCCAGTGCCAGCGGATGCGGTGACGCATCGTCGCCGCCTCGAGCTCGCGCCACAGCTCGGCGTTCTTGACGGCCTTCTTGTCGCTGGTCTTCCACCCATTGCGCTTCCACGTGTGGATCCAGGTCTCGATGCCGTTCTTGACGTACTGCGAGTCGGTGTGGAGGTCGACTTCGGAGGGCGCCGTGAGCGCCTCGAGCGCGCGGATGACCGCGGTGAGCTCCATCCGGTTGTTGGTCGTCTCGAGCTCGCCGCCGCAGAGCTCCTTCTCGCGCCCGTTCGCGACGAGCAGCGCGCCCCAGCCGCCGGGCCCCGGATTCCCCTTGCACGCGCCGTCGGTGTAGATGTGGACGCCGGGCCGCTCCGCCGGACCGCTCATTCGTGCCGGCTCGCGGCGGTGAGGCCTTCCTTCGCGCGCGCGGCCGGTGCGAGCGCCTTCTTGCGGCGCTCGCGGCGCTCCCACGCCGGCGTGATCACGCGCATGCCCGCGACCTTCTTGGTCGCGCGCAGGAAGTACACGCCGCCCGCGATCGGCCACCAGCGGTCGCCCGCCTTCTCGACGAATGCGAAGCGCTTGAGCCACCGCTCGTTCGCGAACGGCGGCGCGTAGCCGTCGAGGCGCCCGCCGATGACGTCGAAGCCGAGCAGCGTGAGCCAGTCCTTGAGGCGCCACAGCCCGATGAAGTTGCCGTTCCACGGCGGCGTCTGCTCGCGGCCGAAGTAGCGCTTGGCCCCGTAGAGCGAGAACGGATTGAAGCCCGCGATCACGATCTGGCCCTCGGGCCGCATCACGCGGTAGGCCTCGCGCAGCATCAGGTGCGGATCGTCGGTGAACTCGAGCGCGTGCGGCATCACGACGAGGTCGATCGTGTTCTCGGCAAACGGCAGCGCGTGCGGGTCCGCGACCAGCTCGGCGGGCGGGTCGTAGTCGAGCGTCCAGCGCGACGGGATGCGGCTTTGCGCGAGCGCGGGCTGCTCGGGCAGCCCGACCTGGATCGCGTAGTAGCCGAAGATGTCCGCGACGGTCTGGTCGAAGTACGCCTGCTCGCGCTCGCGCAGGTAGCGGCCGAGCGGCGTCGCGAACCAGTCGGCGAGCGTCGTTGACATGCCGGCCACGCCCTCCGAAGATGCGTCCATGCCGGCGATTATCCCGTTGGCCGCCTTCACCGACAACTACGTGTGGGCGATCCGCGAGGGCGACCGCGCGGCCGTCGTCGATCCGGGTGACGCGGCGCCCGTGCGCGCGTGGCTCGATGCCGAGGGCGTCGCGCTCACCGCGATCCTGGTCACGCACCACCACCGCGACCACACGGGCGGCATCGTCGAGCTGCTGCGCGATCGCGACGCGCCGGTGATCGGTCCCGCGCGCGAGGCGATTCCGTCGCGCACGCGCGCGGTCGCGCAGGGCGACCGGTTCGCGATCCCCGGGCTCGACCTGCCGCTCGACGTGCTCGACATCCCGGGCCACACCGCGGGCCACGTCGCGTTCGTCGGGCGCGGCGGCGCTTGGGGTTCACCGGCGCTGTTCTGCGGCGACACGCTGTTCGCGGCGGGCTGCGGGCGGCTGTTCGAAGGCACGGCCGACCAGATGTGGCGCTCGCTCTCGTCGCTCGCCGCGCTCGGCCCCGACACGCGCGTCTACTGCGGCCACGAGTACACGCTCGCGAACCTTCGCTTCGCCGCCGCGGTCGAACCGGGCAATCCCGCGATCGCGGCGAGGATCGCGCGCGAGCAGGCCAAGCGCGATCGCGGCGAGCCGACACTGCCCTCGACGCTGGCCGACGAGCGCGCGACGAATCCGTTCCTGCGGGCCGCGGTGCCGGACGTGCGCCGCGTCGCGGAGGCGCGGGCGGGGCGGAAGCTGGACGACGACGTCGCCGTCTTCGCCGCGCTCCGCGAGTGGAAGAACGTGTTCTGAGACGCATCTCCGGGCGGTTGCGCCGCCCGGGCCGCAGCCCCTACCATCCGGGCACGCGCCTGGCGTGCCACCCACCGCGGGCCCTGCACCGGCCCGCGGCAGACTGGAGAGACGATTGCGTTTGCGACGACGAGGGGCCGCGATCTGCCTGACGCTCGCGTTGGCCGGTTGCGCGGCCGCGCCCGAGCGTCCGATCGAGCCGCTGCCCCCGCCGCTGCCGCCGCCGGTCGCCGCGCCGCCGATCGTCGAGGCCGCGCCGCTTCCGCCGAGCGTCGTGCGCGCGCCCGATCCGTTCCCGGCGGCCGCGGGCGCCGAGCTCGAGCCGCTGCCGCCGCCGGCGACGAACCTATGGGTGCGCATCGTCAAGGGCTACGCGGTCCCCGACCTCGTCGACGATCCGCTCGTCGCGAAATGGGAGCAGTACTACTCGGAGCGCCCCGACTACTTCGCCCGCATGATCGACCGCGGGCGCCGCTACCTCTACCACATCGTCAGCGAGATCGAGGAGCGCAGGATGCCGCTCGACCTCGCGCTCCTGCCGATGATCGAGAGCGCGATGAACCCCAACGCGATGTCGAGCGCGCGCGCCGCGGGCATCTGGCAGTTCATGCCGTCGACCGGCAAGCACTACGGCCTCGAGCAGAATTTCTGGCACGACTCGCGCCGCGACGTCGTGGCCGCCACCGACTCGGCGCTCGACTACCTCGCCAAGCTCTACGGCGACTTCAACGACTGGCAGCTCGCGCTCGCCGGGTACAACTGGGGCGAGGGCAACGTCGCGAAGGCGGTCGCGCGCAACAAGGCGAAGGGCCTGCCCCCGAGCTACGCGTCGCTCGCGATGCCGGCCGAGACGCGCAACTACCTGCCCAAGCTGCAGGCGGTCAAGAACATCATCGCGGACCCCGAGCGCTACGGGATCGTGCTCGCCGAGATCCCCGACTCGCCGTACTTCACGGTCGTGAAGACCTCGCGCGAGATGGACGTCAAGGTCGCGGCCGAGCTCGCCGAGATGTCGGTCGACGAGTTCCTGACGCTCAACCCGCAGCACAACCGGCCGGTCATCGCCGGCAGCGACCAGCACTCGATCCTGCTGCCGATCGACCGCGCCGAGGTCTTCGCCGCGAAGCTCGAGCTCACGCAGCAGCCGCTGGTCACGTGGCAGGCGTACCGCGTGCGGCAGGGCGAGACGGTGCCGCAGATCGCGGCGAAGTTCGCGCTGTCGGTCGAGACGCTCCGGTCGGTCAACGGCCTCGGGACGCGCGCTACGCTGCCCACGGGGCACGCGCTGCTGGTGCCCGCGCAGCGGCCCTCGGACGCGACCGCCGAGTCCGTCGTCAACACGGTGTTCACGACAGTGCCGTCGGGGCGCACGTTCTACCACACGGTCCGCCACGGCGAGACGATGACCTCGATCGCCAAGCGTTACGGCGTCGGCGCCGACGACCTGAGGCGCTGGAACGCGCTGTCGCAGAACAGCGTTCGCGCCGGGCAGCGCCTGCGCGTGACGACGGACGTCGTCACCGGCGGCAAGTCGCCCAAGCGCGCCGCCGGATCGCCGGGCCGCGTCTCGGGCACGATCGCGCCGCGCGGCGCGACGCCGCCGGGCGCGTCGACCGGACGCGCGGCAACGAAGACCCGCGCCCGCTGACCGCTCCTCGAGACCCCTGAAACGGAAGCGGGCGACGCCGTTGGCGTCGCCCGCTGGATGCTACGTCCGCTGCACGACTGCGGCGGACTTCGTGGCCAGAAGCGTTACTTCTTGGCCTTGCGCTTCGCCTTGCGGGCACCCTTGCGCTTCGTCGCCTTCTTGGCGCCCTTGCGCTTGGTGGCCTTCTTCGCGCCCTTGCGCTTCGTCGCCTTGCGGGCGCCCTTGCGCTTGGTGGCCTTCTTCGCGCCCTTGCGCTTCGTGGCCTTCTTCGCGCCCTTGCGCTTCGTGGCCTTCTTGGCGGTCCGCTTCTTCGCGGCCTTCCGCTTCGGGGCAGCCTTCTTCGACTTCTTCGCGGACTTGCGCTTCGCCGCCTTGCGTTTCTTCGGGGCGGGCGACGACGCCGCAGGCGCCATCATCGACATCATGTCAGCCAACATTTGCTTTCTCCTGTCTGAGTTGCTGGATGTTATGTGGTGCTTCTTGGCAGGCGTCGTCCGATTCACGGACCTCTTGACAAAACCTCTGGCACCTGCTGCCTGCATTCTAGTCAAATTTCAACGATTTGCAAGAAACCGGACGGCCGCGAACGCACCGCGGGCCCGGATGTTGCGTATCTGCACACCGCGAAATCGCGCGAAACGCGACGCGCGCGCGCCGTTTCAGCGCGGCAGCGTCGCCTCGAGCGCGGCCAGCTCGGCGGCGGATTCGCGGCGCCGCACGAGGTGCATGCGGTCGCCGTCGACCATCACCTCGGCGGCGCGCGGGCGCGCGTTGTAGTTCGAGCTCATCGACATCGCGTACGCGCCCGCCGAGCGGATCGCGACCAGGTCGCCCGGCGCGAGGGCGAGCGCGCGGTCGTGCGCGAGGAAGTCGGCGCTCTCGCACACCGGCCCGACGATGTCCCAGCGCTCGGCCTCGCCGCCGCGCGGGCGCACCGGCTCGACCGCGTGCCAGGCCGCGTAGAGCGCCGGCCGGATCAGGTCGTTCATCGCCGCGTCGACGATCGCGAAGCGCTTCGCCGGCGACCGCTTCAGGTACTCGACGCGCGTCACGAGCACGCCCGCGTCGCCGACGAGCCAGCGTCCGGGCTCGAGCACGAGCGTCTCGCGGCGGCCGCGGAACAGCTCGCGCAGCAGCGCGGCGTACTCGGCGACCGGCACCGGCGTCTCGTCGCGGTAGCGGATGCCGAGACCGCCGCCGAGGTCGACGTGCTCGAGCCGGATCCCTTCGCCGGCCAGCCGGTCGACGAGGTCGAGGATCTTGCGCGACGCCTCGCGGTACGGCGCGATCTCGGTGATCTGCGAGCCGATGTGCGTGTCGATGCCGCGCAGCGCGATGCCGCGCATCCCGCGGGCGCGCCGGTACAGCGGCAGCGCGTCGTCCCACGCGACGCCGAACTTGGTTTCCTTGAGGCCGGTCGAGATGTACGGATGGGTCTTCGGGTCGACGTCCGGGTTGACGCGGAAGCTCACCGGCGCGACGCGGCCCGCCTCGCGGGCCACCGCGTCGAGCCGCTCGAGCTCGGGCTCGGACTCGACGTTGAAGCACAGGATGCCGGCGTCGAGCGCCGCGCGCATCTCCGCCGCCGTCTTGCCGACGCCCGAGAACACGGTCTTCGCGGGATCGCCGCCGGCGGCCGCGACGCGCGCGAGCTCGCCGCCCGAGACGATGTCGAAGCCGCTGCCCAGGCGCGCGAGGACGTCGAGGACCGCGAGGTTCGCGTTCGCCTTGGCGGCGTAGCAGATGAGGTGCGGCAGGCCCGCGAGCGCGCCGTCGAGCGAGCGGTACGCGCCCTCGATCGCGGCGCGCGAGTACACGTAGCACGGCGTGCCGTGACGCTCGGCGATCGCGGACAGCGGGACGCGCTCGGCGCAGAGCTCGCCGTCGCGCAGCGCGAAGGCGCTCATTTCACCGGGAGCGTGGGGTCGGGCGTGACGGTCGGCGGGACGCC
>JADMIO011545429.1_pt1 | contig 17880 bp, 19 predicted proteins | sample 8958161 | NCBI WGS metagenome assembly JADMIO01 (sample SAMN16585339, study PRJNA669376) | soil metagenome | isolation source: Crop rotation soil | place: USA: Cullars Rotation, Alabama | collected 2011
GGGTGGGGATTGTGGGGGTGGTGTACCCGATGACGGTGCGGGGCGGCGGTCGGGTGATGACGGTGTCGGCGAGGCTGGTAGGGCTGGACACGCAGGGGTGGGCGATGTTCGAGGTGCATGGACGGGTGGCCGAGGAGGTGGCCCACATGCTGGCCGACCTCCCCCCACCTCGAAAGCTAGGATCGTCCAATGAGGCTTAGGGCCTCGGCGCGGAGTGCTGAGAGGACACGGAACCGGCCACGGACGACGGAGTTCGACATGATGGCGGGTGTCCTGATCCCTCGCATCGGCATACAAAGGTGTTCGCCCTTCCCCACCACCATCACATCGTTGCTCGCGGTGACGCGCTGAACTCATCGGCGATCTGGTGCGTCAAGCGCTCCTGTAGCTGGAGGCGGTGGGCGGCGTGGAGCAGGTGCCTAAGCGCCGTCAAATCAGGCTGTTTCCTCTACGGACGTGGCTTCTGCTCATTCCTCAGAACACATCAAGTGCCAAGGGAGTGAGAGGCATAATATGAGCGACCGTTTGAGATGGCGAGATTGAGGCTACGGACATGGCCACAGTTCTTCATGGATCAGTATCGAGATCGCGTGAGGCCCGGACCAAACCGTGACCGTGACTATGCCACGAAGCGTCGGTGCCTCCATCAACTCATCAGGTTGATTGAGAGCGCTGCTATCTCAATCCTCAACTAGACGTTCTAGCGTGGATCGAGTGGGCTGCGCACACCTCTTCCGCCCCGATTCAGAACGTGGACGTAGATCATCGTGGTGCGGATATCGCGATGGCCCAACAACTCTTGCACCGTCCGGATGTCATAGCCATCCTCAATCAAGTGTGTCGCAAACGAGTGCCGTAGTGTATGGCAGCTCCCATGTTTGGCAATCCCTGCCTGGTCTATCGCCCGCCGCATCGCTCGCTGAAGATTATCCTCCAAGACGTGGTGCCGCCGAATGATCCCACTCCGTGGATCGCGGGACCGCTGCTCCGCCGGAAACACATACTGCCAGGCCCAGGCATAGGGAGCCCGCGGATACTTGCGCTCCAGCGCATCAGGGAGCTCGACAGCTCCGTACCCTTCGGCCAGGTCTAGCGCGTGCAGCCGCCGGCTGTGAGCGAGCTGCTGCCGGAGACCGTCACTACAACTGTCCGGCAGGAGCGTGATTCGGTCCTTGCGGCCCTTACCGAGGCGTACTGTGATCTGCCGTTGTGCGAGATCGACATCCTTGACCCGCAGTCGCAGACATTCCATCAGCCGCAGCCCACTGCCGTATAGGAGTTGCGACATCAGGAGGTATGGCGGCTCCAAGCGGGCAAAGATCGCGCGAATTTAAGCACGGGTGAACACGACCGGCAGCCGCGTGGAGGGCGCGGCGCGGACGAAGAGAAGATCGAGCGGGAGCGGCTGCGCCAGGACGACACGATACAGAAAGCCGAGCGCGCAGAGGGCGACGTGTTGGGTCGAGGCACTGACATGCTGCTCCTCGGCGAGCGCTGTGAGGTACAGCGCGACCTCAGTGGCGCCAAGTTCAGCGGGATGGCGACGGCCGTGAAAGATAAGGTGGACCCAATGTCAAGCACAATCTTTGAACCAGTTTTCAGTGCGGGTGCCTCCAGTCACCCTGACGAAACGCTTGACACATAGGCTGAGGGTGCGGTCGGGGCGCAGCAGCCACGGCCGTGGCTGCTGCGCCCCGACCGCACTGAAAATTCGGTTGGTGCCGCCAGCTCACCCTATCCAAGATAGAGATCGACTGGACGGCGATAGTCGAGTGCCTGATGCGGCCGCTCGGTGTTGTAGAACTGGAAATATCGGTCAATCCCGACGCGCGCCTCGCGCGGGCTAGCGTAGTCGGCGAGATACACCTCCTCGTATTTGAGACTGCGCCACAAGCGCTCGGTGAAGATGTTATCGTACGCGCGCCCTTTGCCATCCATGCTGATCCGCGCACCGGCAGCCTCCAGTTGACTGGTCAGCTGCGGGCTGGTGAACTGGCTGCCCTGATCGGTATTCCAAATCTGGGGCGTTGCAATGCGCAGGGCCTGCCCAAGGGCGTCGAGCACAAACGGCAATTCCAGCGTGTCATCCAAGTCCCAGCTAATGACATAGCGCGAGAACCAATCGAGCACGGCGACCAAGTACATCCAGCCAGTACGCAGGCGCACGTATGTGATGTCACATCCCCAGATGTGATTGGGCGCTTGGGCCGTGATAGAGCGCAGCAGGTAGGGATAGATCCGATGATCCAAGGCGCGTTTGCTCAGCTTCGGCCCCGGACTGATACCGGCAATACCCATTTCGCGCATATATCGCTGAACCCGCTTGCGATTAATCGGGGCGAACTCTGGCTCGAGCAGCACCGTCAGCTTTCGAGAGCCATAAAACGGGTGTGCGGTATACAGTTCATCGATACGATGTTTGATGGCCACCTCCTCCGGCGGTGGCGGTACGGGCTGATAATACAGGCTGCGCCGACTAATGCTGAGCAAGTCGGCCTGCGTGCTGAGCGGCAGAGCGTCCAGGTCGTGGTCGACCAGACTGCGCCGCTCGGTATGGCTCAGGATGGCAACCTTTTTTTCAGAAAGGTGACATGCGTGGTCAGGCGACCGATCTCGGCGTACAGTTCCTCCAGTTGTTTGGCATGGGCGGCCTGGGCATCGATCAGACTGTCGCGCTTCTCAAAGATGGCGGGTAGCTCTTTGACGGCCTGATCGCGCCACGCGCGCAGCACATTGGGATGGACCTCATACTCGGCGGCAAGCTGGCTGATCGTCTTCGTTTCCTTGAGCAGCTCCAAAACGACCTGGGCTTTGAACCGAGGGGTGTAAGCTTTTTTCATACAATCATTCTACCGAACCCTGGTTGTTTCGTTGTGCAGATTGCTGGGTCCACTATAAGAGAATAAACCGGCGGATAACGGCACAGTAGCTTTGTTCAGTACGCTCGCTGAGTTGCGCGGATCGCATCGCGAAGCGAACCTCGTCCATGAACTTGCGGGGTGCCATGTCCAACCTCCTTGCAGCGTGGAGCTGCTTGAACCAGCGCAGGTCCGTTGACCTGCGTGGCACAATCGTACGACAAGCATCGAGCAGGAGGATGGTGTGGTCGAGAAGTCATTCGTGACCGTTCGCCCCGCAAACGCGGTACAATAACAGGGAGGCAGCGCGGGAGCTGCGTGTGCAAGCAGAACCAGATTGCAGAACTGTTGTTCTGCCACACAAGTGGTTGGAAAAGGGATGTTGGGCGGTCAAGTCACACGGCAAGTCTAATCCTGTTCCAGTCTATTATCAAGCATCTTGAATACATAGGAGTATCTCATGGACAGTAATCTCAGCCCAGAGCAGCGCGAAGCGCAGCACGGTGAGCGCATGATCGAAGTAAAGATTCGCTTCTGGACAAACGATCTTGCTCAAGGAGATGGCATGATTCGTCCTAAACATGCGTGGTCAAGTGGCGTGGTGCGTATGGAGCGGAATAAGTCGCATGGGATTGTGCCGCAAAACCCGGCACCATTTCACTCATTGATGGACGTATCAGCTGTGATTGAGGAACTCCTGTTGGCACACGGAATTACGCTTCACGCAAGTCGAAGAATGAAGAAGTATCTTGATACAGAGTAACGAACATATGGTGAATCCGAATCGCCGTTAAGCGGAATGTTGTGCTCAACTTTACGATCACCAGTAGGTTGAGTGGGTGGTTCATCCATCAATTGCGTGCGTTCGAACCCTAAGCTGTGGCGCGTACCAATGGACGCAGATTTACATTCGTGCTAGGCGTCGGTAAAGCATTCGATATACTTGCACCCAGTGCCGAAACGAAAAAGCTGAATATCCCTTTAGGAAGCGATATCTTGCGTCACCGCCCAACCCGGCATTGCAGCCGACCGCTTCGCGCGCGAGATCGTTGGCATTTTGAAAGGCTCGTCCAAGCGCGCTTGCGGCAGCTGAATGCCAACCCGTTGGGCCGCATCAATGTGTCTCAACACCAATATATGATGACGTATAATTTGTACTAGCGGCGGATGCATACATCGGTAGTTGGGTTCAGCGCCAGCACCCCTGCACCTTGAACGCGCATACTTCGCATTCTTCCAGTGAAAAGGAGTTGCAGGTGAAGTTCTTTCGCTCGTACACGCCTCAGTTATCCGATGTTCGCTTTCACGAAAGTGGCTGGGAACTCCACGAAAATACCGTTGACAATCACGCCTGGTATACAGAGAAACGTGATGCTGCTCGGCTCCAGCTCTTTCGCCACCCCCCAGAATGGCCCTTCGACTTACGCGACACCAATGCAGCGCGCACGTTCTTTGAGCACCAAGCCAACAGCTTTCAGGGGGCACTGATTGATCTTGAAGTCACAAGCGTTCGAGGGATTGAAGCGCTGGTTGGAATGTTCAAATATCGCTCCCCGCAAGCGGGCCACCTCGGCATGTACTATGTCGGTGTGATCTGGTTGCCGTTTCAGGACTTCCTGTTACAAATCAACTTTGAGTCGCTTGAACGAGGCACCACCGGACTGCGTGAAGCAGCTGTGGCTGTGCTCGTCGAACCGAAACCCATAGTCACATCCGAACCTGAAGTAGTCACATCTGCTGAGGAATTCTTCGAGAAACTTCGTGCAAGCGCAATCCGACGCTTGCCATCGGACAATCCCCAATATGACGCTATGTTTCCTGATCATCCCTTAACGAAGGTGCGTGATCTGCAACGACGATTTACACGGAATGTGGTCCTTAACCAGCGGCTGGTTAAGCAAAAACCCTATCGGCTATCATCCAGATAACGTGAACACCAAAGCGGACAAAACGCACCCGATATGCGGCCCAACCCGCCCATGCAGCCGACCGCTTCGCGCGCAAGATCGTCCGCATTTTGACACATTTTGGCAGCGCGCTTGCGGCGGCTGATGGGCAATCCGTTGGGCGCTCTTTAAGCTGTTGCTCATCTGGTTGGTATCCTCATTAGTACATCCTTTGAGGTTCGGCATGCCCACAGCTACACGAGCCGACATTCATCGCGCGGTTGCAGAACGAGCGCATCAACGTGGCAGCCATAATACGCAAGACTTTGCGCATTTGAAACAGTGGTTATCCACCGCCGAACCAGACGAAGTCTTCTGGGGTTTGCTTCAGCCTTTTCTGAAGCCGAACGACGATACAAGCTATGATGTTCAGGCACTGTCAGCTCGCCTTTTACTTTGCCTTAATCCACCGTGCCAAGTTGACCTTAAAATACTTATACAGCAAATTGCAGCATATAATCTCAGCGTCGAAGAATTACCGTGGTATCTCGCCAAACAGTTCGGTGCCACCCAGCTCCTGGCAACACTTGAGCGTTTATCCGCAGAGATTGAGAACGCTCGTCCATCACGGTTGGTTGTAACGTTCAAGTATTGGATTGCGGGGGAGTGGCGTCAACGCGCAGATGGCCTTTGCCGCTAAAACTGCAATAGTGCGTCGTTCTGTGGAGTAGCTGCTTCCCTGGATCAGAGCGCCCAACCCGGCATTGCTCAGAAACTGCCATCGCTACCAGGTTCTGGACGAGACTCAAGCACGTTTGGAGGCAGAGCAGTGAGTGTATAGCCGAGCTTCTGTGCACGCCGTTCCAGTTGTCTTCGCTCACGCTCCCGACGTTTGTGATCATACTCCTCTGCGCTTTGTTCTTGATATGCTTCGCCCGTTTTCAACAGGTGGTATACCGTCCGCGCAATCTTGTGGGCGGTCGCCACAATCGCTTGCTTCGGCCCGAGGCGAGCCCGCATCGCGCGATAATACGCCCCGAACGACGAAGCTGATTTGGCCACCGATTGCGCCGCCTGCCGGAAGGCTTGATTGGCCCGGTTGCGCACCTTCATCGTTCGTGAACGCAAGACTTTGCCACCCGAAATATCGTTGTGGGGAGCCAGACCAAGCCACGAGCAGAAATGTTTGACGCTCGGGAACCGCTCCATATCGGTGCCAATCTCGCTGAGAATAGTCTGAACCGTTACGGCAGACAAACCCATTACCGCCACCAAGTCCACGCCAATCACGCGAGCAATCTGCGCGCGTGCATTAAAGCTGAGCGCATTCTTCGACTTCGAGTCTGGCTTGGCGGGTGGCAGATCCGGCAACGGCGCGTCCGGCTCCCAGCGCGACTCCATGGCTTGGTAGTGCTGCTCCAACTTGATATCGCATTCGGTCATCTTGGTGGTATAGTAGTCAAACAGATCGACGGCTTGCTGGAGCACGAACAGCTGGGCATCGTCCCACTGTCCGGTCAGGGCCTTGACTATCTCCGCTTCGGAATGTTTGCAGCCAGTTTGCCGAAATTCGGCAAGACGCTGCGGGTCACGCTCGCCGGCGATAATCGCCCGTAACATGGCCAATCCAGTGACGCCCGTAATGTCAGTTAAGACAAGATTGAGTTGAATATTCATGTGCTTGAGCGCTTGGATCATATGATTGATATGCGGCGCGCGCCGCTCAACCAACTCCGCCCGATAGCGGACGAGCGTGCGTAACGTCCGGATCTCAGCATCGGGCCGAAACGATGCCTGCAAGAGACCCAATGCGTGCAGCTTTTGCAGCCATTGTGCGTCATTCCAATCGGTCTTGCGCCCAGGCACCGTTTTGACATGCCGCGCATTCACGAGATACGGGACAATCCCATGCTGTTCCAGCAACTCGTAGATCGGAATCCAAAACACGCCAGTCGACTCCATCGCCACGGTATCAATGCCACAGGCGAGCAGCCAGGCAACCAGCGCGTGCAAATCAGCGGTAAAGGTCGCAAACACACGCACTGGCTCGGCATCACGCTCTGGAGGAACTGCGACGACAATCTCGGCACTGCCGATATCGAGCCCAGCGGCGTTGGGATAGACACACGCCAGGTCGTCGAGGTGTCGCTTCTTGGGAGTTCGTTTGGTAGGCATACCTGCAACTCCAATCGCTCAGGGAGGGAACGCAAGCGCCAGCCCGGTCGTACAGATAGCCAGCTTGCTCATCGGGGTCGCGGGCAGAAAGCTGCGCGCGCCACCAGTAACGACATCGTTGACGACCGGGAACCAGGTTGCAGCACAGGCTCAGTCGCGCTAGTCCGGGTTCGGGTCTTGGCTCTGGCGCGAGAGTATTGTAGCTGAGGGGGCGGTAGGCAGCGCAGTTTCTGCCGTACCGACGTGCGGTATGGGGCATGGGTGGTTGCAGCAGACCGCTTCGCGCATGAGATCGTTGGCCTTTTGAAGTCAATACCAGCGCTCGCGGCAGCTGAATGCCAAACCGGTTCGGCGGCTCCCGATCAATGTCCATCCTCTCCGTATTGCTGTATCATGACGTCGACCTACCGCTTGACAACCACACCATCCGATTGGTGGTTTCACCAGGAGGCCAATCATGAGCACCAGAAAACCTCGCGCGAAGCAGCAACCGACCCATGTCGCTGCAAGTCCGCGCGCGAGTCGCCCCCACATTCCTGCCGACTACGGCGTTCCGCGAGACACCAAAGGGCTGCTCCCCTGGTCACACGTGACCGAGCGCATGGCCCAAGCCATGCACTACTGGATCTGTACAATTGGCCCCAATGGCTGCCCACATGCGACACCTGTCGATGGCCTGTGGCTTGACGACCTCCTCTACTTCGGTGGAAGTCCCTTGAGCCGCCGCAACCGTAATCTGGCTGTCAATCCGGCAGTGTGCGTGCATTTGGAAAGCGGCACCGACGTGCTCATGCTGCAGGGTGAGGCCGATCTGCGCAGAACCGATCGCGCAGGAGCGATTCGGTTGGCGGAGGCCTCGGCCAAAAAGTATGGCTACGCACCAAAGCCGGAGGACTACGAAGCGGTTGGAGTGCATGTGTTCCATCCGCGCGTGGTATTTGCCTGGACGCAACAGTTGGCGGATGCCACGCGCTGGCAGCTCTAGGAGCGGATTGAGTTCAATCGCTGTAGAAACAGCAGCGCACACTGCCGCCGCCGAACATGCCGTTGCAGCCGACCGCTTCGCGCGCGAGATCGTTCGCTTTTTGACATGCTTGCTCTGGCGCGCTTGCGGCGGCTGAACGGCAAGGCGTTCGGCGGGCTGACGCTGAGACAAGGAGGGCGACCCGCACAACTCGGCAAGGGGAACAGCGGCTCGGTGCGGCGAGTACCCTCCGACTGCGCCCAGTATGCCCCCGGGCTGCGCATCCTCCTGTCCCGCCCGAGGCCAGCGACAAGTCTCTCGGGAGTTTGCGGCGCCCCCGATCTGGCGGTTGAGCGCGTTCTATCGAACGAGGCGATCGATGTCTTCACCGAGGTCCGACATGCGATGGAAATGACCGAGAGTAGACGTGGAAGAACTTCTCAATAACCTGCGCGAGTGGGGGCTGCACGAGCGCGCGATCCTGGGAATCGCGCTGGTGGATTTTCATGCCCGCGGCATGGCCCGACCCGAGTCCGACGTCGACCTGGTAATCCTGCTGGACGATCCACTGGCGCTCGCAAGCGACGCCGACTGGATGGCCCGGTTTGGAAGTGTCCGGCGTGTAAGCGACGAAGACTGGGGTCCGGTCAAAGCCAAGCGCGTCTACTACGCCGACGGCAAGGAGGTGGAGTTCGGTTTCGCCTCGCCCGAGTGGGCCGCGACAGAACCATGCGATGCGGGCACGTTGGCCGTGGTTGAGAGCGGTGTCCGTGTCGTGTACGATCCCAAGAGTCTGTTCCGCAATCTTGCCATCGCGGCACGAGCCGACCGGCCCGAGCGACACGTTCTCCGAAGCGCCTGCGGCCAATACGAGAGGCGGGTCTGGTTCATGCCCGGTCTCTCCGACGGACGGCACGAGCTCGCGGTGTTCCTCGATGGTGAGTTCTACCTTCACGACGTGGACTGCCTGCCCGTGATTCGGGAGTGCATGACGGCCGGAGGCGTTCTCTCGATGTCCTGCGTCTTCGTGTCGTCTCAGGATTACACGTCCAGGCACCAGGACTATACATGCAATGCGGATTACTCCAGATTCATCGCCGAAGACGTCGTGGCGTGGGCGAGGAAGCATGACGAGCGCATTACCAGCCCGGATCATCTGATTTGTGGCCTCAGCCTCAGCGGGCTCGCGGCCGCCTACACCGTGATGCAGCATCCGGACGCCTTCTCGTCCGCTCTCTGTCAATCCGGTTCGTTCTGGTGGCTCGCGGACAACGCGGTATCGTTTCCCTCGACGAGCGCGAGGTTCTGGTTGAGCGTCGGCACGGAGGAGATCGAAACGGGGGTCCGTCATGCGCCGGGCTTCTTCCAGCGCGTCTCGCAGATCGAGGGCGTGGAAACGGCGGCTCGGTCCTTCGAGTCACGAGGCGGCACGGTGCACTACAACCTGTATTCCGGTGGTCACGCTTTTTCCTCTTGGCGGGAAGAGCTCGGGCCGGCGCTGCGCTGGCTCGTCGGCAGCACAGGATCGTCGAGCTGTTGAATGCTCATTCAAGCGGGTGATCGCCGCCGAACCCGCGCATGCAGCCGACCGCTTCGCGCACGAGATTCTAGCGATTTTGAAATGTGATCCCACGCGCTCGCGGCGGCTGATGCGCAATCCGTTCGGCCGCCGTACAATGCTTATCCTCTCACTGTCTCCATGTCTCTGTGGTATCATTCCCCGATGGAGCATAACCTTGCCAGCAATACCTCGGAGTTGTAGACAAGGACATAGGGATGTCTCATCTTTTGGAGAACGCACCTCGCACGTCGGTCGATCCCAATCGCGGCTTCTTGTGTCTGTGGACCTATTGGCGTCCCAATCCAGACCAACCCAATCCTGAGATGCCTGGCATCAAACAACAAGCCCTGACCTACCTCACTAGTCATCCCAATACACACTGTTTGTGCGGCTCTCGGCTGCCCTATCGACGCTGCTGCCAATCGCGGCCCTATTGGCAAGCTATCTGTTTCACGCCCGATCCTAAACAAGAGCAGTATCGCTTAGTTGCCTCCCAAACAGCGAGCTTCGATGGTGTTGCAGGCTCATTACTCCGCCAGCGTCTCACTGGCGATAGTCGTTTCAAACTGGTTGAGGATACACCGGCGCGTGCGTTTTGGATTTACTGGGGAGAGCCGGCATTCGAGGGCCAGTTTGGCACTATCTGTTTCGGCGATGTGGAATTGCAGGATGAGCAGCGGCTGATCGTCACGGCAATGAGCGCGCAGAGAATGGCCCTACTTTTGTATGTTTTGTATGATTGCAACGGTTCATTACTGACTATTCCACAGATTAGCTATGATCGATTGCAGGTGATAGACAAACAGACAGGCGAGCGCATCGCCGTCGAGCAAACACCGACTGCCAATTCGCCACAATGGTCGCAAACGAAGCGAAGAAAATAAGTCGGCCGGTCGGCCGAACACGCCGTTGCAGCGGACGCGCTCTGCGCCACGAGATCGTAGGTATTTTAGAGCGTGGCTTCGTACCGACTGCTATCTCGCTTCCGGCTGCGCGCCGCTGAACGGCAGACCGTTGGGCGGGCTCTCGTTGTCATCCCCTATACGCAAGCACCGGAGGAGGAATGTCACTTCACGGACTCTTGAACGTGATACCTCAACCCTTGCAGCCAATGGAAGTTGTCGATACCCGTGATTGGGAAATCTACGAATTGACCACGGGTATTTGCCTTCCCGACGATTACAAGGCCTTCTTGAGTGTTTACGGCACCGGCATTATCGGCGGAATCATCACGCCATACAATCCATTCTGTCGACGAACCTTGTGGAAGCCAAGCTATACCTGTTGTGATTGGATACAGGAGGCACTGGCAATTCAAGAACTCAAGCAAGAGTTCGGTGAAGCTGTCTTTCCTTATGCTGTGTATCCCCAGGAAGGTGGGGTCCTGCCATGGGGAAGCACTGATGATGGAGATCGTCTGTTCTGGCTGACCAGCACGAATCCGAACGAATGGACGGTCCTTATTAATGAAGTGCGCTCGTCTCACTTTGAGGCGTTCAACTACTCTATGACTGCGTTTCTTCGTGCTTGGGTCGAGGGGGAAATCGAATCTGATATTATCCCGAATGACGCCATCGATCGCGATCGCTTATTTGAGCCTTTCTAATCAATAGTTGTAGGCTTTCGCTGGAAGCAGTACCGTAGTGTGCCCGCCCAACACGGCGTTCCAGTCCGACCCGCGCCTTGTGGCGCTCCACAAGATCGGGCGCATTTTGAAGGGCAGATCGATCTATCAATACCGATAGCGGCGCGGGCGGCTGAACGCCCGGCCGTTGTTCGACATCACGGCGGGTGTCCTGATCCCTCGCATCGACATACAAAGGTGTTCGCCCTTCCCCACCACCATCACGTCGGGGCGCCGGTGACGCGCTGAATCTCATCGGCGATCTGGTGTGTCAATGTGAAAATGGAGGCATGTCATGCAAGCGACCAGCGCTATAGGTAGTACTCAGATGGCTGCACCATGCCATAAGCAATGTCCTATCTTCCTCAGATTCAATAAATGTGCGGTTTTGTACCCCAGTGCTGCGACGCGCTGTCAGATTTCAAGGCTTCACGCGTGCATCGGAGTCGCTCGCTGGAGAACATTAACCGTCTCAAGCGCGCCAGCGCCTACACGTAGCCGCTATCTCCTCTCTGAGGAGGGTATGGCCTACATCTTGCTCTAGCGAATCTGCCGCTATCTTCTGATGCTGACAGACTGTGGAGTAGTGCCCGATGGATACTGTACCTGCGATACAGGACCGGCTGGTTCGTTCGTCTGTGTCGTGGAGGGTGCAGTACGATTTCCGTCGCGGTCTCTGGGCGCTCAGCCTCTTGATACTCTTCGCCTCGCTGTTTGCCTTTGTGCAGTTCGGTACGCCCTCCCTTGCCGATAACGACGGATATTATCATCTGCGCATGGGCCAACTCATTCATGACCAGGGGCTGCGGATTACCTTTTCTTGGCTTCCACTGACGATCCTTAACCCAGCGGCCTTTTACGACCATCATCTGTTGTACCATGTCTATCTGGCATTGTTCGTGACTGGCGAACAGCCTGAACAGCTGATCTTTGGCGCAAAGCTTGCCAGCGTGCTGATGCCCGCGTGCGCCTGTTTGGCGATCTGGTGGTTGCTCGTGCGCCAACATATACCGTGGGCCTCGCTCTGGTCGTTCGGGGTATTCGCGGTGTCGGATGCATTTCTCTATCGGATGAGTATGCCCCGAGCGCAGTCGGCCTCGCTGCTCATGCTGGTATTGGGCCTTCACTGGCTGCTGCACCAACGCTATAGGCTGCTCCTGCCGCTCGGATTTTTGTATGTCTGGCTTTACAATGCGTTCCCACTTTTGTTGCTGCTTGGGGGCATCTCGATGATCGCCACTGTGCTTACTGAACGGCGCATCGTCTGGCGTGCTCTGGCCTACCCGCTTGTTGGTATCATCCTGGGTTTGATTATCAACCCCTACTTCCCAGCGAATATTGTATTTACCCTCCAGCATCTGCTGCCAAAAGTTGGTCAGCCGGCCACGTCGGTCGGCAGTGAATGGTATCCCTATTCGACCTGGACACTCGTGCAACACACCGGCATGGCACTGGCACTTTGGTTGCTCGGAATGCTTGCACTTGGCTGGCGCGCGCAGCGTATCGATCGCTCGATGCTGACCGCGCTGCTACTCAGTGTTGCGTTCGTTCTCCTATTGTTCAAGGCGCGACGCTTCGTTGAGTATTTTCCGCCGTTCGCGTTGATCTTCACAGCGCTTAGTAGCGCTCCATTCCTGAGAACCTGCTTGGCTTCTCAACAGAAGCGGCGCTGGGCAACGCTCCTGCTGGTCGGCGCGCTGGCCGCACCACTTGGGGCGACCTTAGGTGCAGCGCGGCAGGCCATGGCGCAGTCCGCACCTGCCGCTACGTATCGAGCTGCAGCAGAGTGGCTCGCGACCCATACACCGCCTGGCAGTTTGATCTTTCAGACCGACTGGGACGACTTTCCGCGCCTGTTCTTCTACAACCAGACCAACCGATATATCATTGGCCTGGATCCAACCTTTATGCAGCGATACGACCCAGCCCTCTACGATGACTGGGTGGCACTGACCCAAGCACAGGGTGAGGCGCTCGCCACACCAATACGGACACGGTTTGGTGCCGCCTATGTGCTTTCGGATCATCAGCACACCGACTTTCTACGCAAAGCGGCACACGACGTGCATATGAAGGAAGTCTATCGCGATAACGATGCGATCATCTATGCGCTCTTGGATGATCGCCAGAAATAAGGAGACGAACAATGGATGCCAATCGAAGACAGCGGCGTTTCGCGCGTATCCGCGCGTGGCTGCGTATACTGGCGGTGGTATGGGTCGCGGTAATGATCAGCTATGGCGTGGCCCAAGTCATCGCTGCGGTCGAGCCCAGAGTGTATCTACCGTCCATTTCTGCAAACAACGTGAATAACAACGGCAACGGTAATGAGAACGGTAACGGCAATGAGAACGGCAACGGCAATGGCAACAGCAATGACAACGAGAACGGCAATGGCAACGAGAATGGCAATGGCAACGAGAACGGCAACGAGAACGGCAACGAGAACGGCAACGAGAACGGCAACGAGAACGGCAATGGGAATGGTAACGGGAATAACAATGACAATAGCGCTCCTTGATGAATAGCTCACGAATACACTAACCCAGGGTAGAACATGGTTCATATACGGCTTGCAATCATCCGCCGCACTATTATTACCGAGCAGGAGTGTTGGTATGACACGCCCGATTTCGGCCTCCTCCGCCCAGCCTCCTGCGCGACGAGCCTCCTTGCGTCGCTTCTTTTTTACCGGCTTCGTGCTCGTGATGGTATTCGGTGTTGCGATCCAATTCGTGCCCTATGGCCGCGATCATCCGAACCCATCGGTGCGTCGAGAGCCAGCTTGGAATACTGCGGAGACTCGCGCGCTGTTTGTGCGCGCCTGCGCTGATTGTCATAGCAACCAAACCGTTTGGCCGTGGTATAGCCATATCGCGCCAATGTCGTGGTTAGTGACACGTGATGTGCTCGAAGGTCGCGACAAGTTTAACGTCTCCGAGTGGGATCGCGCTGACGATGAAGGCGATGAGGCAGCGGAGACGGTCCAGGAGGGAGACATGCCGCCGTTCCAGTATCTGCTGGCGCACCCATCGGCACGCTTGTCACCAGCGGAGCAGCGCGCGCTCATCACCGGCCTGATTGCCACCTTTGGTGAAACGCACGGCGATGATTCGAAAGACAAATCGAAAGATGATAACGATTAACAATCCGCCTCCACGTTACACGCCGCGCGAAGTATTGCCTTGGCCGAATGGTGGTACGGAAGGTAGACGCTGTCAAGAGCCGTGCTGATTGTATCGTTAACGGTTACCCGTGCATTCGTCTTGAGTGAGCATCAGAGTGGTGCGCGCACGATACCCGCCACCGAGGCTACATCATCGCTGACAAAAGCATTCATATGAAGACTGGGAAAATCAGACGAGGTGGTAAAGCAGTAAACCACAGCACCTCGTCTAATTCCCGCTAGCGGTGTACTGGTTCTTAGCTGCTTCGTATCAGACTGAATGCCTCGGCCCTAAGAGCCGGTAGCACCCTGAACCTCCCGCGCACCACTGAGTTCGACATGAGTGCCTCGGTCTTGATCCCCCGCATGGACATACAAAGGTGCTGGCCTCTCCCCACCACCATCACATCGGGCGACTCCGTGACACGCTGCACCTCGTCGGCGATCTGATGGGTGAGCCGCTCTTGCAATTGAAGTCGATGGGCGAATTGGTGGGCGATGCGGGCGAACTTGGAGAGGCCGGCGGATCGGAATTAGGGTCATCTTGGAGCGCTGTCGCTGGATCAGCTGCTGGCGCTGTGGGCGCAGGCGGAACAGGGACCGCGGTGACGAAAGCGTTGACAATCGAAGGGCTGCCGGTAGCTGCGGTGGGGCTGGTGGGGGATGAGCTACACTTGTGCTGTGCGGTGCCACAGCCGTTTACGCGAGGGGAGCGGGGCGGGTAAGTAGTGGCGATAGGTTCGGAGTGCTATGGCGCTGCGGGCTAGCTGCATGAGGTATGCGCCTGCCTGTGGGGTGGCTGAGTTCCCGGTTCCACTGGCGGAAGCTGGGCCGGTGGGGGCGTCGTCTGGGCAGGTGGGCCGGTCGGGATTCCCTCGGCCCTATCGGAAGATGCGCCGCACGAACAAAGTCCGCTAAGGCCCCAAAGACATGAAAGACCAACTTTCCGCCGCTGGTCGTCGTGTCTATATTCTTCTACATACTCCGAAAGCCTATTCCTCGTTCTTGAAGGCGGCAATTGTCTCAATCATCTGTTTGAGGGAGCGACCTAAGTGGTCGAGCTACCAGACGATGAGGGTATCACCGGTGCGAGCAAATCGAAGTGCTTCTTCAAGTCCTGGCCGGTCAGTACTCATTACCTATGTCATGATATGAGACGTTGATTTTGAGATGAGTATTGAGACACTCTTCCACTTCTATCATCGATTATAGGTGGTCTAACATAGAATCGTCTCAGAAACGACCATTTGTGAGACAGAGAAAGCTGTAAACGATTGAGGAGGTGCAACCGATGGGAGATAGAGGCAGCACAATGCTGTATATTGCTTCATAGGTAATACTGAAATATTCCCCAGCCTGAAAACAAATAAAGCGCCGCTGATTTTCATAGTGACACTTTGGCTTGCCGCATAAGAACAGGAAATATGCATCGTTTCTGAGTATTATGCCGCGATAGCGGCTGGGTGGAGGACGGTCGCAAACGCCTCGCCGAGCGGCAACTGCTGGCCGGCAGCAAACGCCTCGGCAAACAGCGCTGGGTCGAGCGCCGCGCGCACGATTGCCAATGCGATATCGGCCTGCGCGCGCATCGGCCCGGCGTACACATGATGAATCTGGCTATTCGCCTGTTCCGCTAGCCCAAACAGCGTGGCGGCACGCTCATACTGCTGCTGCGCTGTCGCCAGTTGGGCAGCGATAAACAGCCGTATGACCTCATAGATGATGATGATGCCTGGGTCAGCCTCCTGTATCAGACTTTGCGCGAGCCAGTTCGCAGCCTCGTCGATCTGGCCTTCCCACAGCGCCATCTCAGCCAGAAAGGCCATATTTCGCGCTATGAACATCGGGACTTTTAGCTCGGTGCACAGGCGCAAGCTCTTGGTCAAGATCCTGCGCGCCCCCGCTACATCGCCCATACACAACGTGACAAAGCCCAGCACTGGCTGCCAAAAGCCGCTCATCCACTGGTAGTTGTACTCTGTCGCAATCGCCACCGCTTCGTACAGGTGCGTGTGTGCGCGTGCGAGATCGCCTTGCAGCAACTTCAGCAGCCCCAGCGTGCCAATGTTGCTCGCCATTTCGTAGCGGCTCCCACGTTGCTGGATGATATCCCGACTCTCCAGCAGCAGCGGCAACGCCTCCTCAAACTCGCCCTGATTCACCAGCGCATTCGCATACGCCCACAACGTACCGCCAAGCGCTGCGCTGTGGTCAGCCAATGAGCAGAACCGTGTGTCAAGTTCCGGCGCAGTACCGGCGGCACGCGCACACGCAATCGCCCGCTCCAAGTAGGCAAGCGCTCGCAGATTATCGGTCGTGTAATAGGTGAGCGCAATATTATGCCACGCATTCGCATGCAACGACATGTTGCGGCTCGCATCCAGCAGCTGCAGCATTTCAACATTCCAGTGCTCAAGTGGCTGAAATGTTTCGAAGGAGTGTGCAGCCTCATAGAGCATGATCATGAACGCTAGGCGCAGGTCGTTGTCGAGTAGGTGGCGCTGGTGCAACAGCTGCACGATCCACTGGCCGATTTCATACGATTGACCGTTGTGGGACCAGAACCCCCTGACTGCAATGATCAGCCACGCTGTATCGGCATAGCGCTGCTCGTCGAGCGTCCATTGTAAGGCGGCACGAATATTGTCTTGCTCAGCGTGCAATCGCACTAACCATCGTGCCACCTCGGACGTGCGTAAAGAGTTATCAGTTGTGCGAACGAAATCCAGATAGGCGGCATAGTGGCGTTCTCGGAGCGTGGGTTCCCCACCCTGTGCCCGCAGTTGCTCCAGCGCAAACTCGCGGATCGTCTCCAGCATCACGAAGCGTGGCTCGTCGGAGGGCATCGTTTCGGCGCGCACCAGGCTTTTGCCAATCAGCGCGTGGAGCGTGGCATTGAGTGGCCGTGCATCGATTGCCTCGCTGTCCGCCACAACCGCCGCCACCGTCGGCAAATCAAACCCACCCACAAAGACACCCAGGCGGCGCAAGAGCGTGCGCTCCGCTTCATCAAGCAACTGGTAACTATGCTGGATGGCGGTGCGCAACGTGCGCTGGCGCGGAGGCAAATCGCGCGCACCCTCCACCAGTAGATCCAGACGCCGATCGTGCAGCTGCGCCAGCAGCTGGGTGGGCGAGAGCAGATCGATCTGCGCGGCACACAATTCCAGCGCTAGTGGCAGGCGATCCAATCGTTGGCAAATCGTAGCCAGGGCTGGTTGGTTCTGGGGTGTGAGGCGAAAGTCAGCATTCACCGCCTGGGCGCGCTTGACAAACAATTCAATGGCGGGCGCGAGATCGAGCGGCGGCACCTGGAAGCGTTGCTCAGCGCGCAGATGCAGCCGTTCGCGACTGGTGGCCAAGACACACAGCCCTGGGCATTCTGCCAGCAAATCTACGAGCAGCGGCGCTGCATCGCGAATCTGTTCGAGATTATCCAGTACCAACAGCTTCGTTTTGTCGCGCAAACACTCGATGAGGTTGGTTTTCGGCGGTTTGGAGCTGGCATTGCTACACCCCACGCGGGCTGCGATCGTGGCTGCCATCAACACGGCATCGCCAACAGCGGCCAGCGCAACAAAGGCAGCACCACTTTCCAGCACATTGGGATCCTAAGCTTAGAATTCCACGTGGACAAGTTGTCGCG
>JADMIO010001318.1_pt1 | contig 17879 bp, 20 predicted proteins | sample 8958161 | NCBI WGS metagenome assembly JADMIO01 (sample SAMN16585339, study PRJNA669376) | soil metagenome | isolation source: Crop rotation soil | place: USA: Cullars Rotation, Alabama | collected 2011
GCGACCGCCGCGGCGAGCGCCGCGTGCGGGCTCCAGCCGAGGAGCATGGCCAGCCCCATCAGCAGGACCACCTGGACCACTTCGACCGCAACGATCGAGAGCGTCTTCGCAGTCAGCAGACGCGGTCGACCGAGAGGGGTCGCGCCGAGCCGCTTGAGCACGCCGTACTGGCGCTCGAACGACGTGCCGATCGCCTGCTGCACCATCGCGGTCGACATCACTGCGAGGGCGATGATGCCTGGCGCGAGGAAGTCGACCGGCTCGTCGAAGCCACCGTTCGGGAGGACGTCGACCGTCGCGAAGAACCCGAGGAGCACGAGCGGGATCAGCAGGATGAGCAAGAGCGACTCGCCCCGCCGCAGCGTGAGCGTGAGCTCAGCTCTCGTCTGCGCAAGCAGTGCGGTCATGTCGACGACCCGTTCGACGGACGGATCACCGGGTGCTCCCCGGTCACGGCCGTGAGGCGGAGGAACACGTCCTCGAGTCGCTGACGCCCGGCCCGAAGGTCGGCGAGTGGGAGGTCGTGCTCGGCGAGCCACGCGGTCAGCGCAGCGACGTTGGCCGGTGTCGGCGGCATCGCCACCTCGTACTCACCCGGCGCCACTTCGTCGACGAACGCGTTGAGGGCGCGGCCGAGTCCCGCCGTGTCGAGGTCTCGCGGTGCACCGAAGCGGATCTGGTCCGTGTCCGACGAGCTCATCAGCTCGGCGGGCGTTCCGCTCGCCACGACCTTGCCCTTGTCGATGATCACGATGCGGTCAGCTGTTCGCTCCGCGTCCTCGAGGTCGTGCGTGGTGATGAGGACGGAGACGCCGGCGTGGGCGAGGTCGCGGACGACTTGGCGGATGAGCTGCCGCCCGCTGACGTCGATGCCGGACGTCGGCTCGTCGAGGAACGCCACCTCGGGCCGGCCGACGAGCGCCAGCGCGAGCGACAGCCGCTGCTGCTCGCCGCCGGACAGCCGCCGCCACGGCGCGTCGCGCCGGTGCGACAGGCCCACGCGCTCCAGGAGCGCCACCGGGTCGTCCGGGTTGTCGTAGTAGGACGCGAACAGCCGGATCGCCTCGAGCGGCCGCATCCCCGGGTAGACGCCTCCGCTCTGGAGCATCACGCCCATGCGAGAGGTGAGCTGGTGATGATTGGCGACGGGGTCGAGGCCGAGCACCCGGACCGAGCCCGACGTCGGCCGGCGATAGCCCTCAGCGGTCTCGACGGTGGTCGTCTTGCCCGCGCCGTTCGGGCCGAGCAGGGCCACGACCTCGCCGGGCTCGACCGCGAACGTCACGCCGTCCACGGCGCGGACGTCCCCGTGGTGCACCCGCAGCTCGTCGACCTCGATCGCCCGCATGACGGGTCGCGAACCTAGTGGGATCGGCACCTGGCTTTTGCCTCGCGGTTCTCCGGAAACCCAGCCGTGAAATTCACGGCTGGGTTCTCCGGAAACCCAGCCGTGAAATTCACGGCTCAGCGTCCGAAGAACCTCCGCCCGTGCCCTCTTCGGACGCTCAGCCGTGTCAGACGGGATGCGAGCGTCCACAGAGGGCAGAGGGCGGGAACCCCGTCGAGGCGGGCGGGTCATCGCAACTACCCTCGCCGGGGTGATCGACGTTCGCCGGATCCGCAACGATCTCGACGGCGTCCGGGCGGCGCTGGCCCGGCGTGGCGATCCGCTCGTGCTCGCCGAGGTCGAGGCGGTGGCCGAGCTCGACGAGCGTCAGCGCAAGCTGATGGTCGAGCGCGACGAGGTCCGCGCACGCATCAAGACGCTCTCGAAGGACGTCGGTCGCCTGCGCAAGGAGGGCGACGCCGACAAGGCCGAGGCGCTGCAGGCGGAGAGTCGTGCCCTCGGCGCGGAGGAAGCCGACCTGGCCGCGCAGCACGACGCGCTGGCCGAGGAGATGCGCGGGATCCTCCTGCGCATCCCGAACCTCCCGAGCACCGACGCGCCCGACGGCGCCGGGCCGGACGACAACGTCGTGCTCCGCGTCCACCACTTCGATGCCGACGCCTACGGCGAGCACCAGCGGGTGCCGCACTGGGACGTCGCTGAGCAGCTCGGCATCCTCGACAAGGAGCGCGCCGTCAAGCTCTCGGGCTCGATGTTCTCGCTCTACCGAGGCATGGGCGCCCGGGTGCTTCGGGCCCTCACCCAGCTCGCGCTCGACCGGCACAGCTCAGGCGAGGGCGCCTACGAGGAGGTACGGCCGCCGACGTTCGTGCGCACGGAGACGATGGTGTCGACCGGCCACCTGCCGAAGTTCGCGGATGACGCGTACCACATGGAGCGCGACGACCTCTGGGCCATCCCGACGGCTGAGGTGCCCCTCACCTCGATGCACCGCGACGAGGTGCTCGATGAGGCCGACCTGCCTCGCCGGTTCTGCGCGTACACGCCCTGCTTCCGCCGCGAGGCCGGCTCGGCCGGCGCGGACACCCGCGGGGTGTTGCGCACGCACGAGTTCGACAAGGTCGAGCTGTTCGCGTACTGCACGCCCGAGCAAGCCGAGGCCGGGCGCGCCGACATCCTCGCCCGCGCTGAAGCGCTCGTCACCGACCTGGGGCTCGCGTACCGCGTGCTCGACCTCTGCACCGGCGACCTCGGGTTCTCGAATGCCCGCACGTTCGACATCGAGGTGTACTCACCCGGTCTCGACCGCTGGCTCGAGGTGTCGTCGGTGTCCTGGTACTCGGACTTCCAGGCCCGCCGGGCCAACGTCCGCTACCGAGCGAAGGGCGCCAAGTCGACCGAGGTCGTGAACACGCTCAACGGCTCCGCGCTCGCGTGGCCGCGCATCTGGGCAGCGCTGCTCGAGACGCACCGTCAACCCGACGGCTCGGTCGCGCTGCCCGCCGTGCTGCACCCCTACCTCGGCGGCGCGACGAACATCCCCGTCCCGTAGCGCCTGCTCGGAGGGCAAGGGCTAGCGTCACGCTTCCACGTCTGGCGACACGGGGGATGCGATGCAGCGGTTCTGGTCCTGGCTGGCAGTCGGCCTCGGCAAGCACGCGGTCGCCGTCGTGCTGGTCCTCGTGGCGATCACCGCCGTGCTCGCCGCCGGCATCGGCAAGCTCGAGTTCGCGACCGGCCAGGACAGCTACCTCAACAAGAGCGATCAGGTCTACAAGGACAACGTCCAGTACCAGGACCTGTTCGGCGGTCAGGCGATGCTCACCGTCATCACGATGGACGCGGGCCACAAGATCGACGAGCTGTTCACGGCCGAAGGTCAGCAGCAGTTCACGACGCTGCACGACTCGCTCACGAGCACGAACCGCTACCACGGCGTCGTGACGCCGCTCACGGCGCTGGTGTTCTCCGACAGCCTCGTGGCGAGCCCGGACGGCGACGTCACGAAGAGCATCGCCGGCAAGGCGCTGCTCGGCGCGCTCGGCAAGGAGCCCGCCGGGACGCCGCAGGCGGCCGCCCGGGCTGCCGACTCGACGGCCACGCTCGCGCGCGTCGGCGCGGTCCCGCCCGAGCAGCGCGTCCTCTCGAACTCCGCGTGGGTGCAGTTCCTGCTCTACGACAACCAGGGCGAGGTCCGTAAGGCGCTCCGGCCGTTCTTCCCGGACACGAGCCACGCGCAGGTGATCGTTCGACTGCTCGGCAACGAGTCGATCGACCAGGAGGGCGACGCCTCCGTGAACGTGGCCAGCGAGGCGGCCAAGCTCTCGTTCCCGAACGCCACCACCGTCACGACCGGCGCGCCGCTGCTCCTCAAGGACATCAACGACTACCTCAAGGGCGGCATGCTCACGCTGGGCGGGGCCGCCGTCGGGATCATGGTCCTGATCCTCCTGCTCTTCTTCGACGTTCGGTGGAGGCTGCTCCCGCTGGGCGTGATCCTCGTCGGCGTCGTGTGGGCGTTCGGCCTCGCGGGCTACCTCGGCATCCCGTTGACCATCGTCACGATCGCGGGTCTGCCCGTCATGTTGGGCGTCGGCATCGACTACGCGATCCAGATGCACGCGCGCGTCGAGGAGGAGGTGGTGATCGACCGCGCGCCGCACCCGATCCAGGAGACGGCGCGCAACCTCGGTCCGGCGCTGCTCGTCGTCACGTTCGACGCGGTGTTCGCGTTCGCCGCGCTGCGGTTCGCGAAGGTGCCGATGATCCGCCAGTTCGGCCTGCTGCTGGCCGTGGGCATCATGGTCATCTGCATCGGCAGCATCGTGATCCCGCTCGCGGTGCTCGGCATCCGCGAGTACCGCTCGCCGACGAAAGGACGCGACTTCCGCGAGGGCTTCCTCGGCCGGATGACCGTGAAGCTGGGTTCGCTCTCGCCGAAGCTCGCGCCGGGTCTGATCATCGCCAGCATCCTGATCTTCGTGGGCGGCGTGATCGTGGAGGGCAAGCTCGTCCTCCAGACGGACCCGATTCAGTGGGTGAACCAGAACTCGGAGACCATCAAGAACATCCGCACCGTCGAGCACGAGGTGCACTCCTCGAACGAGCTCGGCGTGTTCGTCAGCTCGAACGACGTGTTCTCGGACGAGTTCACCCAGTTCGTTCACACGTTCACCCAGAACCAGCTCGCGAAGTACCCGGAGAACCTGCTCACCGCCTCCAGCATCGAGAGCGCGGTCGGGGACATCATCTTCGTGGAGGGCGCGACGGACATCGCGCCGACCGGCGCGGACGTGAAGGCCGCGTATGACGTCGCGCCGGAAGACATCAAGGCGTCGACCGCCACCGGCGATGCGAAGCACTTCAACATCATCTTCCGCACCGGCCCTGGCTCCCTCGAGGAGCGTGCGCCCGTCGTGCGCGCGCTGCGCACGGACACGCACCCGCCCGCGGGCATCAACGCGACTCCGTCCGGGCTCGCGGTCGTCGGCGTCGGCCTTCTCGACAACCTCGAGGCCAACCGCATCCTCCTCACCTACCTGGCGATCGCGTTCGTGTTCGCCTTCCTCGCGATCCGGTTGCGATCCGTGATCCGGGCGCTGTTGTCACTGGTGCCGGTGCTGATCGCCGTCGGCACCGCGTCGCTGGTCGCCTACTTCCTTGGCCTCGAGCTGAGCCCGATGACCGCTGTCGGAGGTCCGCTGGTGGTCGCGGCCTGTACGGAGTTCACGTCGCTGATACTCCTGCGCTTCGTAGAGGAGCGCGGGCGTGGGCTCGAACCTCAGCAGGCCGCGGATGTCACGGCGGCGCGCACCGGGCGCGCCTTCATCGTGTCCGGCATGACCGCGATCGCGGGCGTGGCGGTGCTGTCGTTCTCGTCACTGCCGCTGCTCCGCGACTTCGGTCGCATCGTCGCGATGAACGTCACCGTCGCGCTGATCAGCGCCCTCGTCGTGCTGCCTCCGATGCTGGTGTGGGCCGAACGCCGCGGCTGGGTGTCGCGCGGCCTCATCGGCAAGCCGAAGGAACCGCTCATCGACACGCCGAAGAACCCGGCGTTGATCGACTAGCTGTCGCCGGACTCCACGGAGCGTCGAACGGCTTCGTAGAGGGCGTCGGGAGTCAGCACGCCGAGGAAGCGATCGTCGTCGTCGAGGACGGCGACCCAGCCCGCGTCGTACAGGAGCATCTCTGCGAACGCGTCCTTCAGCGTGTCGCCGATGCGCACCCACGCTTGGAGGCGCTGCAGACGGTCGTCGATCGGGCCGTCGCCGTCGGCCCGGCTGCGGGCGAGGTAGCCGCGCAGGCGGCGCTCGCTGTCGAGCACGACCGCGAAGCCGAAGGTGCCCGTGTCCATCCGCGATCGCGCCGTCGCCAGGTCGATGTCGGGCGGGAGCACGGGCGGCTCGGCGAGGTCGTCGAGCTCGAACGTGGTGACCTTCAAGCGCTTGAGCGCCCGGTCGGCACCGACGAAGTCCGCGACGAAGTTCGACGCCGGGTTCCCGAGGATCTCGGCCGGCGTGTCGTACTGGGCGAGGAAGCCGCCTTCGCGCATGATCGCGATGCGGTCGCCGAGCTTCACCGCCTCTTCGACATCGTGGGTGACGAACACGATCGTCTTCTTCACCTCGTCCTGCAGGCGGAGGAACTCGTCCTGCAAGCGCTCCCGGTTGATCGGGTCGATCGCGCCGAACGGCTCGTCCATGAGCAGCACGGGCGGGTCGGCGCCGAGCGCTCGCGCCACGCCGACCCGCTGGCGCTGCCCGCCGGACAGCTGGCTCGGGTAGCGGTCCCGGTAGGTCTTCGGGTCGAGGCCGACGAGGTCGAGCAGCTCGTCGACCCTGGCCTTCACCTTCGCCTTCGGCCAGCCGAGCAGTCGGGGAACGGTCGCGATGTTCGTCCCGATCGTCTGGTGCGGGAACAGCCCGATCTGCTGGATGACGTAGCCGATGCGGCGACGTAGCGCGACTGGATCCATCTTCATGACGTCGTCGTCGTCCAGGAAGATCGTCCCGCTCGACGGCTCGATGAGCCGGTTGATCATCCGCATGGTCGTCGTCTTGCCACAGCCCGACGGACCGACGAGGACGCACAGCTCGCCATCGTCGATGTCCAGGCTGAGCTCGTGCACGGCCACCGTTCCGTCGGCGTAGACCTTCGAAACGCGGTCGAGGCGGATCAAGCCGATGACGCTAGCGTCCGCCCGGATGATCCTCGGCGCCAACGTCGACCGGTGGCTGTGGTGGGACTGGGTCGGGCGGAACACCGACTTGATCTGGTCGTCGCTGCGCGAACACATCATCCTCACCGTGTTCGCGGTGGGCATCGGACTGGTGATCGCGCTGCCGCTCGGTGTCATGGCCGCGCGCTGGCGCTGGATGTACACGCCGACGCTCGGCGTCACCGGCATCCTCTACACGATCCCGTCGCTCGCGGCGTTCGCACTGCTCATCCCGGTGACGGGGCTGACGCGCACGACCGCGCTCATCCCGCTCACGAGCTACACGCTGCTCATCCTGTTCCGGAACGTGGTCGAGGGCCTCGACGGCGTTCCCGCGGAGATCAAGGACGCGGCCGACGGCATGGGCTACAGCCGGCTGCGGCGGCTCGTGAAGATCGAGCTGCCCCTCGCGCTGCCGGCGATCATGGCCGGCGTCCGCATCGCGACGGTGACGGTGATAGGGCTTGCCGCCGTGGCCGGGCTGCTGGCCATCCCGAGCCTCGGCAACCTCATCTACATCGGCCAGAACCGGCCCATCCGGACGGCGATCACCGTCGGCATCATCCTGTCCGTGCTGCTGGCGCTGACCGCCGACCTCATCCTCGGTCTGATCCAACGGGTCCTGTCGCCGTGGACTCGGTCACGGGCGGCGGAGCGGTAGGCCGCGAGCGATGGACTTCCTCTCCGATGTCGTCACGTGGTTCAACGATCCGGCTCACTGGCGCGGGCACACGGGCATCCCGAACCGGTTGCTGGAGCACCTGCAGTACTCGATCGTGGCGATCATCGCCGCGATCGTGCTCGCCGTTCCGATCTCGGTGTGGCTCGGGCACAAGCGACGATTCGGGACGGTCGCGGTGAACGTGTCCAACGTCGGCCGCGCCATCCCGAGCTTCGCCATCCTCGTGCTCGGCACCCAGCAGTTCGGCCTCCTCGAGCTGCCGATCATCGGCTCGTTCACCACGTTCGTCGCACTCGTCGCGCTGGCCGTCCCACCGCTCGTCACCAACTCGTACGTCGCGGTGGCCGAGGTGCCGGACGAAGTGCGCGATTCGGCCCGGGGGATGGGCATGAGCGAGGCGCAGATGCTGCGCAAGGTGGAGCTGCCGATGGCGGTCCCCCTCCTGATGGCCGGCGTGCGCACCGCGAGCGTGCAGGTGGTTGCGACCGCGACGATCGCCGCGTTCGTCGGTGCCGGCGGGCTCGGGCGCTACATCATCGATGGGCGCGCCATCTTCGACAACACGCAGATCTTCGCGGGAGCGGCCCTCGTCGCCCTACTGTCACTGGCGACGGAGGTGGCTCTGGGCGGTGCTCAGCGCTGGCTCACGCCGCGGGGGATGCGGGCACAGGTCGTCTCGGCCAGGGCCGCCGCCGTTGCGGTGTCAACCACAACCCACCAAGGAAAGGCACTCGTGTGACCAGAACCCCCGTACGCGTCCTGATGGGCGCTGCCATCGCCTTGCTGTTGCTCACGACGGCTTGCGGGAGCGACTCGAAGGACACCACTGCCGCGTCCAGCGGTGGTGGCGGGTCGAGCTCGTCGTCGTCGTCGTCCGGTGGGTCGGGCGGTGGCGCCACGTTCACGTTCACCCCACTCGACGTGGGCGGCCCGAACACGAAGGCCGCGCTCGACAAGGGCGACATCGACGTTGCGCTGCTGTTCTCGAGCGACGGAGCCATCTCCAAGAACAGCTGGGTCGCGCTCGAGGACGACAAGAAGCTGCAGCCGGTCGACAACTTCGTGCCCGCGCTGGCCAAGGCGAAGGCCACGCCTGAGGTGACTGCGGTTCTCGACGCCGTCAACGGCAACCTCGACAAGGAGGCACTGCAGAAGCTCGTGGCCGCGGTGGCGATCGACGGAGAGAACCCGGACGACGTCGCAAAGGGCTTCCTCACCGAGTTCAACCTGCCGGGTGAGCTGAAGGCGACAGGCACGTTCGTGGTCGGCAGCGCCAACTTCGCAGAGTCCGAGATCGCCGCACAGCTGTACGGCCAGGCCCTGCAGCAAGCCGGTGCAACCGTGTCCTTCAAGCTGGACTTCGGCGCCCGCGAGGCGTACATCCCGGCGCTCGAAGCCGGACAGCTCGACCTCGTGCCCGAGTTCGTCGGCACGCTGGACACGTTCCTCGGCGGCACGTCGTCGAACGACCTCGACAAGACGCTGAGCGAGGCGAGGACGCTGGCGGAGGCGAAGGGCTTCACGCTCAGCAAGCCGGCCGAGGCAGACAGCGTGAACACGTTCGTCGTCACCAAGGCGACGGGCGACAAGTACTCGCTGAAGACACTCTCCGACCTCGCCAAGGTGACCGATCCGCTGAAGTTCGGTGGCCCACCCGAGTGCCCGACCCGCCCGCTGTGCATCGGCGGCCTCAAGGACACCTACGGCCTCAAGTTCAACGTCTGACGGCCCGCCCCACTCGTGCTTTAAAGAACGAGATCGGCCCTGTCAGGGCCCGTTTCGTTCTCAAAGTCAGATGAGTGACGTGGTGCGGGGTCGGTGCTCGTGGGTGGGCACCGACCCCGACTACGTCGCGTACCACGACGACGAGTGGGGGACGCCGGTCCATGACGAGCGGCACCTGTTCGAGCTGCTGTGCCTGGAGGGGTTCCAGGCCGGGTTGTCGTGGATCACGATCCTTCGCAAGCGGCCCGCGTTCCGCGCCGGCTTCGCGGGCTTCGACGTCGACACCGTCGCGGCCTTCGGCGAGCGTGACGTCGAGCGGCTACTCGCCGATGCGGGAATCGTCCGTCACCGAGGCAAGATCGAAGCGACGATCGCCAACGCGCGCGCTGTGCAGCAGCTGCACGACGAAGGCACCACGCTCGACGCGCTCGTGTGGTCGTACGCGCCGCCGCCCCGGCACGCGCCCCTTCGCCGCGGCGACCAGGTGCCGTCCAAGACTGATGACTCGACGGCTCTGTCGAAGGCGCTGCTGAAGCGCGGCTTCAAGTTCGTCGGACCGACGACGGTCTACGCGTTCATGCAGTCAGGCGGCCTCGTCGACGATCACGTCGCGGGCTGCTTCAGAAGCGCTGGTACAGGGCGGTGAGGTCCAGCTCCACCTCGCGCGTCTGACCGCCGAGCTCCATGAACCGCTCCATGCGTTCGATGGCGGCGGGGTCGAGCAGCGTCTGGGAGAACGCGAGCTCCTCCAGGCAGAGGCCGGGACGGGGATCGGGCCTGGCCGCGGCGACTGATGCCTTCGCGGCCGCGATCGCGACGGGCGGGAACGAGGCGATGCGGGCCGCGAGCGTGTCGACGTACGGGCGCAGCTCATCGGCCGGAAGCGCGCGGTTCACCCAGCCCCAGCGCTCTGCGGTCGCGGCGTCCACGTCATCGCAGCCGAGGATCACCTCGAGCGCGCGGGCCCGACCGATCAGGTTGGGCAGTCGTTGCGTGCCGCTGCCGCCGGGGATGATGCCGAGCGCCACCTCGGGCTGGCCGAACAGGGCGCGTCCGAGCGCGGCGAAGCGCATGTCCATCGACGACACAAGCTCGCAGCCACCGCCGCGCACCCGTCCCTCGATGATCGCGATCGTCGCCTTCGGCATCGTGCGGAACCGGTCGACCAGCGCGTGGAAGAACCCAAGCTCCGCGCTCGGTTCGGTGCGCTCCTCTCGTGGCAGCTGGAGGATGAGGCCGACGTCTGCGTGCGCGATGAAGAACTCGGGATCGGCCGAGTCCAGCACGAGCACCGCGACCGATGGGTCGGCCTCGACCTCGCGGCTCAGCCGGTCGAGCTCGAGCATCAGCGTGAGGTCGAGCAAGTTGATCGGCGGGTTGTCGATCGTTGCCCGCACGACGGCGCCGTCGACGTCCACGCTGATGACGCTGTACTCGTCGTAGCCCATGTGCGGACGCTAGACACCAGCGGAGATGGATGCCGCCGACCTCGACCCCGATCCGATCGCGCAGTTCCAGACCTGGCTCGACGAGGCAGTGGCGCAGCTGCCCGAGCCGACTGCGATGGCGCTGGCGACCGCGGACGCGGAGGGTCGCCCGCGCGTGCGGCACGTGCTGCTGAAGGGAGTCGACCAGCACGGGTTCGTGTGGTTCACCAGCTACGAGAGCACGAAGGGCCGGCAGCTCGACGCCAACCCGTGGGCGAGCATCGTGCTCCCATGGTTCCCGATGCACCGCCAGGTGATCGTCTCAGGGCCGGTCGAGCGGACGTCGGACGAGGAGTCGGATGCCTACTTCGCGTCCCGTGACCGCGAGAGCCAGATCGGGGCGTGGGCGTCCGAGCAGAGCGCCGAGATCCCGGACAAGGAGTGGCTGCGGGGGCGGGTGGCTGAGGTCGAGGTCCGCTTCGGAGGCAGCGACGTCACGCGGCCGCCGTTCTGGGGCGGCTACCGGCTGCGGCCCGAGGCCATCGAGTTCTGGCAGCAGGGCGCCAACCGACTCCACGATCGGATCCTCTACCGCCCGGTCGCGGCGGGCGGGTGGACGCGGGTGCGCCTCTCTCCCTAGAGCTTGGCCAGGACCTCGGCGCCGAGCAGCCGCAGGTGGTCGAGGTCGTCGAGGTCAAGCACCTGGAGGTACACGCGCGACGCGCCGGCCTCTTGGTACATGGCGATTCGGTCGAGCACCTCTTGGGGTGTGCCTGCCGCGCCACCGGCGCGCAGCTGCTCGGAGGACTGGCCGATCGCGTTCGCACGACGCTCGATCTCCGCCTCGTCCGCTCCGCAGCACACCGTCAGCGCGGCCGACAGCGTGAGCGTCGCTGGGTCGCGGTCGATCGCTTCGCACGCGCCGATGACGCGTGCGCACGCGGCCTTGAAGTCGTCGATGCGGGCGAACGGTGTGTTGAACTCCGCTGCGTAAGTCGCCGCGAGGCGCGGCGTGCGTTTGGCGCCGAAGCCGCCGATGACGATCGGCGGTCCCGGCCGCTGCACGGGCTTGGGCAGGCCGGGGGAGTCCTCGACCGTGTAGTGCGCGCCGGCGAACGAGAACGTCTCACCTTCCGGCACGCCCCAGAGGCCAGTGACGATCGCGAGCTGCTCCTCGAGCATGTCGAAGCGATCTTTCGTCGGCGGGAACGGGATGCCGAACGCGGCGTGCTCGCGGTCGAACCAACCCGTGCCGAGACCGAGCTCGACCCGTCCACCGCTCATGGCGTCCACCTGCGCGACGGAGATGGCGAGCGGCCCCGGCAGCCGGAACGTCACCGGCGTCACGAGCGTGCCGAGCCGGATCGTGCTCGTCTCACGGGCCAGGCCGCCGAGGGTGATCCACGCGTCGGTCGAGCCGGGCGGGGCCGGCTCGGGGTCGAAGCCGAGGAGGTGATCCGAGCGGAAGAAGGCGTCGAAGCCGAGTGCCTCTGCCTCCTTGGCCACGGCGAGGATCTGGTCGTAGGAGGCGCCCATCTGGGGCTCGGTGAAGATGCGCAATTTCACGAGGCCGAACCTAGAGGGGCCAGGTGCGCACTGCTTCTGCCAAGCCAAGGATGAGCGCTTCGGTGTGCTCGGGCTTGGACAGCGGCGTGGTGCCGCGGATGCGTGGGGGAAGCTCCAGCTGCACGCCCTTGCCGCGCGGGAGGTTCACCGGGTTGGCGCGGTGGACGCCCCGCAGTGGCGCGGGGATGGCGTCGAGCTCGTCGATCACGTCGTAGCCGTGCGGCTCGATCTCGGCGCGCAGCGCGGCACCGACACGGGCCGCGAGCTCGCGGTTCTGACCGCCGAGCAGCAGCGTGGTCCAGAACCCCTCGCGGCCATAGCCGTGCACGGCGACGACCACGTCGACGTGTGCAATGAAGCGCGCCAACGCGTCTGACGCCGAAGGCTGCACCTCGGTCGACGGGATGTGCCAGCGCAGGTCCGACGGTTGCAGCACCGCGTACAGCGACGCGCCCGCGTCCTGCGCCGCACGCACCGCGACCGTGTCGGTGCCGACCTCGAGGTTGCCGCCATGGAACGCCATCAGCCCGAACGTCGAGCGCAGCTCACAGATCTCCTCGACGCCGGGGTGGGCGAGCAGGTCGGCGAACACGGTGGCCATGATGGCCGCGAGCCGCCGCGTAACGTCGCTTCGTGACTGATGAGCTCGTCGATCCCGACCTGCCGGCCCCGGGTCGGCTCGGTCGCGACGTGCTCGCTGCGGTCGCGATGGGCGGCGCGCTCGGCACGACGGCGCGCTACGAGGTCGGCCTGCGCTGGCCCGTCACTGCCGGCACCTTCCCGACGTCGACGTTCGTGGTCAACACGACCGGGGCCTTTGCCATCGGCCTCATCCTCGCGGTGCTCATCGCCCACTGGCCTCACCACCGTTACGCCCGCCCGTTCCTTTGCGTCGGGCTGCTCGGCGGCTGGACGACGATGAGCACGTTCGCGGTCGAGTCCGACCTGCTCGTCCGCGACGGACACGCGGCGACGGCGCTCCTCTACGTCCTCGCCACGCTCGTCGCCGGCTTGCTGGCGACCTCGGCGGGCCTCCTCACCGGTCGCCGCGCCGCCTGATGGTCCTTCTCGGCGTCATCGTCGCCGGCGCCATCGGGGCAGTGGCGCGCTATGCGATCGACGGCGCGGTGCACGAGCGGTGGGCGCCGCGCGTTCCGATCGGGACGCTGCTCGTCAACGTCATCGGGTCGTTCATACTCGGCGTGCTCACCGGCGCCGCGCTCTACCACCAGCCCGATCCGGCGGTTCGAACCGTGCTCGGCACGGGGTTCTGCGGCGCGCTCACGACGTGGTCGACGCTGAGCTGGGAGACGGTGCGCCTGCTCGACGACGGCGCGCCGAGTGAGGCGGCGCTAGCGATGCTCGGCGGTCTTGTCTCGAGCCTGGCCGCTGCCGCGCTCGGGATCGGGTTGGTCGCCCTCACCTAGGACGCGGGCGCGGCGGTTGATGAGCACGAACGCCGCGGCCGCGATGATCACCACCGAGAGCACCGCAGCGATCGTCGTCCCGCCGGTGCGCTGCACCCAGTCGCTCGCGTCACTGGACCACGCCGTCACCTTGTCGACGACGCTGTCCGAGGTCGAGGGCGTGCGGATCTCCACGACGCCGTACCACGCGACGTACGCACCGGTGAGCACGAGCAGCGCGCCGGCGATCCGGTTCACGAACGGCAGGACGCGCCGCACCGTGCGCACCAGCGAGTGGTGTGCCAGCGCGAGCGCGACGGTCAGCGACGCGACGACGAGGAAGAACCCCGCCGCGAACGCGGTGAAGTAGGCGACCCCGGACGCGAACCCGCGCCCGAAGTTCGTCGACATGACGCCGAGGAACAGGCCGAGCGTGCAGCCGAGCGACGCGACCGCGTACGACACGCCGAACAACACCATCGAGCCGACGCCGCGCGTACGGCCGCCCTTGTCGAGGTGCGGCGTCCGGACGTTCGGTGCATACCCCGCGAGCAGACCGACACCGAAGCACACGAGCGCGACACCGATGACGACCGAGATCCACGGCGCCACGTCGTAGACGCCGTCGGTCACGCGGTTCACCACGAGCCCGAGCAGCGCGTAGCTGGTGGCGAACCCGATCGTCACCGCGATCGCCACCGCGAGGGCGCGGGCGACGCTGGCGCGGGCGTCCTCGTCTGCCGCTCCCGCGCCTTGTTCGACGCCGACGAAGAACGAGAGGTACGCAGGCAGCATCGCGAACCCGCACGGGTTGACCGTGAACACCATGCCGGTGGTCACCGCGAGCGCGAGGTCGACGTCGATCATCAGACCAGCTTGTGATCGCGCAGCGCGTCGCGGAGCTCGTCCGCCTTCAGAGCGCCGACGTGGGAGAACACCACGCGGCCCTCGCGGTCGAGCAGGAACGTCGTGGGCAGTCCCACGCCCCCGAGGCGCTGGAGCAGCTCGTCCTTCGGGTCACGGCCGATGTCCCACGTGACGCCGGTCTTGGCGATGATCGCCTTCCCGTCCTCGACGGTGTCCTCGGCGTTCATCCCGAGGAACGCCACCGAGGAGCCGAGCTCCTGGTGCACCTGCTCGAGCGCCGGCATCTCCATCAGGCAGGGCGCGCACGTCGAGGAGAAGAAGTTCACGACCACGGGACGGCCTCGGTAGTCGGCGAAGCCGGCGGTCGTGCCGTCCAGGCGGGGATACGTGTCGTTCAGCGGCTGACCGGGACGGCCGCTGTCGCCGCCACCCGAGCATGCGGCCAGCAAGGCCAGGGCGGCGACCACCAAGAGCAGCGCCCGTCGCATGACTTCGACGCTAGCCCAGCGATCTGGCGGTGCTGAGTCGGCGTTTTGCCGACTCAGCACCGCACAAACCGCATGCAGGCTGGGGTTCGCTCGTGACCTGAGGAGGGGGGATCCCTCAGGCCGGCAGTCACCCCAGCCGGGGCTAGGCGGTGCGGAGCCGCCCGACCAGGTGCGCGGGCACCGGGATGTCGGGCAGCTGGTCCTCCGGGCGGGGGACCTTGGGTGGACGGCCCCGACGCCGCTTGCTCATCAGGACCTTGCCGTTCAGGAACAGCTGACCGCCCCAGACCCCCCAGGGCTCCCGGCGCTCGATGGCGCCCTCGAGGCAGTTCCCGATCACCGGGCAGCGGGCGCAGATCTCCTTCGCCCGCGCGATGTCCTGGAGCTCCTCGCTGAAGAACAGGCCGGTCATGGTGCCGGCACCGTCGTTGCAGCGGGCCAGGGCCCACCAACCCGTGGGGCCGAGGCCCTCGGGACTGTCCTCGTAGCTGTCCTCTTCGTACTCGTAGCTCTGTGGAGCGAACACTGGATCTTCCTTCCCCCGTTGATTTGTTTGCGATTTGAAGCCGAAAACCAAGAAAGGCCGTCGGGTTGCCCCGACGGCCTCTGGAAGTGCTTCCCCTCACCAGGGTTACTGGGAGGGCTTCCTGAGCCGTCGGGTGCGGTGGTTCGGCGCCTGGGTGTACATGCGCGTCGCCGGCTTGGTGGACACGGCGATGAGCCAACCGCACACAGCAAAGAGGACGAGACCGGAACCCAGGACGGACGCCCGCCGGGAGGCGGGAGACGCGTCGGGGAGGGCGGGTCGCCCTTCCTTGCGATGCGCGTCGTTCGTCAACATTGGTACGTCCTGTCGGTCTGAGGTCCTTGGCATCGAACTACGACGCCGTGGTTTTCGTCAACCGATTATTTCCCGGTGCAGATCAGATAGGCGAAGCCGAGCATCCCGCGGTACCCCTCGCGGTAGCCCGCCTCGTGCTTCGCGGCGAGGCTCAGGGCCTCGGGATCGCCCGTCCGGCGGAGGCCTTCGCACCAGCTCGCCTCGAAGTCGTCCCACTCGTCCTGGTCGGCCAGCTCGAAGTGGATCACCTCGAGGCCGGAGGCCCCGGCGAGCCCGAGGAGCCCCCGCAGGTCGGTGAGCTCGTCCTCGGTGGCCCGCAGGCCTCGCAGCGCGGCCTCGGTCGGTGGGTGGGCCCAGATGCCCTCGCCGATCAGCGCCCGACCGCCAGGGCGCAGCAGGCCTCGCACTGCGGTGAGCGCCGCCTTCGTGCCGCCGAACGCGAACGAGGCGCCGATGCAGATGACGACGTCGGCGGGCTCGTCCCAGGTCCCGGCGTCGCCGATGTGCAGCCGAACCGACGGCGGGGCGACCCGGCGACCCCGCTCGATCTCCAGGCGGGACGTGTCGATGCCGTCGCCCTTCACGCCCTTGACGCTGCTGACGAGGCTGATCAGCAGCTCACCCCAGCCACACCCGAGGTCGAGCACGCGCTCGTCGGGCTGGGCCGCGAGCTGCTCGGTCAGCCGGCGCGCCCGGCCCAGCGACAGGGGGGAGTTGAACGTCAGCAGCGCGTGCGATGCCGCGCTGAGCTGCTCGGGGGTCATGCGAGCGGCGCTCCCTACACCAACGAGTAGAGGAGGTGGCCCGCTTCGCGGCGGCGATCCGCCTCGCCCGAGAGCCGAAGGTGCTCGAGGTGGGCGTACGTCTCGCTCTCGGCCATCGAGCCCCACGACCGCGGCCGGAACAGTCGCTGCGCGAGCTGCTCGACCGATGCCTCACCGAGCTGGCCGGCGGCCTCGCGCAGGCGCGCGAGCCGCTCTTCGTGGTGACGGCGGATGTCCTTCGCCCGCCCCGGGAGGTCGGCGAACGGATGCCCGTGCGCGGGCAGCACGAGCCCGACGTCCTTCAGCTCGGCGACCTTGTCGAGCGAGGCGAAGAACGCAGCGAGCGGATCGGGTCCCGCCTCGATGCCGGAGATGTGGGGCGTGATCGTGGGCAGCACGTGATCGCCGGAGAGCACGACGCCGCCGGCGGGGTCGTACAGGCAGAGGTGATCCGGCGTGTGGCCGGGCGTGTGCACCGACACCCACTCGCGGCCACCGAGCTTCACGACCTGCGTGTCGTTGAGGCGCGAGCTCGGGCTCGGCGTCGCGAACCACTGCTTCATCAGCGGCTTCATCAGCTTGTAGCGGAGCCGCACTGCGAGGGGCGGGCGAGGGTGCGCCCCACCCCAGGGCGTGGGCTGGTCCCACGGCAGGGAGTCCGGTGAGTCCTCGGTGCCGTCGGCCGCCTCGAGCTCCTGCTCGCCCGCGTCCGTGGGGTCCCACCACGTGCGGAACGAGTCGGCGGTGACTACTTGCGCACCGGCCTCGACGCGTATCCGTCCCGACGCACCGAAGTGGTCGACGTGGGAGTGGGTCACCACCACGGTGTGGACGTTGCGGAGCGCGAAGCCGGCACGACCGAAGCGGTCGATGAGCGCCTTCCACGACTTCGGGCCCGGCATGCCCGGGTCGACGACGGTGACGCCGCGCTCGTCTTCGAGCGCGTAGCAGTTGACGTGACCGAGCCCCGGCATCTGGATCGGGAGCTGCAAGCGGAGGATCCCGGGTGCGACCTCGGTCACCTCGGTCGTCGCGCGCTCCGCCTCTTGCCGTGTTGCCATCGCAGAGCAGGTTAGATCTCGGTGCGCCCGTTCCGGTCAGGCCGAGGGCTTGAACAGCGCGGTGCGGTAGTAGCGCAGCTCGGCGATGCTCTCGCGGATGTCGTCGAGCGCGCGGTGCGAAGACGCCTTCGGCGGCGCGGCGGCGATGACCTCGGGGTACCAGCGCTTGGCGAGCTCCTTGATCGTCGACACGTCGACCGACCGGTAGTGCAGGTGCTGCTCGATGTCGGGCAGGTAGACGTCGAGGAAGCGACGGTCTGTCCCGATGGAGTTCCCGCACAAGGGGACGGTGCGAGGCTCGGGCACGTGCTCGCGGATGAACTCGAGCGTCGCCTGTCCGGCTTCCTCCAACGTGACCGTCGCGACGCGGATCGCGTCGAGCAGCCCGCTGCTCGTGTGCATGTTGCGGACGAAGTCGTCCATGCGTGCGAGCTCGTCTTCGGATGCGCGGACGATGAGATCGGGGCCCTCGGCCACCACCTC
>JADMIO011565037.1_pt1 | contig 17878 bp, 13 predicted proteins | sample 8958161 | NCBI WGS metagenome assembly JADMIO01 (sample SAMN16585339, study PRJNA669376) | soil metagenome | isolation source: Crop rotation soil | place: USA: Cullars Rotation, Alabama | collected 2011
GGCCAGCGTCACCGCCACTCAATATTTCCGGAAGCTCATCGACGAGCCGTGGGGATTCGATACCCAGGACAGGCTCGCGTTTAGCGTTACGGTTCCGGACAGGTTTTTCCCCGCCGCCCCGGACAAACAGCAGGCGCTCGAGAGTGGCCTAACGAAATTACGGGAACTTCCCGGAGTTCAGTCCGCAACTGTGGTCTCGCCTTCCCCAATGGACGCCTCCTGGACTCTGATGTTGTTCAATCCGGAAGGCGCTCCCGCGCCCGAGCCGCGGGGCGTTTACACCGCCTACTCCCGAATCACCGTTCCAGGTTATTTCCAAAGTATGGGCCAGCCGTTACTTCAGGGACGCGATTTTGTTGAAAGCGACAATCCCGATGCCCCGCTCGTCTGCATCATCAGTCAAAGCGTTGCCCAACGATTTTGGCCTTACGACTCCCCACTTGGGAAACGGGTTCGTTGGGGCCGGCTGGACGGTAACCGTCCGTGGTACACGATCGTCGGCGTCGTCGGAAATATGAAGGCGATAGCCGATTCGAATGATGGGGAAGTGGTCGGAATGATCGCGCGTCCGTTGTCGCAGATGTTGGTCAGGGCGACAGCGCCGCTCGAGGACATCACTTTTGTTTTACACAGCAACAGCCGGTCTTTGAATGAGTCGACGGTGCGGGCCGCCCTTGCTCGCGCGAACGCAAACCTCGCCTCCTACAACTTCATCTGGCTGAGTGATGCGACTGCGCGGTCCAGAACCACCGAGCGCTTCGTGTTCATTTTGGTTTCCTCGTTCGCCCTGGTCGGGGTTGTGCTGGCCGCCATCGGTTTGTACGGCGCGCTCGCGGTGCAAGTCTCGCGACGGGAACGCGAGTTCGGGATTCGCTCCGCCTTGGGCGCAACCGCGAAACAAATCATCGAACTTGTGGCACGGCAGGGATTCACTCTGCTTCTACTCGGTCTGACCGGTGGTGGATTGGCGACTTATGGAATCGTTCGGCTTGTCCGCAATCAGTGGAACGAAATGCCGGCGCCGAACTTTTTCGCCTGCTTATGCGCTGCCGCCGTCCTCGCGGTTGCGGTGATGATAGCCTGCCTGCTCCCGGCCCGACGAGCGGCCAGCGTCGATCCGGTGCGGGCGCTGCGCGCGGAATGATTTTATGATTACCGATATAAAATACGCATTACGCACTTTGTGGAAGTCGCCTGGGTTCACCATCATCGCGGTTTTAACTCTCGCTCTCGGCATTGGCGCGAACAGCGCGATTTTCAGCGTGGTGGACGCGGTCCTGTTACGACCGATGCCTTTCCAGAAACCCAACGAAATCATCATGCTATGGGGGCGCAATGCGCGCGAAAAGGCCGAGCATCAAAGCGATTCGTATCCGAACTACCTCGATTTTCGCGAGCGGTCGCAAACGTTGGACAGCCTCGCCGCCTACACTCGCGCGGGAGCTGTTTTACAGGGAGCGAATGAATCGGAACTGCTGGAAGGACTCGCGGTCACTTCCGACATGTTCCGGGTCCTGCGCGTCTCGCCCATGCTCGGCCGTGCCTACACGCGCGAGGAAGACAAAGTCAGCGGCCCGCTCGTGGTCGTCTTGAGTTATGGCTTGTGGCAACGCGCTTTTGCCGGCGATCCATCAATCGTCGGTAAACAAATCAATCTCTCCGGACGCAGCCATACCGTTCTCGGCGTCATGCCGCAGGGCTTCAAATTCCCCGTCCAGTATCCGCACATCGACTACTACATGCCCTTGGAAAGTCTCGTCCCCACCTATGTTCCCCGGCGGGATTCCCATTTTGCTTCCCTTGTCGGGCGCCTGAAAAGCGGTATCGCGCCGCGTCAGGCCGAAGCGGAACTCAACGGCATCGCCGCGCAGCTCGAGCGGCAATATCCTGATTCCAACACCGGCCAGACCGAGCAGGTTGTTTCCTTGCATCAAGAGGTTGTCGGCAATGTCCGGCCTGCATTGGTCATCCTGGTTGCGGCCGTTGCTCTCGTCCTGCTCATCGCCTGCGCAAATGTGGCGAATCTGCTTTTGGCCCGCGCCGCCGGCCGTTCTCGGGAAATTGCAATACGCACAGCTCTGGGCGCTAATCGCGGGCGACTTATTCGACAACTCCTTGGCGAAAGTCTGATCCTGTCGATCTTGGGTGGCGCCGGCGGCCTGGTCCTCGCTTCATGGGGAATCGAGGCACTCGAGATTCTGCGACCGGGTAACTTGCCTCGCGCGGATCAAATCGGCATCAATTTAGGAGTCTGCGCCTTTACTTTTTCGGCAGCCATCCTGAGCACCTTTATCTTTGGCCTTTTTCCTGCCCTGCAATTGACCCGCTCCGAGATCAGCGAATCGTTGCAGCACGGCTCGAAAGGCTTTTCTGGCAGCGAGCATGCCAGTCGCGCGCGCTCATTACTCATCATCTCGCAAGTCGCATTCTCTGTTTTGCTTTTGGCTTCTGCGGGATTGCTGATCAGGAGTTTTTACAATCTGCGTGCGACTAATCCGGGGTTCGATCCAGTAAACCTCGCCATGATGGACTTTGTCCTTCCTCGCATCAGTTATTCCGAACCAGAAAAACAGATCGCCTTTTACAGGGAACTGCTTCCAAAACTGCGAGCTCTTCCGGGCGTGCAAACGGTTGGTGGCGCGGACCCCGCTCCCTTCAGCAACAACGATTCATCGCGCGCGTTTGTTATTGCGGGCCAGCCGCCAGTTCCGAAGGGGCAACGGCCCGGCGCCGGATATCTGTCGGTCGACTCCGATTATTTCCGCGCGATGAAGATTCCGTTGAAACAGGGCCGTGTCTTCGACTCGCGGGATTCGAAGGATGGGGCACACACGATCATTGTTAATGAGGCCTTTGCGAAACAATTCCTCAACGGCGCTTCGGCGATGGGTCAGCGCATTATTTTCGACGGTGACGATAATAAACCGAATCCGTGCGAAATCGTCGGCGTTGTCGGGGATGCGCACCACGATGAATTGCGGAAGCCGGTCGAACCGGAAGTGTACGTCCCGTTCGAGCAAGACCCTTCGCGTCGCATGTTTGTAATGTTTCGTCTTCAGAGCGCCGGATTAGTTGGGGTAGAGCACATGGTCCGGGACGTTGCTCATGAAATTGACAGTCAACTTTATGTCCCTGACTTGAAGCCGATGGAGAATCTGCTGGCCGAACACATTGCGCAGCCTCGATTCAACATGTTGTTACTTGGCTTGTTCGCATCAGTCGCGATGACCCTGGCGGCGATCGGGATTTATGGTGTAATCGCCTATACCGTCGCGCAGCGCACCAAGGAAATTGGAATTCGCATGGCTCTGGGCGCGCAGAAAGTCGACATGCTGACGATGATTTTGCGGCAAAGCTTTTCTGTCATCGGAATCGGTCTTCTTGCCGGCATTATCGGTGCACTGGCGGTGACGCAACTAATGTCGAGTGTCCTTTATGGAGTGAGCGCCCATGATCTATCGATTTACGCCATCGTCACAATCGTCCTGAGTGGCGCGGCGTTGGTTGCCACTTATTTTCCAGCGCGCCGGGCGATGAATGTCGATCCGATGGTCGCATTGCGTTACGAATAGATTTCTTCAATGAAGAACGTCGTTCTCGCCGCGCTGCTCCTGATCAGCCTGATCGCGTTGATCCTGGGCAGCGTTGCCGGTTTTGGGTTTTGGCCGGTTAATGGGACCGCCACGCCGTCGCAATCGGAGGCAAAATTGACCCAGTCAATCTTGCAGGCATCGCTGCATCGGCAGGCAAAGGGACTAACGAATCCAATCCAGCCATCAGGCGACGTGTTGCTCGCCGGAATGAAAATCTTCAAAATGAATTGCGCTGGATGTCACGGCGAGCTCGGCAAGCCAAGCCAGTGGGGAACGCACGGTTTTTATCCGCGAGTTCCCCAGTTCGCCGATCATCCGCCGCCTTTGTCGGCGCCGGAAATGTTCGTCGCGATCAAACACGGAATCCGTTACAGCGGAATGGGCGCGTGGGATGGCATGATGTCCGACGACGAGATTTGGAAAGTGGCGACGTTTCTGGAGCACGTAGGATCGCTGCCGCCTGAAGTTGAGGCGAATTGGAACGCCACCCCGTAATTTATCACGTCCGCGCATCTGAGCGTGCCGCAATTCGTCAACTGCCGGCGCGTCCGCCCCGCGAGAAGTAAATTCACCGCAGGGCGTGCGCTCTTAATAGAAGCCGGCGCGATTTGTTCCGATATCAGTGCTGCTCAATTTCCACGCGATGGCGGCGTTCATGTTCGTGCTCTTTCACGAATTTGCCATGACGCGTGTAAGTCCCGTGGACCCATTTGTGATGTTCGTCCCAGCGGCCGGGCGCCCAAGTGTATTCGTAGCCGCGGTCCCAGTAGGTTGGACCGTAGGTGTAGTATGGCCGATCACCGACCTCGATATCGACTCCCACCGCGTGAGCGCTGGGTCGAATCAGCATGGTAACAGCTATGAGTATTGATATAAAAATCCCAAGTTTAGTCTTCATAATTATAACCCCCTGATAAGTTTTCGTTTTGTAACGATCTCGTGGCTGTTCTGATCGAAGAGAGATATCCGAGGCTCGTCCGGCGTTATCCGACAACGTCCACACCTTCGCTGGATGTGCGTTTAGCGTAGAGTTCGCTCAAGCGTTTCGTCATCGGGCCGATGCTGCCGTCCTTAATTACGCGATTATCGACTTTTACCACCCCGGCGAGTTCGCCCATTGTGCCGGTACAAAACATTTCGTCGGCACTGTAGATATCGACCGGCGACAAGTCCGCTTCCACACAACGGATTTTTTCGGCGGCGCAGATTTCCATCACCGTTGCGCGGGTGATTCCTTCCGGACACGCAAACGCCTTGCTGGTCGCAAGATCGCCTCCTGCTCGCGATTTATCGGAGTTGCGCACGATGAAAACGTTTGTTGCGTTCGTTTCCGCGATGAATCCGTTGGTGTCTAGCATCAGCGCATCGTCGGCCCCGGCGTTGTTGGCCTCGATTTTCGCCAGGATGGAGTTGAGCAAGTTGGCGTGGTGGATCTTTGCGTCGAGAACTTCAGGCGGCGGTCGCCGAGTTTTGCTCGTGATCAAAGTGAGGCCAGTTGTCGCGTAAACAGGTGCCTTGTGTTCGGCCAAAACGATTAAGGTGGGTCCACCCTCGTTCAGTCGCGGGTCCATTCCCGACGTGATTTTTATGCCACGACTCAGGGTTAACCGAATGTGAACGCCATCGCTCATCTTGTTGGCCGCCAGCGTGCGTTTGATCTCATCGATGATTTTTTCCCGTGGCGGAATGTCAGCGAATGAAAGAGCGCGGGCCGACTTTTCGAGCCGATCCAAATGTTCGTGCAATTTAAAGATGCGTCCTTTGTAAACTCGCAACCCTTCCCAAACCGCATCGCCACCCTGAATCGCCGAATCGAACGGACTGACGCCCGCCTTGTCGCGATGCATCAGCTCGCCATTGATATTGACGATCAGGTCTTTGTTTTTCGGGTTAAATTTCTGAAGCACAAAAAAGATTGATCAGGAAACCAGGAAACCAGGAAAAGAGCTGCAGATGTTGTAGCGGCGTTTGTCTCAAACGCCGAAATAAATGAACAGGCGCTTGGCACAAGCGCCTCTACAACCCGAGTCTGTTTTTGTAAAGTTTCTCGTAACATTCGCGGCATTTTTCATAAACGTCGCGCAATGACTCAGGAACATTCCCCTCCCGCGGTTTATAACGCGCGAATGAAGTCGATTTGGCGACCGCGTCGTACCAATGTTTTGCCCAAATCCCATCCGTATCGCGCAGGCCGGGCGGCCAGGAGAGCATCGCCTTGTCGAAAGAAACGCCAATTGCATCACATAGCAGTTGAAGAATTCGCTCGGGATTTCTCAAAACATCGTCCGCATCGATCACCGCCGGAATGGAATTGGACCGATCACGCACGAAGTCGAAGATCTCGCGTTGTTGAACGAACCCCAGATCTTCCAACGCCGGGTCGGGATTCTTTTTGGTGTAAGAGAGAATTACTTCACGCGGGTCGCGAATCAAAAAACAATTCGTTAGGGTGGTGATCCATTGCCGGTCCATCTCCGGAAGCAGGTGGTGGGTCATTTGTTTCTGAAAGAAAATCCGCTTTCCGGCTGGAACCGGTCCTTTGGTCAGGCGCTCCGCGACTTTGCGCCAGTTCGTCTCACCGCTCTCGATCACTTCTGCCGCGAGTGGATGATCTTTTTGTGTTCTCTCTAGATAGTACGCGTAAAACGGTTCATCCATCACTGCAGTGTCGGAGCGGTTACCCCACGCCCGCATCATCGCGGTGGAAATATTGCGCGGTCCCGACCACATCGCGATGCGAACCGGCACGGAAGTCATTGCATCAGCCGAAAATCAACAAATGAATCGATTCCGGCAGCTGCTGCGCCACGTTTGTTGCCACGCTGCCGCGTAACAGTTTCGTCATGGCGGTGCGCTGCGACGCGCCAATCACGAGATAATCGACGCCCATGGTCGCGGCGAGATCGACAATTGTGGCGGCGGCGTCGTGGCTGACGGCGTAGACGGGCACGACAGAGACGCCCCGTTCCGATCCGAGTTTCCTCACGCTCGTCATGATCGCATTCGCTTCGGGGTCGTCCTCCCATTTGGCGCGGCCAAGGCGCGTTCCCGCTGCGGTGTAGTAAATCGCGACCTCTTTCACGTAGAGGACAAACAGGCTCGCTTTGCGCAATTGCGCTTCGTCGAGTGCGAAACTCAGCACCGGCGTAATCCCGCGGGCCGCCACCATGATCTTTTGTCCTTCACTCATTCGCGATCGCATTTTGGCGGCGAGATCGGGAGCGACCATCTTGGCCACTTCTCGAGTGACGGTGAGCGTCGTGAGACCGTGGCGCTTCAACGTGTAAGCCCGAAGCACCAATCCGCCGAGTAGCACCACGAAGACGAAGAAAAGCGCGTCCGGTTTGGTTTTGGCCAGCGTCAACTCGACAAGACCGAGAATAATGAAGGTGATCGCGAATAGAACCCGGTCGTACCAGGTAAAGCCGACGCTCCGATTAAACGCGCATGAACCGACGTTGACCGTGATCGCGCCCACCACGCCAATCGCGTAAAGGCCGGCCAGGGCGGTGAAATTCGCGACAAAAAGCAGAACAATTGTCGGCAATCCAACGGCGATCAGTAATGGATAAATCGGAACCCCATGGCTATTCAGTTTGCGAAATGGGCGCGGCATTTCGCCGTCACGCGACATCATATAAAACAATCCAATGATGGCGACGATTGCGGTATTGGCGGCGCTGAGCAAAAGCAGGAAGAACACGGTGCCGACAACCCATCCGAAGAAATTTCCGAATCCCGGCGACACGGTTGCGGTTGCAAATTGTTCACCGATAAACCGCAGCATGTCCTCGCTTCGAAGCTGAAGGACGGAGGCGATCGAAGACTTGTCGGTGAGATTCAATGTTTTCCCCAACACCGATGGCAATGAAAGCATGGCCCATCCGAGAAGCGCGGTGCCGGCGACAACTTCGATCGCCACCGGCACGATCGCCTTGAGCGATGCGCGCGAGACGCTCGGTCGTTCCATCGTCGATCCCGGATCGAGTTTCATCACGCCGGTAATGTTGGCGATCGATTCGGCGCCGGAGAGGGCGAGGATCACGCCGACGAATTGAACCCAAAGCATGCTCAGGCTTTCGTGACGCGGCTCGAGGAAATGCGTCGTTAGATGCGGCACGCTGATGGCAATCAGGACGACGACGATGACGACCGTTGGCAAAGAAAGCGCGACTGCGAAACTTCCGGAATGCTTCGGGCCAAAATAGTTGATTGCGCCCATCAACAACAACATCACGATCGTGGCCAGGGCGATATGATCGCGCAAAAATTTGATGAAAGCGATGTGTTCGGCGCCGGAGGTAATGTAGCTCAAGGCCGACCAGCCGCTCAGCGCAGCGGTCACGGTCAAATCAGCCAGCAGGAGAAGCGCGCCGATGACCGCAAGCAGGCGTCCCTGGGATTTCGCCGCCGAATAAACGCCGCCGCCGTCCGGAAAATGACGGCAGATCACGATGTAATTGATCCCGACGAGGCCGGTCAGCGCGCAAACCGCGAGAATGATCGGCAGCGACGCGAATCCGGCGGCCAGGAATGCGAGGCCGATAACGTAAGCCTTGCTCGTGCCCCAGTCGCCATAGAGCAGTGCCGCGGCGCGTTTCCAATCTACATTGCGCGGGCGGTGGACCGCTCCGCTCTCGGTAACAATCAAGTCAGCCATTCAGCGTGAATTGGGGACTGTCGATCACAGCCCGACAGGCTGACAAGCAGTTTTGTGGAGAGCTGAAACTGTAGTGAAATAACCTCAAGATTTCGGCGTAACTATCAGGACCCATGATCCGTTTAATAGTGTTCGCGCTGGCCACCGCGGTTACGTGTTTTGCAGAGCAAAAACCCGCCCTATGGGTCGCAAATCTCGAGCATTACACTCCCGCCGAAGAGTCTGACTTTTACGCGTGGCGCATCTGTCCCGCCTGGTCGAATGAAATCAAGCAACCGGTCGCGCCTCCTGCGGATTTCGCAACTACCCTCGCGGCGATTGTCGCGCGGGACCAACACCCGCGAATCAAGATCATAGCAGTTGATTGCCAAATGGACGATTTGCAGACGCAAGTCATCGAAAATCTTGTGCAGCGCGGAGCGATTGCGCGGGCAACGCCGAAGCGGGCCATGCATTGGGTAGTCCGTAATGGCGCCCACGGCCGAATCGAGATGGTGAAAGATGCGATCCTCCACACTCCGTTTGTCATGTCGTTGGATGCGGAGTTGAAGAAGCTGGGCAAACGCATCGTTTCAGTGCAGCTGGAAGAACTGCTGTTCGATTTGGAAAAGAAACCGCCGGTGTGGCTGGCCGGATTGTGGCTTGATGTGGACAAATAAAAAATGTCCAGCGCATGAAGTTTCATGAATACTGCTATCGCGTCCGTTAGGCGTGGAGGTCTCGCGATTTCTATCCTTCCGATTTTAATGAAATTTTAATGGGTTAGGCGCTCCCTTTAATTAACGCCGCTGGTTGCGTGGGATCATAGTAACCATGTGAACGTTCGGGATTTCGGCCAGTTAGCTTTGTTCATTGGCGGTCTGATCGCGATTACGCCGACACTCGGACGATTTATGCTGCGTGTATTCGCAGGAGAGCGGCATTTTCTCTCGCGCTTTTTAGGACCGGTCGAGCGTTGGATCTACAAACTGTCGGGTGTCGATCCCACACAGGAAATGTCCTGGAAGGCGTACGCAATCGCGATGCTCCTGTTCAACGTTGCCGGTGGCGCGGTGCTTTTGGTGATGGAACTGACGCAGCAATGGCTCCCGTTTAATCCGCAACACCTGCCGAACGTTCCGTTCGCGCTCGCCTTCAATACGGCGGTGAGCTTCATGACCAACACAAACTGGCAGGCCTACTCCGGCGAGAACACGATGTCTTATTTCACACAAATGGCCGGTTTGGCTGTGCACAATTTCGTAAGCGCGGCGACCGGCATCGCCATTGCGGTCGCCCTGGGCCGCGGACTGGTGCGTAAACAAGCAATCGGCCTCGGAAATTTTTGGACCGATGTCACCCGTTGCACGCTCTACATCTTGCTGCCGTTGTCGATCTTGATTGCGGTCGTGCTCGCGCAGCAAGGCGTCGTCCAAACCTTCGATGGTTATCCGACCGCAACGACGCTCGAAGGCGCCTCCCAGCAGATCCCGCTTGGGCCGGTCGCCTCACAGATCGCAATTAAACAGCTGGGGACGAACGGAGGCGGATTTTTCGGGCAAAACAGCGCGCACCCGTTCGAAAATCCAACCCCGTTGAGCAATTTCATCGAAGTCTTCGTCATCTTCTGGCTCGGCTCTGGGTTGGTTTACATGTTCGGCCTGATGGCGAAAGATCGTCGCCAGGGGTGGGCGATTTGGGCGGCGATGTTCACTTTGTTTCTCGCTGGGTTCGCCATCCTCTGGTGGGCGGAATTACAACCGAACCCAGCGCTTGGCCTAACGACTCCCTCATTGGAAGGGAAAGAAGTCCGTTTTGGACAATTCAATTCCGCGCTCTTTGCCACAGTGACGACCGACGCTTCATGCGGTGCGGTCAATTCGATGCATGACAGTCTTAGCCCGCTCGGTGGTTTAGTTCCGTTCATCAACATGATGCTCGGCGAAGTAATCTTCGGCGGAGTGGGGGCGGGTTTTTATGGGATGCTGATGTTCGTTTTGCTCACTGTTTTCATCGCTGGATTAATGGTTGGGCGGACCCCGGAATATCTCGGAAAAAAAATCGAGGCCCGCGAAATCATGTGGGCTGTCGTGGCTGTACTCGCTCCAGCAGTCGTGATTCTTTGCGGAAGTGCCCTGACCATGGTGTATCCCGAAGCGCTCAAAAGTTTGAACAATGGCGGACCGCACGGTTTGGGCGAAGTCGTTTACGCGTTTGCTTCGGCGGCGGCGAATAACGGAAGCGCCTTTGCCGGGATAAATGCGAACACAGATTGGTACAATTACATGCTTGCGTTCACCATGTTTGTTGGACGCTTTGCCGTCATCATCCCGGCGCTCGCTATCGGTGGTAGTCTGGCCCAAAAGAAAACATCGCCGCCCTCGAGCGGCACGTTTCCGACGAACGGTCCTGTCTTCACCATTCTTTTGATCTCGGTCGTTCTGATCGTGGGCGCGCTGACGTTTTTCCCGGTGCTCTCGCTCGGCCCAATCGTGGAGCACTTCCTCATGCAGGCTGGACGGACCTTCTAATAATGAGTGCAAGATCAACTTCTTCCATTTTCGATCCGAAGCTGATTCGTCCAGCGATCGCGGGTTCGTTCAAAAAACTCGATCCACGCGTGCAATGGCGAAGCCCGGTCATGTTTGTCGTTTTGATCGGCGCAGTTTTGACGTCCGCGATCACGATCTTTCATTTCAGCAGTTTCAATGTCCAAATCACGCTTTGGCTCTGGTTTACTTTGCTCTTCGCGAATTTCGCGGAAGCGATGGCCGAGGGCCGGGGCAAAGCCCAGGCCGAAGCGTTGCGTCGCATGCGCACGACCACAATGGCGCGACGGATGGTAAGTGGCCGGGAAGAGAAAATTCCGGCGAGCGCGTTGAAGAAAGGGGACGTCGTTGTCTGCGAAGCTAACGATGTCATTCCCGGCGATGGCGAGGTGATAGAAGGAATCGCGAGCGTTGATGAATCTGCCATCACCGGGGAATCGGCGCCGGTCATTCGCGAAAGTGGCGGCGATCGCAGTGCCGTGACTGGCGGGACACGCGTCCTGAGCGATCGCATCATCGTTCGGATTACGAGCGAGCAGGGAAACACTTTCATCGACCGCATGATTGCGCTGGTGGAAGGTGCGCGCCGGCAAAAAACACCGAACGAAATAGCTCTGAGCATTCTGCTCGTCAGCTTGACGGCACTTTTCATTCTCGCCGTTTTTACCCTCCCGGCCTTCGCCCATTACAGCGAAAGCGCGGCCGGTCAGAAAAACGCGGTCAACGTCAGCATCCCGGTTTTGGTTTCGCTGCTGGTTTGTTTGATCCCGACCACTATCGGCGGATTGCTCAGCGCCATCGGGATTAGTGGGATCGACCGCCTGGTTCGACACAACGTTCTCGCGACTAGCGGCCGGGCAGTCGAAGCCGCCGGCGATATCGACGTCTTACTCCTCGACAAGACCGGCACAATCACGATGGGAAATCGGATGGCGGTTGCTTTCCATTCGGCACCCGGCGTCGAAGAAGGTTATTTGGCGGCCGCGGGCCAGCTCAGCTCGCTGGCCGACGAAACACCGGAAGGCCGAAGCATTGTTGTGCTCGCAAAAGAGAAATTCGGTTTGCGCGCGCGGGAGATGCACGAACTGGAGGCGACGTTTGTTCCGTTCACGGCCCAAACCCGAATGAGCGGAATCGATCTGCACGCGAACGGGACGCAAGAAACAATCACGATTCGCAAAGGCGCAGCCCAATCAATTCAAAGTTTTGTAGAATCAAACGGCGGAGCGCTTCCTCAAGCAGTCACAAAAATCGTCGATGAAATTTCGCGGCGCGGCGCGACCCCGCTTGTGGTCGCTGAAGATCGACAAACCCTTGGGGTCGTCGAGCTGAAAGATATCATTAAGGGCGGAATTAAGGAACGCTTTGCCCAATTGCGAAAGATGGGCATCCGCACGGTGATGATTACCGGCGATAACCCGCTCACCGCGGGAGCGATCGCTGCCGAATCGGGCGTTGACGATTTCATGGCGCAGGCAACTCCGGAAGACAAATTAAAACGCATTCGGGCCGAGCAGGCGGAAGGCCGGCTCATCGCGATGACCGGCGACGGGACGAACGACGCGCCCGCGCTCGCTCAAGCAGATGTCGGCGTGGCCATGAACACAGGCACCCAAGCCGCGCGCGAAGCGGGCAATATGGTCGATCTCGACAGCAATCCGACCAAACTCATTCAAGTTGTCGAGATCGGGAAGCAGCTGCTGATGACGCGCGGCGCGCTGACCACGTTTAGTATCGCCAACGATGTGGCAAAATATTTTGCGATTTTGCCGGCGATGTTCGGCTCGCTCTATCTAGCACAAGGTGCTCAAGCTGGTCCGCTCGCCGCGCTCAATATCATGCGGTTGCATTCGCCGGAGAGCGCAATCTTAAGCGCGGTAATTTTCAATGCCCTGATCATTGTCGCTCTGATTCCGCTGGCGCTGGCCGGAGTAAAATATCGCGCGGTTGGCGCGGCCCAGATTTTGGTTCGTAACCTTCTCATCTACGGCGTTGGTGGCCTGATCGTTCCATTTATCGGAATTAAGCTCATCGACCTCGCAATAGTTGCATTAGGTCTGGCCTAACGAATGAAAACAATTCTTCAATCACTGCGCGTCTATATCGTTTTGACTGTGCTAACGGGCGTTCTCTACCCGGTGGCGATGACCGGAATCGCGCAGCTTGTTTTCCCGAGGCAAGCCAGTGGCTCACGGATCGTTGAGAACGGCAAGCTGGTCGGCTCCGATCTGCTGGCCCAGAAGTTTGAATCGCCGCGCTATTTTTGGCCCCGGCCCTCGGCCACGGACTATGCAACCGTCCCCTCCGGGGCGAGTAACAAAGGTCCGACCAGCGCCGATCTAAAGAAGTCGATCGAAGAGCGCCGCACCAACCTTGGAAGCGAAGCACCGATTGATCTGCTGACTGCCTCTGGCAGCGGACTTGATCCGCACATTTCGCCGGAGGCGGCGCGCGCGCAGATTGGGCGGGTCGCTGCCGCGCGCAAGATGCCGATCGAAAAGGTTTCGGAGTTTGTCGATCGGACGATCGAGCCGCCGCAATTCGGATTTCTCGGAGAATCGCGCGTGAATGTTCTGCATCTCAACCAAGCGCTTGATTTAGCTCGATGAACCGAGCGGGCAAAAACAGCAAAGGAGTAAAATTGAACACAGATAAATATCTGAGGAACTTGATGTTGGTGGTGTTGTGGGCGGTACTCGTATTCGGCGTAGCTGCGATCCGTGCGCAAGAAGCGACTAACACCGCGCTTCAAGCGAAGGCGAAAGCACACAGGGAAAAATCGAAAGCGAAGGCCGAATCCCAAGCCAAATCCAGCGAGGAACAAAAAAAAGCCACCCGCGCCGAACAAAAATTGCGGGAGCCATTTCTGAAACGCCTGGATGAAGCTTTTTTGGAACAGTTAGGGACGCCTGCTTACACGCCGCCCGATCCGAATGCGCCGAATATGCGGCGAATTCCGCCCGCGCCGTTCGACTCGCCACCGTTTCCGTCGGGCGATTGGCAAATCAACGGTACTCCGATCATCGGCGATCCAGGCGAGCTTGCGCCTTACCCGTTGATGCAGGCGTTGTATGAGGGCCCCGGTGGAGACGCCTGGAAAAAGAGCAAGGTGCAAATCTACGGATGGGTGAATTTTTCCGGTAACATCAGTACATCGCATCCGTCGAAGAAGAGTGAGAACGGAAATTTTCCGCTCATTTATGATCTGCGCCCGAACCGGATGGAGTTGAATCAGATTGTTCTCTACCTCGAGCGCCTACCGGATGAGAACCAGACCGATCACATCGATTGGGGCTTTCGACTGTCCGGGGTTTACGGACTCGATTATCGCTTCATGATTTCGCGCGGCTGGTTCAGCGATCAGCTGTTAAAACACAACAGTTACTACGGATTTGATACGCCTATGGTGTATTTCGATCTCTACATTCCCTACGTTTTCCAGGGAATGAACATTCGTATCGGCCGCATTATTTCCGAGCCGGACATTGAGGCCCAGCTCGCGCCTAACAATTTAATGGCAAGTCATTCGCTCCTCTACGGATTCGATGATTATTGCCACGAAGGAATTTTCACCACGACGAAAATCAACGATCAGTGGACGATCCAGGCCGGAATCGATACCGGAACCGACGTTGCCATCTGGCAAGATGATCCCGGCAGGCAACCCACCGGCACAGTCATGATCCAATACACCACGCCGAACCAGATGGATTCGATTTACGCTGGCGCGAACAGTTTCAATAATGGCGAGTTTGGCTACAACAATTTGCAGCAATTCGTCGGGACATGGACCCACAAGTTTAACGATAAGATCTACACCGCGACCGAAGGCTGGTACATGTACATGAACGACACTACCAATCATCCGACCAAGGAAGTGCCGTTCCAGAGCGGCTCATTTCCGGTTCATGGCGGTTACGCGCCGGAATGGGCGGTGGTCAATTACACCATGTTCCGAACCGGGAGCGCCACGTTTCTGACCGTGCGGAACGAATACATGAACGACAAGGTCGGAAGCCGCACCGGTTTCGCGACGCAGTATACCGAACATGCAATTGGTATCACCTGGTGGCCGGACAAACTGATCACCATTCGACCAGAGTTGCGCTTCGACCATTCTTACGACGTACCGGCCTACAATCTCGGCAGAGATCATAGCCAATTCGCTTTCGTCACCGATGTGATCTTCCACTTCTAACGAATTCTCGTAACGCTTATTTGAAATGATCGTTGCTTCCACAAAGACCCATCGCTTACTCGCATTGTTTTTCGCGTTCGGCTTCAGCATGTGCGTTCTCACGATTGGGTTGCTTCTTTTCCCTGGATCGGCTCTCGACTCGGTCTGGCGAATTAACCCTGACGCACATCTTGCATTCCAATCCATCGGCCGGTGGTCGATTGCCATCATGCTCGTGGTCGGGACAGCCTGCTGCTTTGCTGCCATCGGTTTATGGCGCGGAACCTTTTGGGGGACGCGGCTGGCGATACTCATTTTAGTCGTCAATATGATCGGCGATTTGAGTAACGCGTTGCTAAATTACGATTTTAGAACATTGATCGGATTGCCAATCGCCACCGGGATGATTGTCTATCTTGCCCGGTCCGAAAGGCTTTGCGCTCCGTTGAAATGCGGATAGTTCGTTGTAATGAACATCTCGCAAAGTTTGTCGGCGCTCGGCTTTCTCCTGGTTGCAACCACTCTCGAAGTCAGCGGGGACGCTGTTGTAAGGCTGGCTATTTATGACCAGACGGGACGCATGCGCCTGACTTTCATTTTGGTCGGGGCGCTTCTTCTCCTGGGATATGGCACTTCACTCAATCTTGCGCCGATCGAATTCCGGCACGTGGTAGGGCTCTATATCGCGACCCTTTTCATCGTCTGGCAAATCATCAACTTCATTTTCTTTCGAACATTTCCTAATCTGCCGATCTTGGTGGGCGGAACCCTCATTGTCATAGGCGGATTGGTGGTAACCTTCTGGAAACCAGCTTATTCGCCCTAACAGAAATCGTGGGTAAACTCGTCCTATGAGCGAGGCCGAACGGCCTGACCCTGATGCGCTTCTGGCGCAACTCAAGCGCGAAGAAACGGAATCGACTCGCGGCCGGCTTAAGATTTTTTTCGGAATGTCGCCCGGCGTGGGCAAGACCTACGCGATGTTGCAAGCCGCGCAACAAAAGCTCCAGCAAGGCACCGAAGTCGTAATCGGCATCGTTGAAACGCACGGCCGCAAAGAAACTGAAGCGTTGACTGAAGGCATGCCGATCATGCCGCGCGCGCAGTTCGAGTATCGCGGAACGAAACTCGAAGAGATGGATATCGACGCCATCCTGACATGGCATCCAGGTCTAGCGGTCGTCGATGAACTAGCCCACACCAATGCGCCGGGCTCGCGTCACCCGAAACGTTACCAGGACGTGCTGGAACTGCTCGACGCCGGCATTGACGTTTATACAACGCTAAATGTTCAACACGTTGCCAGCCGCAGCGATACGGTCCGGCAAATAAGCGGCATCACTGTCAGCGAAACCGTCCCGGATACGGTTCTCGATCTGGCCGACGAAATTATCCTGGTCGATCTCACGCCGGAACAACTGCGCGCGCGCCTGGCCGAAGGAAAGGTTTATCTCGGCGAACGGGCGGAATGGGCCGCGAAGAACTTTTTCAAGGAAAGCAATCTCACCGCGTTGCGCGAAATGGCATTGCGTCTTGTGGCGGAACATGTCGATCGCGACTTGCGCGACCTTATGTCGGAGCAAAAAATCGCCGGTCCGTGGAAAAGCGGCGATCGATTGCTCGTCGCGGTCAGCGCCAGTCCGTATTCAGAACGATTGATTCGTTACACGCGCCGTCTGGCGGCGTCGATGGAAGCATCATGGATTGTGACCAACATCGAACTTCCGCGCCCACTTTCCCAGCAGGAACAGACGCGTTTGACTCGCTACCTGGCGCTTGCCCGGCAACTTGGTGCCGAAGTGATCTCAACGCCGGGAGTCAACATTGCCGAAACCTTGTTGCGCGTTGCCCGGGCGCACAACGTCACTCAAATCGTCATCGGTAAACCGCTCGGCACCCGTTGGACAAGTCTACTGAAACGCGATCCGCTGCGCTGGCTCATGCGTCACAGCGGCAACATCGATATCCATATGATTCCGGGCGATGAATCAGCCACGTCAGCGCGCGGCGAATCGATCGAGGAACGCCTTGCCCGCGCGCCCTGGGGCGATTTTGGCGTTGCGCTTGCGATTGCGGCAGTCGTTACCGGAGTTTCGTTGGCGATTTTCAACTTCACGGGCTATTGGGCGGTGGCGCTTTTTTATTTGCTCGCGGTCGTGCTCGCGGCGACACGATTACGCCGTTGGCCAACACTGTTTTTGGCCGCGCTCAGCGCCGTGCTCTGGGATTTCTTGTTCATCCCGCCCCGGTTCACATTTTACATCAGTCACCTTCAGGACTTCCTGATGTTTGGGGCGTATTTTGTGATCGCGATTGTGATTGGCCATCTGGCGACCCAATTGCGCGAGCGCGAACAATCCGAACGCCGGCGTGAAGAAAGAGCGACCGCGTTGTATCGATTGACCCGCACTCTGGCTGCAAGCCGGGATTTGAACGAAGGACTGCCGAAAGTGCTGGGGTTGTTCAAGAGCTCGTTTGACGCTGATGCGGCGGTTTGGCTGCGGGATGAGTCCGGTTTGTCACTTCATCAGGCCAGCTTGTTCATTCCATCCAACAAAGATGAGAGCGTCGCGACTTGGGCGTTTCAGAAAAAACAAAGTGCCGGACGTTCGACCGATACGTTGCCGGATGCCGAATCACTCAGTGTTCCATTGGTCACGGGCGACCGCGCCGAAGGCGTCCTCACCGTTAAACTGATAAACTCGCCCACGCTTGAGCAGCGCGAACTCATCGACGCCTTCGCCGCGCAGCTTGCCCTGTTCGTCAACAAGGAGCGCACTTTGGAAGAGAGCCGCGAAATGCAGGTCGCGCGTCAATCGCAAAAGCTTCAGAAGACACTCTTTGACTCCGTCTCCCACGAGCTGAAAACCCCGCTGGCGGCGATGACTGCGGCACTGCAGCAGCCGGAACCGGACTGCTC
>JADMIO010604147.1_pt1 | contig 17877 bp, 18 predicted proteins | sample 8958161 | NCBI WGS metagenome assembly JADMIO01 (sample SAMN16585339, study PRJNA669376) | soil metagenome | isolation source: Crop rotation soil | place: USA: Cullars Rotation, Alabama | collected 2011
GACTTCGAGGTTTGGTCGTCTGACTTCGAGGTTTGGTCGTCTGACTTCGAGGTTTACTCGTCCGACTTCGAGGTTTACTCGTCCGACTTCGAGGTTTGGTCGTCTGACTTCGAGGTTTGGTCTGTCGTGACGGAGGTCTTGCCCGCCAACACGCAATCAGAGCCTCCCCACCCGGAATATTCATCTCCCGAAAGCGAGGTGGTGCCCTCCAGCATGCGAGTCGAACCGTCCGCCTTGCGCGTGATCTCCTCCACAGCGGAGTGATAGCGCGCCGCTTAACGTCTCCCTGATCTGCGTCATGGCATTTGCGACCTAGATCAGGTAACACTGCGGTATCGCGTGCCCCCGGCCGGTTGGCACTATTCTCTTACCCTCCGAGACGCGCAGACCCTCCCGGATCAATTCGCTGGCGAGTTTCGTCATCGGGACACGCCGGGCCCTGGCTTCATAATAGAGGATCGAGACAAGGTCTCGGTCGAGCTGTGGCGAGTAGTAGCGTTGCATCCCGACGTTGAAGCAAAAGCGATCCGACTCGTATATCCGGTCCGACCCGTAGTGCCTATCCCCAGAAAGTGGGGATGCCGCTCACCGCCCCGCTAGGCCACTTTACCGCCCCGAGTATCGCTCGGAGTGCTTGAAGTGTTTCTCCCAGTTCGCCTCGTAACCCCAGGCCATCTTCTCATCATGCAGGACCAGCAGGTTCTCGGCGTTACTCTCCTGCGCCGCCTTGGTGAAGTTAAACGAGCCCGTGATCACCGTCGCGTCGTCGATGATCATGATCTTGTTGTGCGCAATGGCGTGCTTGGAATCGATGAACGTCGGCACGCCTTTATGCGCGAGGAAATCAGCTGATCAATACTGCGCAGTCTTATTGGTCTTATCCGACACGACGGTCACCATGACGCCCCGCTTGTGCGCGTCGACCAGCGCTTCCGCGATTCGGCCGCTCGATCAACTAGGCCCGGTAGCGATCATTCGGGCGTGCGTGGTCGACCAATGATAAAGCTGGTCTTCCCGCGACCCGGAGTGCTCTGTGACTCGCAAGTGAATTCCATGAGAACAGGTTGCCCTCCGTGCCCCATGTATTCGACCGCTACATCCCGCATCTGTCCACCGAGTAACGCGAAATCGGGATGATCAACCAAGTCCGCGACGGACGACCCGGCTTTTCCTTTTGGGAAAACATTGCGTAGCGAATAGTGGCGCGAAACGGCGGTGATGATCCAGGTGTCGTCGCGGTAGGCAGCGCTTGCCACAAGCACCTCGGGATGCGAGACGTGGCGCAGCTGGTGGAGACGGCGGACAACGGTCGGTGCGGATACGAGGGCGTCATGTGCAAGTCGGCGTAGCTCGCGCGGATCCGCGAGATCGACCTCGCGCCATCTTCGTTCGATGACGGCTTCCGGCAGCAGGATGGCGGCCGCGACTTCGTTACACGCGTACTCGAGCGCCTGCGACGCGCCAAGGTCACTCACGTCGAACTTCATTCGTGGCGGTGACGCACGGTCGTCGTAAAAAAGCGTGTGCGCGATCTCATGTGCGATCGTGAACCTCGCGCGATGGACAGTCTTCTCTGGCAGTGTGCTGCCGGTTCCGTCTTCCGCGATTCGCTCGGTAAAGTCATCGGCCTCACCAGCGTCACACCGCACATAGATGACGAATCCTTTATCGGTCAGAGCAAGGCCGCCTTCAGTAAATAGCTGCCTGAACTCGATCCGATTAACGAGACGGGCCGCCGCCACTAAACCGAGGTTGATCGGCAGGGACTCGCCGCAGCGCATAACCAACTGCTCCGCAGCGCGAACTGCTCGAGCACGGCGCGCTGGCCACGGCGTTCGTCTATTCTGCCGTGGCATCCAACGCTTTTGCGTCGTCAGCCATCTCAACGAGGTTCGTCAACAGCTGATTCACTGCAGCGGGGGCAAGGCGGTTATGCGCGATCTGCAGATCCGGAATCTGCGCAGAAATGCGCTGTTCGAGTGCGCCTTGCGCCCGCGCGCTCAGCGTCAGGACTATCTCGGCGAATTGCCTGAGCAACGGCGCCCGGCCCGAGGTCAATTCCGGGACGGATATACAATCTGCCACATACCTGTAGATTTCTGATTTCGAGTTCCAGCGTCGCCGCATAGGGATCACGAGTGTCGGCGGGTCGTCCGGCTCGTTGGGAGACGAAAGATTGGCGTACGGGTTCTGGTGATTGTGTGGGTCCGAGAGGTGCACTTAGGAACGTCTATCGCACCTCAGATCGCGTCAATATAACTCTCGAGCCGCCTGGGGCAGCACTCTGGTGACAATGGCAGAGAAAATCAGTCTAGGGCACGACAAATGTCTTGCGTGTGTATGGGCACAGCGCATGTGTGCCCTCAGGATAGCCGCGAACGTCAACATAACCCCGAGATGGCGCATATGGGCTCATTACCAAGCCGTTCGTTCCAGGAATAGGGATAGCCATTCTGAGTTCTTCTTGAATCGCAGCACTTCCAGGAAATGGCCGGCGCTTTGCACGTTTCAGTTTTGGTTCTACCGAGGTCGAGCCAACGGCGGTCGCCCGGCGGTTTTTGATTCCGAAAGGAATATGGACCGAAGGAACCGTCTTAGCGGCCGGCTGCAGATGAGCGATCTGATCGTCGAAGTAGATGTGCGGACGCAACACATCTAAAACTCGCTTCTTTTCTATTCCGCCTAGAAAGAACGTTTCGTCTGCTGAGATCCCCCAGTGCTTCAGCGTAGTAACGAGCCGCTCGTTGGCAGGTGCATTCCGAGCTGTTATTATAGCGATGCGAAGCGCTGGCTTGTATGTCGGGTCTTGCGAAGCTTTCTTATGCTCAAGTTTCTGAAAGAAAGCCATCTTCGTTATGAGATCCTTCAGCGGTCCGGGATTATGTGGTAGCGAAATCTGATCTATTTCGCTCTTATGAAAAAGCTCTAGGTTCTGGCTGCGATCGTACACACGCTCAGCTTGGTCGTCAGCGATAACGCCATCGAAGTCGAACGCGACTCTCAGCTCCAAATCGTTGTCATCGTCTCTAACTTCAGACGGTAGCACGAGCCCCGCAGGCAATCCTTCCGACATGGCACTCACCACGTCGGATTCGTCTGCGCTGAGAAACAGCGAGGCGTTGAAGGACACGATATGAGCGTGTGGCGATTTGCCGGTGAGAAACGCGCCGCGCGTGATTGGCAAACTGTAGTGTTCGCACGAACGAAAGAAGCGACAGCCAGTTTCCGGATCGTTCTTGGATAAAACTACTACTTCCACCGGCTCTTCCTTCTGATAGAGACGGTTCAGGTTTAGAAGCCGACGAATGAACGGAAATGCGACGCCTTTTTGAAACGGCTTGTTGACCCGATCACGTTGATACTTCCGATAAGCCGCTTCGCCAGTGTCCATAAAAACTTTATGTGCACGGGTCATGTCAAAGATCGCGCTACTGGAAACTGCGACGACCAACTTCTTCTCGATTGGATAAGGCATCGAAGTCCTCCTAAGCTGCAGCCTGTCGCGCGCTCCCAAACTTTGCGCCAAGTTCGCGCTTGGCAGCCGTGTAGATATGGTAGCGTTGCATTACGCAGGCCGTTAGTGCCTCTTCAGAGAGAGCCCTCTGGATCTCGTCTGCAGACCAATGTTTGCTGTTTCGCAAAGCCTGCAGCCCGATCACCGCTTCAACCAAGGCCTGTTCGAACCAGGCTTGTACGGTGTCCTTTACCATAGAGTCCGCGGAAGGGATATCTTTGTAGCTAGCCGCTAGATGTTTCGCCATGTCACGGAACACCCGAAAATCGGCGTTGATCAACAAGTGATTCTGGTCGGCGAGGTATTTTGCAGCGCGGTCCTCAATATCTTCCGGAGCGCGCGAACCATCGTCCGTCGTAACCCAATCGACTTTCGGGAATACGTCCGGATGCACCTTTTCACCAGGAGCTCCACCTTTACGCTCAAACAGGGCGTAGACGTTGCCATCCTTTCCGCCTGCAGTTCTTGCGTCCCGTGTAAACGTTACCTCGTCGGTGCGCTGCGTACCGCCACCATCTCGCGCTTTGCCGCCGCGAGTGACGGCATCGGCATCTATCCGCAGCTGTCCGTCTGCGGCCGGTCTGTAACGACTCACTTTGTACAGATCCATGATCGACTTCAGTCGATCGCGGATATTCTTGAGGTGATCGCCTCGGTTAGCGTCCGGCGCGCGTGACTCTACAAATGTTTTTAGCTGCGGCGGGAGTTTCTGTCGAAACTCCGCTGCCCAGTCGTTCCACGGCAACGGCTCGTTGCCTAGCAGCAGCGTAGTTCGTGCTGTGTTTGTGGTTAAGCGTGAGTCGAGGGTTGGCTCGATGTAGATCACGACCCGTTCGTAACCAAACGTGATGCCGAATTGCTGCAAACGAGACGTGCCGCCCCGGCTTGCGGACATCAGTTCGTATAGCTCATTCTGGTACAGAGCCGCTGTGTGCCCGCGAGACTCAAGATGGCCCGAGTACTTCTCGATCGGATCGGTCTTATCTTCATCGTGTTCACCAATGATCCACCAATGCGCTGTGCCACCGTCGAGAGCAACAGCCCCCGTCTCCGACGCATATCGTCGGAGGTACTCTCCTTGTCCGAGTGCGTTTCTTCTTCCTCCGAGATCGTCCGTTGGACCGGGAACTAGTAGGTTTCCCTCCCGACACGATATTGTGATGTTTTTTGGGATGTGGAAGTATCGCGTGTTTAAGTAACGCGTAATCCAGCGCTTCGGCGCCTGCGCAATCGGCGGAGCGAGCAAGGTGTTGTCCGCACCATGGCTTCCGTGAAGCACAACCATCGTGCCGTGGTCGTTGATGACTTCGGGCTTTAGCTCATCCTCTATCGGCAAGAAGTGGGTGAAAGTGCCGTCCGCGCGTTCAAACTGCTTTAGTCCATATTGCTGGGTAACATCATCACGATGTAGAAAAATCATCGATCCTATACCGTTCTTCCACGACAGGTACGAAACACCTGCAGGATTGCGAGTGGCGGCGGCAATTTTCGCCCCCACGCCATAGTTTCCGTGGAACGACTGCTTAGCCGCGGAGGAGGAGAGCTGATTGATAAAACGAACCATCTCTTCGCCGGTCATTCCGTCGCCGGTGTCGACAACGCAGAGTCTTCGTGTCCCTTCGAGTTCGAACGCTACCGGCTCATAGTCCCAAATGATCGTGCCGGGCCTGCCAGTCCGCTCGATTGCCTCGATGGAATTTTTCGTTAGCTCTCGGACGTACTGTAGCGGGTGGCAATCTTGACCGAGTCGGTCCAAGAGAAACCCAATGTTATTTACCGTCATCGCCAGCAGACGATGACTCCCAGCAGACTGCTGTAATGGCATACATGCTCCTTTCCTGCGGTGGGTATTGGCGACCGCAGAGGTGAAGTTGTTATTTTCTATCTCCGTTTGTAGGTGGCAAAAGCCAGCGACTCTCGAAGATCAGCCTGTGTTTACGTCGACGCTGGTCCTTTTGCAACACCCAATGCGGGAGTCACGGGCAGTCGTTGATATGCAGAGATCAAGACTCCAACGGGGGAGAAAAAAAAGGGGAACACGCAGCGCGGTCGCTACGACGACTTTCGCAGCGCGTCGACCAGGCGTTGCGCTTCTTCGGTCATCTTGACCAACTCGGGCCAGCCGCGCTTGTAGCCTTCACCGGGAAGTTTGCGGGTGGCGTCGAATCCCATGTGCGAGCCGATATTCTGCGAAGTGGGGGCATGGTCTAACGAGTCACTCGGGTTGCGGATGATGGTGCTGTCGCGTTCGGGATCGGTGTTGGCGCAGAGGCGGAAGAGGACTTCGCTGGTATTGTGCACGTCGCAGTCTTCATCGACCACGATGATGTATTTGCTGAACATCATCTGCCCCATGCCCCAGAGGCCGTGCATGATCTTGAAGGCTTGATACGGGTATTGCTTGCGGATGCTGACGAAGACGAGGTTATGGAAGACCCCTTCCGGCGGCAGCGTCATGTCGACCAGCTCGGGGAAGTTCATTTTGAAGACCGGCAGGAAAACGCGCACGCTGGCATCGCCCATGTAGAAATCTTCCATCGGCGGCGGACCGACGATTGTCGCAGGATAAATCGCGTCGCGGCGGTGGGTGATGGCGGTGAGATGGAAGACCGGGTAATCCTCCAGCGGGGTGTAGAAACCGGTGTGGTCTCCGAATGGTCCTTCGGGGCGCGTTTCGCCGGGTTGGACATAGCCTTCGAGGACGAAGTCGACATCGGCCGGCACCTCCAGGTCGATGGTTTTGCATTTCACCAGCTCGACGGATTTCTTGCGGATGAAGCCGGCGAACAAGATTTCATCGAGTCCGTCCGGCAAAGGCGCGGTTGCGGCAAAGGTGTAAGCCGGATCGCCGCCGAGACAGACGGCCACGGGCATGCGCTCGTTCCGTTCGTAATAAACCTTGCCGTGGCGCGCGCCGACTTTGTGCACCTGCCAGTGCATGCCGGTGGTGCGGTCATCGTACACCTGCATGCGGTACATCCCGAGATTGCGCTCACCTGATTCGGGATCGCGCGTGTGGACGTTTGGCAACGTCACGAAACGCCCGCCATCCTTTGGCCAGCATTTGAGGATGGGCAGATCCGTTAACGAGAAATTTCCGCTTTCTACTTTCTGCTTTCCGCTTTCAAGCAAGTGCACCACTTCCTGACACGCACCTTCCCGGACATGCTTCGGCCGCGCATGCAGCAAATTCAGTCCCTGCTTGAGCAGGCTCCAGCCTTCGCGAAGATCGGTCGGCGGTTTCGCTTTCAGGATGAGCGAGATTTCCTGCGCGAGGTCATCGATGCTGTTGAGATTCAGGGCCAGCGCCATGCGGCGCGTTGATCCCATCGTATTGATCGCGACGGGGAATTTGGACTCGCGGCCATCGACCAACGGGCGCTCGAAGAGCAGAGCCTTGCCGCCGCCGGGCGACTTCATTTCGCGATTGGCCCATTCCGCGATGAGCAGGTCCGTCTCGACCGGTTGCGCTACACGCTGGAGCTCGCCGGCTTTTTCCAGCGCCTGCACGAACTGGCCGAAAGAGGAATACGCCATCTGACTCGGCCGCCGCTTCGATCGGCCGCGCTAGAGGTAACGCGGCGCAGGCAGGAACTGGAAGGAGATTACGCGTCCGTCCTGGAACGAGACAATCCGCTCCGGGTAGCGAACGATGTTCGCGCGCGAGTAAAAGAACGGATCATAAAAGGGATCGTAAAAATAAGAGTGCCGGTAAAGGCGACCGCGGTGTCCTCCGTAGAACCCGTAGCCGACTCCGTAGCCGTACGGATAGCCGTATAAGAACGGACCGCCGTATTCGCCGGCGGAGGTTGCATCATAGATCCAAGTTTCTACGACTCGCCCGCGATTCCGACCGGGCGCTTGCATACTCGGACCACCCCACGCGATATAGACTGCGTCCTTCGACATGCCTTCGCGTATTTTCCCCTGCTGGACGAGTGCCTGGTCGCTGGGCGACAGACTTTGATAAGCCGCGGGCTTTTCCTGGATGCGGCTTTCGACCGTGGTGCAACTCGTGGCGAAGAGCAGAACAGAAAGGCCGCCCGCCATCAGCGCCAGTTGAATGATTCGACGCTTCATGGATCAAAAGTAAGCGTCGGCGTTCCGAGCGTCAAGGTGCGTGCCTGTCGGTAGGGACATCGCGCTGCGATGTCCGATGGGGCGGGCTCGCGATGGGATGTGCGGATGTTCTTGAGTTGGCGATGCTGGTCGGACGGCGCAGCGCGCCGTCCCTACCTGCGAGGCGCTCTTGCTCGATTCGCCGCTACCAGTAACTTGGCCCCTAGTGGAAGATCGATACGGCCACCGCATCTCCTATCTGCGCGTTTCCATCACGGATCGCTGCAACGAGCGCTGCACCTATTGCATGCCGCAGGAATTGCAGGAATGGCTGCCGCGCGAAGGCATTCTCAGCTTCGAGGAGACATTGCGGCTCATCCGGATCGCCGTCGGATTGGGCGTGACGAAGGTCCGTGTGACCGGCGGAGAGCCGCTCACCCGCCGCGATGTGCTGAGTTTCATGCAGCAACTCGGACAGATTTCCGGGCTTGATGACATCGGTTTGTCGACGAATGGAACTTTGCTCGGACGCGAGGTGCAACCCGGACAGACGATGGCGGCTGCGCTCCGGGCCGCGCGTGTTCGAACCGTGAACGTGTCGTTAGACACTTTGGACCGGGAGGCCTATCGCGCGACGACGGGACGGGATTTCCTCCCGGAAGCGCTTGCCGGGATCGACGCCGCGATCAGCGCCGGGTTTGAGCTGATCAAGTTGAACTGTGTTTTGATGCGAGGTCAGAACGAGGATCAGCTTGTCCCGTTGGTGGAGTTCGCTGCCGAACGAAATTTGCTCCTCCGTTTCATTGAGCTCATGCCGGTGAGCACGAACGAAGTTCTGGAGGAAGGAAATTTTCTCCCGATCCGCGAGGCACAACGTCAGCTCGAATCGCGCTATGGCGCACTCCTGCCGGAGCCTGGTTTCCGCACGAACGGACCGTCGACCTATTATCAAATCCCGGGACGTGGCCAGCGCGTTGGGTTCATCGGTGCGATGACGAATCTGCATTTCTGCGAGAGCTGCAACAAACTCCGCCTGACCTGCGATGGAAAATTGAGGCCGTGTCTCGGGAGTTATCTCGAGTTCGACATCATGAAGGTGATGCGGGCCGGCGCGACGGATGCGGAGCTCGAGCGCTTCTTCCTCGATGTGGTGGAGCGGAAGCCGCAGCAGCATGATTTCCGCGACAATTACCAACCCGGACGCAAGATGGTGGCGATCGGTGGATAGACGATGGATCGGCTTTCGCATATTGGCGACGACGGCACGGCGCAGATGGTCGACGTTTCGGCCAAGCCTGTGAGCGCGCGCGAAGCGATCGCCGTGGGCCGAATTTCAGTGCGACCGGAAACGCTCGCGCTGATTGCCGAGAACAAGATCACAAAGGGGAATGTTTTCGGCACCGCTCGGATTGCGGGGATTCAGGCTGCGAAACAAACGTCGAGCCTGATCCCGCTCTGCCATCAACTGAACCTCTCGCATGTGGAGTTGGAGATCGCGGCGGGGGAGGGGGCGGTCGAGGCGACCTGTTCGGCGCGAACCGCCGGGCAGACGGGAGTGGAAATGGAAGCGCTCATCGGTGTCTCCGTTGCGCTCCTGACCATCTACGACATGTGCAAAGCCGTGGATAAGGAGATGAAGATTTGCGACGTGCGGTTGGTGAAGAAAACGAAAACCAGCGCAAGCTAACCGGAGACACCTCGCCGTCGCGCGATCAGGTGAAAAAGTTTTTTTAGACCGGAGAAGTGACGGTATTCGCCCTCGCTCTGGCTAATGAGATCAAATCCTCGCAAGTCGAGATAGCGCCGGTAAACCTCGGGAGACACGTGCCACCAGGATGCGCCGCCATGGGCGGAAACATTCTTGCGGGTGGGCACGAAATGCGCGATCGGGCGTTCCGGTTCGCTTGGCAGAAGATCGGTAATGACGAGGTCGCTTTGCGTGAGCGAGATGGCGTGTTCGAGAGCGCCGAGTGGGTCGCGCAGGTGGAGGAGGATCGCGCAGAGAGTCACGACATCAAAGCGGCCGATTTCGCGGGGAACCTGATACGCCGTTCCGTAGACAAATTTGACCTTCGACCCGAGCGCTTCGTGCGCGAACCAGAAGCCGTTGGTCAGCCCTCGAATGCCATCTGACATGATCGCTTTCGTCTCGTCCAAGTCGCGTCCTTCGACTTGCATCACGTCCCAGGAGGTCTGTTCCACGTCGGGCGACAGATCGGTCGAGACAACGTCGGCACCCTGGCTCTCCATCCAGAAACTGAGGGCTCCGTTCGCCGCCCCAAACTCCAGGACGCGTTTCCCCGCGAAGTCATAGCCGCCGAGGTAGGCTGCCTCGGCGCCGCGCAGATCCCAGTGCCATTCGTTGCTCTCGCTCAAGCCGGGCACATCGACACGATGATAGATGTAGCATTGTTGCGCGGTGAGGCCGCGCAGGGGAGTCTGATATGGCACGGCGCGAATGGACGGTACCCAAGGAAGTCGTCAAGACCCGATGGCACTTTCCATTCGTGCGGAGACGGGCGAGAAGAAGCGGATGAAGTCCTGCACGCATCCGCCTAATCTTGCGAATCCTGTCTGAGAAATGATTACGGTTGGCATCATTACCATTTCAGACCGCGCCTCCGCGGGTGATTACGCGGATCTTGGCGGCCCGGCGCTGAAAGAAGCGTCGCTCAAAAATGGCTGGCAGGTGCAAAGCGAAGCGATCATTCCGGATGAGCTGACTCGAATCCAGGAAACGATTCGCGCTTTCAGTGCGCAAGGTTGTGGGTTGATCCTCGCCACCGGCGGCACGGGCATCGCCGCGCGCGATGTCACCCCCGAGGCCATTCGCGGGATCATGCGCGTCGAAATCCCGGGCTTCGGCGAGGCGATGCGGATCGAGTCGATGAAAATCACGCCGAACGCGATTCTCTCGCGAAGTTTGGCCGCGGTGGTGGATCAATCGCTCGTCATCGCGCTTCCGGGAAAACCCTCTGGCGCAGTCGAGTGCCTCGGCTTTGTCACCGGGGCGATCCCGCATGCCGTAGCGTTGGCGCAGCGCGTGCCGACTTCGTGTTGAGTCGCGCAGCCCCGGCCGCGCTGATTACATCGTGACGACGGTAATCTCAGGCCGGCAGTTGAAACGGATCGCAGGCTGCAACGTGCCGATGCCGGGGTTCACGTAGAGCGGCCCGGCTTTCGTTTCAAAATATCCCATGTCATAGCGACCGACACCGCCTGGCAGCACCGGCGCGCCGATGAAGGGCAACCGGACCTGCCCGCCGTGCGAGTGGCCCGCCAGGATTAGGTCGAAGGCGGCGTCGCCCATGTGGTCCGCCAGGATCGGATAGTGAATCAAAAGAACGCGGCGAGTATCTTGCGCCACGTCCACGGAATTCTGGCCAGGGAGCGTCCGGCTGGTGATCTCAACATTGTGCCTGGGGATAAAAACACCGCAATTGAGGAGCCACTCGCCACCGGTTGCGGCGAAGGCGCGCTCATAGTCGGCGAAGTTCGCCCCGCAGGAATAATCATGATTTCCCGGCACGCCGTAGACCGGGGCCTCGATCTGGCGGATAAAATCAAGCGCCGCCGGCGCGAATATTCTTTGTTCGACGAGGTCGCCGGAAAAGCAGACGAATTCCGGCCGTTGCGCATTGATCGTCGCGATCACTTCTGCGGCGTAATCCGCATCTCCCTTGTAGTGGAAGTCGGTAAAGTGGGCGAAACGCAAACCGCCGCCCTCGTTCAGGACCAGTTCCTTTACGCAAACATTGGTCGGCTCGATGTAGCGCGTGTCTGCGCCCACCGCGGTCGGCAGCGCAAGCAGGCCGAGGGCGAGGAATCTGCGGCGGGTCATCATCTGGGCTGGAATTTACGGTAAGTCTGCGAATCCGCCAACGTGGCGGTTCCTGACAGACGCTTCCTCCTACCGCACTATTCAGGCCAAATCAGTAACTGCATCAGTCGTTGCCCGTTTTCGCTCAGCCGGGCGTGCTCTCCGCTCCCCGTGACCATTCCGCGTGTGCGCTCGGCATAGCTGCCACTCGCTTTTTTGACGTAGGCCAACGTGGGCAGGGAGACCGCGGTGTCTCCCGCCGCCACTTGCAGGGGCACGCCCGCGGCATTGAACGAAACGACCCACGAAGCAGGCGTTCCCACCGGCGCTTTGCGCAGGAGCCAGGGATAGCGTTCAACCAGATCCAGGTTTCGGCCCCCTGGCAGGGCGACCTTGTAGAATGCCTCTTCGTCGGCAAGAAACTGCGGGATCGTCAGTCCGGGCCGTTGCCGTTGCGCGAGATAAAGATGGGCGATGTCGAGGCCGTTGAGATTGATTCCGTTGTAAATGCCGTGGCGGTTTGGATCGCTCTTGATGGAGTTGTCGTACCACGCTTGGAAGTTGCGGCTGAGCATTAGGTTTAATTCCAGATGCACGTGAGCGCGCGTCTGGTCCAGGCCGTCACCGGTATGGCCCATGATCCCGAGGCGCTCGCCGCGACGGACATTCCGTCCCGGCTCAACCGCGATCGACGCGAGATGTCCATAAAGGCTGTAGTAATCCGAGCCATCCCATCGGTGCTCCACGACGACATAGCGGCCGTAGTTGGAGGCGCCAGCGGCGGGATTCGTGTAGACCACTTTGCCATCCGCGATAGCGCGAACTTCATCGAGTGGTTCCCCGCGCGCATCGCGCTGGAGCGGCTTGATGTCGATTCCTTCATGAAAACGCGAGTAGATCAATCCACTCGGCGTCTCGACTGGATTGCGGACGAAACCGTATTGGCCGCCTTCCCAGGGATTCGATTTCTCCCCTTTGAAATCGCGGGTGACGTATTGGTAGAAGTCGGCGCCGTCGCCGTTGAAAAGCGCGTCGTTGTCCGTCGGCAGCGCCAGACTTGTTCCCTGCTCGTTCTGGGCGGTGGCGAGACCGAGGCCAGCGAGCAGGACGGAGAAAAGAGCAAACGTTGGCCGCATGGAAGGAACTTGCCTTCTACTTTTTGCGCTGGCCGATCATTGGCCAGTCTTTCTTCATCAGGACGAGATCCTTCGGCGTCAGGCCGGAGGCGATGAAAAGTTTTCCGTCCGAAACGCGTCGGTCGATCTGCAGCTCATCGATGGGGCGCCCATTCACGAAAACGTAAAGATACCTGCCGCGGTGTTCCACGCTCAAGGTATCCAGCGCCAGTTTGCCATGATCGTTCAGTTGAAACAGGACCCCGTAGCTGCCGTCGGCTGCTTTATAGGCGGCAAACGCCACCACATCCTGCTCTGAGATGGTCGGCGTTTTCTGGATGACCACATCTTTCCCCGTCGCGGCGGACTGCATCCGGGTTGAAAAGACTTCGCCGTCGTTGGGATTTCCCTCCTCGTGGACACGCAGGGTGCAATGTTTCTTACCCGCTTGCGCCACCGGCGGGAGGAGAAGCGCGAACAAGATGCAGCCAACGATCCTCCTCATGCGCGATTGATAAAGGGTTTGACAGGATTTGCAACGACTGGTGATTACCCGTCCATGAAACGCACCCTGGTGGCGTGGTTGCTCGTCTTCGCGACGGCCGCCGGTGCTTTTGCACAGGAGCCGGAAATCGCCGCGCGGCCTGAGCGCCGCAGTTGGTTTAGCCGCTTGAATCCTTTTGGGCGCTCGGAAAAACTACCCGACTACAAAGATCCGCAACTGCGTGGTCTCATCCTGACGCTCGAAGTATCGCCGCAGCCGATCAAGCTTTCTGAAGTCCGCCAGATGAATGTGAAGCTGCGGATCACCAACAAAGGGAAAAAGCCGGTCACGCTGGAATTCCCCGACGCACAACGCTTTGAAATTTACCTGCGAAACTCGGCCGAAACCATCCTCACCACCTGGTCGGATAATCACGCCTTCGCGGATGTCGTCGGCACTGTCTATATCAACCCGCAGGAGCACATCGATTATGCCGAAACGATCGCGACCCGGGAGCTGACTCCGAACAAAGTGTTCATCGCGGAAGTCTTCTTCCCGAAGTATCCCGAGCTGCGTATCCGGCAGAAGTTCATGACGGCGCCGTAGAAGAAGAGGTTGAGGGATGAAGGTTGAGGGTTGATGGACGAAAAGATGTCTCTCCCTCAATCCGCAACGAGCAACCGTCGACCCTTTAGCGACTACCATTCCCATCCCCAGGGACATCGCGTTCAGCCGTACACGATCGAACTCCTGCAACCGTGGGTCGACTCGGCGCGGGCCAAGGGGTTAACGGATATCGCCTTCACGGATCACGATCGTTATCACGCCGGCGTTGATTTCGATGTCATCCGCCGGATCCGCGAGGCCAATCCCGACGTAAATATCCGGGCCGGGATCGAATTGGATAACGATCCGGAGCATTCCGCGGCCGGGCGCAAATGGGTCGAGAAACATTGGGATGAGCTGGATTTCGTTCTTGGCTCGGTGCATTTCCTCGAGCGACCGGACGAGATGTTCGACACGGTCCCGGACGGCGCCGCCCAATTCGAAGGCCGCGCGATTGATGACGTTTTCGCCAATTACTTCAGCCGCGTGCGCGCGATGGCGGCGAGTGGCCTGGTTGATTGCCTCGCACACGTCGATCTGATCAAGATTCACGGCCATCGTTCCGAAGGCGACGTCTGCGCACTGGCTCGCGAGACGTTTGAATTCATCGCCGCGCGCGGGCTCGCGATCGAGTTGTCGACCGCTGGCTGGCGCAAACCGGTGAACGAGCTTTATCCATCCGACGCGCTGATCGAACTGGCGCGGGCGCAGCGAATCCCGTTTACGACTGCTTCAGACGCGCATTCGCATGTGCAGTTGGGGGAAAATTACGAACGACTCGCGGCGAAGGCGGCCACGCTCGGCATTACGGAGGTGTGCGTTTTCGAACACCATCAACGAAAGCTGCTTCCGCTTTGATTTCCGATGGCCGCTCATCTGGCCACCAGTGACTTCATTAGCTGACCTGCAAATTTTCCGCCGACTGAATGAGGCCGTTTTGAAAAGCGTAAAGGACGAGGCCGGCGACATTCCGCACGCCGATCTTGCTCATTAGGTTGGTCCGGTGCGTTTCCACCGTGGCCGCGCTGATGAAGAGTCTGGTCGCGATCTCTTTGCTCGTGTTCCCGTGAGCGATGAAGCGAAGGATTTCCTGTTCTCGCGGACTCAGGGGAGTTCCGATATAACGTTTCGGCCGGGGCGTGACGACGGCGCGGGGCAGGGGAGTAATCCCGCTGCTCTTGGAGGAGAAATACTGTTCGCCGCGTCCGACGCGATCGACGGCCCCGATGAAATCGTCCCAGCTATTGGTTTTCTCGACGAATCCCTTCGCGCCCGCCCGCAGCGCGTCAACCAGACGATCCTCGGTCGGATAGGCCGTGCAGAGAAGCACGTGGGTGCCCGGTGAAATTCGCAGGATCTCGGGAACAATATCGATCCCGTTCTGGTCCGGCAGGTTGATATCCAGGATGAGGAGGTTCGGTGAATGCTCTTCGCAGGCCGCGATCGCCGCTGCGGCTGTGCCGACGGAAGCAACCACCTCGTAGCTATCTCCCTGTCGGGCGAGGGTGGCGCAAATTAGCTCCCGCATGAACGCGTGATCATCGACGATCACGATCCGCATTGGGGGAACGCTCATCCGGTTCTCATTATGTTCTGCGCGTGTCGCAGGTGTCTTCGACCTCATATCGTATGCTACAGGAAAACCATGACCTTAAGCGGCATCAAAGCACAAGCATAAAGCGCCGCTTTCACCTCGTAACCGTCCGAAAATGGACCGGATGGATGCGTTTTAGACCGAAAGGCCCAGCGGCGTTTCTACAGGCTTTCCGGGAGGGCAAAATACCGTTCTTTGGGGAGTATCACCGTGTGAAATCGCTTGTTACGGTCGGGCGCTCGCAATCCAAACAACGAATCCTTCCCTGTTGCTAGAGCTATGCTCCCGGTTCAGCGGCGAGAAACACCTATGAAAATACCCTCCACAACTCACTTCAGTTCTCGATTTGCCAGCGCCCTTCTGGGTCTGGTGGCCGCGACATTTCTCTCAACCATTGGGTCCGTCCATGCTCAAAGCCAGGGTGCGATCCCCCGCGTTGGTGCGAAGGCGGCCAGGATTGGCCTTCCCAAATCGAAAGCCCAACAAGAGGCCGCGGCCAGCATGGAACGCGCGAATTGGAACATGATCGGCCAGCTCGCCGTCCCCACGACCGCCGCCAGCTACACCTTCGCTACCAACACAACCGGGTCGCTCACGAATATGAGCAGCGGCACGACCCAATTGGTCGGGCCCGGAGTGGACGACGGTGCATCCCCCGTCACGAGCATCGGGTTCGATTTCTACATGCTGGGCACCCGGTACACGCAGTTTAGCGCCAGTTCGAACGGGTATGTCCGGCTTGGCGGCACTGCGATTGGAACGACGCAATACACGTTAGGGAGCGCCAACGTTCCTCTGATTGCGGCCATGGGTTCCGACGAGGAAACCAGCACGACGGGCAAGGTTCATTACAAGGTCACCGGCTCCGCGCCGAATCGCGTTCTGACCATCGAATTTCTGCGCATGACCGTGATCTACGATGGCGTGGCCGTCTCTCCCGATTGCACTTCGCAAGTACGCCTCTATGAATCGAGCGGGGTGATCGAGCTGGTCTACGGTCCGATGAATCGCAACACCAGTGAGGGTTTCGACGGTGGCCTCGATGCGCAGTACATCGGCTTCTCCATCAACAGCACCGCCAATAACTACGCGACCGTCAACACGGCCAACGTTGTCAACACAACCGGCGCCGTCACGGCCAACCAGTTTCCCCTTGGCCAGGCTATGGCGAGCCTGGATTCCGCGGCCGATGGCTCGCGCCGCGTTTACACTTTCACGCCTCCCGTTCCGACCGCACCGACCAATCTTACGTTCACTGCCGTCAACCAGGTGAGCATGACCCTGAATTGGACCGATTCGCCCGACGAGTCGCTCTACGCAATCTATCGCTCAACCGACGGGACCAATTACACTTTCGTCGGCACGGCCGCCGCGAACGCCATTACTTTTGCGGCCAGCGGTCTCAACCCGAACGTGACCTATTTCTGGCAGGTCTTCGCGGTTTCGGATGGCGCCTTGAGCGCTTCGCCTTTGTCCGGTAGCCAGGCGACCCCGCCTGCGGGAACCGCGACCTCCGTCCAAAGCGGTCTTTGGGATGATACGGCCACATGGGGCGGTCCCGTACCGACCCTGGGTGACAACGTCACCATTTCCACCGGCCACACGGTCACAATCAATTCCAGCAACGCGCTCAATGTCGTCGTGCAAAGCGGCGGCATTCTCGAATTCGAAACGACGACGGCACGCACGCTGACCGTCGGCCAATCGGTCACCATCAACTCCGGCGGTATTTTCCGCACCGCCGCCACTGGCACGCAGACCGGTCACGTCCTCTCGGTTGGCACCGATTTGACGAACAACGGGACGCTCGATTTTAGCACGAATGGCAACACGGCCGGCGCGCGCATTACCTTCACGGGAGCGGCGAGCAACACCTTCGGCGGAACCGGCGCGACGACAAATATCCGGACTCTGACGATTAACAAGGGCACCTCGAACGCCAACGTGCTCGAGATGAATCCGAGCAACCTGACGGTCCAGGGCACGGTCGTCGACGGCACGCCGATGGCGTTCCTCACCCTGACGAACGGCACGCTCAAGATCTCCGGCAGCTACACCATGGCCGGCCGCGTTTTCACCGCCGCTGGTTACACGATTGGCGCGACGACCGGCTTTTGGCTGAACAACCCGAACTTCACGGTTTCCCCGCAGACTGGGACCGGCAATGTGAATGGCCTTTTCCGGCTCTCACAAGGCACGTTCAACGTGGGCACAGCCGCCGGTAACTCATTTACGATGGCCACCGGTTCCACCATCGTGATCGAGGGCGGAGCGCTGAACACTGCTGGCCGTGTGGCCGTGGCCGCGGCCACGAACGTAATGAATTACACCCAGACGGGCGGTGCGATCACGGTCTGCCGAGTCGGTAATACCTCCGGTACACTGGGCAGCTTCGATCTTGGTACATCCGCGAGTTCGCTCGTTACCATGAGCGGTGGCAGCATCACTTGTCAGTTGGCCGCGACGGCAATCGACTACCGCTACGACGCCACACCCGACAACCTGACGAATACCGTCGTGCAATTTGGCAACGCCAGTTCCGGCGCGGCTAAGACCTTCAACGTTCGTGGCGTTCTGCCCCGCATGGTCATCGATAACACCAGCGCCGGTCACACCGTGGTCATGAGCAACTTTCCAGCACAGTGGGATCCGAAGCTTGGAATTCACGTGACTTGAAGTCGCGGC
>JADMIO010945828.1_pt1 | contig 17874 bp, 14 predicted proteins | sample 8958161 | NCBI WGS metagenome assembly JADMIO01 (sample SAMN16585339, study PRJNA669376) | soil metagenome | isolation source: Crop rotation soil | place: USA: Cullars Rotation, Alabama | collected 2011
GCAGGACTCGGGGTGGCGCGCGCGTCCCTACCACGCGGGTCTCGACGACGAGGACCGGCACCGGAATCAGGATGCCTTCCTCAATGAGGAGATCGATATCGTCGTTGCCACCGTGGCGTTCGGCATGGGCATCGATCGGTCCGATGTGCGCTTCGTGATCCACGCGGGCGCTCCGCAATCGCTCGAGCACTACCAGCAGGAGTCTGGACGCGCCGGCCGGGATGGCCTGGAAGCAGAGTGCGTGCTGTTCACGTCGGCGGCCGACTTCCTGAAATGGCGCGCCATGCTCGAGAAAAACGGCGAGCTCTCGGATGCGCGGCGGATGTTGCTCCGGGACATCGAGCGCTATGCAGCCAGTGTCGGCTGCCGCCATAAGCGTTTGGTCAGCTATTTCGGCGAGGACTTCGCCAAGACCGATTGTGGTGCCTGCGACTACTGCCTGGGCGAGCTCGAAGCGCTTGCCGACTCGACAACCGTCGCGCGCAAGGTCCTGTCGGCTGTTGCACGAGTCGGGCAGCGGTTCGGGGCCGCACACGTCACTAATGTCCTGCGTGGGAGCGAGAGCGAACAGGTGCGCTCCCGAGGCCATCACGAGCTGTCGGTGTTCGGGTTGATGAAGGATGCATCGATCGACGAGCTTCGCGGCTACGTCGATCAACTGCTCGCGCACGGACTGTTGCAGCAGTCGGGCGATGAGTACCCAGTGTTGCAGCTCAGTTCAACCGGCCTGGCGCTGTTGAAAGATGCCAACGCGGAGCCCGACTTGTCGCTGGCGCGGCAGAAGCGGCCGGAGCGGGATCGGCTGCCGCGGCGCTCACGTGTCGAGGCGGAGTCGTGGGAAGGCGTGGATCGCGAAGTCTTCGAGCGCTTGCGCGCGATGCGGCTCGGTATTGCGAGACAGCGTGGCGTGCCTCCCTATGTCATCTTCCACGATACGACGCTGCGTGAACTGGCTCGCCTCAAGCCGCGCTCGGTGGCCGAGCTCCATGGCGTGTATGGTGTGGGAGCGCGGAAAGCAGAAGACCTTGGCGCGCTGGTGATCGAGACCATCAGAACCGGAAGCATCTAGCGATGGTGATCTTGGCGTATCAGATGGGAGATGGCGATGAAGAGAACTCCTGACCTGGGCGACTTCGAATGGACGACGCCCTTCATCGCTGACGCGTGCGTGCAGCTCGGCGTTGCCCTGCGCATCGGCCCTCCAGGCCTGAAGCCCATCCTTCCGGGAACTCGCGTCGCCGGGCGTGCCCGGCCGTGCCGGCACGCCGGCAGCGTTGATGTATTTCTCGAAGCGGCCGCCGAGGCCCAGCGCGGCGATGTTCTCGTGATCGACAACGATGGCCGCCTGGACGAGGGATGCATCGGTGATCTGGCTGCGGGCGAAGCACGCGAAGCCGGCATGTCAGGGATCATCGTCTGGGGCGCGCATCGCGATACGACCGCGCTCCTCACGCTCGGCATTCGACTGTGGTCGTTTGGAACCTGGCCGGCGGGACCACTCGAGCTGCGTGAGCGATCGCCCAAGGCGCTCCTCAACGCGCGGCTCGGGAGCGATGTGGTCGTGACGCAAGATGACGTTGTCTTTGCCGACGACGACGGTGTGCTGGTCGTCGAGGCGGCAAGAGTTGACCAGGTCATCGAGTCTGCACGGGACATCGCGACGCGCGAAGGGGCACACGCCACCAGGCTGCTGGCCGGCGAACTGCTTCGCGATCAGTTCAAGCTGGACGCGTACCTCTCGCAGCGCCGTAAAGACCCCTCCTTCACCTTTCGTGAGCACCTCAAGTCGCTCGGCGGCGCCATAGAGGTCTAGAGAAGCCCCTCGCAAACCTTTTCCGTGCGCTCACCGTCGAAGGCTATGTAGTAGAACTACTCAGGGGTGGTGTGCTCATGAGACGGCTCAGCATCAGCGCGGTCAGCGTGCTGCAGGCGATTGCCAACGGCTATCACTACGGCTTCGACGTCATCGACCAAACCGGCCTGCCGAGCGGCACGGTCTATCCGGCGTTGAGCCGCCTCGAGCGCGATGGGTTCGTCCGATCGTCCTGGGAAGACGAGACCTCTGCCCATGAGGAGGGCCGGCCGGCACGACGCTATTACCGCGTGACCGCCCCTGGAACCAAGGCCTTGGCAGAGGCGGTGGCTTTCTATCACGCGCTTCTTCCCGGTCGCCCTGCTCCGTCTCGCACGAAGAAGCCGGCTCGTGCCTGACACACAGACGGCCCAAACGACGCAGAGGCGGACAAGGTGACGACCGCGCAGGTCTGTGACTGGCTCGTGCGTCTGGCCTCGCCGCTGGTCCCAGGTGAGATTCGCCGCGACTGGATCCGTGAGTGGCGAGCCGAGCTGGCCTACCGCGGCCTTCGTGCCCAGCGCGCCGGGCGCCCACTCTCCCTCAGATCGCTGGGCTATGCCGCTGGAGCCGTGCCGCACGCCATCTGGCTTCGCTGGGATCAATGGAGGATCGAGATGCTGGTGCAAGACGTGAAGTACGCCATTCGCTCGCTGCTGAAGAAGCCGGGATTCACGGCGATCACGGTCCTGACGCTCGCCATAGGGATTGGCGCCAACGCGGCCATCTTTGGCGCCGTCAATGCAGTTCTCTTGCGGCCCTTGCCCTATCCCAATCCGGATCAGATCGTTCATCTCTTCAAGACCTCGATGAAGCGTCCAGATCGCGTGGGCGGCAGCACGTCGCCGCCGGACTTCACCGACTGGCGGTCGATGAACAAGGTGTTTACCGAGGTGGCGGCCATCAGCGTCGGTTCGTTCGCGCTGACGGGCAATGCGACGGCGCCTGAGCAAGTTCGTGGCGCACAGGTCACCGGCGGATTCTTCCCGGTGCTTGGAACGCCGGCGTTTCTCGGCCGGTCGATGGGCAAGGAAGACGACGCGATGGGCGGGCCAGACATCGTGGTACTGGGCTACTCGGTATGGGCACGCCGGTTTGGATCGGACCCGTCGATTGTCGGCCAGCGGGTAACCATCGAAGGCGTCTCCCGCGAAGTGATCGGGGTGATGCCCGCGTCGTTCGGCTATCCGTTGCTGTCGGAGATATGGATACCGCTGCGCTTCAACGCTGAGGAGCTGGCGACACAGCGGGGTGCCCATTACCTGGATGTGATTGCCAGGCTCAGGCCACAGGCCACGCTCGATGGCGCTCGCGCCGAGATTCGCGGGATTGCGACGCAGCTTGCGACCACTTACCCGCGCACCAACGCCGACTGGTCGGCGTCAGTGCATCCGATGCGCGACTTCGTCGTTGGCGACGTGCGCCAATCGCTCTTCGTCCTGCTCGGTGCAGTCGGACTGGTGTTGCTGATCGTGTGCGTCAACGTCGCCAGTCTCGTGTTGATTCGGGCAGCCGGTCGTGGCCGGGAGATGGCCGTGAGGCTCGCCGTCGGCGCGGGACGATTCGCGCTCATTCGGGGCTTGCTCGTCGAGAGCCTGCTCCTCGGCCTGGCCGGCGGTGCGGCAGGCCTGGTGCTCGCAAGCTGGGCGACCGGACTCATCGCATCGCTCGACACTGCGGTCGGCATTCCGCTGCTTGGACAGACGCGCGTCGACGGCACAGTCGTCACATTCACATTCGCCGTGTCTCTCGCGGCGGCGGTGATCTTTGGAACGATGCCGGCGTGGCACGCGACGACGCTCGGCGACGTCGTGCAGCGCATCCGTGAGGAATCGGGCAGCACGACCGGCAGCGCGAAACGGCAGCGGCTCCGCAGCGCTCTTGTGATTGCGGAAACGACGCTGGCGGTGATCCTGCTCGTTGGCGCCGGCTTGTTGACCAAGAGCTTCTCGAAGCTGCTCCAGGTCGACCTCGGGTTCAACGTTGCCGGCGTGCAGACGTTCTCGTTGACGCTGCCGGAAACGCGCTACCAGACGCCGCCGCAGCGTGCCGCCTTCATCGAGTCGTTCCTCTCAAAGATCGCCGCGCATCCCAATGTCCAATCGGCTGGAGCCATTTTCGGCCTGCCGCTCACGAACTTCGGCTATGGGATTTCTGTGTCGATACGCGACGGCGTCACCTTGCCGGACGCGGAACAGGATCGATTGAGCGTGCAGGTTCGAGTCGTTACGCCCGACTACTTCAGAGCGATGGGCATTCGACTGACCCGTGGCCGTTCGTTCGAGCCGTCGGATCGGCTGGGTACTCAGACGGTGGCGATCGTGAATGAATCCGCGGCCAAGCGCTTGTGGCCCGATCAGGATCCGTTGGGCCATCAAGTCGGTCTGGGCACGCGCATGGGCCAGGACGGAGAGCGCGCGGGCGGCACCATCGTCGGCATCGCGGCCGATAGCCGCGACCGCGGCCCGGCGTTCGCGCCGCCGCCAACGCTCTACATCCCTCGTGCACAGTTCCCGGTGGATTCGCTGGCGATCGTCGCCAAGAGCGCGCAGGGAGAGCCATCGGCGTTGATCGAGCCGCTGCGAGCGGCCCTCCGCGATCTCGATCCGGATGTGCCGATGTTCCGCGTGCGATCCATGGAACAAATCGCCTCGTCTGCTGTCGCCCAGCCACGCCTCAACACGATTCTGATTGGCGCGTTTGCCGGCAGCGCCATGCTGCTCGCCGCCATCGGCCTTTACGGTGTGCTGTCTTACGCAGTCGGCCAACGCACGCGCGAGATTGGAATTCGCCTCGCGCTCGGCGCCAATCGAGGGGAAGTGCTGCGCATGGTGATGAGTCAGGCGACGAAACTCGCTGTGGCCGGCGTCGTCGCCGGGCTCGGCGCCGCACTCCTGGCCACGCGCGTGCTGCAGGCACAGCTTTTCGAGGTGACCTCGACCGACGCCGCTACTTATGTGCTCGTCGCTGCGGCCTTGTTGCTGGTCTCACTCATCGCCAGCTGGGTTCCCGCCCGCCGCGCGGCGCGGACCAATCCGATTGCTGCTCTTCGACACGATTGAGATGTCTGAGCTGCCGAACCCGGTGAAGTACACTCGTCGGAATGCCCCGACAGTTTCAGCATATTGGTACCCGCACGCTCGCGTATCTCGACACCGCTCCGGGTGAATCGGCTCGACGTACGTGCGTGCTGCTGCATGCCTTCCCACTCAGCGCGGCCATGTGGGAGCCGCAGCTGCAGAGTGTTCCAGAGGGATGGCGTTTCATTGCTCCCGATTTGCGCGGTTTCGGCGGGTCGTCAGAGACCGATCCCGCCGATGGGGACTCGGTCGATGAATTCTCATCCGACATCGTCTCGCTGCTCGCCGAGCTCGGCATCAACGAGACGGTAATTGGCGGCCTGTCGATGGGCGGCTACGTCACCATGGGCATCCTCCGCCGTGCCCCGCACCTTGCCAGCGCCTTGATCTTCGCCGACACGCGACTTGGCGCCGATTCACCGGAGGGCCGCGCCAATCGACGCAGCATGATCGCGCTGGTCGATCGTGAAGGACCCTCGGGAATCGCTCGCGAGATGATGCCGAAGCTCCTGGGCAAGACGACGCGTGAAACCAACCCGCAGGTCGAGCCCGTTGTCCGCCACCTGATCAACCGGCAGTCGCCGCTTGCCATCCGCGGCGGCCTGGTGCGGATGATGAACCGGCCCGACTCGTCGCCGCTGCTTGCGACGACGACCGTGCCGACGCTGGTGATTGTCGGCGAGGAAGATGAAATCACGCCGCCCGCCGAGTCACAGCGAATTGCCGACGGGATTTCTGGCGCAACGCTTGTCGTGATTCCGAAAACCGGACATCTGAGCAGCCTGGAATCTCCGGATGCGTTCAGCCAGGCGCTCGCAAGCTTCCTTGGCGGGCTGTGACACGCCGCTGAGGCAGCATGCATAAGGCCGCACGCCTCATCACCGTCGCGCTCGTTGCCCTGGCTTGGCTCTCGCCGGTTGCGGCTCAAGATGCGCCGCCGCGTGTCGTTGACGATCTCACGCGACCCCTCGATCGTGTGTTCGACCACTTCGTTCGCGATGGCTACGTCTATTACGGAGCATTGAAACAGGACCGCTCCGGTCTGGACGCGTACGTCCAAGCCATCGGCAATCTTCCGGCGGCCGAGCTCAACAGCTGGACGAAGGCGCATCAACTCGCGTTCTGGATCAACGCGTACAACGCGTTCGTGCTCGAGAGCGTCATCGACAACTATCCGATTCGAGGAGCCTTTCCTGCATATCCTCCCGACAGCCTTCGGCAGGTGCCGGGCGCCTTCGAGCGGCGCACGTTTCGCGCCGCCGGCCATGCGTTGACCCTCGATGCCATCGAGCTGGATGTGATCGCGCAGTTCCGCGATGCGAGAGCGCTGCTGGCTCTGGGCCGCGGTGCGGTCGGCAGCGGCCGGCTGAAAAGCGAGGCTTACACGGAGGAAAAGATCGAAGAGCAGCTCGCCGACATGGAAGAGGAGATCGTGACCCGTCGAGAGATGGTGGAAATCGATCTGGGCAACGACGAAGTAAGCGTCAGCCCGTTGTTCTCCTGGCGCGAGCGGCAGTTTGCCGACAACTACCTGAGCCGCGCCGATGCCCGCTACGCCAGCCGCAGCGAGGTCGAGCGGACGGTACTTGGGCTTCTCGTCCCGATTGTCCTGCCGCTCGAATCAGACTTCCTCATGAAGAACCAATTCCGCGTCGTCTTTCATGACTACGACTGGCGCCTGAACGATCTCGCGACGAGATAACCATGGACCTAGAGTTGAAAGGCAAAGTGGCGGTGGTCACCGGTGGCAGCCGCGGTCTCGGATACGCGAGCGCCGAGGCGTTGGCTGCCGAGGGTGCACGCGTCGTGATTTGCGCTCGCGGTGAAGAGCAACTCACCCGCGCCGTCGAAGAGATTCGCGTCAAGGCAGGCAGTGGGGAAGTGCTCGGGGTTCCTGCGGACGTGTCCACCGAAGACGGCGTCCGGCGTGTCATCGACGAAGCCGCATCGCATTTCGGACGTCTCGACGTCCTGATCAACAACGTTGGCCTGGCGCGGGGCGGCGACCTCGAGTCCACTTCCGATAGCGACTGGCAAGAAGCGTTCGACCAGACCCTCTTTCCCGCCGTTCGTGCCGCACGCCTCGCCGTGCCGCACATGCGCCGCCAGGGTGGCGGCGCCATCGTCATCGTCTCGTCGATCTTCGGCCGCGAGTCTGGTGGCCGCATGACCTATAACGCCGTGAAAGCGGCGGAGATCAGCCTGACCAAATCTCTGGCTCAACAGCTGGCCAAAGATCAAATTCGGGTGGTGTCGGTCGCTCCCGGGTCGACGCTGTTTCCCGGCGGGTCATGGTGGAAGCGCCAGCAAGCCGATCCGCAAGGCATCGCCGAGTTCGTCAAACGCGAACTGCCATTCGGGCGATTCGGCAAACCGGAAGAGGTGGGCGCGGCCGTCGCGTTTCTGGCCTCACCCAAAGCGAGCTGGATCAGCGGCACGACGGTTGTCGTCGACGGCTGCCAGTCGCGGATGTTCTGACTTGCGTTATCGTTCGGGCTTGTTGAAGAAGAAGTAGTAGACCGGTAGTCCTGCCAGCACGACCGCAAAGGTGATCGACGTCCATTTCGGGTCGGTGATCAGAGCATTGATGACGAGATACACCGCCGCCGCGATGAACACGGCCGGAACGAACGGATAGCCGACGACTTTATAGGGCCGCTGCAAGTGCGGATGCGATTTGCGCAGGCGATAGATGGCGGCCACGCTGAGCGCATAGAACGGCCACATCGCCAGCACGAACGTGTCGGTCAGCTGTTCGAAGGTTTGCGTCATCACCATCGCCACCCCAAGCACCGTCGCCAGCGCGATAGCGGCCCAGGGCGTGCGCCAGGTCGGATGCACGGCGGCGATCGCCTTGAACAACAATTTGTCGTCGGCCATCGCAAAGAAGATTCGTGGGGACGCGACCATGCTTCCCATGAGCGACCCGAACGTCGAGATCATCACGACCACCGACACGAACGCGACGCCGCCCTGGCCAAAGAGCGCGCTCATCGTATCGGCAGCGATGAGGCGCGACGACTGCAGCTTTTCGATCGGTGAGACATAGAGATAGGCCACGTTCGACAGGAGATAGATGGCGATGATGGCGATGGTGCCGAGAATGATGGCGCGCGGAAGATTGCGCTGCGGGTCGCTCACCTCGCCGCTTGCAAACGTCAGATCGGCAAAGCCGTCGTAGGCCCACATCACGGAGATCAGCGCGAGACCGAAGAGACCGGCATCGACCGGCGCCCCCGTCGCTGCCAGGTTTCCCCAGCTCGCACCGACGCCGCCGCCAAGCAGCAGCGACGCAATGACCAGAATGCTGAGGGCGCCAAACTTGGTAATGGTCGACAAGCCGGCGAAGAGCGCTCCCAGTTGCACGCCGACGATGTTGATGATGCCGGCGAAGATGATGGCTCCCGCAGCGAGATAGTCGGCCCAATCGGGATGGAGGGCGGGATCGATGCCGACGACGCGCAGGAAGTACTCACCGAAGACCGACGAGATTCCACCAAGTGCGGCGGCGCGGATCAGGACCAGCTGCGCCCAGCCGTAGAGAAAAGCAGAGGGTCGGCCCCAGCCTTCGCGGAGATAGACATACATCCCGCCGGTTTCCGGCATCGAGGCCGAGAGCTCGGCAAAGGCGAGCGCGCCGCACAAAACGATCACGCCACCGAGGACCCAGACGCCAAGCATCCAGGTTGGATCGGGCACTCGAGCGGCAATACCGGCCGGGGTTCTGAAGATGCCGCCACCGATGGTGATGCCTATAACCAGACCGATGGCGCTCCACAGGCCGAGCCGCCGCTGAAGCGTCGCTGTCATGGGGGGAACTATAGACGGAACCGGCAGGCGGCAGACGGCAACCGGCTGGCGTCTGCCTTGTGCCTTCGAGATTCGATCTGTGTTCGCTTTCGACAATTGATCGTGTAGCATTTCCCAAGATTGCCGATCTCTTCCGACTCGACGACGCTTCCGGCGAAACGAGTGCAGGAGCAGAAGCAGATCGCGCTGCAACACGCCCTTCAGGTGTTGGCGTCCGGTCCAGGGTTGGATCGGCCAGACACTCCCGACGGGGTGGTCACTGCGGTCCGCCGTCTCCCAGCCGTTGAAGCCGCGTACGCACCGTTTCCCGCCGGTCTCGACCCTCGTCTCAAGGCAGCGCTCGAGACGCGCGGGGTTCGCAGCCTGTACGTCCATCAGGCCGAAGCCGTCACTCACGTGGCCGAAGGTCGCAACGTGGTGGTCACGACGCCGACTGCGTCGGGGAAGACGCTCTGCTACAACCTGCCGGTCCTCGACAGCATCCTCAAGAAGCCGGCGACGCGCGCGCTGTATCTCTTCCCGACCAAGGCGCTGGCGCAGGACCAGATGGCCGAGCTGCACGAGCTGGTCGGTGCGATTGGCGATATCGACGGCGATCCGATCGGCGTGCACACCTACGACGGCGACACGCCGGCGGACGCGCGTCGCACCATCCGCACGCGCGCACACATCGTGCTCAGCAATCCCGACATGTTGCACTCCGGGATCCTGCCGCACCATCCGCGGTGGGCGAAGCTGTTCGAGAACCTCGAGTTCGTCGTCATCGACGAATTGCACGCGTACCGCGGTGTCTTCGGCAGCCACCTGGCCAACGTGTTGCGGCGATTGCAGCGCATCTGCCGTCACTACGGATCGGATCCGCAGTTCATCTGCTCGTCGGCGACGATCGCCAATCCGGACGCGCTCGCAAGCCGCCTCGCCGAGCGTCCCTTCTCGCTCGTAGAGAAGAACGGTGCGCCACGTGGAGAAAAATATTTCGTCTTCGTGAATCCACCAGTGGTGAACCGTCAGTTGGGGATTCGACGTTCCTACCTGGCGGAAGCGCGACGGGTTGCGGGCGAGTTCCTGCGCCGCCAGCTGCAAGTGATCGTGTTTGCGCAGAGCCGGCTCAGCACCGAGATCCTCACGACGTATCTCAAGGACGATTTCGAGGATGTGCCAGGAATGCCGGAACGCATTCGCGGCTACCGCGGCGGCTATCTGCCGCTGCGCCGGCGTGAAATTGAGAAGGGGCTGCGCAGCGGGGAAGTGCGTGGGGTCATCTCCACGAATGCTCTCGAGCTGGGCATCGATATCGGTGCGCTCGACGTCAGCGTGATGGCCGGTTATCCAGGCACGATCGCGTCAACGTGGCAACGGGCCGGCCGAGCGGGCCGGCGCTCTGCCCAGTCCGCGGCCGTGATGGTGGCCTCCAGCGCACCCATCGATCAGTTTGTCGTGAAGCATCCGTCGTACTTTTTCGACGCCTCGCCTGAACACGCGCTGGTCAACCCGGACAATCTCCACATTCTCGTCAACCACGTGAAGTGCGCCGCCTTCGAGTTGCCGTTCACGACCGAGGAGTCGTACGGGGACGTGAACGTCCAGGAAGTGCTTGGGATTCTGGAGGAGTCGGGGCTCGTCCACGCGTCAGCCGAGCAATGGCATTGGACGAGCGAGTCGTATCCGGCCAACGCGGTGAGCTTGCGTTCGATCTCGTCCGACAACTTCGTCATCATCGATCACACGAACGGCTCGAACGTGATCGGCGAAACCGATTTCACGAGCGCGTTGTCGGTTCTGCACCCCAAAGCGATCTATCTGCTCGAAGGTCGCGTGTTCCAGGTAGAGGAGCTGGACTTCGAAGGCCGTAAAGCACACGTACGCTCAGTGGAGTCTGACTACTACACCACCGCCATCACCTACACGAAGGTGACGATTCTCGATCGCTTCGATACCGACACCCCGCTCGTCAATCACCATGGCGAGGTCCACGTCGTTTCGCGAGTCGTCGGCTTCAAGAAAATCAAGTTCTATACGAACGAAAACGTGGGATCGGGCGAGCTCGACTTGCCGGAGCAGCAGATACACACGACGTCCTACTGGCTGGAGATTCCAATCGCGATCATGGATCGCCTGCCATATGCGACCGACGATCGCCGCGATGGTGTAATCGGACTCGCGTTCGCCATGCGGGAGGTCGCGCAGCTTCTGTTGATGTGTGACGAGCGCGACATTGGGCTGTCCATCAATGCGGGTGAACAGCCGGGCGACACCCCACGCATCTTCATCTACGACGCCTACCCAGGCGGCATCGGCTTCAGCGCGCCGCTCTTCGGCATGCAGCGCGATCTGCTCGTGCGCACCTTCGGGCTCATCAGCGGATGCGACTGTGAGAGCGGTTGTCCGACCTGTGTCGGGCCAATCGGCCAGAGCGGGCCGTTATCGAAGACGGTGGCGTTGCGTCTCTTGCAGCATCTGCTCGAAGGGCAGCTGGACGGTGAGACGCTGCAGGCGCTGACGTCGCGGCCGCCTGAGGATTCCGCCACGAATTCGCTGCCGGCGGAAAAACCATCGACCGTCGCAAACCTGGACGACGTCCCCTTCTAGTCGCGATGGCATCCCCGTCTCTTTCCGAGCGTCTGCGTGGCATCGTCCAAGGGACCCGGCCGTCGGCTGTCCCTGTTCTGGCGCCGGACGTCGATACGCAGGTTGCCGCCGAAGTGCCGCGACCCCATGCGCGAGCCGGTGCCGACGAAGCGGTCTACGCGCGCGCGGCCGCGATTCTTGGCGGCTCGGTCGTAACGCACGACGGGAGCGCAGTCATCGTCGTCGAAAGGGAATACTCGGCGGACTCGTCGTACGGACGACTGTTGATTGGCGACCTCGCCTCGACGATTGCAGAAGGTCAGCACGCCATCGGCATGGTGAGACAGGCGTGGCCGTCGACGCGGCAGCAGTCGGCGGCTGGGCCGCTTCCGTCGGCATCCCAATGGCTCTTCCTCGACCTGGAGACCACCGGGCTCGCCGGCGGAGCCGGTACGCAGGCATTCCTCATCGGCTGCGCCGCCATCGAAGGCCGCAGCCTCTGCGTCCGCCAGTTCCTGCTCGCGGGTCTCGAACACGAGCGCGCCCTGCTGAACGAGTTCACCGCTCACGCCGGAGACATGAGCGGCCTGGTGACCTTCAACGGCCGGTCGTTCGACAGCCCGCTGATCGAGACGCGATTCCTCTTCCATCGCATGGCGTTTCCGTTGGAAGAGACGCTGCACCTCGACATGCTGTATCCGTCGCGCCGGCTGTGGAAGTCTCGCGCGATGGTGGCAGGGCCGGACCCGGACGAGGGCAGCTGCTCGCTGGGCGTGCTCGAGAAGCACGTCGCGGGCATGCACCGCGTTGGCGATGTTCCAGGGTTTCAGATTCCGTCGCGCTACTTCCGCTTCATCCGCGATGGCGATGCGCGGCCGCTCGAAGCCGTGCTCGAGCACAATCGCCTGGACCTCGTCTCGCTCGCCGCGGTGATGGCGCGGGTGATCCGGATGATTGAGCAAGGGCCGTCATCGACCCATACGCCTCAGGAATGCCTTGGGCTGGCGCGAATCTACGAGCGCGCCGGCTCGCCAGAGAATGCGGAAGCGACGCTGCTTCGAGCAGTGGACATGGCCGAGCGTCTGGGGACCGAGCCAGAGGCGCACGCTGAGGCCTTGCGCCGGCTGGCGTGGTCCCGACGGCGTGCTGGACGCTTCCACGAATCGGCCGATGCGTGGAGCGCGCTGGCGGATTTGCCGCGTTGTCCTTCAGCGCTGAGGCGTGAAGCGCGCGAGGCGCTGGCGATTTATCACGAACACCGTTCGCGCGATCTGGGGACCGCCCGCACGCTGGTGCTCGATGTTCTCAACGACGGGTCGGAGGGCCGGCGGCGCGAGGCGGCTGAGTACCGGCTTCGCCGGCTGGAGAGAAAGATCTCGTATCGCGAGCGGTACGAGCCGTCACTTCCGCTGTCGTGAGCTGACCCGCCACTCGGAGAGGCCGGGGTCGTGTCGACCGAGTCGATCGCTTGGGAAGACGCGCGTCACGGGCGCGATTCCTTCATGGCGAGCTTGCGCATCAACCGGTGCAAATAGGTCGGCTGCAGCTGCAACAGCCGCGCTGCCTGCGCCAGATTACCGCCTGCGCGTTCGACCGCCTCGCGAATGACCTGACGCTTGGCGTCGTTCACGCGATCGTGGTACGCGTCGGTCAGCGCCTCCGCCGGACCTTCCAGGAGCTGTTCCGGCAGATCGTTGATGCCGATCCATTCTTCCGAGCCCAGCACCAGCGCCCGCTCGATCGTGTTCTCCAGCTCGCGAACGTTGCCCGGCCAATCGTGTTTCATCAGCCGCGCCCGGGCCTCGCGCGTCACTCCGCGCACCCGTCTGCCGCTGCGTGAGGCGTACTTGCGGACGAAGTAGGTAATCAGCAGCGGAAGATCGTCGAGCCGTTCGCGCAGCGGCGGCAGCGAGAGGGTAATGACGTTCAGGCGGTAGTAGAGGTCCTGACGGAACGTGCCACCCTTGATCGCGGCCTCGAGATTCCGATTGGTGGCGGCGACGATACGCACGTCGATCGGCACGGCGCGCGTGCTTCCCAGCCGCTCGAGGCGGCGGTCCTGCAGGACGCGCAACAGCTTGGCCTGCAGCGACGGCGCCAGCTCGCCGATCTCGTCGAAGAAGGCTGTCCCGCCGTTCGCCAGTTCGAGGCGTCCCTTTTTCTGCGCCAGCGCGCCGGTGAACGCGCCCTTCTCGTGGCCGAACAGCTCGCTCTCCATCAGGCCTTCGGGAACCGCCGCGCAGTTGATCGCTACGAACGGCCCTTGGGCTCTCGAACTGTTGGCGTGAATGGCGCGTGCGACCAGTTCCTTTCCGGTGCCGCTCTCACCGCAAATGAGAACCGTGCTTTCCGATGGTGCGGCCTTCGAGACGCGTTGATAGAGCGCCTGCATCGACGGGCTCTCGCCGACGAGATCGCGCTCGATGGTCAACGCCGAAACGAATCGCAGCGCCGGTGTGACCGGCATCTCGAATTCGAAGGCCGCGGTGGCCGTCGATTCCGCCTGCGGAATCGCGCCCTCGCCGATGGCCGCCGGCTTGGATTCCAAAACGAAGATCAGCGCCGAATCGCCGATCCGGAGCTGGTCGCCGTCTGCCAGCTGGTGCTGCATGATCGGCAGCCCGTTGACGATGGTGCCGTTGCGGCTGTCGGCGTCGCGCAAGACGTAGCGGCAGTCGTGATCGTCTCCGGCGAGCTCGATCGTGCAGTGCCGTCGAGACAGCGCCATGTCAGGAATGGCGATGGCGTTGGACTCGTCTCGTCCGATCGTTCCGCCGTCACCGATCGGAATCACCAGGCCTCTGGCAGGCCCGGCAATGACGATGAAACGTCCAGCTGCGCTCGCTCGGCTCATTGAGAAGGTCCCGCCGGAACTCGTCCGCGCGACCGCGATCATAACAGCGCCGCGCGGCGGTCAGCCGATCGGATACAGACGCTATCCGATCGGATAGTGATTCGCGCCGGTCGCTGCTGGCGTGCTTCGCGCTGCCACCAGCAGCGGCACCACAAGAACTCCTCTCGAATCACGCAGTTGCCACTGCAGAGCGGTCACCGGCCCGCACCGGCGGCCGCGCGGTGACGCTCTTGCCCAACACCTCTGTGGCCGCCACTTCATTTCTCGCTCGCAGCCGCGACTGATTTCTTCGCACGGCGCGAGTCGGCATCGGCGGCCGGGAGGTCGCCGTGGCACGAACGTCGATAGGTGTCGTGTTGGCATTGCTCACCGCCTGCACCGCAGGGCTGGCCGCGCAAGATGAGCGGCTACTGACGCGAGTGCGCGGCGCCGACGAGACCATGCGATCGCTCATCCGCGACGGCGATGCGCGGTCGGATACATTCAGGGCCATCGTGGACGAGCTTCAGCGCTCGAACGCCGTTGTCATGGTGCAGTTCGGGCTCTGCGCCAAGGGGCTGGTCCGATCGTGTGTATCGCATGTCGAGGGTAACGAGAGTCAGCGACACATCCGCATTCTCGTCAACACCCGTACGACGAACGAGCGTCTGATTGCGACGATTGCGCACGAGCTGCATCACGCACTGGAGATCGTTCGTGAGCCGCAGGTGACCAGTGGAGAGCTGGTGATGGCGCTCTACCGGCGAATTGCAAAGGGTGCGTGCGGGAAGGGCCTGGACGAACGCTGCGAGACCGAAGCGGCGCTAGTGGCCGAAGCGACGGTTCTCGAAGAGCTGAACCGCTCGGGGACGCGACGTATCGCGTCCCCGAAGCTGGAGCATTAGTTGGTCTTGGACTTGGCCGTCTTCTTTGCGGCGGCGGCCTTCGTCTCTTTGGCGGCCTTCGCGGCCGTCTTGCGCGCTTCTGACGTCTGCGCGCCGAACTTCTTCGTGAACCGATCGATGCGGCCCTCGATGTCGAGCAGCTTCTGCCGGCCGGTGAAGAATGGGTGGCAGTTGGAGCAGATGTCGAGATGCAGATCCGGCTTGGTCGAGCGGGTCGTCCACGATGCGCCGCACGCGCAGTGAACGGTCACTTCCTCGTAGTTGGGATGAATAGCTGGCTTCATGGCAGTCCTTTCGCCGGATCCGGGTAACACGGGAGCTGGTCCCTATGCCCACTTACCGGCAAGCTTACGAAACTACGATTATCGCATGGAACGGGACTATCCTGTGGGGTGCTCTTGGCGCCTCGGAGAGGGCGCCCTGAGATGAAGCTTCTTGGAGGTTATCGCATGAAACGCATTGTCCTGACTGTTGTCGGCGTATTGGCGGTGTCGGGCATCGGCTATGCCCAGACGCCGGAAGAAACGATCGAGCGCGCGCTGACGGGAGCGCCGGCGAACATGAAAGAGGCCGCCACGGTCATCAAGTGGAAGGCCGACTACACCTACGACACGCTCAAGAAAGGCACCAACCAGCTGGTCTGCTACGACCAGTCCGGTGAGCCAAACGAGCAGCCGTTCTCGGTGCAGTGCACCAATCTCAACAACCTGCCGCGCGTTGCGCAGAACCGGAAGTTCGAAGCCATCGCTGACAAGGCCGCACGTCAGGCGGCGCTCGACGCCGCCGAGAAAGACGGCACGCGCGTGAAGCCGGAGTTCGGCTCGGTCTGGATCACGTTGAGCGGCGCGGACAAGGATCACACGCGTAAGCACGTCACCATCGCGACACCAGGCGCGACGGCGCAGTCCCTGGGCATTCCCGACAACCCGCGTCAGGGCGGCGTCTGGATCATGAATGCGGGAACATCGACTGCCCATTTGATGACGCCGGGCAGCTAGGAAGGTTCAAGGGTTCACAGGTTCAAAGGTTCGAGGTTCAAAGGTTCAAGGTAACCAGCCCTTGACCTTTGAACCACTGCAAGAAGGTTCAGAACTCAGGCTGTTGTTGCGTCAGGCAATGGATCGCGCCGAGTCCCCAGATCAGGGCGCGGCAATCCACACCGACAACTTCGTGATTGGGCAGACGCTCCTGCAGAATCGAGAGCGCCTTTCGATCCCTCGCGGCCTGACCGAACACCGGCACGAGTAGCGCGCCGTTCACGAAATAGAAATTCATGTAGGTCGCCGGCAGCCGCTGGCCGTCGTAGCTCATGGCCTTGGGCATCGGCAATTCAACGATATCGAAAGCCCGACCCGAGCTGTCGGTCGCGCGCGTGAGCTGACGGCGCGCCGCCTGAAGCGGACGGAAATTAGCGTCGGATGCGTCCGTCTCCATCCCGATGGCAATCGTCTTCGAGTCGACGAATCGCGCCAGATCGTCGATGTGCCCGTCGGTGTCGTCGCCGGCGATTCCATCACCAAGCCAGAGCACCCGTTGCTGGCCGTAGAAGTCGCAAAGGTAGCGCTCGATCTCGGCCTTCTTGAGCGTCGGATTGCGATTCTTGTTCAACAGGCACGACGTCGTCGTCAATATCGTGCCTTCGCCGCTGAACTCGACCGAGCCGCCTTCCATCACGATCCCGGGCGAGAAGACCGGTACGCCGAGTTCCTTGCCCACGCGAATAGGCACGGCATCGTCGGCATCGAATGGCGGGTACTTGCCGCCCCACGCGTTGTAGCCCCAATCGACAATCGCGGCTTCGGTCCGTCCCCGCCGTTGGCGCAGGACGAACGCCGGCCCGTGATCGCGCGTCCAGCATTCGTTGGTCGGAATCTGGTGAAAACGAATGCGGCGAAGCGGCACATGCCGGGCACGCAGAAAGTCGGTGACCAGGCGCTGATAGTTGTCGTTGGGGACGTTGAGATGTACGGGCTCGTAGCGCGCGATGGTATTGATGACGCGAACGACGTTCTCGATGCACTCGTGGTAGCGCGCCGGAAATGAAATGCCTTCCGGCCGCGGCCAGCTGATCCAGGTAGCGGAGTGCCGGGTCCATTCCGGCGGGAAGACGAAGCCGTGCTGCGCCGGAGTGCCTTTCAAAGACGGTGTCGCTGCCAAGGTGCGTGAGGGTTTAGTGCCGAGGAAAGGCGCTCAATCGCGCAGACGCTTGGTCAAGTCTCCGTACGCGTCGATGCGGCGGTCGCGCAGGAACGGCCAATGCGTGCGGCTGAATTCGACGCGTGAGAGGTCGCAGTCCACCACCATGACGGTCTCACGGTCTGGTGAGGCGCGCTCGACGACCTGGCCGTCGGGAGAGGCGACGAACGACTGTCCCCAGAAGATGATGCCGTCTTTGTCTACGGGCTTGCCCGAGGTTGACGCGATCCGTTCGTGGCCGATGCGATTCGGAACACAAACGTAGCAACCGTTCGCGACCGCATGGCTGCGCTGCATCACCTCCCACGAATCGTGCTGCGCGACGCCGTACTGCTTCTTCTCCGACGGGTGCCAGCCGATCGCCGTGGGGTAGAAGAGGATTTCTGCGCCGGCCATCGCCGTCAGTCGCGCGCCTTCCGGGAACCACTGATCCCAGCAGATCAACGTGCCGATGGTGCCGCGCTTCGTCTTCCAGGCGCGAAACCCGGTGTCACCGGGTGTGAAGTAGAACTTCTCGTAGAAGAGTGGGTCGTCCGGAATGTGCATCTTGCGATACACGCCGAGGATCGAGCCGTCTTTCCAGCACAGTGGGATCCGAAGCTTGGAATTCACGTGACTTGAAGTCGCGGC
>JADMIO011210369.1_pt1 | contig 17872 bp, 18 predicted proteins | sample 8958161 | NCBI WGS metagenome assembly JADMIO01 (sample SAMN16585339, study PRJNA669376) | soil metagenome | isolation source: Crop rotation soil | place: USA: Cullars Rotation, Alabama | collected 2011
GCGACAACTTGTCCACGTGGAATTCTAAGCTTAGGATCCCAATGTGCTGGAAAGACGCGCTGCCCCTGGGTCCGATCGCCGTGGATGGCCGCCGCCGAGATGCCATCCCGCTCGAGCTGGTCGGCAAGCCGCTGGGCGCCGTGCTTGGTGCGCACGAAGATCAGGGCCCGGTCGATCCGGCCGGACTGGATGAGGTGGGTGAGCAGCTCCCGCTTGCGGTGCTTGTCGACCGGGAAGATGACCTGGCGGACGAGCTCGATCGCGGCGTTGCGGCGGGCGACCTGGACCTCGGCGGGATCGTGGAGCAGGGTCGCGGCGAGCGCCTTCACGTCGGCGGCGAAGGTCGCGGAGAACAGCAGGTTCTGGCGCTGCGCCGGCAGCAGGGCGAGGATCTTGCGGATGTCGCGGATGAAGCCCATGTCGAGCATCCGGTCGGCCTCGTCGAGGACGAGGATCTCGACCGAGCGAAGATCAATCTTGCCCTGCTCGACGAGATCGAGGAGGCGCCCCGGTGTGGCGACCACGATCTCGGGTCCGGAGGCGATCGCGGTCAGCTGGGCCTCGTAGCCCACGCCGCCATAGATGGTGGCGGAGCGGACCGGCCGCTCCTTGCCGTAGGTCCGGACGAACTCCTCGACCTGGAGCGCGAGCTCACGCGTCGGCGTCAGGACGAGACAGCGGACGGGCAGCCCGCTGGCGATGAGCGGTCGCGCTCCGAGACGGCCGCGACCGGCCTTGCCGGCAGGTCGAATGGGGTGTCGCGGCGTGGGTCGATTGGCGTTGAGCAGCTGCAGGATCGGCAGCACGAAGGCCGCGGTCTTGCCGGTGCCGGTCTGGGCGCCGGCGAGGACATCGCGACGCGCCAGCACGTGGGGGATGGCCTGGGCCTGGACGGGCGTCGGCTCGGTGTAGCCCTCGGCCGCGACGGCACGGAGGAGCTCGGGCGCGAGCCCGAGGGATTCGAATGACACGGGTAGACAGCTCCTGATCGACGGCCCACCCGCGGCAACCTGCCTCGGGGACCGGTCAGGGCTTCGAAATTCGTTCGGGCGAGATGGGCGGGTCGCAACCCTGGGCGCTGACCGGAGCGCCTCACCGCATCTAGGACATCGACAGTAGCACGTTTTGACGCGCTCGTCGACGAAATCGTCGATCCTCGCGCGCGACGGACGAGACCACGCCTCGCTAACGAAGATTGAACCGCCGGCGAATGGCCGCCACTCTCCCCTAGTGATCGGGTCGACATGACCGGCCCGGCGAGGGAGCTGTCGTGCAAAGAATGCTCGTGGACCAGGCGAAGCGGGGCGACGAGGAGGCCTTCGACGCGCTCGCCCGCATGGTCGGCGATCGGTGCATGGCGATCGCGGTTCGGATCCTCCGCGATTCCCACCTCGCCGAGGACGCGGTGCAATCGTCGCTCGTGGTGGCCTGGCGGGAGCTGCGAACGCTCCGCGACCCGGACCGCTTCGAGCCGTGGCTGCACCGGATCCTGACCAACGAGTGCTACGCCGAGGCCCGACGTCGCACGCGCTGGACGGCAAACCTCACGGTCCTCCCGGTCGAGCCGCACGACAGCGGCGCCCAGATGCTGACCATCCACGACCGCGACCAGCTCGAGCGGGCCTTTCGCAGGCTCACCCTCGAGCAGCGAGCGGTGCTCGTCTTCCATCGCTACCTCGGGCTCTCGTTGCCCGAGGTCGCCGACCGCCTGGGCATTCCGCTCGGGACGGTGAAATCCAGGGTGCATCACGCCACGGCGGCGCTCCGCGCCAGTCTCGAGGCGGATGACCGCACCCCGGGCATGCCCCAGGAGCGACTCGCATGACCGCCCGACGCAACCCCGACGTGCTGATCGACGCGTTCCTCACGGAAGGCGCCACCGACCTGCCCGACCGGACATTCGACGCGGTTCGCTCCGACATCCATCGAACACGTCAACGGGTCGTCTTCGGCCCGTGGAGGGAACCGAACATGCTCACGCCCATTCGAATGGGCCTCGCCGCCGCGATCGTCGTGATCGCCGCGGAGATCGCCTGGTCCCAGATCGCTCCACGCCTGCCGTCGTCCGGCGGGCCGCCGACGCCCCTTCCGACGACGTCCCCGGCGCCGTCCGCCACGCAGGCTGTCCCCGCGACGGCCCTTTTGGCCTCCACCGAACCCCTGGCGCGCGGCCGGTATGCCATCGACTACGGCAGCGTGCCCGGCTCGGACGGCGCGGGCCCGTCGATCGAATTCGACGTGGCATCCCTCGGGTGGTACGCCATCGACGCGTCGTCGGTGGAGTTCATCTATCCCGATGGCGTGTCCTACGGGCCCGCCTTCGGCGTCTGGAACATCACCGCATCCGCCGGCAATCCGTGCGCAGCCTATGAACCGGCGACCCCGGCCCCCGGGCCGTCGATCGATGACCTCCTGAACAGCCTGGCCGACCAACCCGGGATCGAGGCCGGCCCTATCGTCCCGGTCACGATCGGCGGGTACACCGGCGCGTACGTGGAGCTCACGGTGGCCGCGGACATCGGGACCTGCCCCGACGGGTTTTTCACCTGGGGAAGCGAGACAGAGGGCCGGGCCGCCAAGGCCACGGGCGAGGTCGATCGGGTCTACGCGATCGACGTCGACGCCCAGCGAATCACGTTCTACACGAGGGTCCCGTCGGACACCGGCTCCGAACAGGAGGGCCAGCTCCGGCGAATCGTCGAGTCGATCGACATCCAGCCCTGACCGCCGCCGCCCCGTGGCGGCCAGATCCAGCTCGCCCACACGGCCGGCTCGGGCATTGCCCGGGCCGGCCGTTCTACATCGGCTTGAGGATCTCGACGATGTCGCCGTCCTGGACGAGGTGCTCGCGACCGACCTTCTGGCCCTCGAACCGCGCCGACGGGCCCCAGATCCGAGCCCCCGTGAACGTTTCGGCGAGCTCGTGGTGGACGGAGTCCGCGACGTCCGTGACCGTGGAGCCAGGCTCGAGCGCCGCCGGCTCCGGCTCGGTGACGCCATTCGAGCGCAGGAAGACGCGGATCAGCCCGGTGAGGGCCCACACGGCGTCGCGGAAGGCGTCCAGGGAGGCCTCATCCAACACGGAGACCGGCACGACGGGCAGGTCCGGGTAGGCCGCTCGGAGCCGCTCCACGGCGCCGGGATCGGCCTCGTCGGCGCGGGTCGCCGCGACGAATGCCGGCTTTTCGATCTCCGCCAGCGCGACCTCGTGGATCACCGGCCGAAGGGCCTCGGGATCGCCGTCGGCGCGGGTGCAGTACACGATCGCGTCCGCGAACCGCAGCACGCCCAGAAGCGCGCGACCACCGCCACGGTCCTCCGTCGCGCCCTCGATGAGCCCCGGGATCTCCACGAGCTGCACCAGGACGCCCCCGATCCGCGTCAGCGCCGGGATCGGGCGGAGGGTCGTGAAGGCGTAGTCGCCCGTCTTGATCTGGATCTCGCTGAGGGCCTGGAGCAGCGACGACTTGCCGACGTTCGGCGGCCCGACCAAGGCGATCTGCGCCGCGCCCTCGCGGCGAATGGCGATCGAGTCCCGGTGCACGGCGCTCGCCCGCACGCGCGTCTCCTCGATCTCCGAGGTGAGCCACTTGCGGAGGTCTGCGTACGGCCCGTTCCTGTAGTCGGGCAGCTCGGAGAGCAGCTCCCGGACGGCCCGAATGCGCTCCTTGCCCTCTTTTCCAACCAGCCTGCGCTTCGCCACCTGGGCGAAGGTTCGATGCGGCATCGGCATCGCGATCTCCCGTTGCAACCACACCTGGCGGGATGCGGCGAGGCGCACGGGCTCACCCGCGCTGCGGCTCGCGTTCGTCCCGCCCCTTCCTCGACGTTTCCGTCGGAAGGGGCCGATCAGCCTGTCTGGTGGAGCCTGGTTGCGGCCCAGGCGTCGATCGGACGCCGGCCGGGGGTCTGCTGCATGGCCGCGAGAGGATACACGGCGGGCCGCGGCCTCAGCTCGCGAGGTCCGCCTCCGTGTCGGGTTTGCCTGCCTCGTCGTTCCGCTTCCGGCGCGCGGGCATCCGGGCCACGATCACCCCGCCGATGCAGGCGGCGCCGCCGGCGATCGCCAGGAGCGGGGGCACCTCGCCCAGCATCGCCCAGGCCAGCACGATGACGATCGGCGGAACGAGGTAGGTCGTCGCGCCGAGGCGGCCGGCCGCGGTTCGGCTCAGCGCGTACGTCCAGGTCAGGAAGCCGATCGAGGTCGGGAACAGCCCGAGGTACAGGAGCCAGGTGAGCTTCTCTGGTGCCACGGAGGCCGCCTCGGTGGCGAGCGTCGGGGCGAAGGCCAGGCAGATGAGCCAGCCCGTGAGGCAGGCGAGCCAGGTGACCTGGAGCGGCGAGACGTTCCGGAGTGCCGGCTTCTGGAACGTGACGCCGAGGCCGTACAGGATCGCCGACGCGATGCAGAGCGCGATGCCGAACAGCGAGGCGTCGCTCCCCTGCCCCGGCTGCGAGGTCGCGAGCCCGATGACGATCGAGCCCGCGAAGGCGATCGCGATTCCGACCCACAACCGCGGCGGGAGCGCCTCCCGGAGGAAGAACGCGGCGAACAGGGCGATGAAGATCGGGCCCGTGTTGGTGAGCATCGCGGCGGTCGCGGCGTCGACGTGGCGCTCAGCCTCGTTCAGCGTCAGGTTGTACAGCGCGAACCAGGAGACTCCGGAGCCGACGATCAGGGCGAGGTCTCGCCGCCCAACCGGCTGCCAGCCTCGTCGCGCAACGAGAAGGCCGAGGAAGAGCGTTCCGACAGACAGGCGTCCGAGGGCGATCGACCCCGGGCTGAACACCCCGACGAGGTCGCGGATGCCGACGAACGCGGACGCCCAGAGCACCACCGTGATCAGGGCGGCACCGAGCGCCCGTCGATCCATCAAGCCAGCGACCCAGCCGTCATCAACGCAGGGAACACGATAGGACCCGCCTCGGTTGCGAGGCGGGTCCGGTTCAGCGCCGGGTCAGGACCGCGTGAGCCGCACGACCGGGATGATGCGCCCGCCGGTCTGGCTCGGGTACTCGCCGAACCACGGGAGCCGCTCGACGTGGGCAGCCCAGAGGCGGTCCCGCTCGGGGCCGTCACGGAAGACCTCCGCGGTGGCGCCGAAGGTCTCGTTGTTGACCTCGAGCTCGACGTTCGGGTCCTTCGCGACGTTGTTGACCCACTTCGGGTCCACCGGGGCGCCGCTGGCCGTGCCGGCGATGACGTAGGCATCGCCGTCGCGCGAGTACGTGACGATCGAGCGGCGCCGCTCCCCGGTCTTCGCGCCGGTGCTCCACATGAGGGCGATCGGCTGGCCGGCGAGCGGCCCCTGGCTCGGCGTGCCGCCGTTGGCCCGAAGGTCGTCGATGAGCGCGGTCTCCCAGGCGTTGGCGTCCCAGGTTTCGGTGGTCATGGGTTCAGTCCCCGTGCGGATCGTTGCGTCGGCAACTATACGCCCGATTGCCCGTGCCGGGCTGGACGCGTGTGCGACACTCCGGGCTCGCCACGACGGGCCACCCGTGCGAGCGGCCAGGAGGAGACCGTGATGCAGAAGACCCGAACGGCGGCGGCTGCCGCCATCACCGCAATGCTCGTTGCCGCGTGCGCCGGCGGGGGTGGGGCTTCCACCGCCCCGACGACGGCGCCAGCGACGGCCGCGCCGGCCACCACGGCGCCGGGAACGGCGGCCCCGGCAACCGAGGAGCCCATCGCTCCCCCGACCAGCCTGCTGACACCGGGCACGATCGTCGACTGCGTCGACATCGAGTACCCGCCGATGGAGTTCTTCCCCGCTGACGTGACCGATCCCGCCGAGGCGATCGGGTTCGACGTCGACGCCGCCAAGGCCGTCGCCGCGAAGCTCGGCCTCGCGATCGAGATTCGCAACACCGCGTTCGATGCGCTGATCCCGGACCTGCAGGCCGGACGCTGCGACATCGTCTGGTCGGCGCTGTACGTGTCCGAGTCGCGACTCGAGGTCGCCGACGCCGTGCCGTACATGGCCACCGGCCAGGTCGTCATGGTCAAGGCCGGCAACGCGGTCGCGATCACCAAGGAGAGCGACCTCTGCGGCAAGACGATCTCGATCCAGGGTGGCGGGCTAGTCCAGGAGCGCGCGGAGAAGGCGAGCGCGGCCTGCGAGACGGCCGGGAGCGAGAAGATCGACATCCAGGCCTACGAGACCGTCGCCGAGGAGCTGCAGCAGATCGTTCGCGGCAGCGTCGACGCGGTCTGGGAGACGGACACCGCGGTCTCGAACTTCATGCTCGAGAACCCGGACCAGTACGAGGTCGCCTACGCCCTGCCGCGAGACGACAACTACGGCGTCTACTACGGCAAGGGCAAGGCCGACGTCGGCACGGCCCTCCAGGCGGCCATCGACGCGCTCAACGCCGATGGCACGCTTCCGGGCATCGCCGAGACCTACGAGATGGACCCGGCGATCCTGGAGGTCGTCCGGTAGGGGCTCGACTCCGCGCGTAGCATCGAGGCCCGGCGCACCGCCCAGTCGGTCGTCGGGCCTCCGCATCTTCCACGATCTGTCGGCAGCGCGAACGAGGAACGCGTGAACTTCGACGTCGACATCTTCGTCCAGGCACTCACGTCGCGCGCGTTGCGGGAAGGCGCGGTCATGACGATCGTGCTCACCCTCGTCGCGTTCAGCCTCGGGCTGCTGATCGGGCTCGGCGTTGCCCTCCTCCGGGGCAGCCGAAACCGCGTGCTTCGCGGCGCCGCCTGGACGTACGTCTGGATCTTTCGCGCCCTCCCGACCCTGATCATCATCTTCCTCGTCTGGTACGGGCTGCCGCAGCTGTTCCCGGTCTTCGCCGGGAAGTGGTTCGAGTCGTTCTACGCCGCGACGATCGCGCTGGCGGTGAGCGAGGGCGCGTACGCCGCGGAGATCATCCGGGGTGGCCTGCTCTCGATCGACGACGGGCAGCGCGTCGCGGCGCGAGCGCTCGGGATGACGCCCGCGTCGGTCTTCCGGCGGATCATCTTTCCCCAGGTCGTGCGGGTCGTCACCCCGGCGCTCGCGAACGACTTCATCACGGTGCTCAAGATCACGAGCCTGGCGTTCGCGGTGGGCCTGCGCGAGATCCTGACCATGGCCGGGATCCAGGTCTCGAGCTCGTTCCGGTTCCTCGAGTGGTACGGGGCCGCGGCGATCTATTACCTCGTCCTGGTCAGCATCTTCATGGCCGGCCAGGCGTGGCTGGAGCGGCGCTACGTCTGGACGTCCGAGGCGCGGTCAGGGCGCGGGCGAGGGGTGCTTCGCGCGATCGGGGCCGCGCGATGAGCGGCCTGGGCTCCGGGGCGGCCGCGGCGGGCGGTCACATCCTCGACGAGGACGTCATCGCGGCGCTGCACCAGGGTCCCGCGGAGAACGTCATCGAGGCCGTCGACGTGCGTCGCCGGTACGGCAGCAACGAGGTCCTCCGCGGCGTGTCGTTCGGGATCCGGCGTGGCGAGGTCAAGGCGATCCTCGGCCCTTCCGGGTCAGGGAAGAGCACGCTCCTGCGCTGCCTGGCGCTCCTGGAGCCGCTCGACGGCGGCGAGGTCCGCCTCGAGGGCCGGCGCGTCGGCACGCGGGAGGGTCGGGGCGGCCGGCTCGTGTCGCTGCCCGAGGGGGAGCTCGCGCGGCAGCGCTCCGACATCGGGATGGTCTTCCAGCGGTTCAACCTGTTCCCGCACCTGAGCGCGATCGGCAACGTGATGATCGGCCTGACCGAGGTCCGCCGCGTCCCGGCCGTCGAGGCCCAGCGAATCGCGGAGACGATGCTCGAACGGGTCGGCCTCGGGCACCGGCGGGACCACTTCCCGTCGGAGCTCTCGGGAGGCCAGCAGCAGCGGGTCGCGATCGCGCGGGCGCTCGTCATGAAGCCCAAGGTCCTGCTGTTCGACGAGCCCACCTCCGCGCTGGACCCTGAGCTCGTCGGCGAGGTCCTGCGCGTCATGGAGGAGCTCGCTCGCGAGGGCATGACGATGGTCGTCGTGACCCACGAGATCGGGTTCGCCAAGGACGTTGCGAGCCGGGTCCTGATGATGGACGAGGGCCAGATCATCGAGGAGGGCGCACCGGACGCGTTCTTCACGAGTCCGCAGCACGAACGGACGCGGCGGTTCCTCGAGGTCGTGCGCTAGCTCGCCGGCGACCCGGCGCTCAGTGCGGCGCGAGGGCGAAGAGCGCCAGCAGCTCGTAGGCGAGATTCGCCGCTGCCATGGCCGTCAGCTCGGCGTGGTCGTAGGGTGGCGCGACCTCAACGACATCCGCGCCGACGAGCGGCAACTCGGCCATGCCTCGAAGGATGAGCATCGCCTCGCGCGACGAAAGGCCGCCAGGCTCCGGCGTCCCGGTGCCCGGCGCATGCGCCGGATCCAGCACGTCGATGTCGATCGAGACGTAGACCGGCGAGTCCCCCACCCTCGCGCGAATTCGGTCGATCGCGGCGTCCACGCCGGCCTTCGCGACATCGACGGTCGACACGATGTCGAACCCGAAGCCCGCATCCTCCGCGAGGTCCTCCTTGCCGAAGATCGGGCCGCGGATCCCGACGTGGGCGCAGCGGTCCTTCGCGAGCAGCCCTTCCTCGAACGCCCGGCGGAACGGCGTCCCATGCGTGTAGGGCGCGCCGAAGTACGTGTCCCACGTGTCGAGGTGGGCGTCGAAGTGCACGAGGGCAAGCGGGCCGTGGCGCGCATGCGCGGCGCGCAGCAGCGGCAGCGCGATGGTGTGGTCGCCGCCGAGCGCGAGCACAACGTCGGCCCGCTCGAGCGCCTCCCGGGCGCCACGCTCGATGAGCTCGATCGCTTCCATGAGGTCGAACGGATTCGGGGCCAGGTCGCCGGCATCCGCCACCTGGTCGACCGACCAGGGCGAGACGTCCATGGCCTGGTGATAGGCGCGGAGGAGCTTCGAGCCGGCGCGGATGGCCTGCGGGCCAAATCTCGCTCCCGGCCGGTAGGTCACCCCGGAATCGAACGGCACGCCGAGCACGGCGACCCGCGCCCGCTCGACATCCTCGAGCCGTGGGAGGCGCGCGAACGTGTCCGGCCCCACGAACCGCGGTCGGATTCGCGCGTCTGGCGCTCCGATGGGATCCATCGGCGACACCTTACGTCGCCGGCGCGCCCGCCGGGTCATCGTCGTGCGCGATGAGGCCGAACTCGCGCCACAGCAGCGCCACGAGGATCGCCGAGCCGATGAACCCGAACCAGAACGGCGCGGCGATGCCGAAGGTCTGCGCGAGGAACCCGCCGATCGGGGCGCCGACGACGAGTCCGCCGAAGATGCCGACGCGGTAGACGCCCGACACGCGCCCGTACAGCTCGTCCGGAACGGACCGCTGCCGCACGGTCGTCGCGGTCGTGCCCCAGACGAAGGCATGCGCCCCGAAGATGAAGAAGATCACCAGGGCGATGACCGGGACGCGGGTCAAGGCGAGCGACAGGTGCGTGAGGGTCTCGATGATGAGCCCGGCGCGCATCAGGTTCCCGAGGGAGAAGCGGCGCGTCAGCGCGTCGTAGCCGACCGTGCCGAGGATGCCGCCGATCGCCGAGGCCGCCGTGATGATCCCGAACCCGACCGCGCCCATGCCGAGGTGGTCGCGGACGTAGAGGACGAGCACGGACCAGGCGGCGCCGTAGGTCACGTTGAAGGCGACGATGGTGATCACCAGGGTTCGCATCGCCGGGTGCTTCGCCAGCCACCGGAGCCCGTCGCCGATGTCGCGGAGGACGCCCTGTGCCTGCGGGGCCGGGTTGTCCTCGACGTCTCCGTCGCGGCGACCGCCGTGCTCGCCGACCCGGCGCGTGATCCCGATGTCCTTGGCGAGCCGCGTGATCAGCACGGCCCCCAGGGCGAAGCAGATCGCGTTCGCCGCGAACGGGATGGCGGAGCCGGCGACGAACAGGAAGGCGCCGATCGGCGGGGCGATGAGCTGGTTCACGCCGAGGAAGGCGCCGGACATCCGGGCGTTGGCCGTGGCGAGATGCTCGCGCGGCACGAGCCGCGGAAGGAGGCTGCCCTCGGCGATGTCCGCGAAGGTCTCGCCGGTGCTGAGCAGGAACAGCGCGAAGAGGACGAGGGCGATGTTGACGACGCCCGTCGCGATCGCGGCGGCCAGGATCGCCAGGATCAGGGCCCGGGCCGCGTTCAGGAGGATGGCGATGAGGCGGCGATCGAGCCGGTCCGCGGCGGCGCCGGCCCAGATGCTGAACAGCAGGGGTGGCGTGACCTGCGCGAAGTAGGCCATCGCGACGAGGAAGGCGTCGTCCGTCTGGGACGCAACGAGCAGCGGGCCGGCGGCGAGGGCGATGCCGTCGCCGAGGTTGCTGAAGAGGGCGGATGCGAGGAGCCACCGGAAGCCCCGACCGAGCCTCGCGGGAGCGAACGGTTCGATCAGCCGCGCGGTCATCTGCACCGCGGCATGCTACGGCCCGGCGAGGGCCCGCGAGGGCCCCGAAGGTCAGGTGCCGGCGACGAGCGAGTCCATGATCATCGGGAGCCCCGCGACGGCAAGGCTCATGTGCCCGTGCTCCGGGTGAAGGTGCGGACACGCGTTGCCGAGATGGCCGACCAGCCACTCGCCGTGCGCGAACGGCACCATCCGATCGTGCGCGCCCTGCCACACGTGGACGCGCCTCTGGATCGAGCCGAGGCCGAAGCCCCACGGCTGGGTGAACGCGATGTCGTCGTCGAGCCAGCCGGCCGAGCTCTCGCGCTGACCCTCGCGCATCTGGACGGCGAGCCAGTCGGCGTACTCGCCCGTAATCGCGCCGCGGTCGACCTCGTCCACGAGATCGCCGAACATTGCCGCGACGTCGGGGCCGGTGAGGCCGAGGATCTGTTGCCGGACCGGCTCGAGGTAGGCGGCGAGGGCGGCCTCTCCCGCGAGGGCCGCCCCGAACTCCTCGTGGTTCTCGTGGCCCATGCCCTGGAGGAAGTCGAGGCCCTCCGCGTCGAACGGCGCAACGCCGGCGATCAGCGCGGTGCCGAGGATCCGATCCGGCAGCAGGGCCGCGCAGGCGAGGGCGTGGGGTCCCCCACCAGAGTGGCCGGTCACGTAGGCGCGATCCACGCCGAGGTGGTCCAGGACGGCCGCGGTGTCGGGGACGATGTCGCTGACCCGCCGGCCCGGCTGCCGAGTCGACGATCCGTACCCGGGGCGGCTCCACGAGATCATGCGCAGCCCTCGCTCCCGTGCCTGGGCCGCGAACACGTCGTAGCCGTACCCGGCGGCCGGCGTGCCCGAGTGGAAGACCAGCGGCGTCAGCTGCTCAGCGCCCGGCGTCGCATCGACCCACAGATCGAGCGACCGGCCGTCGTCCAGTCGCAGCCGGGTCGTCGGCTCCGGCGCGGCGGTCACGATCCCGGCGCCGTCACGGGATGACGAGCACCTTGCCGCGGGGGTGGCCCTCGTCCATGTAGCGCAGCGCGTCGACGACCTGGTCGAGGCGGAACGAGCGATCGATCGCCGGCAGGACCTTGCCCTCGTCGATCAGGTCGAGGACCTTCTGCATGTCCGGCTCGTGGAACGGCTTCCACCACAGCATCAGCCCGGACCAGCGATCGCCGCGCATGGACGCCAGCGATCCGACGACCATCGCGTCGAGGATCGTCTTCGACGTGCCGCCCATCGTGAGGTACGTCCCGCCTGGCGCGAGCGCCCGCCGGGCGGCGCGGATGGAATGGTGCGAATCGACCGCGACGATCCAGTCGTAGCGCTGCTTGCCCTTCGTGTAGTCCTCGGTCCGGTAGTCGACGACGTGGTCGGCGCCGAGCGCGCGCACGAAGTCGAGCTTGGGGCCGCTGGCGACGCCAGTGACCTCGGCGCCCATGGCCTTCGCGATCTGGACGGCGAACGGCCCGACGCAGCCCGAGGCGCCGTCGATCAGGACCCTCGCCCCCGGCTCGAACGTGGCGCCGTTCCGTTTGCGCATCCCCTGGGCGGCGAGGGTCGCGGAGTGTGGCAGCGTCGCCGCGTTCTCGAAGCTCATCGAATCCGGGATCCTGAGGAAGGCCTTCTCGGCCGCAGCGACGTACTCGGCGAAGGCGCCGTACGGCTGCGGGGACGCGAAGAGGTCCGCAAAGACGCGGTCGCCCGGCTTGAACCGCGTTACCTCCGGTCCCACTCGCTCGACGACTCCAGCAAGGTCCACGCCCACCCCGTGGCTCCGGGGCGCCCGCAGCCCGACGAACAGCCGCACGAACCCCGGCTTCGGCCCGAGGCCATCGAGATCGGCGCGGTTGACCGAGGCGGCGTGGACCTTCACGAGCACCTGGTCGCCCTGCGGCACTGGCGTCGGGACCTCCTCGATCCGCACGACGTCGACCGGGCCGTAGCGATCCTGGACGGCTGCTTTCATGGGTGGATCGTAGGCCACTCCGGTCCCGGTCTGAAGGGCGCCAGCCGCCGTCGTGGGGTGGGGCCAGCCCTACATCGCAAGATGCCCGGTACCCGGCTGGCTGGCGGCCCTTCGCCCGCCGAGAGTGGATCCGCACGGACGGCCCGTGCCATCGTGTCGCAGGGAGGATCTTCCGCTTCATGGCGATTCATCGCCGATTTCTCTACGCCGGCCTGTTCCTCGCCGCCATCGGCGGCGTGCTGGTCGCGGCCGACATCACCGGCGTCAACGAGCCGTGGCTCCGCGAGGCGCTCCGGCTGTGGCCGCTCGTGATCATCGCCATCGGGCTGGCAATCGTCGTGCGCCGGTCGCGCTTCGCGCTGCCGGCGGGCGTGCTCGCGGCCGTTGGACCCGGCCTGCTGCTGGGAGGCGGCATGGTGGCGGGTCCGCGAGTGGCCTTCGAATGCAGCGACCTGCCCGCCTCGAACCCGACGTTCATCCAGAGCGGCAATCTCCGCTCGTCCGGCGCAGTCTCGATCGCTACCGGCTGCGGGACATCACGGATCACCACCGCACCCGGAACGGGCTGGTCGATCACCGCGGCCAGCACCGACGCGCGCCAGCCGGACCTGTTCTTCGAGGAGGACGTCGTCTCGATCGAGTCACCGGCGCGTGGCGGTCGCCAGCTCCTGCTGGGCAACCGGCGCGAGGACTGGGACGTGACCCTGCCGTCCACGATGGAGGCACTTTCGCTCTCGAGCCACGCCAACACGATGTCCGTGGCGCTGCCTGGCTCCACCATCGCTGCGGTCGTCGTCGAGGCCGACGCCGCGTCCGTCCGGGTCGATGCCACAGGCGCGCAGATCGACCAGCTCGATGTCCAGGCGGACTTCGGCGCCGTCTCGATCGTGCTGCCGACCACACAACACCTGAGTGGCTACATGAACGTCGACGTCGGGAGCCTGCGGCTGTGCCAGCCGCTCGGCACCGGCATGACCGTGACCTTCCAGGGCGACGGCCCGCGCGACGTCTCCGTCGCCGGCCAGCCGTGGTCCGCCGAGCAATGGTTCGGCGGCGACGTGCTCGCTTCCAACCAGATCGACCTCGTGGTGGACGCCACGTTCGGGTCGATCGACATCAACCCGATCGGAGGATGCTGATGAACCGCCGTCTGTACCGTTGTCGCGAGAACCGCATGGTGGCCGGCGTGGCCGGCGGCTTGGCGGAATACGCGGGGCTCGACCCGTCGCTGGTCCGCCTGCTGTGGGTCATCTCCGTCTTCTTCTGGGGCGCCGGGATCCTGCTCTACATCGCCATGGCCATCATCGTCCCGCTGGAGCCCCTCACGCCGGAGGCGGCGGCGGCCCATGCTGCCGAGGTGGCGGCGGGTGGAGGTTCCAGCCACCAGCACCGGGAGGGCAGCGGGCGCGTGGTCACGTTCCTCGGGGTCGTGCTGCTCCTGATCGGCGGGATCGCGCTCATCGACGCCTACCTGCCCGGCTGGGCCTCCTGGCGCCAGCTGTGGCCGTTGCTGCTCCTGGGGGCGGGGGCGTTCCTCGTCGCGACGTCGATGCGACGCGGTGACGGCGACCCTGCCGCGTCCGCCACCCCTGGGGCGTCCCCGACCGCTGGGCCGGGCGCGCTCCCGAACGGCTCGAGAACGGAGTCCTGATCCCGGTGAGCGCCTGATGCGGGCATGATCGGAGCCTCGGTCTTCGCGGCCGGGCTGCTCCTCATGGTGACTGCGTTCCTCGCCACACGCATCCCCGGCTGGGCGACCTTCGCCCGGCCGGGGATCACGAATCCCGTTCGGGCGGTCCTGCTGTCGCCGATCCACCCGACGACGTGGCACGCCAACTGGGCGATCCTGGTCGGGCTCCTCACGGGCGGCGTCGGTGCGGCGATGATCTTCACCCTCGCCTCCGTCGGCTTCTCGACCCTGCTCGCGCTCATCGGCGTGCTCGTCCTGGTCCTGGCGATCGAGGGCTCCCGGCTCCTCGCGCGGATCGAGCGGCGCCGGCTCTTCGTCGGCGAGCCGGTCCGGCCCGTGGCCCATCCGTACCGGCCGCTGCGCGGCGGCGCCATTGCGGTGCTCCGGGCCGAGTTCGCGGACGAGAGCCGCTGGCGAGACGTGATCTACGTCGCGATCAACCTGCCGCTGTCGGTGCTCGAGCTCGCCGTCGTCGGGCTGGCCTGGACCGTGGCCCTCGGTCTCCTGACGTCACCGGTCTGGTACGACCTCGCGCCGAACGTTGCGACGGTCGACCTGTTCGGGCCGCTGCAGGGACACGACGGGCCAAGCATCCTCCTCCGGACGCTCGGAGGTGCAGCGCTGCTGGGGGTTGCGGCCTCGCTCTCCCAAGTCGTCCTGGCGCTGCACCGCGGGCTCGTCACGATCCTCCTGTGCACTTCCGCGGAGCGGGCGCTGCGGCAGCAGGTCGAGACGCTGCGCGAGAGCCGGGCCGCGGTCCTGGACGTCGAGGCCAGCGAGCTGCATCGCATCGAGCGCGACCTGCACGACGGCGCCCAGCAGCGGCTGGTCGCGCTCACCATCGACCTCGGGCGGGCGAGCGAGCGGCTCGAGACGGATCCCGCGGCGGCTCGGGCACTCATCCGCGACGGCCAGGCGCAGGCCCAGATGGCGCTGGCGGAGCTGCGGGACCTGGTGCGAGGGATCGCGCCCTCGATCCTGCTGGACCGCGGCGTGGTGCCGGCGATCGAGTCGATCTCCGCGGGCGGCGGCGTGGCCACCCGGATCGTCTCCGGGCTGGCGCCGGGCCGGCGGTTCACGCCGGCCATCGAGCGTTCGGCGTACTTCGTGGCCGCGGAGGCCCTCGCCAACGTGGCCAAGCACAGCGGCGCGGCGCGCTGCGAAGTCCGGGTCCGTGAAGACGACGGCTACCTGATCGTCGAGATCGAGGACGACGGCCGTGGGGGCGCGACGTCGACCCCGAACGGCGGGCTCGCGGGGCTCCGGCGCCGGGTCGAAGGTGTCGATGGTCGCTTCGACGTCGAGAGCCCGCCCGGAGGACCGACGATCGTTCGGGCGTCATTCCCGCTGGCTCCGGCGGCCTCGTCCGCCCCCGGTCAGGACCCGAGGTAGGCCAGCACCGCGAGCACGCGCCGGTGGTCGTCCGGCGAGTCCGGCAGCTCGAGCTTCCCGAAGATGTTGCCGATGTGCTTCTCGGTCGCGCCCTCGGAGATGTGCAGCTCGTTGGCGATCCCGACGTTCGTCCGACCCTCGGCCATCGCGGCCAGGACCTCGCGCTCGCGGGGCGTGAGGGCGGCGAGCGGGTCGTCCGCGCGTCGCGGGACCATCAGCTGCGCGACGACCTCGGGATCGAGCGCCGTTCCGCCTCTGGCAACCCGGCGGAGGGCATCGATGAACTCCGGGATGTCCCCGACCCGGTCCTTGAGCAGGTAGCCCACGCCGCCGGCCCGATCGGCGAGGAGCTCCGTCGCGTACTGCCGCTCGACGTACTGGCTCAGCACGAGCACCGGCGTTCCCGGCACGCGGCGTCGTGCCTCGATGGCCGCCTTGAGCCCTTCGTCGCGCTGTGACGGGGGCATCCTGACGTCCACCACGGAGACGTCCGGCCGGTGCTCCTCGACAGCCGCGACAAACGCCGCACCGTCACCGACCTTCGCGACCACCGTGCCGCCCGAATCCTCGATCAGGCGGGCGATGCCCTCGCGGATCAGCGCCGAGTCCTCCGCGATGACGACGCGCAGCGCCACGGGCTCCATCGCTTTGTGGCGGCCTCGCTCAGTCCGTGAAGCGCGCTTGCCAGTCGGGCGGGATGAGCGGCTTCTCGGCGCGGACCTTCAGCTGCTGGACGGACCAGGTGTTGCCGTCGGGGTCCGCGAAGCCGAAGAACGTGCCGCCGTCACGCTCGTCGAAGACCTCGATCTCGCTGCACTCGACGCCGCGGCCAAGGAGCTCTTCGCGGGCCGCGAGCGCGTCCGAGACGACCAGCTGCAGCCCCTTGATCGAGCCGGGCGTCATCTCGCGGTGCGCGGGCAGGTCACCGACCACGATCGAGCAGCCGGAGCCGCGCGGCGTCAGCTGCGCGACGTGCATCCACTCGTTGGTCGTGTTGTGGTCCAGCGTGAACCCGACCTGGTCGCGGTAGAACGCGATCGAGCGATCGATGTCGGCGACGGGGAGGATGACGACTTCGAGGGTCCAGTCCATGCGGCGATGATGCCAGCCGCGTCGAGTCCCGTTCGATCACACGAGGCGGCGGGAGGCGGCGGCAACGGCCTGGCCGCTCCACCACTCGAGATCCTGGGCCGCCGGCCAGCCACAGGCCGTCCGCAACCCCGCCTCGGCGTCCAGTCCCTTCCTCCACCCCCGGAGCAGCAGCCCGACGAGGATTGCCAGGTCGCGATCCACGGCCCATTCGGCGTCCGCGGGACGGCCGGCGGCGCGCCGGTATCGATCGAGCACCTCGTCGGGGTCCAGCGGCAGGCCGGCGACGTTGCAGACCAGGAACCACCCGAGCTCCACCGCAATCGGCGCCACGAGGGTCATCTGCCAGTCGATGAGGCAGACCGTTCGCTCGCCGACGACCCCGACGTTGCCGAGCTTCAGGTCGCCATGCAGGCCGGATGCCGGGCGCGCAGCGAGCGCGGACAGGAACGGTTCCGGTTCGTCCGTCAGGTGATCGATCAGCCAGCGGGCGTCCCGCGGCGCCTGACGGTCGAAGGCCTCCCAGCCCAGCCGGAACCGCGCTCCGACCGGATTGCCGGCGGCCTCGTACTCGGCCGCCGCGCGTCGGGTGAGCAGAAGCACGCGGCGCCGCACGTCCGTCCACGGGAAGTCGCTCGGGAGCGTCTCGGGCCACGGGTCTGCGTGAAGCGCGGCCAACGCGCCGAGCACCGTGTCGAGCGTCGTCACGTCGATCGGCGCCTCCCAGCGGAGCAGCGATCCGGCGAGGTCCGGCATCAGCAGCGCGACCTCCTCGCCGTCGGATGCGACGCCGAGATGCGGCAGTCGGACCGGGTCCGGCAGCGGTGGCGCCGCGTGGGCCAGCCGGCCCTCGCGCAGGTCGGGTACGTCGGCGGTGACCCGCGCGATCCAGTCTCCAGCGAGGCTGTCGCGCTTGATCACGAAGCTCTCGCCATCGCTCGCGCGGCGGAGCCGCGTCAGCGCCGCGCCGGACCAGCCGTCGTTGTCGAACGGCTCCTCGGCAGCGCCGGTCAGACCGTGGCGCCCCAGGAGCTCAGCAAGGGGCGGGTACGTCGTCGCTCCCATCCGGCCCGTCATCCATGTACACGACGTGCGAGTCGGCGCAGTTCCGCGTCAGGACCACCACAAGCGGCTCGCTGTCCGAGGCGTTCTCCTCGACGTGGATCTCGCCCGCCGGGATGTACACGAAGTCGCCGGCGCCGGCGTCCATCTCGTGCTCGAGGCCCGTCGGACCCCACGTGTATCGCGCCACGCCCGACTGGATGTAGATCGACGTCTCGCACGGCCCGTGGTGGTGGATGCGCGTCTTGCCGCCCGGTGCGGTGGTGACGATCGAGGAATACAGGCTCGTCGAG
>JADMIO010945829.1_pt1 | contig 17871 bp, 18 predicted proteins | sample 8958161 | NCBI WGS metagenome assembly JADMIO01 (sample SAMN16585339, study PRJNA669376) | soil metagenome | isolation source: Crop rotation soil | place: USA: Cullars Rotation, Alabama | collected 2011
GCCGGCCGAGCAGACTACGCACCGTGCGGACCGCATCAGTTCCGTCATGGTCTCGTACGGGACGAACTGAAACCACTCGGTTCCGATCCACGCTGAACGGGGCGGGGTATGTCCGTGTTGAATGACGAGCGGCTCGCTCCCGACGAGCGGCTGAAGCATGTCCAGCGCTCGCTCGAAGGGGTGCCAATCAGTTCCCAGCGTGAGGAATACCAAAGACAGGCCCTTCGTAGACGGCCTTGCGAAAATGCGTGAGCATCTGTGGCCACTGCACGAAGAATGCGGTGGCCACAGGGTGGACGAGCCGGCCGGTCAACGACGGCGAAGTGACGCGTGCGAAGCTCTCAATGTAAACAACGCGCGCACCGTAGAGACGTCCCGCATAACAAAACGGAACGGCTACGCCTGCGCCGGTGGTCACCACGGCCATCGGCCGCTGGCCTCGCATTACACGAATCGCGAGAACGGTATTGCGAAAGAGGTTTCGGATGTTCCTGTTCGTCGGGTGGTGCGCCCAGACAACTTCCTCGCCACTGAGCAACGACCGAGCGTCAGGCGTGTCGAACGACACCCAGGAGCGCCGGTTCCGCGGCCACTGATCTGTGAGTTGTACAAGCTCAAGGAGATGCCCGCCACTCGATGCCACCAAAAGGACCCTGCGGCTGGTTCCTGACCTCACAGCTATCCCTCTACTCCGCGCATGAGCGCCGGGAGCGTCATGCAAATCAACCGCAAGTCCTGCCAAAGCGACCAGCTCGTCACGTACAGGTAGTCGAGCCGCGTCATTTCCTCGAACGGGATCTCGCTTCGACCCAAGACCTGCCATAGCCCGGTGATTCCCGGCTTGAGATCAAGCCGCCGCCGAGCCCACGTAGCAACGTGCTGATCCTCCGCCAGGATTAGGGGCCGCGGGCCGACGAGGCTCATCTCGCCGAGGATCACGTTGAAGAGCTGCGGAAGCTCGTCAAGCGAGAGGTTCCGCAATACGACGCCAACGCGCGTGATCCGCGGGTCGTTCGGCACCTTGAACATGCGTGGGTCGCCTCCCGCTGCAAGGTGCTTGTTGAGATGCGCGACGGACTGCTTGCGCTCCTCCGCGTCCGCGTACATCGACCTGAACTTGAAGATGCGGAACGTCTGATCACCACACCCCATCCTGACCTGACGGAAGAAGACAGGTCCTCGCGAGTCGAGCTTGATCAGGATCGCGATGACAGCGAAGATCGGCGCGAGAACGACGAGAGCCAGAGCCGCGAGTGCGAGATCCATCGAACGCTTCAAGAGCTTCGAGGAGCGCGAAAGTTTCGCAGGCGGCAAGCTGACAAGCGGAAGACCCTCGACTGTATGGATGCTGACGCCCGGCGCGGTGAGCTCGAAGAGGCGGGGGACGACGTCTACCTGAATGTCCTTGTCCAGTTCCTTGAGCTCGCGGATCAGGTCGAGCGTTTCCTCGTGCGGGTCGTTCGAGAACGCGATGATCACTCGCTCGACATCGAAGAGCCTGACAATGGCTGAAAGCCTGTCGATGCCGCCGAGCAGCGCCAGGTGATGGATGTCGTCGCGGCGCTCCTTTGGATTCTCGTCGACGAACCCCACGAGATTGATCCCGTACTCCGGATGCTGGAGCACCTTCTTCGCAATTAGCTGTCCGACATCCCCCGCGCCGACGATCACCGCGTTCTGAAGGTAGATCGGATTGCGCCGGGCAATCGCGCGCGCGCATGCGCGCCCCGTCGATACCAGGACGACTGCCGAGGCCCAGAAGAGGACGAGCTTTGGCGCCTTCGGATGAGCGACATGCGTGACCTGCGTCGCCACCCAGAAGAGCCACGTGCAGACTGTGACCATATGGAAGACGCCGGCGAAGTCGTCCGCCGTGGAGTGATCGGTGCGCTCCTCATCACGGTCGTAGAGCCCGTAGACCTTCGCGATGACAACCCACGCCGGCAATGTCGCCAGGAAGGCAATGATTTCCGCCCGCGCGTCAAGCGATCCGGCCACGGAGTGGCTGTTGATGACCCACTCGGCCAAGAAGAACGCGACGACGAGACCGACGACATCGGCAGCGAGCAACATGCGGCGGACGAGCCAGCCACGGCGGCGGACGACGGCCGTTCGACGACGGCGCTCGAGGATGGCGAGCGTCCGCTCGTCCACGACGGCTGTCAGCTCATCGTGCAGTTGGACACCCTGGAGGAGCGCGGCGTGCTCCGTTGCGTTCATCTCACTGCACTCCCTCGCGCGCGAAGAGCGCTCCTGCTACGACGTTCCTGATCGCCTCAGGCGTCGGCTCTTCGCCGTTGGCGACATCGCGCCACTCGCCCTGATGGAACAAGCGCAGTGCACGCTCACGAACGCCGATGTGGAGCAGCGGCCGCGCCTGCGCGAGTGCGTAGCCGGTCGCGGCGTCGGCGCCGTCGCGCGTATCGACGACGACAGCGTCGGGCCTGATCCACTCGAGAAGGCCCGCGACGTCGCCGCCCTTCTCCGAGAAGAGACGCACCTCGGCAAAGTCGAGCGCCGATTGCATCGCCTCACCGAGCACGGGCACGCCGCAGACGACCGCAACGAGCGGACGCATACGCTCCGAAGGCCGCAGATGAAGTTCGCTCATGCCAGTTGCGGGGCGGCAAGGGGCGCTTCCTCTGCGCCGAACGCTGTGCGATAGAAGGCCGCGGCCGCCCGCCGCGATGGAAGCTCCAGCTTCTGGAGGATGTTCTGGACGTGCCGTTTTGCGGTGAACTCGCTGATCGTCAAGGCGCTCGCAATCTGCTTGTTCTGCGCACCTGAGGCGACGTGCTCCAAAACTTCGCGCTCCCGCGCGGAGAGAACCGCGATCCGATCGCGCGCGTGCTGGCGCTCGTCGAGTCCGTGTAGCGCGTCGATCATGAGCGAGGCGAGATCGCGAGACAGCGGCGCTTCGCCCTGCACCACGCCGCGCAGCGCACGCACGAGACCGTCGGCGGAGATCTCCTTGTGGAGGAAGCCGTGCGCCCCGCTCCGAATGGCTTCGAGCACCGAGTCGCGCGTCGGCTCGAAACTCCACACGATCAGATGGGTGTTGCACCGACGGGCCAGCCGCTGCACCGCGGCAACGCCGCCGAGCGGCGGGAGCCCGAGATCGAGCAATGCGATATCCGGACACTCGAGCGCGACGACGTCGACGAGCTCGTCGAGCGACGATGCCTCGAGGACATCGAACCCGCTCTCGCGCTGGAGCAGATTCTTCACCCCAGCCCGGAAGATGCCGAGCTGATCGGCGACCAGGATCCTCGTGCGTCTCACGAGCGGCTCCGCGCGCGCGCCCGCTTCTCGCGCTGCGCGTACGGTTGCGCGTTGTAGCCGTACCCATAGCCGTACCCGTAGCCGTAGCCCTCTTCCTCGTCCGCTCCGGTGACGACGTACCCGAGCGTCGGGGTCGGCGCGTTGTCGAGAAGCCGCGAGAGCTCGGCGAGCATCTGCCGGCGAACGGTCTTCATCCGGGTGACGACGATGATCCCGTCGACCTTGGCGCTGAGCGTCATCGCATCGCCGACGTTGAGCGCGGGCGGTGCGTCGATCAGGATGACATCTGCGCGCTCGCGCAGCTCCTCGAGGATCTCCGTCAGCGCCGCGGTGCCGACGAACTCGCCGGGATCGGGCGGGATCGGGCCCGATGGAAGGACCTCGAGCATGACGGAGTGTCCCTTGCCGCGTCCGTTGCCGTTTCCATTGCCGTTCGTGCTCGACGCGCGGGGATCCATCATCACGAACGTCGCCATCGCCTGGTCCAGCGTCACGTGGCCGAGCGCAACCTGGGTCACGCCCGGACCGTCGAGCCGGAAGAACTTGTCGACGAACGGGCGCCGGAGATCGAGGTCGACGAGGACGACCCGCTTACCCGAACGCGCGAGCGCGACGGCCAAGTTGGCGATCGTCGTCGACTTGCCCTCCTGCTGCACCGAGCTCGTGACCATCACGACCTTGGCGTCGTGCCCGAGCGTCGAGAACTCGAGATTCGTCCGGAACATGCGGAACGCTTCCGCCTGCACGCCCGTCGGGTCCTCGACCATCACGAGCTTGTCCTCGCCACGCAGCCGGCGGTTCGGCGCCGGAATGCGCGCAAGGAGCGGCAGCCCGCCGAGCCGCTCGCCGATCTCTGCGGCCGAGCGGACGCGCGTGTCGAGCGCCTCCCAGAGGAACGCGAGCCCGATCCCGAGCACGATGCCGAGGAGCAGGCCGAGGACCGCGTTGCGCACCGGCTTCGGCTGCACCTGCGTCGCGTCATCCGGCTCCTTGACGACCGTCGCGTTCGCCGTCTGGAGCGCGTCCATCGTCGCTAGCGTCTGCTGCCGGTCGACGAGCTGCGCGTACAGCGCCGACCGCCGCTGATCGGCCCTGCCGAGCTCGCGAATCTTCGTGTTGACGCTCCGAAGCGCCGTCTGGATCGCCGCCGTGTCGAGCTGGCGGCGATAGACGGTGTACTCGTGCGCGTAGACAGCCGCGAGCCGGCGGGCCAGGAACGGATCGTGGTTGGTGACGCTGAAGGTCAGAAGGTCGGCGTTCGGCGACGTCGCCACGCTCGAGCTCTTCAGGAACTGGTCGACCGTCCAGTGCGCCTCGTGGATGCGATCGAGCACGCGCTCTGCGACAGCCGGCACGCGCGCGACCCCCGCCTGCGTCTGCGCGATCCGATCCGGCTGCAGGTTGATCCCGGTCGACTGGGTATTCGTCAGCTGCGCGGCGAGGTTCTGCGCGCTGAGCAGCACCTGCGACTGGGCCTCGTACAGCTTCGTCTGGTGCAGCGAGAAGAGGAGCGCAGCGACGGGGACCAGGACAACGGCCTGGAGGATGATCCACTTGCGACGCTGCACCACGTGCAGGTAGTCGCGCAGCGTCGCTGCATGGCTTTGATGCCCAGAAGTCAAGCGCCCTCCCCGATTCCGTTAACCGCAGTTCCCCAGCTTGGGGGACACATCGTGCGTCGGTCCGCACGAACCATCAATAGGTCCATGGTCCTACCTCATTCGAGGGTAGGTCTCAAGTTTCGGAGGTTTCGCAAGCTTTCGTCCGCCGCCAGACCGGAAACGAACCATGCAAGTTGGTCCGAGGTCCCAGATCGCTCAGCGGACGACGATGAATCCCGTCCTCACGAGTGGTTCATCTGGATCAAGAGCCAAGCTTGGACAATCGCCGCGCCGCCGCCGCCAGCGACCGGGGCTCCTCGAGCACCGGCGCGAACAGGTCGCCGAGCTCCGCGACCCGCTGCAGCGCCACCTCCATCGTGAAGTCGCGCGGCCGGACGTCCGGGGTCAGCTCCTCCCAGCGCAGCGGCGTCGACACCGGCGCCCCCGGCTTCGGCCGCACCGAGTAGACCGACGCGATCGTCTTCCCCGCCCCGTTCTGGCGGTGGTCGACGAGCACCCCCGACCGCTTCTTCTTCAGCCACTCCGTCGTGACGAGACCGGGGTGCCGCGCTTCGAGCAGCCGCGAGGCGGCCTCGGCGAAGGCGTAGGTCTCCTCGAACGTCGCCCGCCGCTGGATCGGCGCCAGCACGTGGATGCCGTCCGCGCCGCTGGTCTTCACATACCCGGGCAGCTCGAGCTCGTCCAGGAGCTCCCGGATCAGGTGCGCCACCTCGATCGCCATCGTGAAGCCGTCCCGCTCGTCCGGCGGGTCGAGGTCGAAGACGACGTAGTCCGGCCGCTGCGGCTTGTCGGTGCGCGAGTACCACGCATTCATGTCGATGCAGTTCATCTGCACCGCCCACAGGAGCGGCGTGCGCGAGTTGACGATGACGAAGTCGACCTGCCGCGCACCGCCCTCGCGCGGATGGGTCGTGAACTGCCGCGTCTCGACCCCGTCGGGCGCGCCCTTCGGCACCTGCTTCTGGAAGTAGACGTCGCCCTCGATCCCGTACGGGTAGCGCTTGAACGTGAACGGCCGGTCGCGGAGGTGCGGGAGGATCGCGTCCGCGACCTTGTCGTAGTACTCGAACAGATCGCCCTTCGTGATCCCGTCCTCGGGAAAGAGCACCTTGTCCGGGCTCGTCAGCTTCAGCTCGCGCCCGGTCACTCGAACACGACCGTCCTGTTTCCATGGACCAGCACGCGATCGTCGAGATGGGCCGACACCGCGCGCGCAAGCACGACGCGCTCGATGTCGCGGCCGATGCGAACGAGGTCGGGGACGGCCTGGCGGTGCGAGACCCGCGCCACGTCCTGCTCGATGATCGGGCCCTCGTCGAGGTCGCTCGTCGCGTAGTGCGCCGTCGCTCCGATCAGCTTGACGCCCCGCTCGTGCGCACGTGCGTACGGATTGCCGCCGATGAACGCCGGCAGGAACGAGTGGTGGATGTTGATCACGGGTGCGCCGATCCGCGCCAGAAAATCGGGCGAGAGGATCTGCATGTAGCGCGCGAGCACGCACAGATCGACCCGTCCTGCCAGCAGGTCGAGCACGCGCGCCTCGGCAGCCGCCTTCTCACCCGGCGCCACCGGCACGTGATGAAACGGGACGCCGAACGAGGCCACGTCGCGCTCCAGGTCGGAATGGTTCGACACGACCGCCACCACGTCCATCGTCAGCTCGCCGCGCCGCCAGCGCCAGAGCAGGTCGAGGAGGCAGTGATCCTCGCGAGACACGAAGATCGCGACCCGCTTGCGCTTCGCGACCATCTCGAGGCGCCAGTCCATGTCGAAACGCTTCGCCACGTCCGCGCCGAAGCGGTCGGCGAGCACGTCTGCCTTGCCGGGGAGGTCGTCGATCGCGAACTCCATCCGCAGGAAGAACTCACCGCCCTCGTCGGCGGTCGAGTGCTGGTCGGCCGCGACGATGTTCGCGTCCGCGGCCAGGAGGAACCCCGAGACCGCCGCCACGATCCCGTGCCGGTCCGGGCAGCCGACGAGCAGCCGCGCGCGGTTCTCGTCGTCCGCCACCCTGAGAAGATAGGGACGATGGGCTCGCTCCGCGACGATGCCGCCCGCGCGCCTGCCCGCGCGCACTTCCGCGCCATGGGCATCGACCCGGCGCGGCTCGACGGCCGCCTCGTCGGAATCGCCTCGACGTGGACGGGGACGATGCCCTGCAACATCCACCATCGCTTCCTCGCCCACGAGGTCGCGGAGGGCGTGACGGCGGCCGGCGGCGTCCCGCTCGAGTTCAACACGATCGCAGTCTCCGACAACCAGTCGCAGGGGACGCCGGGCATGCGCGCGTCGCTCGTCTCACGCGAGGTGATCGCCGACTCGATCGAGCTGATGGCGCACGCGCACGACTTCGACGCCCTCGTCTGCATCGTCGGCTGCGACAAGACCGTCCCCGCCGCGCTGATGGCGCTCGCGCGTGTGAACAGGCCGGCGGTCGTCCTCTACGGCGGCCCGATGCGCGCCGGGCGCTGGCGCGGGCAGCGCGTGACGATCCAGGAGATGTGGGAGGCGGTCGGCGCCGAGGAGCGAGGCCTGATGACGCGCGCCGAGCTCGACGAGCTGGAGCGCGTCTCGTGCCCCGGCGCGGGGACGTGCGCCGGCCACTTCACCGCGAACACGATGGCCGTCGCGCTCGAATGCCTCGGGTTGGCCTCCGATACGCTCGTCCCCGCCGACGAGCGCGAGCAGCGGGCGTCCGCCGCACGCGCCGTCGGCGAGCTGGCGATGCGAGTCGACCGGCCGGCGCGCGACTTCCTCGACAGGCGCGCGCTCCTGAACGCGATGGCGGGGATCGTGGCGAGCGGCGGGTCGACGAACGGCGTCCTGCACCTGCTCGCGATCGCGCGGGAAGCCGGGGTGGAGCTGACGCTCGACGACCTCGCGGGCGTCTCGGCGCGCACGCCCGTGCTCGCGAACCTCGCGCCCGCCGGCGAGCACATGGCCGAGGACTTCGACCGCGTCGGCGGGGTGCCTGCGCTGCTGCGCGAGCTGATCGCCGCCGGGCTCGCCGACGGGGACGCGCCGACGACGGACGGCCGGACGCTGCGCGAGGCGACGGCCGCTGCGCCTGCGCCGGACGGCGAGGTGCTGACGGCGGCGGGAACGCCGTTCAAGCCGAGCGGTGCGCTCTACATCCTGCGCGGCAACCTCGCGCCCGACGGCGCGGTCGTGAAGCTCGCCGGCACGGAGCGGCACACGCACCGCGGCCCGGCGCGCGTCTTCGACAGCGAGGAGGCGTGCGCGGCCGCGGTGCGCAACGGCGGGGTGGAGGACGGCGACGTCGTCGTGGTGCGCTACGAGGGGCCGGCGGGCGGACCGGGGATGCGCGAGATGCTGAGCGTGACGTCGTCGATCGTCGGCGCCGGGCTCGGGGAGTCGGTCGCGCTCGTCACCGACGGCCGCTTCTCGGGCGCGACGCGCGGGCTGATGGTCGGCCACGTCGCGCCGGAGGCCGCCCGCGGCGGCGCGCTCGCACTGGTCGAGGAGGGCGACGTGATCGCGATCGACCTCGACACCCGCACGGTGAACCTCGAGGTCGGCGACGCGGAGCTGGCCGAGCGCTACCGCCGCTGGACGATGCCGCAGCTGCCCTACGCGACAGGCGTCTTCGGGCGCTACCGCGTGCTCGTCGCGTCCGCGTCCGAGGGCGCCGTGCTCCGGTACGGCTGAGCCGCCGGGCCGCCGACGCCGACGTCGGTGATCCAGACGTGGTCGTTGCTCGTCACGACGAATGCACCGTCGTAGAAGGTGCACGCGGTGACGTTCTCGGAGGGAATCTCGAGCACGCGATCGAGGGTGCCGTCGGGCGCGTAGCGGCGGACAGCACTTCCGCCCCAGAGCGCCACCCAGAGGAAGCCCTCGCCGTCGAGACAGATCCCGTCGGGCGAGCCGCCGCGAACCTCGACGAACGGGCGCCGGTTCGCGATCTCCCCGTCGTAGTCGAGGACGTCGACGCGGCCGGTCGGCGTGTCGACGAAATACATGCGGCCGCCGTCCCACGCGAGGCCGTTCGAGATCGTCAGGCCGTCGAGCTGCTGCTCGAGCCGGGTGCCGTCGAAGCGGTAGAGCGCCGCCGCGCCCGGACGCTCGTCGAGCGCCATCGAGCCGATCCAGAATCGTCCCTCGGGATCGCACGCCCCGTCGTTCGCCCGCACGTCGCGCGGCCACGGGAACGGCATCAGCGTGCCGCCGTCGAGCAGCGCGAGCCGGTCGGCGAGCGCGAGCAGCACGTCCCCGTCCTCGGTCGATGCGACGGCACCGACGCGCGCGCCGAGCTGCACACACGTATGCGAGCCGTCCCAGACATGCAGCTCGCCGCGCTCGATGTCGACCCAGAGCAGCCGCTTGCCGACCGCGTCCCAGCGCGGGCCTTCCGCGAGGGCGAACGTGTCGGGAAGCAAAAGCTCTACGCTCACGCGTAGAGCATGACGCGTGCGCTCGTCACAGGCGGGAAGTCCGGGATCGGCGCGGCCGTGGTCGCCAAGCTGCGCGAGCGCGGGCTCGATGTCACGGTCGCGGACCTGCCGGAGGTCGACGTGCGCGACGAGGACCTCGTGCGCGAGGCGGTGCAGGGCGTCGACGTGCTCGTCAACGCCGCCGGCATCGGCAGCACGACGAACGTCGTCGACACCACGCTCGAGGTCTGGGAGAACGTGATGGCGGTGAACGCACGCGGGACATTCCTCTGCTGCAAGCACGCGATCCCCGGGATGATCGAGCGCGGCGGCGGGTCGATCGTCAACGTCGCCTCGATCGCCGGGCTCGTCGGCCTGAAGAACCGGGCCGCCTACTGCGCGTCGAAGGGTGCGATCGTCGCATTCACGAAGGCGCTCGCCGTCGACCACGTCAAGGACAACGTCCGCGTCAACGCGGTCGCGCCGGGCACGGTCGACTCGCCCTGGGTGCGCCGGCTCGTCGAGGACGTCGGCGAGTCGCTCGACGAGTTGAAGGCGCGCCAGCCGATGGGACGGCTCGGGACGACGGACGAGATCGCCGAGGCGATCCTCTACCTCGCGTTCGCCGAGTTCGCGACGGGGACGATCCTCTCCGTCGACGGCGGCTTCACGGCCGCCTGATGCTCGGGCTCGTCACCGAGCCGGGCGTCGCCGGCTCGACCCGCGTCGAGCAGCTGCCGGAGCCGCGCGGCGACGGCGTGCTGCTGCGCGTGCTCGAGGTCGGCGTCTGCGGCACCGATCGCGAGATCGCGCACGGTCTCTTCGGCGTGCCGCCGGACGCGAACCGCCGGCTCGTGCTCGGCCACGAGCTGCTCGCGGAGGTCGTCGAGACGGGCGATCTCGTGACGGCGACCGTGCGGCGGTCGTGCGGGCACTGTGCGCCGTGTGCGGAGGACGCGCCCGACTCGTGCGCGACCGGCGACTACAGCGAGCGCGGGATCACGCGGCTCGACGGCTTCGCACGGGAGCTCGTCCTCGAGGACGCCGATCAGCTGATCCCGGTGCCGCGATCGCTCGGCCGCCTCGGCGTGCTCGCCGAGCCGACGTCGATCTGCGAACGGGCGCTGCGGCACGCGCGGACGATCGGCAACCGGCATCCGTGGCGCCTGCAGCGCGCGCTCGTCCTCGGTGCCGGCGCGATCGGAATGCTGACGACGTTCCTGCTCCGGCTCGACGGCGTCGAGACCTGGGTCGCGTCGCTCGAGCCGGAGGCGCCGCTCGTCGAGGCGGCCGGTGCGCACTACGTGCAGGTCGACGACCTCGACGAGCTCGGCGGATTCGACCTCGTCGTCGAGTGCGCCGGCAACGCGCAGCTGATGGCGGACGCGATCGGCCGCCTGAGGCGCAGCGGGGTGCTCTGCATCCTCGGGATCGACGGGCGGGAGCAGCAGGTCAGGATCGACGGCCGGACGCTCGGCCTCGACTTCGTGCTCAAGAACGGCGCGGTCTTCGGCAGCGTCAACGCGCACCGGCAGGACTGGCTCGCCGGCGTCGACGCCCTCGCGCGCATGGACCTCGAGCTCCTGCGCACGCTGGTGGGCCTCCGCACGCCACTCGACCGGTTCGACGAGGCGTTCGCGTTCCACGGCGGGAAGGCGACGCTCGTGCTCGGAGAGCAGTAGCGTCGCCTCCCCACCTTGCAACGTCAGCCGTTCGGCCCGTTCTTGCCGCGGGTGGCGACGTAGCTGACGCAGTCGCCCTGGTTCTTGAAGACGCCGTACAACTGCCAGCCGTTCTTCTTGCACTGGTCGGCCGACGTCGGCCGCGGCGGCTTCGTGAACGTCACCGTCGTCGAGACGGCCTGATTGTCGAGCGCCGCCGAGACGTGCGCCGTGCCCTCGGCCGGCGAGCTGAGCGTGACCGTTGCGGTGCCGCCCGACGTCTGCGCCGCCGGAGCGGACAGCGTGCCGAAGTCCGTCGCGAACGCGATCGTCGTCCCGTCGGGGATCGTCGCGCCGGCGACGGCGCCGGTGTTGTCGTGCGTCACGTCGGCCGTGACCGTCGAGCTGCTGCCGACCGTGACCGTGCTCGGCGATGCTGTGATGCCGAGGACGAGCCACGGCGTGTAGGCAACGGGCCCCTCGGTGTTGCTGCAACCCGGCGTGTTCGGGCCGGTGTTGCAACCCCACCAGTTGTCGGTCGCGTCGACGGTGACGCCCGACGTGTTGTACACGCCGTCAGGCCCCTCCCCGAGCGTGTCGCCGGTCTCGTCGGCGAGGTTGTTCCCGTGCACGCCGACCGACCCGCCGCTCGCGATCGACCCTGAGCCGACGTAGACGCCGACACCGTTCGCGGAGAAGTCGTTGCCGGTGATCGACACGACACCGGGGATCGCCGCACCGGGGTTGAGCTTCACGGCGCGATAGGGACTGCCGTGCACGGTGTTTCCGCTGATGTCGACCCGTGCGAGGCCCGGGTCGGTCGAGAAGTAGATGACGGTACTGCCGTTGCTCGTCATCGAGACGGTGTTGTTCAGCACGTCGACCTCGGCGGCGCCACCGACGTGCGTGAAGAGCGCGAAGTCGGTGGAGCCGGTCGCCGTGTCGGTGTTGCCGGAGACCGTGACCGTCCCGGTGGTCGGCTCGCTTTCGGAGTCGCAGTAGAGGTAGATGTCCGAGAGCGCGCTCGCGTCGGCGGACGCGAACGTGTTGTCGCTGACGACGGCGCCGGTGCAGCCGCCGTCGAACCACTGCACGACCGCGCCGCCGAAGTCGCCGAGATCGATGTCGGGGCTCGAGAAGTAGTTGCGGGTGATGACCGTGTTCGTCGTGTGGTTCACACCGACCGGCCCGCTCACCTGATACGGCCCGAAGAAATCGGTCTGGTAGCCGGTGAACACGTTGTTCTCGACGGTGACGTCCGAGAACGAGTTGAACCCGGCGCACGTGACGCAGACCTGGTTGCCCGGACGCGCGAACGCGAACCCGTCGACCGTGACGTCGCTCGCCTCGATGTCGATGTTCGCGTCGGTCAGGACCGACTCGGCCGACGGCGAGGCCGCGCGAGCTGCGCTTCCCGGATTCCCGGCCTGGGCGCCGACGAGCGTGATGCTCTGCCCGACGGTCACCGTGTCGGTCTCGGCATACGCGCCGGCCGCGACCTGGACGGTGTCGCCGGAGGCAGCCTGCTCGACGCCCTTCTTGATCGTGCGGCACGGGTCCGTCGAGGCGCCGCAGGTGTCGCTGTCGACACCGGTCGCCGCATTGACGTGGATGGTCGTCGCTGCGGAGGCGGCCGGCGCCGCGACGACGAAGACGATTGCAGCCACGACGAGCGCCAACGGGACCGACATGGACCGGTCTCCCCGACGATCGACGCGGAGCGAGAAACGGCTTTTCATGTGCCCTCTCCCCTCTCGGGAGCGGCGGGGGCCGCCCCCGGGTCGATCAGGCGACCCTATACCGATGTGAATCGGAAGTCGATCCAAACGGCGCCCGCGTCCGCCGGTCGTCGCAGACTTCCCGGCCATGGACGTGCGCTTCGTCGTCGGGCTCGCGATCGAGGTGGCCGGCGCCGCGCTGCTCGCCGCCGGCCAGATCCGCACCGTCGACCGGCCGCCCGCCACCGGACAGCCGCAACGGGAGACGCAGCAGGTCCTCGCCCGCTTCACGATGGGGTTCGCGCTGCTCGCCGTCGGCGTGCTCGTGCAGCTCGTCGGCTACGCGGCGGACGGCGGCTGGTGGCTGCTCGGCCTCGCGCTCGGCGCCATCGTGCTCGCGGCGCTCATCGCACGCGCGATCGCCGACACGCACCTGACGACCTGGCTCCACTGCAAGGCCGTCGAGTACTGGGAGAACGAGCGCGCCTAGGCGTAGAGCCAGACGAGCAATGCGATGAGCGCCGCGAGACAGACGAGGAAGACGACGAGGCCGAACGTCCCGCTGAAGAACGAGACGAGGAACACGCCCTCGGCACGGGACTGCGTGCCGCCGAGGCGGACGCGGCCGTCGCCGTCGGCGCGCTGGGTGTCCATCGCCCGCATCGCCTCGTCGAGCCGCTTGCTCATCTAGCCGCGGTACTCGATGACCTGGCGGCCGCCGCGGGCGATCGCGTCGCACACCTCGGCGCAGCGGTAGCCGTCCTCGAACGTCGCCGCGTACGGCGCGACGTCCGTGTCGTTGGCGATCGCGTCGAGCATGTGGTGCAGCTCGTGCACGAAGGTGTCGCCCCAGCCGCTGATGTGGCCGGGCGGCCACCAGAACGACGCGAACGGATGGTCTTCCTCGGTCACCTGCACGGTCGCGAACCCGCGCCGCCGGTCGCCGTGCTTGAAGATCTGCAGGTCGGCGAACCGCTCCATGTCGAACGCGAGCGCGCCCTTCGTCCCATTCAGCTCCCACTGCAGCGCGTTGCGGCGGCCGTGCGCGAAGCGCGTCGCCTCGAGCGTCCCGACGGAGCCGTTCTCGAAGCTGACCGCCGCCTCGGCGGCGTCGTCCACCTCACGGCCCGGGATGAACGTGTGCGCGAAGCCGCTCGTCTCGATGATCTCGCCGTTCAGGAAGCGCGCGACGTCGACGACGTGCGACATCAGGTCGCCGATCGCGCCGCCGCCCGCGTCCTCCTTCGAGAAGCGCCACGTGTCGAGCGACGGGTCGTCGCCCCAGTCCTGGAGGTAGCGGCAGCGGAAGTGACGGATCTCGCCGAGCTCGCCGGCGTCGACGATCTCGCGCGCGAGCCGGACGGCGGGGACGAAGCGGTAGTTGAAGGCGCACATGTGCTTGACGCCGGTCGCCTCGACCGCCTTCCAGATCTCGTAGCTCTCGTCGGCGTCGCGGCCGAGCGGCTTCTCGCAGACGACGTGCTTGCCGGCGCGTGCAGCCGCGATCGTCGGCTCCGCATGCAGCACGTTCGGGCCGCCGTTGTCGAACAGCCCGATCCGCTCGTCCGCGACGAGCGTCTGCCAGTCGCCGGTCGCGTACTCGTAGCCGTAGCGGGTCGCCGCTTCCTCGACCGCCGCCGTGTTGCGGCCGGCGATGCCGATCAGCTTGGGCTCGAGCGGCGGCGGCCACGTCATGTACCCGATCTTGTGGAACGCGTTCGAGTGGGCCTTGCCCATGAACGCGTAGCCGAGCATCCCAACGCCGATCTCCGTCATTGCGCGAATATACGCACATGACACCGGTGAAGTGGGGCATCGTCTCGACCGCGGACATCAACCGCAAGGTCATCCCCGGCGCGCATGCGTCGGACAAGGTGGAGCTCGTCGGCGTCGCGAGTCGCGACCAGGCGCGCGCCGACGCATACGCAGCAGCGTGGAAGATCCCGCGCGCGTACGGGACGTACGAGGCGCTGCTCGCCGATCCCGAGATCGAGGCCGTCTATATCTCGCTGCCGAACACGCTGCACGTGGAGTGGTCGATCAAGGCGATGGAGGCGGGCAAGCACGTCCTCTGCGAGAAGCCGTTCGACCGCAGCCCCGACGAGGTCGCGAAGGCGTTCGACGCCGCCGACCGCACCGGGATGCTGCTGAGCGAGGCGTTCATGTGGCGCCACAACCCGCAGACGAAGAAGCTGAAGGAGCTCGTCGACGGCGGCGCGATCGGCGAGCTGCGAATGATCCGCAGCGCGTTCAGCTACTCCCTCTACGACGAGTCGAACATTCGCCTGCGCACCGACGTCGACGGCGGCGCGCTGATGGACGTCGGCTGCTACTGCGTCAGCGGCTCGCGCCTGCTCGGCGGCGAGCCGGTCGAGGCGCACGGCCTGTCGCGGATCGGACCGACCGGGACGGACTGGGTGACGGCCGGCGTGCTCCGCTTCCCGAACGACGTGCTCGCGACCTTCGACTGCGGCACGGCGCTGCCGAACCGCGACGAGCTCGAGGCGATCGGCAGCGAGGGCTCGCTCTTCGTCGGCGACCCGTGGCACTGCAACGACCCGGTGATCGAGCTGCGGCGCGAGAACGGCGTCGAGCGGATCGAGGTCGAGCAGCAGGACTCGTACCGGCTCGAGCTCGAGAACATGAGCGACGCGATCCGCGGCGAGGGCGAGCTGCTGCTCGCGCGCGAGGACGCGATCGGGCAGGCGACGACGATCCAGGCGCTGTCGTCGTGAATCGCCGCGAAGAGGTGGTGCGGCGGCTGGCGGCTGCGGGCGTCGTGCTCGGCGAGCAGGACGACGTCGAGCTCGCGGACTTCGGCCTCGGCCGCTTCGAGGAGATCGGGCTCGCGCTCGTCGTCTACGAGAACAACGACCGCTACTGCGCCAAGGAGCTCGTGCTCCTGCCGAACCAGCTCTGCCCGGAGCACCGCCACCCGCCGGTCGGCGACGACCCGGGCAAGCAGGAGACGTTCCGCTGCCGGACAGGCGAGGTGACGCTCTGGGTCGACGGGCACGGCGAGCTGACGCTGCGGCCGGGCGACCAGTTCACGATCCCGCCCGACACGCTGCACTGGTTCCGCGCGGGCGCCGACGGGGCGATCGTCTCGGAGTTCTCGTCGCGGAGCACCGACGAGAACGACGTCTTCACCGACCCGCAGATCGTTCGATAGCGCCGAGCACGAGCTGCTCGTCCACCTCGCCGGGCAGCCCGCTGACGCCGACCGCGCCGATCCGCTCGTCGCCCTCGAAGACGGCGACGCCGCCGAGGAAGAAGGTGAAGAAGGGGTCGAAGCTCGCGGGCAGCTCGCCGCCCGCCACCTTCTCGGCGAGCTCGCGGGTCGTCCGGGCGTCGCTGCGGGCGGCGGTGTAGGCCTTCCGCTGGGCGTTCAGCTTCGTGTCGTGGGCGGCCCCGTCCATCGAGGCCGCGGCCACGAGCTCGCCGTGGCCGTCGACGACCCAGACCGAGACCGGGCCGGGGGCGTGCTCGAGCACGTCGTCGACGATCGCGAGGGCGCGGGAGAGCTTCACAACCGCATCTTCCACTATTAGGGTGGTACAAGTCGATGCCGGTCGTCCTGCCGAAGCCGAGCGACCCGCGCCTGCACCTCGCGATGGTCATCACCTCGCTGCAGGTGCTCGGCCAGGTCGCGTTCCACTTCCGCCTCTCGGTCGCGCAGATCCTGCTCTCGCTCGGGACGTGCGCGGTGCTGGAGATCGCGATCACGGCCCGGCGGCAGCACGTCTGGATGTGGCCGGCGAGCGCGCTCCTGACCGGCAACGGCGTCGCCTTCATCCTCCGCGTGCCGGGCACGCAGCACGGCGACTGGTGGAGCATGCGCGGCTGGTGGATCTTCGTCGGGACGGCGGCGATCTCGCTCCTCTCGAAGTACGTGATCACCTGGCGCGGCGGCCACGTGTTCAACCCGTCGAACTTCGGGCTCGTCCTCTGCTTCGTCGCGCTCGGCCGCACGCGCGCCGAGCCGCTCGACTTCTGGTGGGGGCCGATGTCGTGGTGGCTCGCACTCGCGCTCGCGATCATCGTCAGCGGCGGCTTCCTGATCCTGCGGCGGCTGAAGCTGCTCGTCGTCGCCGTCGGCTTCTGGCTCTCGTTCGCCGCCGGGATCGCGGTGCTCTGCCTGATGGGGCACTCGATGACCGCGCGCTGGCATCTCGGGCCGATCGAGGGCTGGCACTTCTGGTGGGTGCTGCTCACCTCGCCCGAGGTGCTCGTCTTCCTCTTCTACATGATCACCGACCCGAAGACGGCGCCGCAGGGACGGACGCCGCGGCTGCGGTACGCGGTCGCGATGGGGCTACTCGCGACGTTGCTGATCGCGCCGATGCAGACGGAGTATGCGACGAAGGTCGCGCTGCTCGCGTCGCTCGCGATCGTCTGCGTCGCACGGCCGCTGCTCGAGGTCGTCCACCTGCGCGTGCCGGTGCGGCCGGCGCTCGGGCTCGGCGCCGTCGCCGCGTACGCGCTCGTGCTGTTCGCGGCCGGCATCCCGGCGCGGACGGAGACGGCGACAGCGGGCCTGCTGCCCGGCGACGCGATCCCGCCGATCGAGATCAGGCACTCGACCGGCGTCGACCAGCAGCTGTCGATGGCGTCGGCGATGCCGATCGCGAGCGCGCTCGTGCGGTCGGTGCCGACACGCGACGGCGGCGTGCTCACGCTGTGGCTCGAGCGGGGCGCCGGGCAGAGCGGGCCGACCGCGGTCGCGCAGCTCGCCGGCAAGACGTATCGGCTGTCGCTCGTCGGCACGCAGTGGCAGCTGGCGACGGGCTCGCGCACCGTCGCGCCGCGCGTTCGGCACGTGCTGGGCTGGACGCTGGTGCCGATCCGGCTCGGCTTCAGGCAGGAGTCGTTCGCGCACGGGATGTCCACGGACCCGGCGGCGATGATGGGCGGCGGCGTCTGCTGGCTCGACGCGAACGGCGACGGCCGGCTCGACCTGTTCGCGGTCAACGGCTACGACGACCCGCACGTCGGCAACTACCCGACGATCCCGCGCAGCGTTCTCTACCTGAACATGGGCGGCAACCGGTTCGTCCCGCACCCGAGCGTCGCCGTGCGCGGCGAGGGCTGCGTCGCCGGCGACCTCGACGGCGACGGGCGCCCCGACCTGTTCGTCACGACCGCCTCCGACGACGTCCTGCTCTGGAACGCGGGCGGTGGGAAGTTCGTCGCC
>JADMIO011000820.1_pt1 | contig 17870 bp, 15 predicted proteins | sample 8958161 | NCBI WGS metagenome assembly JADMIO01 (sample SAMN16585339, study PRJNA669376) | soil metagenome | isolation source: Crop rotation soil | place: USA: Cullars Rotation, Alabama | collected 2011
CCCGCCGGTGTATTAGGCATCATCCCTTTTGTATTTGCTTACAACACCGACAAGGTACAAGGCGCCATGATTCCCAGGCTTTGGACCGACCTGCTCAACCCGCGCTGGAAAAACCAGATCCTCCTTACCTTACCTCAGAATTCCATCGGTCAACTCGATATCTGGGCGCTGTTGCTGGATACCTACGGCCAGGAGTTCTACGACAAATTGAGGGCACAGAACCCCAGACCGTTTAACGATGTCGTTCGTGCGGTCCAGGCGCTTGCCGCCGGCGAAGGAAGCATAGAGTTGATGACCAGTGCGGGACCGGTAGCAGACCTCAAGGCGAAAGGCGCTCCGGTCGACTTTGTATTGCCAAGTTTGACGACAGGCGCGGAGATGGGGGTGCACGTCGTTGCATCGGAACGTGCGAAGCATCCCAACGCTGCACGCTTGATGGTGCAGTATCTGATCTCGAAAGAAGGCAACAACGTTTTCAACGACGATCCTGGCTCGTACAGCATTTACGATCAGAGCGGGCTGCCGAAAGACTATCGCTCTCCAAAGCCCGGCACTCAGGCGCGCAAGGACGAGATTGCCAGGGCGCTTGGCCTGTAGTGCCGCGATTTGAAGACAACGCCGCGCACGTCGCGGACGGCTGGCAACACGGGCTATACGCCGGAGTCGAATCGGTGAAACGTCGGCAGCTACTAAAGGAAAATCGATGCTCAAAGCTTCTGAGAATATCCGCGATGCCCTGCTCGAAAACGCACATGAGCTAAGAGGCTATTGCGATGCCAATAACGGCGATCCGACTAAAGCCAGGGAGCCAGTAATAGCGTGCATTCAGCGGCTCCTTCGCCGGCCTGGCCTTATCGAGGAATTCAAGACTTTCGGCCTGGAACGGCCCGGCACCAATTCGCAAACCAACTGGGTTTTGTACTACGACCCCAAGCTGATGTACGTCATCGGTTTCTCGGAAAAAGGCCGTTATGACTCTCCACACAACCATGGACATTGGTTGGCGACAGCCGTCTACAGCGGGGAAGTGGAATACACGGACTATCGTCGTATCGACGACGGAACCAGGCCCGGCCACGCGGAATTAAAAGTTGCGACGCGCACGGTATTGAAGGCAGGGGACGTGGCGTTGACGCCGCCTCCGCCTCATGACATCCACGAAAACACCATGCTGACGGACAACTTCACCATGATCGTCATGGGGGGAAAGTTTTCGAGCGTGCGGCAATATTACGACCTGAAAACGAACACGTACGTGGAGAAGGCGATTTAGAACATGTCGTCTTCACACGTTGTCATGCAACGTCGTTCAATTCAGTATTTGTTCGACCACCATCCGCTGCGGCGTAAGCGATCGCCGAAACCACTCGTGAGCTCAAGACATTGGATCTGCGCCTGAAAGACAAAGCCGTTCTTGTCACCGGCGGAACGCGCGGTATCGGAAGGCAGATCGCAATCGCGTTTGCCGACGAAGGCGCGAACGTCGCCATCTGCGGGCGCAACAGCGAGCACCTGGATGGCGCTGTCGCGTCGTTGCGAGAGCGTGGCGTCATCGTGCACGGCATTCAGGCCGATTTGCAGTTGCCGGGAAGCGCGAGTCGCGTGGTAGACGAAGCAGCAACCGCGCTGGGCGGGTTGCAGGTCCTGGTCAACAATGCTTCCAACAAGCTCGACAGATACGATGCGTTCGAGCGCCGCACCGATGCGCAGCTCATGGCGCGGATCACCGGCAAATCTTTACCTGCGATGCAGTGCGCGAGAGCGGCGATTCCACACATGCGACGAGCAGGCTGGGGACGCATCATCTGCATGGGTGGCGGGTCGGCGCATTCGTTGCTGAGGCCATGGGAACTTCCCGGAACCAATTCGGGCATGGAGCAGGGCGTCGGCAACGCCATGATCGTGAACTTCGCGCGGCACCTGAGCCTCGAGCTGGCGAAAGAAAATATCCTGGTCAACGTTCTCCACCCCGGCACGACGCGAAGCGATCGCTATCCGGCGTTCGTGGCCGAGATCATGCGCGAACGGAAGCTTTCGCGCGAAGAAGCCGACGCGATACTCGCGAACATCGCGCCCATCGGGCGACTGATCGAGCCGGATGACATCGCACCGCTTATCCTTTTCCTCGCCTCCGATTATGCGCGAGCGATCACCGGCCAGAGCATCGGTGTCGACGGAGGCACTGGGGGACATATCACGTACTGATGGAGGCGACTCATCGGCACGCATGGCACGCTATGGTTGCTCATGGATGAAAGCACAAGGAGGCATCGATGCATTCGGCTCGACTAAAACTCAGGACCATGCTCGCGTCGGGATGTACGTCGACCGCGCCGGTATTCGATTCCCTTTCAGCGCGCATTGCCGAGGTTCAAGGCTGGCCGATTTGCCACCTGTCCGGATCGGTCGCCAAATTCGCTGACCTCGCGGTTCCGGATGGCGTGCCGCTGTCGAACATGTCGGATCTCGTCGACGTTTGTCGACGGGTCCTTCGTGCGGCGAACGTTTGCCTCATGGTCGACGCCGACGATGGCGGCGGAAACGCTGTCAATGTGATGAGGACCGTGCGCGAGCTCGAAGCTACCGGCGTGGCCGGCATCGAAATCGAAGACAACGCCGTTCCAAAGGTACTGGGCGGCGCAGAAGCCCGGCATTCGTTTATCGCTTCCATCGAAGAATACGTGGGCAAGCTCGACGCCGCGCTCGCGGCAAGACAGGACCCGTCGACCGTCATCGTCGCCAGGACGAGCGCCTTGGCGGAGCTGCCGCTGAACGATGCGCTCGATCGCATCCGTGCTTATTCGCAAACCGGCGCGGATCTGCTGATGGTGTATCACCTGACGGATCATCGCGCCCAGCTCGCAGCTGCGAGCCGCGCCACGCATCTTCCGCTGGGCGTCGTCGGATTGCCCGCCGACCTCGCGCGCGACCAGGCATTTTTGGAGGCAAACAGGATTCGCGTGCGTTTCATGCCCGGGCAGCTCACGTATTCGGTGGCGGTCAAGGCCATCTACGATTGCCTCGATCATCTACGTCACGATCGGCCTCGAACGGAGCTCGCGAGCCACGAAGCTGGAAGGGACCTCTTTCATCTCATCGACCGCACCGATGCCGTGCTGGGCTGGCAAAAGCGGTATGTAAAAGCCTGAGTGGTTCCCACGCACGCGACAACGTGTGCGCCGATAGGGCGGCATGGCAAGTCTCGCTCGTCAGGGCAGATGCGGAACAGGTTATCGGTTGCCTCCACTTCGAATGGCTCTGCTTAAAGCAAGGCTCGGTTTTGCTGAATCTCGGCGAGGGAGAGTTTCAGGGCCACATTAATTTGCACAAACATGAATCAGGGCGATGTATGGCCACCGACGCCTCGGCAATGGGTAATGGCTACGGTCGGCAGATGCGCGTGCCTATCCACGTAAGTTCTCTCCTACGCGAACCTGGGTGGTGGTTGTTTCGCTATACGAGCACGCGCTACCATTAGTGCCAAAAAAAGCGGAAGAACGGCGGCTGATCCAATGAAATTACTGACGTGCCAGGGCACTCAGGGCTCTCGCGCCCGAGCCATTGCCAAACGCACGTTTCACATCAGCGGCGCCGAAAACGCGTGCTACGCATGCATGGTGTTCATTACGCCCGAGGATTATTTACCTGTTGAGGATTATTTATGCAGAATGTTTTGCGCAAGCCGGATGAGGCCTTCACACAAAGTGACTCGTTGGTGAATCGCGACCAGATCAGCAAGTTCCGCCGTGAAGGATGGATGAAGATTGACGGGCTGCTCGGGTCCGAGGCGCTGGTCCGTGTACGCGGCGCACTCAAGGCAGCCGTCGAGGCCGACAGTCGCTTTGCGGGTGAAAAGTCTTATCGGGACGACCCCCGTTTTCGCCAGATGTATTCCAACCTTCGCGTGCCGGCGGCGCAATCGCGCGACCTGAACATCGGCTGGGATCCGCGCATCGCGGGTATTGCCCGAGATCTACTAGGGGTGCCTCATGTACAGTTGTTCACCGAGGGCCCGCTGGTCAAGCCACCCGCTCAGGCAGGCAGCCGCATGACGCGATGGCATCAGGACCTCCCGCTGCAGCCTTTCGATCGCAAAGATGCACTGACGGTATGGATTGCCGTAGAGGACGTGCCGCTCGAGCAAGGCCCGCTGGCGTTCCTTCCCGGCTCACACCGCGTCGGCCCTATTGGCCGCAGGGATATGCGCTTCGATGAGGAAGCCGATATCACCACGCAATTGACGCCGGAAGATGCCGAACTCGTGGGTAAGCCCGTGTGCCAGGCGTTGAAGGCGGGCGACGCTACGATCCACTCCACGCTGGTACTGCACTCGGCGGGGCGTAACACCACGGATCGTCCAAGATATGCCTGGGCCGTTACCTACATGTCCGCTGATACGCTGTACACGGGCGCTTCCAGTGGCACGGTGGAGAGCGGTACGCTCAAGATCAACGAGCGCTTCGATCCTGAGCTATATCCCATCATCGTTTGAAATAAGAGTTGCTCGGGCGTCCTTCACCTGCAACGCACGAGTCGAGCGGCAACGATCTAATTACCGGCATTGTCGTTTGCGGCGTGATTCTTCGCATGAGGCGCTGCGAACGTATAAACGGTGTTGGTACAATAATGCACATAGCCGTAACGCTGGGACGAAGACATGTCCCCGAACCAACGGCTCGATTGAAACTGTCACACGCCGATTAGGCCCTAGGAGATCCCATTGAATACTTTCGCGCGGGCAGCCCGGCTGCTTTTGCTGGCACTGCTCAGCCTGTCATTCACTCTTCCTGCTCACGCTCAGCCCTTCCCTTCGAAGCCCATCAAGATGATCGTTCCCTTCGGATCCGGCTCGGGAGTCGATATCGTCGCACGCATCGTGGGGGAGGGCCTGTCTGTTCAGCTCAAGCAACCGGTGGTGACCGAAAACTACGAAGGCGCCGCCGGCAATATCGGCGCGCAAGTGGCGCTGCGCCAGCCCGCAGACGGCTACACGATTCTCGCCATCCCCAGTACTTTTCTGATCACGCCGCAGCTACTGCGCAGCAACACCTTCGATCCGGTCAAGGACTTCACTGCGCTGGCCAAGGTGGCCTACGTGCCTTTCGTGTTGGTCACGAGTTCACAGTCGCAGTTCAAGAGCATGAAGGAACTCATCGCCTACATGAAAGAAAATCCGGACAAGGTCAGTTACGCGACGTCGGGCAAGGGCGCGCAAAGCCACCTCGAGGTGGAGTTCATCAACCGAACACTTGGACTCAAGGCCATCGACGTTCCCTACAAGGCGAGCTCCGGCAGCATCGCCGACACCATGTCGAACCAGGTGTCCTTTTACATGACCGGCTACGGCTCACTGGCGTCGAACATCCATGGCGGCAAGTTGCGGGCGCTGGCGGTGGGATCATCCACGCGTATCCCGGTTCTGCCCGACGTGCCCACTTTCATGGAGGCCACCGGCATTCAGAACTACGTGCCCACCTCGTGGTTCGGATTCGTGGTGAAGGCCGGCACCCCTGCGGACGTGAGGGCCAAGCTCGAAGAGGCCATCACGCGAGCCGTGAGCACGCCGACCGTACGCGATAAGATCCTTGCCACGGGCAATTTCGTAAGCTTAGCCAACGCACGCGAATTCAATGCGGAAATGCTGGCCGAGACGGAGAAATGGGGCAAGCTCATCAATGCGCTCCATCTCAAATCCGATTGAAATACCTTGATAACTGCACAGGAGTGAGCTGATCAAGCGCTACCCTGGGCGCTGTGCTCATGCACATGTTGCCGTGCATGATGAGAGCAGCCCGCGGTGATGCCGTGCCGCCAACCTATCGGTATCTGCAGCAAGCCTCGGTTCGCGACATATTCACCGAAAGCATCGGCCCGCACTATTCCGGCCGGATGCCGGCTCCCTGCGCGATGTTCGCGAACATCCTGGTTTCATCCGCCAGGCGCTTTTGTGACGATTCGGCGGAAGCATCGAGGATATCGACGTTCAGCTTCAATAGCGCTGTCCGCACCTCGGGCGCCTGCAAAGCCTGCGATGCCGCGGCGTGAAGCTTTTCGACGATGTGTCTCGGCGTTCCGCTGCGGACGTTGAGCGTAAGGCTGATGCCCGGAATCTGCGGAAACCCGAGCTCTTTGAACGTTGGCACGTCGGGCAGAGCCTTTAGTCGTTCGTCGCCGGTCACGGCAAGAATACGGAGTCTGTCTCCAAACGACACGGCGGTCGACGCAGAGGTGAATCCCATGTGGATTTCGCCGACCAGCATCGCCTGGTGAAACGGGCCGCCGCCGTTGTAGGGAACGTGAACCATGTCGAGGCCGAGCTCCTGTAACACGATCAAGTTCACGAATCGAACCTGCGTATTCGGCGAGCCGTAATTGTATTTGCCGGGGCTCGCCTTGATGACCGACACCATTTCGTTGAAAGTCTTCCAGGGCAGCTTCGGCGACGTTCCGACGATAAAGCGGGTCTCGACCAGACCGATGAACGGAGGAAGATCCTTGACGGGATCGAATTTGAGATTCTTTTCCATCACCGGCAGCGCCGCGAGCCCTTGTGCGGTCACCGACGCGACGGTATAGCCATCGGCAGGCATCTGACGCGCGACATAGTCGTAGGCGATGAGCGAATTCGCACCCGGCTTGTTTTCGATGACCACGGGCTGTCCGAGGATCCTGGCCATTTCCGGCGCGACGATGCGCGGCACCAGATCGCCCAGCGCGCCCGGCGAAGTGGCGACGATCATCCTGATCGGCCGCGTCGGGTATTCCTGCGCGACGGCGACCGCGCAAAACAAGGCGCATGCGGCGACCACGCTACTGGCGCGGCACCAAACATGGTAGGAGTCGCTTGCCATGATGTTTTTCCTCTTAGAAAAGCGTTAATCGTTTTGGAGCTTGTAGAAATTTACGGCATTGCCACAGATGATCTTGTGCCTGGTAGCTTGCGGCAGATGGCCGAACTGCTTGGCGATGTATTCCTGTGAATCCGGCCACACGCCGTCGGAATGCGGGAAGTCCGAGGCCCACATCAGCGTGTCCTCGCCGATGGTGTCTAGCAATCGCACGCCGATGTCGTCGAACTGAAACGTGGCCTTGCATTGCGCTTTCCAGTATTCCGATGGCGTTTGCTTGAGACCGAGCGCCTTCATGTCTTCCTGCCTTACCTCGTATTCATAGTCCGCATGACTCAGTAAATACGGAATCCACCCGATCCCGCTTTCGCCGAGCACGAGACGCAAATCGGGATGACGCGCGAGCACGCCGCCCATGATCATTTCGATGACAAAGCGTCCCGCGGTGGTTACCGGATTCATCGTGGTGTACGTGCGGGCGGCGGCACGCTTTTCCGCGTCAGTCCATTCCTTGAGCAGCGCCACGGGCCGACCGGTCACGTGAAAATGCACGCCGAGCCTCGCTTCCTCGATTGCGCGCCACAACGGATCCCAGCGCCTGTCGAAAAGCGGCGGCATGTCGTCGGTGCACGCGAGCTCCACTCCGCGCAGTCCGCGATCCCTCGCTTTGCGAACCTCGGCAATGGCCGCGTCGACATCGACCGTCGTCAACGTTGCGAGTCCGATCAAGCGATCGGGAAAGACGCCGCAGAATTGCGCCAGCCATTCGTTGTAGATGCGGTAGAGCTCGGGTGTCGCCTCCGCATCGTTCATGAAATTGGCAATGACCAGCAGGCCGTAAAGCACTTCGGCATCGACGCCGTCGCGGTCCTGATCCTTGACGCGCTGGTACGGGTCGGTGAGCCTGCGCGACGCCTTGCTTGCCTCGTCAAAGAGGCCTTGTGCGGCCATGCGGTCGGCTCGATAAACCGACCCGGCAACGTACTTGCGGCCCGTCGCGGAGACACCGCAGGTCAACCCGAGATTGGCGCCCGTTTTGGTGGCCCAGCGCGGTCCATCGGCGGAGTCAGTCACGTAAGGCATGCGCTCCTTCATGCTTTGGGACGCATTGGATACGAACAGGTCGGGCGGAAGCCATCCCAGGTCGATATGTGAATCGGCGGAAATGCATCGGTATTTCATCGAGCCTCCAGGCAAGATTTCGTTTTGTACGCCGGGCCTGCACAACACCCGCTGCACGCCATCAAAGCGACGCTGTGATTCCCGCGCAGCGTAGGCGCTCCTGCATCGCGACGTGGCGACATGCGCGTCAAGCCTTCAGATCGCCTCGGCGACGGGTGAGCGTCGGAGAGTGCGAGGCTCACTCGGATCGAAGGTCGTGCGCGCGTGTTGCAGCAGACGGTTATCCCAAATGAGCAAATCATCCACCTGCCAGCGATGGCGGTATTGCACCTCTTCGCGATACAGATACGCGAACAACTCCTGCAGCAGCTTTTCACCATTTTCGGGCGGGAGCCCCACGATGGAGTGCGTCATCGCCATGTTCACGTAGACCGTTCTCAGGCCCGTATGGGGTTCTGTCCTGACGATGGGGTGCACGGCGCGTTGAACATTCGGCTGCGAAGCCGCATCGGGACCCGGGCGCATGGCATAGGTCGGTGCCCACACGTGCAATGCATGCAAGCGCTCGAGGTAGTGCTTTCTGTCGGCCGGCAATTCGCGATACGCGCGTTCCGCGTCGATGAAAAGCGTGTCTCCGCCGCTCGCCGGAATCTCGATCGCGTAAAGAACGATGGCGCGTATGTCCGGTTTGTCGAAATAGCTGTGGTCCGAATGAAACAGCAGCTCGCCGTCACCGAACACGCCGTCCTTGCGCGTGTTCGAAAGAAACAACACCTGCTTGCCCGGATCGATGTATTTACCCGAGCTCGCGAGCGGGCCGAAGTGTCGTGCAAACCGGCTTTGCTGCTCCGCATCGAGCCGCTGGCCCCTGAACAGCAATAATCGATAACGATGGAAAGCCTCGCGGATGGCGTGCACTGCTTCCTCGGTAACATCTCGCGCGAGATCGATACCTTCGACGCGTGCACCGAGCAAAGGGCTTAGAGGCTCAATTCGCATGCTCATCTCCGACCCGTCCAAGCTTGATTGCGTATGGCATCGGCGCTGGGGAAATGCACATGCGCGCGAAAGGATTATTGCGGCTTGAATCCGGCGGCTCGAATCGCCTCGGCCCAGAAGCGCATGACCTTTTCCGTGGACTGCGCGAGCTCTTCCGGCGTCGAGCCGGTCGGTTCGGCACCAACGCGCCGGATCTGCTCGGCGATGTCGGGGTCGCGCAGCGCCGCGGACACTTCGGTGCTCAGAAGGCGGACGATGTCCTTCGGCGTATTGAGCGGCGCCCACAGCGCAATGCCTGTGCGAAATTCGAAATTCTCGAGACCGAGCTCCGCCGCTGTCGGCACATTGGGAAGCTGGCTCGCGCGCCTGGCGCTCGCGACCATCAAGCCCCGTACGGTTCCCGCCTGCACTTGCGCCGGATAAGTACCGATCACGCCGATCGCGACGTCGGCTTCACCGGACACCAATGCCAGCATCGCGGCGGCACCGCTCTTGTAGCCGCTGATGAGCGTGTAGTCGATGCCGGTGCGATCCTTCAACGCCTGCATGACCAACGCGTATTGGGGCACCTGGGCCGCGTAATTGAGCTTGCCCGGATGGGCCTTGCTGTACGCGACGAGCTCCGACAGCGAAGTCACCGGCAGCTTCGCGCTCGAGAACAACACCAGCGGCGTGTACAGCACGTCTGCAACGGGCGCGAGCTCCTTGAGCGCGTCCACCGAATTCGCCGCGGTCATGAGCGGGCTAAAAATGTCGGCACTGCCCATGAGCAGGGTGTAACCGTCGGGCGGTGCGGCAACGACTGCCTTGGCCGCGATCGTGCTCGACGCGCCGGGCCGGCTTTCGATGACGAAGGGTTGTCCGAATCGCGCCTGAAATTTCTGTCCTATCGACCTCGCGACGACATCGGGCAGCGTGCCGGCGGGAAATCCGATAATGATCTTGACGGGTTTGGCAGGGAAGGGTTGTGCGATGGCGAACGAAGCGCACAGCATCGATCCAAGAATAACCGCCAGGCACTGGGCCATTGTTTTCATGCCTGCCTCCAAAAAGCGCTCGCCTGCGTGAGTGCAGAGTCGGCGGTCAGCATTAACGCACCGCAAACGCAGCCTCAGAACGCAGACGCGCTCGAGCGCGACGACGAATATTCTGCGTCAGCGTTAAACGCTCGAGCAAGCGTTGTCTCCGGGATCGAGGTGGCGCGATGGATCCGCGACGCATCTCGGGCCGGCTTATCGAGCGCGAGCGCCCCCGGTTTGTACGAGCAAAACCAGCGGTCGTCTGCTTTCGACGAACGATCTGCTGCACAGCATGGTCGAGTGCGTCAGAGTCCCAGCAGCCGAGTGACCGTATCCTTACGCGCCAGCGCATCCGGATGCGGCGACTGATATTCCCTGGGCAGGCCGGTCGTCTGGTACACGCCGATCGATGATTCGTTGATCCACTTATTGCCTTCCGGCGACATGAGATAGTGCGCGAGCAGGCGGCCCGCATTGGGATGTTTCGACTTCGCGCGTGCGCTCAGGATGACCGAGCTCTCGATGCCGGTCGTCAAATTAGGCGTGACGAGATCGATCGGCGCACCTTTGCCCTTTAACGTCAGCGCGGAAGGCGCGCTTGTCGCGAGCATGATGGCGCCTTCTCCTGCGCCGAGCGCCTGGACGGCTGGCACGGCCGACGAGTAGTAACGCAGGTTTTGCGTGCGAAGATTGTTGAAAAACGTCTCTCCATACTTGTCGAGCAAAAGCGTCCACAAATCGAAATACGAATCCGAAGACCTCGGATCGCTCAGCAGTATCTGGCCTTTGAACTTGGAATTGAAGAGATCCGACCAGTCCTTGGGGACGTCCGCGCCTTTCACCTTGTCGGTGTTGTAGACGAAAATCCACGGAGAGATCATCACCGTGGCGGTAATGCCGTTGGTGAACTTGGACGGAAACTCGCCGCTTGTCATCGCAGGAATTCCAGCTTCCGAAATCGGCTCGAGCCAGCCTTTTTGCACGCCTTCCTTTGCCCACGCCGCAGGAACGCCCGCCTGCAGAATCAAATCCGCCGCGATATTTCCAGCCACCGCTTCGCTCGAGTAACGCTGCAGCAGCGGGGCGCCAGGCATTCGCACGAATTGCGCCTTGATGCCGTACTTTTTGCTGAAGCCTTCGACGATTCTTTCGCCGAAGCCTGTCTGCGAAACATAGAAAGTCACCTCGCCCTCGCGACGCGCGGCCGCGATCAGCGCGTCGAGATCGGCCTGTGCGCTTTTAGGGCTGGCTGATTTTGTCGCTTGCGCCAGATGCACCTTCTGCGCGCTGGAATGCATGGCAGGGTCGGCTACGGGCGTGCGCTCTTCCGTGCTCCATGCGCCGGTACACAAAACCAGAATCATTGCGAGCAGCAGCTCGCGAAACCTACCACGGTGAATCGTCATAGAGAATTACCCTTGAGCAAAGAGTTCGAGTCACCGTCGGCTTGCACAACGCGAGCATCGTGCGCGTAGCTACAACCCGGCAGTGGCTGAGCGTATGAATTCCTGGAGTTCTTGAATCGCAGTCAGGCTATCGCGTCGGCGATGGCGGAACCGCCGCGGGCTTGGCCAAACCGTAAAGATCGCATGCGTTCTTCCACAGAACCTTTTCGAGCGTCTGGCTGTTGAGATGGCCCAGGTCCGCTTTGACGGTCTTGCGCGAATCCGGCCACGAAGACGCGTTGTGCGGATAATCGTTGGACCACATGGTGTTGTCGCTTCCCCACCAACTCAGGTTCTGCCCGCCGACCGGGTCCTCGATAAACGTGGCAAAGCAGTGATCGCGGAAATATTCGGACGGCAATTTTCGTAATTCCTTGCCGGCGTCCTTGGATTTCCGTTGAACCTTGTTATCCCATTGCGACAACATGAACGGCAGCCAGCCGATGTTGTTTTCGACGAGCACGAGCTTGAGACGAGGAAAGCGATTGAAGACGCCAGAAAAAATGATGTCGTGCAACGCATTCATGGCCGTGAAAACCTTCGCGTTCAGATAGCGAAGCGCGTACAAGCCCACCTTTTCCTTTTCCTCGGGCGTCCACGCCTTTCCTGTTTGGGTTTCGTCGCGCAGGGCGTGGCTCCAGTCGAAGCCGGTAACGATGTGAAGGCTCATGGACGTTCCCAGACTTTGCGCTGCTGCCCATAAGGGGTCGTAATGGCGCGAATAAAACGGTAGTTCTGGCGGCGGGGTTTGCCAGATCATTCCGCCGCGAAGCCCGAGCCGAGTCGCTCGCTCGAGCTCGGCGACCGCCTGGTCGATGCGATACGCGGAAAGCGATGCGACGCCGACCAGTTTCTGCGGCGCGATACTGCAATACTCGCTTACCCAATCGTTATAGACGCGAAAGCAGCTCTCCTGCAGCTCGACATCCTCGAGCGCATAGAGCTGCAGGCCGAGCGACGGGTACAGCACCTCGGCGCTGACACCGTCCACTGCCATTTCGTCGAGACGAGCGCGAGGATCGTTGCCACCGGGACGTCCATGAACTGCCTCGGGCTTGGCAAAACGGGGAGCCCGGTCGCGCTGGTCCGCAGGAAGTCGTTCCTGCCACAGAGTGACGCTTTCCATCACGTGCGAATCGGCGGAGACCAGCAGGCCGTTGTACACGTCCGCCGGCTTTTGCGCGGAGGATTGAGGGGCTTCCTGTATTGCTGCATCTGCATTCGGCATCGTTTATTTCCTCATGTGAATAATGTACGTGACACGGTGATCATCGGTGCACGCGATGGTTGGGCCGCTGTAGAGGACGTGCTGCATGCGCGTCAAAAAGTCATGGTTTCAGCGTGGCCTGTTATGTTCTGTACGACGTGCCTCGCTCGCGCTCGAGCTTGCGCAGCAGCGCTGGCCACTGCACCTTGCCGACCTCCGCAAAGCCGCCCCGGCCGAGCATCTTCCTGCCCTGGTTAGCGGCGTGGCGCACCGTTTCCTCCTTGAGCATGTGCAGATCGCTATTGCCCGAAAGCGCCTGTATCTGGATCCTGCACGCGGCTTCCATCCGGTGCATCCACACGAATGCTTCGGCGATAGTGCGTCCGACCGTCAAGCCTCCGTGATTTCGCAAAAACATCGCGCGTCCATCCGGACCGAGATCGCGCACGATTCGCTGGCGCTCGTCGAGGTCCAGGGCCGCGCCTTCGTAGTCGTGATATCTCACCAGGTCCAGCATGAGCAGCGCCTTCTGGCTGAGCGGCAGGAGCCCGCGCTCCTGAATGCCGACGGCGGTAATCGCGGTCGTATGCGTGTGCATGACACAGGCGAGGTCGTGATCGTGCATGTGGATGGCGCTGTGAATCACGAAACCGGCCGGGTTGAGCTGGCTGCCATCTCCGGGCCCGACGAGCTTGCCGTGGAGGTCGACCTTGATCAGCGACGATGCCGTGATCTCGTCGAAGAACATGCCGTAGGGATTGAGCAGGAAATGGTGCTCGGGCCCAGGCACGCGCACCGAGATGTGCGTGCCGGCGAGGTCCGACATCGCGTACAGATCGGTTAGCTGATAGCACGCGGCAAGATCGCAGCGCAGCTTCCATTCCTCGGCCGACATGCTTGCCGATGCTGCGTCCGTCACGTCCATAGCGGCGCTTGCATTAGACATCTGATTTCCTCCTGCACAATTTACTTCGAGCATCGACGCATTCTGTGGCGTGATTGCTTGAAGACCATGGATCGCTGTCAAACGATTGTCGTGCAACTCATGCAAACATACGCACGCGGTGAACAGACGCGCAAGGCGGCAGAAGGTAAGCGCATCAGAATGTGAAACGAAAGGTCAGTTTATTCGAGCCGTGCCGTGCATGTTCGTCGGGCAACGCGCAATCGCGGCAAGACACACGCCGTGCGCGGCAGCTACGATGATTTCTGCTCATCCACCATGCGATCGAGATCGCGCATCGAAAGTGCTTCGGGCGCGAGCCGCTCTTTCGCCATGCGATGGGCGCAGTTCACCGCCGCACGATTGTATGGAACGTCGACGCCATATAGCTTTCCGAGAAGCACGATTTCGCCGTTGATGCATTCGGTCTCGACCGCGCCGGTTTGGCGTGCAAGGCTTTGCCAAAGCGAGCTTCCGGCACGCGGCCGATCGTGGATTGGGGTTATCGACACGCCTGCCTCGTCGTGGCGACGTGAGGCCTCCGCATCACTCGCGAAGTCGATGCCCGCGGCTCGGTAACAAGCGATCGCTTCGTCATTCAGCCTGGCGATAAAGTCATCCTTGTCCGCCTGTGCACCGTCGAGGGCATTCACCGCGGCTTTGAGATTGCTCAAGAGCTTGGTGTACTTCCATCGCATAATGTCAGGCATCGCGAGCGAGCTGATGTTGCTTCCTTGCAGCGCCGAGGCGACGGCATGCGCGACGTCATCGACGCCCGATGGATACAAGCCCAGGTCCAGCAGGCCATTCGTCGGCGCGCCGTGGCAGAGCACCTCACCCGGTTCGACGAACGTCGACGGCATCCACACCATCATGGCGTATGTGCGCAGGCACCGGCGAGCCGTGATCCGTTCATTCTCGACACCGTTCTGCGCGCAAACGATCGGCAGCTTGGTCGCGTCCGTGACCTCCGACAGTGCATGGAGCGCGGCCGCGGTATCGTAGGTCTTCATGGTGAGGAAGACGACGTCGCCTTTGCGAAACCGTATTTCGCTCGGATGACCGACGACCGGGAGGCGCTGGGTAATCGAACGCGTCGGTGTCACCAGGCGGAGCCCGTGATGCCGGATCGCGTCGAGCTGAGTCCCGCGCGCGATCAGCAACGTCTCGTGGCCGGCCTCGAACAGGAGCGAGCCCATGACACCGCCGATGGCGCCCGCGCCGTAAATGATGAATCGCATGGGAGCTCAGTTCATCCGACTTTGCATTCGTGCGATGAATGTTGTCACGCGGGCAAACACGACATCGCGATTGTTCTTATAGATGATGCTTAGGCGCTCGGCCGCGCCCCTCGTCGATAGTCCGCGGGAAGATCCAGCGGGATGTGGACATCGAGCAAGGGAACGTGCTGCTGCGCGCCGTAGCCATCCGAATCCCCAACATTGCCCGATACGAACTGACGCAGCATCGTGCACTTGAAGGTGTGGCCCGCATCGTAGACCAGGAAATTGCACTGGTCTTCGGGCAATCCGTAAAGTTTCGCAAACAACGCCGCGTTGAGCACGCCGGTCTGCTTCACCTTGCGAAACATCTCTTCGTCCTTGAACATGACGTCGAACGTGATCTGGTACGCGCCCGCATTCTTGCTGCGGATCACGTCGGCGAGCTCTCTTAGTTTTGGCATTCGGTCACCTTACAGATCGGTTACGCTGACGCGGCACGACTCGAGCGGATCGTCGAGCTCCATGGTGTGCCAGACGCTGAATTGATACACGGGGCCGCAGTCGATGTCCGACGGCGAAAAGGGAAAGCCCATATTGCCCGCGGTGTGCAGCCTGCCCGGATATCTTCTATGCATGATCGCGCAATGGGTCATGTTCATGATAGCGCCGGCAAGCTCCTGCGTCTTCGCCACGGTCTCGCCGATCACGCAAACCTCATGGCCGGGGATCATTTTTTGCGGCTCCCAGTCCTGCATAACGGCATTCTTGCCATACACGCGAAAGATGAGCTTGAAATCCTTGGGATCGATGCCCTGACTCATCGCCTGCTTGATAACTGCGGTCTCGCAACCCGCGAGAAACGGATCGATTTGTCGGATGAAGTCGGGATCCCTCGCGCCACCGATGGTGATGGAGCGGTAACCGACGAGCTCCGCACCTTCGAGCTTGACGGTGTACTTCATGGGGACGAACTTGCTGCCGCGAATGACGACGGTCCTCGGATCGACCTGATCGAACGTTGCTTCCGACGTGTCGACCATCCCCGGCGGCTGGTAGTGCTGAAAGGGACTGGCGTTTTCGTAGACGGTCGACTGCGCGGCTTTTTTTGCGCTCATCTTGCCCTGCGGATGGGTTGCCTCCACGCGGAAATGATCGTCCCTGGCAATGCCGTAAACGGTGCTCGCGATGCCGGATACGCGGTCGACATCCATGAAACCATGGTCGATCACTTTCGCCATATGCCAGGCTTGCGCCAGTGGAATGCCGTGCATGATCGGCACCGCCGCGAAAAGCGCGGAATCGCTGGTTCTTCCGCATAGCACGACATCGGCACCTTGCTGCAGCGCTTTGATGATGGGCTCCGTCCCTTGCATCGCGACGATGTTGGTCGAGCGATCGATGTCGCTCTCCCTGAGCGCGGGCGCGCCCTTGAGCGGATGAACCCGTCCCTCCTTGAGTCGCTGCTTGATGAGGGATCGGTCCGCATCCGATTCGACGAGGCCCAAACGAAAGTGCAGGTTCTGTTCGCGCGCGACTTCTTCGACAATGCCGCGCACGAAGTCGAGCTGCGGCTTGGCGCCGCCCAACCCGCACGAGCCGACGATGAGCGGTATCTTGTTCTTGAGCAGAACGGGCAGATAGATTTCGAACCCGCGCTTTATGCCCAGGCGGTGGGTCATCGATTTGCCGGCACCGAGGAAATGAGGACCCGGGTCGGTGCTGCCGCCATCGGCAGCCATGAAATCGATCTTGCGCTGCTCTATTGCAGCGAGCGCGGGATCTCCGTATTCCGATGGAAGCACGTCCATCGCTTCCATCATCCCGTGACCACCGTGCATCATCATCATGTTCGCGGGAACGCCTACGACTTCGGCCACAGCTATCTCCTCCTGGCTGATCGCGCGATCAGCCAAATGGTTCACGACGGATGAATCGGTCGAGCGTGCAGCTCGACGAGCAGCGTGACGAACACGCGTCGTGAGCTCACACCGTGCGCGTTTTGTTCCACGCGCTTATTGGTTTGTGTTCTTTGCTATATATCACATAAACTACGGCCAGGTACTTCAGTCGAACGCGCGTTGCACCCATGCAAAATGGTGCAATCGTTGCGTGACGCGCCGCATCGACGTGGATCGATGGTCGTGCGGTGATGCGCGCGAGCGCATCTCGACTGCAAGGAACAAGTCCTAAAAAAGGACCACGCAGGAACACAACAACATTGTCAGACCTAACGAGGAGGATGTATGCGCGTTCGCTTGACTGCTGTGCTCGCGATTGCAATCGCGACCTTGACCATGCCCGTCATGGCTCAAGTCTTTCCGGATAAACCCATTCGCTTTATCGTTCCGCAGGCCGCGGGCACCGCGTCCGATGTGCTTGCGCGTCTGTTCGTGCCCAAGTGGTCGGAGTTGCTCGGCCAGCCGATCATCGTCGACAATCGCGCGGGCGCGGGCGGGATCATCGGCACCGAAGTCGTCGCGAAATCGGCGCCCGATGGCTACACGATCCTCCTCGGTACGAGCCAGACCTTCGCTACCAACTCGAGCCTTTATAAAAAGCTTTCGTACGACCCGATCGCCGATTTTGCTCCGGTGGGTCGGATCGCCGGTATTCCCATGGTATTCGTGATCAATGCGGTGATGCCCGCCAAGACCTTTCCCGAGTTCATGACGTACGCCAAGACCGCGAAACGGCTGAACTTCGCTTCATCCGGTAACGGAAGCGCCGCACACCTCGCGGGCGCGTTGTTCAACGCGGAAACGGGACTCAAGGCCGAGCACGTTCCTTATAAAGCAGTGCCGCAGGCGTTCACCGATCTGTTGAGCGGCGAGATGACCATGATGTTCTATCCTTACAATGCGCTGCAGACGCACATACAGTCGGGCAGGGTAATTCCTCTTGCGGTCGCGACGGAAAAGCGCGTGGCTTTCCTTCCGCAACTGCCTACGTTCGCGGAGCTCGGCTATCCGGGCATGCACGTGTCCCCATGGCTCGCCATCTATGCGCCAGCCAAGACGCCACGGCGCGTCATCGACATTCTTTATTCGACCCTCGAAAAGGCCCT
>JADMIO011413731.1_pt1 | contig 17869 bp, 17 predicted proteins | sample 8958161 | NCBI WGS metagenome assembly JADMIO01 (sample SAMN16585339, study PRJNA669376) | soil metagenome | isolation source: Crop rotation soil | place: USA: Cullars Rotation, Alabama | collected 2011
ATGCCGATCTGCACCTTTCGTTTCCCTCTATTCGACCAAAGTCGGACAAGCCAGCCGTCAGCAGCCATTACATAAAGGAATTCCGGCAATTTGTGCGTGAAACCCCATATGGAACTACCTACGACTGGCTTCAGGCGATCAATGCCGAGAATAAGCAGGGAAATCTTTCCGCTGAGGAATGCCGGGCGATCATCGACCAGCTCAATCTCATGGCGTATGAGGGTGGCACTAAGATCCAGCTCATCTGGCGACCGGAATATCTCGGCAAGGAAGGCAACATCCTCCTAAAGCTGATCGAAGAACCACCTGCCAACACGATCATTATCTTCATCGCGGAGAATGTAGAGGATATTCTGGCAACTATTCAGTCGCGCACTCAACTGATCCGGCTGACACCCGTTGCTCCTGCTGAGATTGCTGCGGCTCTCACCGACCGCGGTCTTGCCAATGAGCGAAGGGCCACACAGATCGGACAGATTGCAGACGGGTCTTTTACGGAGGCGTTGAGCCTGTTGCAGCACATGGAGAATGATCTGCTTCCGTCCGTACGGGCACTATTTAATGCGCTCTTTACGAACAGTGGCACCGGACTGGTTCAATTCACAGACGAATGGGCAAAGGCCGGACGGGAAGGGATCCGGAATTTCATTTCATTTATCCTGACCTTGCTGGAAGGTAGCCTACGTGCTTCGCATCTCCCGGATGCTGCGAACCGCTTTGCTCCGGAAGAAGCCGATTTCATTCGCAAGCTGGCTTCACGCAAGTTGCCGGTCGAGGTTTTCAGCAAGATGATTGATGCATTTACAGATGCCGCATATCACATTGAGAGGAATGCGCATAGTAAAAGCGTGCTGATGGGATTGTGCATCCATCTTCGCAGGATCATAGCGGCAGGATCTTCGCGACCGTAGCCAGGCAATATAGAAGTGCGTAGTGAGCAGGCTTCGCTTTAGTGATGTTCCTCGTCTTCCTTTGGCATCACAAATGCTTCGGGTTCTTCATGGCCACGATGGCAGGTGTAGCAGGATATGGTAAGCGCACTTTTCTCATGCCCCTGGTTCTCTTCCTTGAAGTATTTGTCGTTAAGGGCCGCCGTCATCTTCATCATGTAACGGGCCACCTTCTTATGCCTGTTGTTGTCCGAGGCCATGTCGAGATGGTCGCTGCCGTCCGCGGCTTTGACATGGCAAAATCCACAGCGAACGCCGAGTGACACGGAATACTCCTTCATCAGATCGATAAGAGAATCGTGTGAAATATTCTTTGGCAGTACCTGAAGATTCTTTGGTCGCGGTTCCTTTTTAGGGGCAGGTTTTTGCGCAATTGCCGCGATGGTAATACCTGCGGCAAGGAGGATCGTAATGCTCGTCTTAGGTCCTGGTCGTTTCATAACGGTGTGGCGTTCGATGGGTAAACAAATCTATGGATTCAGCTCACAAAAAAAAGCGGGCCCTGAATATCAGCGCCCGCTTATGATCTATTCAATTGTAATTACCTGCCGCGACGCAGATCGTTGTCGCTGTTGTTATTGTTGTTGCCGCGGTTGCGGTCTTCATTCCGATGATCGTCGTTGCGGTTATCGTTCCGGTTGTGGTCATTGTTTCCCCGGCCGTCATTGCGGTTGTCGTTTCCCCGACCGTCATTGCGGTCGTTGCGGTTGTCATTTTCCCAGCGGCCATCACGTCCACGGTTCCCGTTATTGTCCCAGCGTCCGTCTCTTCCACGATTCCCGTTATCCCAGCGGCCACCTCTGCCGTATCCGCGATGCCTTCCGTAGTAGCGGCTCCTGTAGTCGGCGTCCCGCTCGAATGGCCTGCGATCCCGGAGTTTTACATATTGGCTGCTCCTGTAGGAGTAGTTGCCATATCGCGAAGGAAGGCGGTCGGCGAACAACCACGCATTGCCTTCAGGATACACATACACCCGTCGGCGGACATTATAATACACACCCTGCTCAGGCAAGTAGTAATAATCGTTGTCGTTGGCATACCAGGGTTGATGAATGACCGGTGTACCGAATTGTACGCTCACCTTTACCTGCGCCTGGCTGTCGAAGCTTGCAAATAAATTAAGAGCTAAACCTGCAAGGAGGATAATCTTTTTCATAGTAGTCAGTTTAGACTACCATCTTACAATACTTGTGCCGTGCCAAAAATGAGGTTCGGAAAACTTCGTTAATCCACAGGAGGGCTTATGTACAGAGATTTGAGTTTTAGATCATTAGCCGACGAATGGAATAGCCACTGACTCCTGGCATTAAATAGCCAGAAGCAGGTAGCAGGTAAGATCCTGCAGTACCGGCCCGGAGTTCTTCGCTTATTGATGCTTCCCCTGATCCGCCCAAGGCGCTCCATAAGCCAATAATTCATCGGTCATCATCTTTCTCGCCTTTTCCTTCAGCGCTGGCACATCCTCTTTGGTAAGCCCCGCAACCGGGATCTCTTCGAGGAACACTGCACGTGATCTTCCAGGATTAAGAGAGAGCGATCTTTCGTAAGGCATACGGGAATATGAATCCAGAAACAGAACCGGCTTCAATGGTGTTGCTGTCTCGATAGCGATGCGGAAAGCTCCATCATAGAAGGGCGCCAGTATTTCATGCGTTTCATTGAAGGTTCCCTCGGGGAATATCAAAATAGAAATTCCTTTGCGCAGGGCCGACTTCATGCGGAGCACGCTGCGCTGCCGGGCAACGACACTGCTGCGATCGACGGCAACGACCATTTTCCCATAGATCAATCCAAAAACCGGGACCTTAGTGACCTCCACTTTACCAAGCGCCCGCAGCGGCCGCTCAAAAACCCGAAACAGCAGGCAGGCATCCAGCCATGAAATGTGATTGGAGATAAAGATGTAGGCCTTATCGCCCGGCGGCTCTTTGTAGATATTCCTGTGGAAGATACCGATCAGCGGAAACCAAATAGCCGCCCAGAGACGGCAGGCATTATAGATCAGATTACCGCCTCTGATCACGCCAAGAGGAGTTACGGACACTGCGAACAATGCTACCGGGATCATGATAGCGATGTAAAGCACAGCCGCGTAGAAGAAGTAAATCAGCTGAAAAATGCGGGCTATGACCTTCATCTATGAAAACAGGCCGGTAAAATAAGTCCGAAATGCGATGACTGACCCGAAAATGTATAGCGGCAACTTCTTGACGGGAATTGGTCGCGCCCATCCCTTTTCAAAACAACAATCGCATCACCGCTGTACACAAAGCCAGTCCTTCTCATACCGCACGAAGAAGGCGATCCATATCGATCGGCACAAGCGCTGTAATACTGGCTGGGTGACCAGCAACAGAGCGGAAATGCTACCCAGATACCAATACAGCCGGCTGTCATTAAGCGAAAACCCGATCGTAAAGAACCACAGCACGAATGTGATCATGATGATGAATACGGAGAGAAAATAGCTGACATAACCTGTACCGAAATAGAATCCCGTCTGCAGCTCGTAGGCCTGTCCGCAAACCGGGCAATGCTTCGGCATACGCATCGTGGCCTTCAGATCATAAGGATTGGAGGAGCAGAACAGTTGTCCTTCCCGGCAGCGCGGGCATTTATTGGTCAATACGCTGCCCGCAAGACCCATCGGTCTTTTATTTTGATTCTCAGAGCACATAAAAAATTGTTTTAGGAAGTAGCATCCCGGAGACCTGTCCTGAATTCCTCAGGCGTCGTTCCGGTATATTTTTTGAAAAATTTCGTGAAATAAGAATTGTCGCTAAAACCCAGCCCATAGCCGATCCCGGAGATATTTGCCGGCGCATTTACGAGCTGGCGTTTGGCTTCAAGCACAATGCGTTCACGGATAAGCTCGCCCGCAGATTTCCCCAACAGATCCCGGCAGAGCGCATTCAGGTGATTGGGCGTTACATACAGCATGGCGGCATAGTCCTTCGGAAGCTTGTACTGATAATAGAACTGGTTCAGCAACCTGCGGAAATTGTGAAGCACCAGGAGATTGGGATTCGCCAGATCCTTTGCGTTTGATTCAGAACCGGAATTGCGAGCCACCAGGATAAAAAAGTTGAGCAGATTCAATCGCAACATATCCAGCTGGAAGGCGCCGGATGTCGCACTCTCCTGAACCAGCTGTTGAAGAATGCCGGCCGCTTTCGCCAGTTCAGAAGGTTCAAGCTGCAAGACCGGCTCGGTGCTGTCTCCCGAAAGAAAGCTGAATCGCTCCAGGTAGCGTGTATCCGCCAGGAACGGACGGAACAGCTCTTCAGAAAAGTTGACGACATAACCGTCGACATTACCCTCAAACGACCAGCTGTGCACTTGTCCCGGTACCATAAAATACAATTGGCCGATAGTAACAGGGTACTTCCGGAAGTCAATCGTGTGATACCCGCCTCCCCCGGTGAACAACACCAAATGGTAAAAGCTGTGCCCATGCGTATGATGGAGATTCGGGTGGACCTTCAGGTAGTCCGCGAAGTGTTCTGCAATAACATCCGGATGGAGTTGGTCTACCCCATGAAGGGAGCAGATGTCTATAACCGGAATGGCGTTATTCAACTTTTGCATTACCAGACAAAGGTACTTTCGAGCTTATGGCCGGCATGGTGGATTTGAATGGTTTTGTGGTACTTTTTACTTGTAGCAATATTTACAGCCTCTCGGGATCAGGAGATACAAACGATCAGCCTTTCAAATTCCCGCCTGATAGTCGCATCGACTTTCTATTTTGCGGTGCATACCATATGCAGACCAGGGTTAATTGTAAAGTATGATCAAATGGCTGAATAATCTCAGTGCCGCAGTTCGGCTGGTTATCTGTATTCTCGCAGCCCTCACCCTGTTTTTTGTCTTTCAGTATACCGGGATGCAGGAAATCACGGATATCATGCTTTCGTGGGACGTGTTTTGTTTGTTCATGATCGCGCTAAGCTGGATCACTTTCTTTACCGTTCCGCACAGTCAGATACGGAAGGAAGCGCAACAGCAGGACGAGAGCCGGCCAGTGATATTCATAGTGGTTTTGGCAATCGTCTGCATCAGTCTGGTCGGAATATTATTGGTCATGCGGACCACCCACGAGTCGATGGCAGACAAAGAGCTTCACCGCGTAGTGTCTATTGCCGGTGTTGCACTATCATGGGCATTGTTGCATACGATCTTCACGCTACGATATACGCATCTGTATTATTCAGGGCGGTCGGTCTCTCCGGAATCCACGACCGCCCTGGAGTTCCCGAATGAGCAGGCTCCCGATTATCTGGATTTCGCATATTTCTCATTCGTAATAGGGATGACCTTTCAGGTTTCAGACGTAGTGATCAATTCGCGGTATGTACGTCGTGTAGCATTGCTCCACGGTCTTATCTCCTTTGTCTTTAATACCGCCATAGTAGCCCTGAGCATCAGCCTCATCTCGAATTTGCTGCAATAGCGTAGGCGAGGCAGCAACTGGAATAATGGATCTTGTGAAAAACTCTCAAAGGACGTGATATACCGCGTTGCCGCGTTCGACTTGATCCGACGACCTTTTTCTTTTAGCGCAGTTCGGCTCTGAGTATCCGCCCCTTCCCTCATTTCCATGTTCTTTCCTTATGGCAAATGGAATCAATAATTTGCGCTCTTTGCATGCCTAGCGGGCCGCACTCTCTTTAGTGAAAAGTGCAAAATAGAGGGCCACACCGATCGTTATGATCGCAGCACAGATAAAGGCAGCGCTCGCACCGGCACGGTACCAGAGCAGTCCCGTGAAGCTGCTTGCGATCATGCTGCAGACGCTTTGAAGACCCGTGTAGGTGCCTATAGCAACCCCCGTGTCCCGGGCGTCACTCACATTGGAGATCCAGGCCTTTGCAATGCCTTCGGTTGCGGCGGCATAAATGCCGTAAAGGAAAAAAAGCGCAAAAAATACGTAGTGGTTCCCGGCAAACGCCATTCCCAGATACACCGCTGCAAAGAGAAAAAGGCCGGCAATCAGAACTCTTTTAAGTCCCAGCCGGTCTCCGAGAATACCCAAAGGATAGGATGCTACGGCATAAATGAGATTGTAAAAAATATAGGTCCCAATGACTGCATTGTCGCTTCCGCCAGTTTCTTTGATCTTTAGCAGCAGGAAGACATCCGAACTGTTGACGAGTGCGAAAATGAGCAATCCCGAAACAACCCGGCGGTAGTGGACGGGGCTTTGCTTCCAATAACTGATGAAGTCAATGAGGCGAGTCTTCTGCCGTTCGGTTTCGTTGCCGGGTCCTTTATCCTTTAGAAGGAACGTGAAGCCAATTGCCAGGATACCAGGGAAGAAGGCGATGATAAAAAGAGTTTTGTACTGGCCGGGGAAAAAGTAGAGGTAGACCAGAGCTACTATCGGACCGATAACGGCTCCCAGGGTATCCATTGCCCTGTGGAAGCCAAATACCCGTCCCTTGCTATCCGACGTGGCTTCTTCGGAAAGCATGGCGTCTCTTGCGCCGGTCCGGATTCCTTTTCCAAGCCTGTCGGACGTTCTGGCCGTAAAGATCCAGAGTCGATGCGTGGAGAAGGCCATCATTGGTTTGGAAATGGCGCTGAGAAGATAGCCTAGCCGGACAAATGGTAATCGTCTGCCCATATTATCTGACATCTTTCCGAAATACCCTTTACTCAGACCGGCGGTTGCTTCGGCCACGCCTTCCAGAATGCCGATAAGCACCACCGAAAAGCCGATGCTTTTGAGGTAGATGGGCATGACCGGATACAGCATTTCACTGGCCACGTCGGTGAAAAGACTAACCAGAGAGAGGACCCATATGGTGCGGGTGATCACGGATTTCATGACACAGTTGATGTCGACGGCATGGGCAGGAGCATAAAACGGAATCAATGGCGAAAATACCGGGCCGGGGGCTATATTTGCCGCCTGTTTACGTTCGGGACGTAGCGCAGCCCGGTAGCGCACTTGCATGGGGTGCAAGGGGTCGCTAGTTCGAATCTAGTCGTCCCGACACAGTAGCAGAGCGGCTTCCAGAGATTGGAAGCCGCTTTTGTTTTTGGGTTGGTTTAAACATGGTTTAAACAATTTGCGCCACGTTCAGATATTACAAGGTCAAAGTCTCTTTGAGGTTGCAGGAAACAATAGGACAGCGAACCTTAATCCAGTCATTAAGCTTTGCCTTTGTTCAATCGCTATATGCGTTATTTTGAATACATTATCTAAGAACCATATTTTGTTGCCTGAAAAAAACGCCGAACTCGAAGAATTGTACAGATGAAATATGCTCTCCACATTTTCTCAGCGAGACGAAACAATCAGCCTACGGATAGTAATTAGGACACCCAAATTATGAACAGGCCAGAAGAAAAAATGGGCACTGCTTCGGTTCAATTATGAGCGCAGCGGTATTTACGTCGACTATGAGGATGCCTATAACGTCGAGCTCCCAACAACGGGTTTCCTTGAAGTGAAGTCGTCCGCCTTCAGTATAGACATCTCGGTTGAAAAAAATGCTTGAGTTAAGAACGGTATCCAAGCCATAAATATTGGCATACGATCGATATCTATACATGCCAGGTCCAGAGATGTCCTGGCATGTATAGGTAGAGTCGTCTTACTCCTTCTTGTCTCCATCCTCCTTCTTGTCGGCCGCAAAGATTGCCTTGAGGAGGGAAGTGATAGAGTCGCTGGTCTTTTCAACCTGCTGGTCAATTTGATCGGCCTTGATCTTGTACGGATTCGTTTCAGTCACACTGACTTCAAACTCATATGTCCCCGCCTCCGCTTCCAGCTTCTGGGTATCGGATGTCTTTTCTTTAAGGACCTTCGTCTCAGTGACCAGTTCGTCATTCACAGGCTTGCCTTCCTTGGTTCCTGTTGATTTAGTAGTTGTCGTTTCCCTGGTTGTTTTATCGGTTTCCAGCGTTATTGTGGGCTTTTGTACCAATGGTAGCCAGGCGCTATAGATTGCTTCGTCACCGCTAAACGAGTTGGTTGATCCGTCGGTCTTAATTCCTGGAATTGTAATGGAGAACCCCCGGAGATCCTTCACCTCGTATTTACTGTCGTTCAGCATCAGCGAGCGAAACGTGACGTCAAGCTTCAATTCAACATAGTCATACTGCCCTTTCGTTTTGGCTCCGGAATAGTGGCACACCACCGACTCTATCGCATACCTGAAGGCTTGTTTGTCTTCCGAAAGAGCTGGCACGAGGGCGATCTCAAGTGCAGACCGATATTTCGTCTCGCCTTTGAGCAGGACTTTTTTCCAGATCTTTAGTTTCGGGAGCCTGATATTTTTTTCGTCTTTCCAGAATCCTGATTCCGATGCTCTGACAGAGAAGGTGGATTCAAACTTCTTGGCGTTTTGCTTGATCTTCTCCTTGGCATAGTTTACACCGATGTCTATGAGGGGGCCGATGATTGTAGCTGAGGTAATGCCCGCCGCCTCCTTGTCGCTTGCTATGGCAATGGGTACTTTGCTGATCAGCAAGCCCGACTTTTGAGTGAGAATCTTTTCCCCGCCTTCAGTATTGTAGACGCGGGTCTGGGCAGCTAGGTTTGTAACGCAGGCTACGGTGAGGATGATCGTAAGGAGTGTTTTCATGTGTTGAGGATTTTTTGGTTTATTGATGGGAATATCGAGGCAAAAAGAGTTGCATAGGCCAGCTTTCCGTTGTCTACACCATCGGTATGTAGCGCAATAATTTTCAGTTCAGCAGGGTTGTTGGGATTTTGCACCAGGTACACTGAGCCGGAATCCCCCTCGGCCGACAATCTGTTAGATGAACTGGGCATCTGCTCGTCAAATGCAACGGAAATGACGTGAGGCATACTAAGTGACCTTCCGTTGACGATGCCATGGGTCAAGCCGGTTTTCGCTCCGTACTTCATCACACGGGTTCCGTTTACCGGTTGCACCCATCCTGAGATCTGACCGCTTACGCAGTTCACGTGCTGAAGCTGATTGGGTGGCACTTCTAGTCTAAGCAGTGCATAGTCCAAACCCCTGTCAAATATGCTGGTGGCGGTACCTATTAGGCTGCCAAGATTTCCAGCTTTTGGTTGAATGATTTGTACAGATGTCGGTGTCAGGGCGGAGACGTCAATATTCTTTTCGCCGAACACGACGTGAAAATTGGTTATTCCATATAGCCGATTGCCAAATGAAAGTACGCAGCCAATCGTCCCCCAGCCGGCAGGGCCTGTGATGAGCGAGCTTTGTATTTGCAATCCGCCAACAATTGGCCGGACAGTGGTAGACGGGTTGGCACAAACTGAGTTCCGCACTGGTTTGAATTCAACTACATCCGTTCTGTACGGTCCTACTTTCTTAGGAATTAGCTGATTTGACTTGATTGATTTCCGTGGACGCTTTTTGGCTACGTGAAATCGAATGGATAGCTCAGATGTCGGTTTCCCGTTCTCGTATCGGTGACCCCAAAATACATCGTGTGTTCCGTCAACTCTTCGAATAAGCAGTGATCTGACCTTTTGAAATTCGGCATATTCTACTTGTATGACATGGTCTCGGCGCACTCTGTGTGAAGCTTTTGAAGAGCGCAATGCGAAGCTAGCATGCTGCTATAGGGCTCAGCAACCGTGGTTCTACGGATTTAGGCACGTGTTTTTGCGGTATTTCGAAAGCAACTCGCTGGAAACTTCTGATAGGGTACTGCTTTGCAATTACGCCGCCAAAATCTGCGGGTGGCGTCGTCAGTACATTGGAAGCCGCATTTCTATGAATCTTTTGGACTAATACTGCATAGACAACAAAAACAATTGACCTTGATATTCTATGCTTTCCCAACACCACCTTCCCTTGGGGGAGACTGGGAGGGCTACACGCAAGGTATCAGGTGTATTAGATTTGGATGTCTAAGCGTTAAATAAGAGGTTTCAGACTCACCGTCTGAAACCTCTTATCAGTCTCGCTTCACCAAGTTACTAGCCCTCCCCTGTTGTTGATCTTTTCTGACAGCGTCTACACCTATAGACCCTGTTCTGAAAATCATCCAAATATCCATTCGTGGGCGCCACCCCCGGAGCATTTAGACGTACCAGGCTTCTTTTGCCCGCATTTGATGCAATGCCAATTGGGCTCATCATCAGGTTTGTCCAGCGAATGTACTTTCCCGACCACTAAGCCTTCTTGTTCGCCCAACTGGGCCTCCGTATCGTCTGGCCTGTACTCCCATTCATGCTTAAATGGCCCTGGCGGATTGCCTCCCGAGCGGGGTATATTATTGCAACCGTCTTCATCAGGCATCTCACCAGGAGGGAGTTCCGATAAGTAAACTTTCTTATGACACTTGCGGCAACGCCAATTGGGCTCATCATCATCGTCTGTACGTTCCCGCTCTGGTTTTGCTCCAGTTGACTCTTCCTGGCTGCCAGACATGTGTTCGGTGTCAGATATCCACGGTCCGTCATCTGGCGGTTCCCACATATGAAGATCATTGCCCTCCGGCATGCCTCCTGAAGTTGGATCATTATTACAGCCAAATTCCTTAGGCCTGCGTCCGGGCGGAAGATCGGATTTCGGAACTCTTTTATTGCACTTCAGGCAGTGCCAATTGGGCTCATCGTCGGTACGTTTCCGCTCGGCTTTTGCACCCGTCGACTCTTTCTCGCTGCCGGACACATGTTCGGTTAAGTGTTCGGTGCCAGACATAAATTCTCCGTCATCCGGCGGTTCCCACACATGAATAAATTTCCCCTCCGGCACGCCTCCTGACTTTGGATCATTATTACAACCAGATTCTTTAGGCCTGCGTCCCGGCGGAACATCAGCTTTCGGAATTCTTTTATTGCACCTCAGGCAGTGCCAATTTGGCTCTCCTACCTTCGCAATCGTTTCCGCTCCTTCTAACTTCCAATCATGTTGAAACTGCCCGGGTGGTAAGCCGCCGGAACCTGAGCTATCGTTACAGCCTTCGGGGGGAGGTGGAGTGGGGTTACCTTCCCTGAGCGGCACGCTCTTGCCGCATTTCGAACAAATCCAATAAATGTTGTTCATAGAATAAATTTTATTTAGTTCACTCAAATCTATTGTGTCTCATTGGCAAAAAAGAAATGATTAAAAAACTTTGAAAAATTGTTGAAGAAGTAAACCGTCAGAAAATCGATCATTTCTTGTGGCGGGCTCCTTTGAGCTACAATGTTTCACCTGCATGATTGAAAGCGTAGTAACAACAGGAGGCACTGCTTAGGTCACGACACCATTTTTCACCGCATACATCACCAGGCCAGCCACGTTTCTGGCGCCTGTTTTCTCCATGAGCGAGCTGCGCAATCCCTCCACCGTTCGCGGGCTGAGAAAGATCCGTTCCCCGATCTGTACAGCCGTGAGTCCTTCGCAAATGAGCTTTAGTACCTCCAGTTCACGATCATTCAACGCCACCTTTCCGACAACCCTCGTCACCTTGTCGCTTTTGACGGCATTGAGCAGTATGTTGTCTACATAGTCATTGACATAGTTCCCTTTTTCCATGCACACCCGTAAAGCCAGTACAACTTCGCCGGGGTCTGCGTTCTTGAGCAGGTAGCCGTTGGCCCCATCCTTCATCAGTTCCAGGGCGATCTGTGGTTCTTCGCTCATCGTCAGGATCAGGATCTTCACATGCGGATATCGGGCCCTGATCTCCTTCATCGCCTCGCGACCCCCCATACCCTTCATTTCTAAGTCCAGCAGGATGGCGTCGGGCTGTTCAAAGTGAATCTTCTCCAGCAACTCGGCGCCGTCCGACGCTTCAGCCATGAACTGCAGGATCGGATAGTTGCCAAGAACCTGCCTCAGACCTTCCCGAAATAGTTTGTGATCGTCAGCTATAGCGTATGTGATTCTTGAGTCTGACATAAGAAATCTGGTTTATCCCGGGAGGTATAGGGCGATTGAATAAGTGTCATTTTTTGGATCAGGAAAAGCAAGTGTGATCCGGGAGGACTTTAATCTGTTCTCTATGTTCTTCAAGCCAATCGCACGTTTTTTATAAAGTTGCTCTGCGTAACTGGCTTCCGTAAGTCCGAAGCCATCGTGTGCGATGTGAATGCAGTACTTGCCCTGCTGGGTCTCCAGGGTCAGCTTGATCCAGGTGGCATTCGCATGTTTCACAATATTGTTGATCAGCTCCTGCACGATGCGATAAGCCGACAATGCCGTCTGCGGTTCCGGTTCAGGCCACTGCTCTTCTTTCTGGATAAACTCCATGTGTAAGGAACCGGAGCGGGAGATCAGTTCGGCAAGCGACTCGAGTGCCCTTGCCAGGCCCAGGTACTGCAGCGTACGTGGCTGCAGTTGGTGAGACAGGTCGCGTATCTTTTGAATGCTGTCGTCCAATACATTCTTAGACTGGCTGATCAGACTGATATCAGGGTGCAGCTCTGCCTGGGTCAGGAAGAGACGAATGGAGGAAAGGGTGGCGCCAACGTCGTCGTGCAACTCGGACGCAATGCGGAGACGTTCCTCTTCTTCGCCCTGGATATATGCCTGCAGTAGCTTGTTCCTTGTTTTTACGCGGTAGTTGTTAAAAATGATGATGGCAATCCCGACCAACAGAAGAAAGCCGCTGATGAAGTACATTCTTTCATTCCTCTTTTTCAATTGGGCGAGGGCAATTTGCTTCTTCTGAATTTCAAGGTCCTTTTCCTTCAGCTGCGTTTCCCTCCTTGTGGTCAGCTTTTCAATCTCGCTGGCTTTACTGATGCTGAAAATGGAGTCTTTGATGGCGGTAAACAGCTTAAAGTGATCCAGCGCCTCCTCATAGTGTCCGGACAGTTGTTCTGCTTCCGAAAGTAACTTGCTATAAGACTGGCGGGATTTCTGGTTCCCAAGGTCTGTAGCCATGGCCAGGCATTGCCGGAGATAATGGACTGCCTGCACCAGATTGGCCCTGCTGCCAGCCGGTATGAATTTGCTCACCTCAATGCGCCGGGAACTGGTGGCGATCCGGAGATAGCATTCGCCGATGTTGCCGGTCGTCTTCATGTAATTATTCTTATCCCCCAACTTTTTGTACCTATCGACCGCGTCGAAGAAAAGAGACATCGCTTCGCTAAAGGAGTCCAGGCTCATGAGCGCGTTGCCTACGTTACCAATATCAATGGCAACGCCGGCCGTATCATCCAGCTCAATGTGTTTTGCTAAAGCTTGTCTGTAATATGATAACGCCTTTGGATAATCTTTGCGCGTTAAGTAGGCGGTGCCGATGTCGCCGTCAGCATACGCAACGCCATCGTCTGCACCCAAACTTTCAAAAATGCTCCGCGCTTTGGAATAGCAGTCGATCGCCATTTTGCAATTCCCCATTTCTACATGCACCTTGCCCATACCCATCATGCAGTTTGCTACCTCACTGCTGTCCTTCAAGTTCTCAAATATTCTAGCGGCCTCGCTCCAATGGTCTAAGGCAGGTGGGAAATTGCCCATCACGCAGAAATTGTAGCCAAGATTGTAGTGGGCCATTGCCTCCCTGGGCTTGCTTCCCAGCCTTTTTGCGATATCAAGTCCCTTGCTCCCGAAGGAGACGCCTTGCACAGGATTGACATCAGCGCAATGGTAGGCAAGTTCAATCAGGATATCTGCCGTCGCCGAATCACTCGCGCTCGTGGCCGGTGCGCTCAGTACCCGAACAAGCGAATCTATCTGCTCCTGTCCTTGCCCGGACTGCGCCAACACCACTTGGCTGGTGAGAAAAAAGACGATCATGAAACAAAATCTCATCGCAAAAAGCCTTAGCAAATACAAACATGAGGACTTGCGTAAATGTAATGTGGCGCTTTACACCATTCCAAGCATAAGCCCCGATTTCAGGTGTTTTCCCCGGGAGAATACGTAGTTCTACGCATGGGCGCCCCTTTCTCCTGTCCATGCCGGCCCCTGCAGCATTATTGACCTCGATATCCTGTGCTCTCACAACACCACCGCTTTGCATCGGCGCATCGGTGGGAGGGGTTACACGCCAGGTAACGACGACAATAGAGTCAAATGTCTAAACGGTTTTAGCATGCTTCATGGCGGGTTGAGGTATTTCTACGTATTCAGTATTCCGTAGTTCAGCAAGCCTTTTCCGGTACTTCCACTCTTGATGTGCGCCTGCGCACAACGACACTTTTGTTCCCGGACGGGCACCACTCCCACAACAGCGAAGGGAGCCACACGAATCACGACTGGGAAGCCGAAAACAGTATCAAAGAGTAGGCAATCAAACCACACATTTTTATGAGACATCTTTTGGTTTTTGCGGTCGCAGTATGCTGCTGCATCGCGCCAGGCAGCGGGATTCACGCACAGACGCGAAACAATTGCGCTACCTGCAGCGAACGCATGACAGCAGCAATTGAGGCGGATCCGCTTTGCGCACGCGCCAAACGCGGTGAGTTGCGCACAAACGCAGACAACTATGCAGCCCAGGCCCGCATGATAGAAATTGCCCTGACAACCTGCGGTGAGTGCCTGTCTGCCGACGAGAAGACCGCCATGAATCAAGCCCTCGCGGCCGTACGTGAAACAATCCGCACCCTGCGGGAAAATGCAGTCGAGGTGAACGATAGAGATACCGAAAACGTTCCGCAGACAAGCCCGCAGGAAGAACCAGCCAACAATAACACCGATGACGATGAACTCCCTCCGCTGGAGCCGGGTGAAGTCTATCGGGCCAGGTAATCACTTAAACCAACCAACTCAAACACTTCAAACACTACTGTAGCCATGAAAAACTCAATCGTGTTGCTTGCAACAATACTCCTCTTGTGCCTGGATACCCAGGCACGCCGCCACAAAGAGCCCGCCTTCACGCTCAGCAATCTTTCAGAGGGGGACGTATATCTCGGTATTGGTCAGATCACCGATGCCACAACCGGCTTGTCGCGCAGCTTTGGCGTGTGGGAGGCCTTCAATGCCGCCGGCTTTCGCATCAGCGACAAGCCGGTATACGCCGTACTTGTCGATTATCCTTACCGCCCTCCGTATTGTATTACCGGATCCTGTACAGCGGATAGCGCTCATCTGAAGCTCTATCACAACGGCAGGAAGATAAGGGACATCAGCACTGCCGGGTCTTTGCCAGCCATACTATCGGGGTTGGCAGATGCATTGAACGCAGAAAACATCGGGTTTGAAGGCAAGCGTTTTAAAGATGTGGACGAGGGGCGGCGCATCCATCTGAAGAGCAAGACCATTGCATACTATCTGCCCGGTAGTGTCACTACAGAATTGCCCGGGCCGGATACTATGCGCGCGCAACTCGCGGGGCGGTATGCGATTGAAGACGGGGATGGCGAAGGGGCAGATGCCTACCAGCTCGCAAAGACCCAGTATGGTCGCTACAGCAATTTCAAGGAGGAGAACCTGTTCTTCTTCCGCAACGGAGACGTACCCACAGAGCTCCAGGTTGCCGCGAAGCCCTTTGTTTTTCCCGTGTATAAATGGCCCTCAGCCACATTGTCCTACCTGGCTAGCGGTGCGCAGCTCGATGCGATTGGTGACTGGTCGGGTGGGCTGAATGCAACCCTTGCTGCGCTGAACAGCAGTAACAAGCTCTTGGTAAGCGCCTATGACCGGGCAGTACTGCGTAAGGGGGCTTTCCTGCAGATCGCGCGCATATACGATCGTCAGCGGGTGGACGCGAAGTATACCAGGGAGCTGTTCCGCTTCGGTGCGCAACTCAATGGCGCCTACTGCGAATCGAGCGGTACCGGTTCTACAATGCGTGAGAGCGACGAATACTACGAGAAAGTAGGCAGGCTGAAGACAATTTGTACAGAAGCCGAAAGCAAGGCCAAAGAAATACGAGGCACCCGGCGCATGGGACTCTTTACAGCACTGGCCAACACCGCTGCAGGCGTCGCCACTACTTCGGCATATGATAACACGGCATCACAGGCCTTCATGGATCAGGCGAATGTAGCCCTGACTGCATCGAATAACGAAGCCAACGCCGCCAGTGCAATGCTAAGCGCCCAGTACGATGACATTTCCTCCAAAATCGACGGTGACCAGTTTACCATGGGCTCAGAAGCAGACGTGGACCACGCCAATTATATCGTCACCAAAGAGCTCGCCTTCTACCTCGCGTTGAATCCTGATTATGTGAAAGACGTGCTGGTGCAATACAGCTCGGATAAGCAACGCCTGCGCAGCGCTGTTGAGGCATTCTATAGCAACACCAGGGATGAGAATGCCCGGAAAGAGCTCATTAGCCAGATGAGCTATATAGAGACACGGGTGATTGCTGCCGAGTCGCTCAAAAAGGAAATATCCCAGGACCTCCTGGCGAAGTTCTGACAACATCCCGGGTAATAACAAGCCTCTGTTATGCAACCGCAACTAATCAGGTTAGCAGCTATGCTGATCATAACCCTGCAGCTCAGTCATCCGGGCATGGCGCAGAATTCGTCAGACGTGCAGTCGAAATGTCGTCAGGAGCTGGACGCCATGGACAACAAAATGAGGGAGTGCAATACTGAGTATGAGCAGATAAAAGAAGACATGCGCAATGGGCTCTACTGCAATAAATGCGGTCAGAGCAAGACGGAGCTGGACAAGACCGAGGGCTTCTATAAACATCTGCAGAATGTAAAAGGAGAAGCAGTGCCCGCAAATGCCCAACAAATGCAAGCCGCACACCAGCGCTATCTCTCAAAATTCAATAGCCTCAAGAGCAGCTATGAAAGCAAGCAAAAGTCATGTGGTGAATCTTACAAGTCGGCGGTAAAGGCGGAAAACGATCGTGCGAATGAGGAGGTCCGGCGCCGGAATGAGCAGTTGGGGCAACAGCAAAGGGATGCGCAGCGCCACCAGCAGGAACAACAACGTCAGGCGCAGCAACAGGCAGAGGAAGCTGCACGCCAGCGGGCAGAGCTGCAGCAGCGATTGGCAGCGCAACAGGAACAGGCACGAGCTGAACTGCTGGCCCAATCAGAGCAATACAAGCAGGACCTGACGGACCAGTTTCAACAGCGCGGCGCTGCCATGCAGCAGGGTATTCAGAGTGTTACGAAGCTCGGGCAGGATGAAACCATCGGCCTTGACCCGGCAAACATGGCTGAGAAGAGCATGTTTTCGGATGTTGGAAACAGCTTCTCCCCTGATGACGACATTGTGGCGGAGATCCGTGAAAATTCCGACTACGCAACGTCAGACGGCCTCAATCAGATCCTGCAGGACCGAAATGCAGCGGAATACTTTTCTGATATGCTGGGCAAAGGAGAACGCGCAGTGGCAGACTATGCGGGAAACCTGAAAACCCGTCTTGCAGAGACCTTTACTGCAGAACATTTAAGCGAGCGCTTTAAGTTGGCTCTGCTATGGCATAACAGCTACCGCGACGGGCAGACAGACCGGCCCGTCAACGGCATGAGCGATGCGCGGGAGATGGTGCGGGACGAGGTGGATGATGCAGCATTTGAGTATATCAACTCCATGGCTCCCGGGGCTACGGAGCGAAAGATCATCAAGGAATACGGGTATCAGCAGGTAGGTAAGGTATCGAATGCCCTGGATCATTTCTCCGATCGCGATGCCGAAGTGGCCGAGTGGGATTTTGCAGATGACTTCCGGAGGACCGTATGGCGCAATGAAGTACCGCATATAAGGCGGTTGCATGCTGCATACGAACGTGTGAAAGGCGCCATCAGCAAAGGTGCTGTTGCCGGTAAGATCGTGCTCGACCGTTTTGACCGCCTGCGCTATTGGATATATCAAAAAACGTACGAGGATAATTCCAACGATTATGAAACAGAAGACACTTTCTAGACTGAGGCTGGCGGCTGTGGTGCTCGCTATGCTGTGTTACGCCCATAATGGCATCGCACAGCAAGCGGGCGTGCTCAGGAAAATGGCGACGATCCAGGGAAGGCACTATAGCCTGTCGTTCCTGGATGAAGAGACACCCCTGGTCCTTCAAAACAATGGCGTACTAATGCCCGCCCA
>JADMIO010879512.1_pt1 | contig 17867 bp, 14 predicted proteins | sample 8958161 | NCBI WGS metagenome assembly JADMIO01 (sample SAMN16585339, study PRJNA669376) | soil metagenome | isolation source: Crop rotation soil | place: USA: Cullars Rotation, Alabama | collected 2011
TCTTTGCGTCGCGCGGAATGGCAATCAGCCAGTTGCCGATCTCTGCACGGCCGGAATTCTTCCCGGCGGGCAGTTGTCCGAATTCCATCTTGCCGATCACTTTGGACTTTGCCGCGTCAGCGAACGAGGCGATCCAGGCGGGCCAATTAATCGACATGGCGGCAGTGCCCTGCAGCAGGTGGGCCCCGACTTCATCCGCGTTGAAACTCGCGTAACCCGGTGGTGAATACTTGCCGAGCTCGATCATGAATTTGAGCGCCGCGATTCCTTCGGGGCTGTTGACTACCGGTTGGCCGCCGCTATCAAACATCTCGCCGCCAAAGGCCCAGAAAATCGGCATAAAGTCGGCGACCGCGGCGTTGCCCTGTGCCGCGCGCATTACGTAGCCGTAAATCTTACCGCCGCCCGGAGCGCCGGCCGTTTCCTGCTCGCTGATCGTTTTCGCTGCCGCGAGCACGTCGTCCCACGCCGCCGGTTCTTTCAAATTATGTTTTTGAAAGAGGTCGCGCCGGTAGAAGAACAGTTGCGAGTTGCCGACATAAGGTAGAGCCAGGAGCGCGCCGGTCTGATAAGGATGACGGCACAGGGCCAGGGACGCCGCGACGAAATCATCATCGGGCTGGTCCATGCCGCGTTGCCGGAGCAGCGGCGACAGATCAGTCAGCACATCGAGCGAGGCGAATTTAGGAAACCACGGATCGTCCAGCATGATCAGATCGTAGGCGCCGGAGTGCGCGGTCAGATCGATCAGCTCTTTTTCAAAAAGATTGGCGTAGGGAAATTCAGCGATGTTGATGTGGATGCCCGTCTGCGACTCGTAGTCGCGGGCCGCTTGTTTCAACGCATCGCCCTCGACGCCGGAATTGATTGCCAGAGTGATGCTTTTCCCCGGTTGGCTGCGGCTGCAATTGAGTAGCGGCAGTCCCAAAGCGAGTAATAACACCGCCACCGCAATTGTTTTCATCCGGCGAGTTGTCATCGTTGGGCCGCTACATTAGCCGACAAGACCAGCGCGCATCAAGCAGCTATTGCTCGCGGTTCAGACACACAAAGGGCGCGCCCGAACTATCTCGTCAAGCGCGCCCCGGCAGCAACAATTAAACTGCCTGATGCTCACACGTCACGGAGTTCCCGTCGACGAGGAACCACCGCTAATGATTACGTCCTGCTTCCAACCGCCGAAAGTGACGCCTACCAATTGGGTTGTGCCACCTTCATCGCGTGTTCTCAGCGCAGTATCCCGGGCCTTGTCACTGCGATTTTCGAGATGGGCCGCCACCTTGGTTTTCACTTTGCCGTTTTTGAGGATGCTCAGCTCGTTGCTGCTTTCATCGAACTTGACTTCATACTCGCCGGCTTTGACCAGCGTGCCGTTAACTGTGACGTCTGCTGGAAATGTTACCGTTCGCTTTTCTACCTTGTCCTTACCGCCCGCGAACGCGCTGATCGAGGCGAGAGCGCCAATCACCAACGCGAGCAGCGTTACTTTCAGAAAACTTTTCATCTTCACTACCTCCCTGAATGGTCAAAGTTAGCCCGTCGCGATATCGCGCTCGGACACCTTGCTACCTCTTTACGTTTAGTTAGTGCGTGCGCAGAGCGAAACGTTGCGCGTGAAAGCGATTGAAGTGTTAAGTTGTGTTAAGTTTTGATTAGGAGTTGATGAGGTTATACAAAAGTCTGGACATTCCCTTACCATTTCGCCACGTTTTCGGGATCCAACCAGTCACGAGTCATGTCACACCAAAGCGCCAGCCCGCGCCATGAATCGAACCGCGAGTAGAAGCGCAAAATCTTTTTATCACTCGCCGCGCGGCCTTGATTGCGGCTACGGGCAAACTGGGCGCGCGTCCAGGAGTCCAGCGCCAATCCATCGTATCGTCCAATCAGCTTCAGCAGATTCTCGGCGGCATAGTTGCCGACGCCCTTGACGTCCTTCAACGTCTTCATGAGCTCCTGCAGTGGAGCGTCATTCGAGAGCCAGCCTTCGACGTCGATCTCAGCCGACCTGACACGCTGGGCCAACTCTTTCAAATACGGCGCGCGATATCCGGATCTAATTTTGTCGCGATAAAAGGTTTCGGACTTGGCAGCCATCGCTGCGGCAGTGGGAAATGATTTGCGGCCATCGTCGGAGGCCGTGCCGAGCTCAGCCACGAGAGCGTTCACCATTTTTTCGGTCAGCGCCCACGAGCAGTTGGTCGTGCAGATCATCTTCACCAGGTCTTCATAAACCGTCGGTGAGCGTAACAGGCGGCCCGCGCCCTGCGAAGAGATCCATGAGAAATCAGGATCCGCAGCCATTGCGTCATAGAACTCCGTCAGGTCATCGTCCAGTCGCAACATGTGCCGCACGTCGCGAACTATTTTTTCGGCCGCGCGTGCCGGCACTTTTCGCGAGGTGGTGATCTTCAATCCCGACCTGGTTTGGGAAATAGAAACGGTGACTGGTTTGGCCAGGCCAACCTCGAGCACTCGCGTCAGCACCCATCGATCACGATCCAATTCGAAGGGCGGCAGGGCGCACCAACCATGACTTAAAACGGTGCGGCGAAAATTAAAATCGGGCGGTGTCCTGATGTTTAGCTGCATCGGTTTTTCGTTTGGAGCACTTTATCAAACCGCAAATCGCCCCGTCGAACGGCTAGTGTCCTAATTTCAACTCTCTGCGTCTTACTCGGCGTTCTTTGCGTCTCAGCGGTGAGATTTTTTGTGCCTTATTCACCGCAAGACGCAGAGAACGCTGAGCGCAACGCAGAGAAGAGCCAGATTAGGACACTACCCGTCGAACCGGGCCGGGCTTTCACGGCATATCGGTTGCTGTGGCATGATACCAGCAGCTCAGAACAGCTTTTCTTGTAATCCCCCGCAGTTCCATTTCATCAAAAAAGGGAGACGATTGTGTTCGGACTGAATCCGCAGCAGATTGCCTTCTTACTGATCCTGATAGTCGCCCTGCTCTTATTTATTACTGAATGGATTAGGACCGATGTCGTCGCGGTGTTGATTGTCGTGGCGCTTTATGCGACGCGCGTGCTTACGGCTGAGGAAGCCCTGTCGGGTTTCAGCAGTGAGCCCGCGATTGTGATTGCCGGAATTTTTGTGCTCAGCGGGGCGCTGCACGTTACCGGTCTGTCAGACACGATTGGCGAATGGATTGGACGGCTGGCCGGTAATAGTCTGACGCGGGCGCTGGTTGTGATCATGCCATCGGTGGCATTGATGTCGGCGTTTACTCACCACGTAACCACGACGGCGATCATGTTGCCGGTGACGCTGGACCTCGCCCGTAAGCAGAAAACTCCGGCGTCAAAGCTGCTGATGCCGATGTCGTTCGCAGCGTCGTTGGGGACGGCGATCACCATCATCGGCGCTCCGGCTTTTCTGATCGCCAGCACTGCCTTGCATTCAGCCGGGCGGCCGGGGCTGGGCATCTTCTCAATCGCACCGATTGGGTTGGCGATGACCCTCGCCGGCACTTTGTTTGTTCTGCTGGTAGGACGATTCCTGCTGCCGAACCGCGAGGGCACCGAAGACACAAGCAAACATTTTCGTCTGGAAGATTATCTCACGGAGATCACTGTGTTGGAGGACTCACCGTTTGTTGATAAGTCGATCGCTGAGCTTGAGTCCTCTGAGAAGTATCACTTCAACGTACTCGGTGTGATTCGTCAGAACCGCCGCCTGCGAGCTCCTTACAATCAGGAACCACTGCAGGCCGGCGACGTACTGGTGGTGCGGACGACGCCCGAAGAGTTAGTCAGTGTGCGCAAAGAAGCCAAGCTCGAATTACACCCGGTGAAGCAGTACGGAGAAGGCGACCCGAGGAAAGACGCTGAGGAGAAGGGCGGCGACGAAACTGACATGTTTGTGCAGGCAGTCGTAGCTCCGCGATCGAGTCTGGTGGGGCGCACTCTGGCCGATGTTGATTTCAAGCGCCGCTTCGGAGCGATTGTGGTCGGACTCTGGCGCAAGAACGGTTGGCTGGTTGAAAAACTTTCGAAGGTAAAGCTGAGGGCCAACGATGTGTTGGTGTTGGAAGGCGATCAGGAATCCCTGGCCCGGGTCGCCAGGGATGATGCCTTTCTGCTGATCCTGCCTTTTCATGCTGAACCGAGACTGCTCGGGAAGGGGTGGTTGGCAGGGCTCATCATGCTGGCCACGATTCTGCTGGCAGCTTTCAACGTGATGAGCATTGAAATGGCGGCCATCGCCGGCGCCGCGGCGGTGGTGCTGGCGGGATGCATACCGTTGAACCGCGCCTACCGCTCAATCGACGCGCGCATCTTTGTTTTTATCGCAGGGGCGATTCCCCTGGGTGCCGCGATGCAAAAAACCGGGACCGCAAATATGTTGGCCGGGTGGCTACAGCGTGCAATCGGGGGCTGGCCGGAACAACTGGTGCTGCTGGCGCTGTTCGCCATCGTCGCTGTGATTACGCAGTTCATGTCGGACTCTGCGACTACGGCCTTATTCGCGCCGATAGCCATCGCCCTGGCACAGGCCCTGGGGCGGCCGCCGGAGCCATTTGTGGTGACGGTGGCTATGGCTTCAGTGGTCGCTTTCCTGACCCCGATTGGGCATCACGGCAATCTTCTTATCTATGGACCGGGACGCTATGAATTTTCGGATTTTGTGAAGGTTGGAACGCCGCTAACCGCGGTCTGTGCCGTTATAGTTGTGTTGCTTTCTCCTCTTATTTGGCGGGCATAAAAAGGGTTTCCTGTATGTATCAGGTGCGGTCAACATGATGCTTGCGTTTTCAAAGGTCGGAGGCTAAAATTTGCACACTTACCAAGTTAAATGGAAGGCTGTACTCGCTGGCTCCTAATACTTGGTTTTCGGCGAGCGAAGGGTCAACACCGAGACTCTCTACAGCTGAGGTTACTTAAGAACCGCTTCCAAAAATTGCTGCCGGAGCTTTCCGGCGCGCGCTCCGTCGCCCCGTAGGGAAACCTCGGGGCGATGTCGTTTTTACCGGTTTTAGTGGGGCTCGGTCTTCTTTGGCCAGATTAGCGAAGCGGCGACGGACGCGAGCAGCACGAAGACCACCACACCCAAAGCAATCCCTGTCGGAATGTGATCGATTTTCCGGATGTAAGCTACCGGTCCCTCCATCCCCACCGTGTGGCAGGCCAGCTCTGCCATTTTGCTCAATAAAGGCAGCAGCATCTTAATTCCGATAAATCCCAGGACGAGTCCCAGGCCGACTTTGAGGTAATGAAACTTCTCAACCACACCGGCCAGCAGAAAATAAAAGGTGCGGAGGCCAAGGATGGCAAACACGTTTGAGGTGTAAACAATGAAGCGATCGGTGGTCACGCCAAAGATTGCCGGTATCGAATCCACCGCGAACACCAGATCGGTTACTTCCACCACGATCAATACGAGCAGCAGAAGGGTGCCCACGCGTTTTCCATCGACCACGGTGAAGAACTTTCGCCGTTCGTAATGGCGCACAATCGGAACGTACCGCGTAACGAAGCGGACGATCGCGTTGTTCTCCGGATCGACATTCTCTTCGCCGCCCCGCAGCATCGAGATGCCGGTGTAAACCAAAAAAGCGCCAAATATGTAAATGATCCAGTGAAAGCGGTTGATGAGGGCCGTGCCCGCAAAGATCATGGTAATGCGCATCACCAGCGCGCCCATAACCCCCCAATACAAAACCCGGTGTTGATATTTGGCGGGGACTTTGAAATACGAAAAGATGAGCAGGAAAACAAAGAGGTTATCTACTGAGAGCGAAAGCTCGATGAGATAGCCGGTGAGGAACTCGAGGGCTTTTTGATTACGCGCCGCGCCAAACAGCTCCCATCCCAGCGGCCCGAACAAGAGGCCGGCAAAAATCAGGGCCAGTCCGATCCAGACAACGCTCCAAACGGCCGCATTTCGGTAGCTGATTTCGTGAGGTTTGCGATTGAAAACGCCCAGGTCAATCGCCAGCATCACCAGTACGAAGGCACAGAAGCCGGCCCATGCCAGTGTCGAAGTCGCCAGCGAATACATTTGCGTCATTAAAATAGCTTGTCAGCATCGTGACGGTCAAAATCGGAGTCGCGATCTGGCGGGGCGTGATGGCGGGTTGCAGCCGCCGCTGCCCGTCAATTAGAATTTGCGTTTCGAATTTCCGGCAAAAGGCTTTCTATCAATGCTCAAACAATTAAGTAAGTTCGAACGCACCAGCAAGGTGCTTATTCTCGGGTTCGTGGCGCTCATGGCGGTCAGCCTCGTGCTCTTCTTCCGGCCGAACAGCGGGTCGTCCGCACTCGAGCCGACTAAGAGTACCGAAGTGGTCGCTTCGGTTGGCGGCGAAGACATCACCCTCGGTGAATTCGCAACCCAGAAACAGAACATTCAAATGCAGTTCAGCCGCTTTGGTGGGCAGATCAGCCTGAGCCAGATGGGCTATACCGACGATCGGATTCTGGACGGGTTGATTCAGAAGAAGGTGGCGTTGATGGAAGCCCGGCGGCTCGGCCTCGAAGCTTCGACGGCCGAAGTGAACGATCGGATTCGTAAGACGTTCAGTGACTCAGGCGGCAAGCTGACGCTGCTCGACGCTTCCGGAAAACTCGACATGGCGAAGTACCAGCAGCGCGTGGGCGATGTCGCGGCGTTTGAGCGCGGCGTTGCCGAAGATATCGCGCGCGAGAAACTCGAAGCTTTTATCACTGCCAGCGTGCATATCTCCGAAGAGGAAGTGCGCGACGACTACAAACATAAGAACACCAATTTTGATTTGACCTACGTCGTGGTCTCGGCGCCAAAGCTGGCAGCGAAAATGCAGGCCTCGGATGATGAGCTGAAGGCCTACTACGAAAAGCACAAAACGGAATTCAATATTCTGGTGCCGCAAAAGAAGATCCGCTACCTCTTTATCGATCAGGACAAGTCGGGACAGAAGCTGCAAATTACGGACAAGGAGCTGCAGGACGAATACAACAATCTACAGCCGCAATTCAAACAAGCCGGCGTGAAGGTCCAGCAAATCGTTTTGCGCGTGGCGAGTCCCGAGCTGGATGCGACCGTAAAGGCGAAGGCTGATGGTCTGGTGACGCGAGCGCGGGGCACGTCCGGTACGTCAACCGAAGAAGCGTTTGCGGACCTGGCCAAAGGTAATTCAGAAGATCCCGGCACCGCGAAAAACGGCGGACGCGTGAACGGCATAGTAAAGAAGGATCCGAAGAAAGCGGAGGATCCTTATCAGCAGGTGATTGACATGCAACCGGGCGAAGTCACCGACGCGATCAAATATAAGAACGCGTATTATATTCTGCGCCGCGGAGATCCAGTGCCTAAGACCTTCGAGGATGCCAAGCCTGAGTTGCTGGTCTCACTGCGCAATCGCCGTGGCTACACGGTGGCCCAGAAGATCGCCCAGAAGGCGCAGGATCGTTTGAAAGAAACGAAAGATCTGCAGAAGGTCGCACAGGAGCTCGCCGCCGAAGCGAACATGAACGCTACGGAAATGGTGCGCGAGACCGGTTTCGTTAAGCCGGGTGACGATGTGCCGAACATCGGCAGCTCACAGCAGTTCGAGGACGCCATTGCTCCGCTCGCAAATCCGAACGATGTCGGCGAGCGGACCGGTATTAAAAATGGTTTCGCGGTGCCCATGCTGGTGGAAGTAAAGCCGCCGCGCATTCCGGAGTTTGATGAAGTGAAGGACCGGATCGCAAACGGCGTCAAGGATGAGAAGGCGAAAGCGCAGCTGGAACAGAAAGCGAAAGATCTGGTAGCCGCCGCCAAAACACCTGGCGGTCTGAAGGGGGCCGCGGAAGGAATGGGCCTGGAAGCGAAGGCTGAGGCTAATTACAAGCTTGGCACTCCGCTGGGCGACGCGGGTTCAAGCGTGCTCATCGATGATCCCATCTGGGCCGGTAAGGCCGGTGAGCTATTGCCGAACCCGATCTTCGTAAATCAGAACTATCTGATTGTGGGGATCAACAAGCGCACGGAAGCCGATCTGACTGAGTACAGCAAGCAACGCGACTCGTTAATGACGGGTGCACTGAGCGAACGCAAGAACCAGGTCTTCGAGGATTACCTGAACAGTGTGCTGGCACGCATGAAGCAGGAAGGCACGGTCAAAGTTTATAAAGACGTGCTGGATGCGATTCGCGAGGAAGAACCTGAGGCCGTTCCGCGCCGGAATTCTTAGGAAGGCAATGTCAGAACCGGGAGCGGTAGCGACCGGGTAGCGTCGCCCTAATCTCAGCACGCGATTGGAGCACATACCCGGTCGCTACCGCTCCCGGTTCTGACTTCTTATTCAAAATCCCGAATGTCGCGAAACGGTTTGTCCTGATTGGAAAAGTCGGGACGGTAATAAAACGCGGCGCCGTCGTATTCCTGCATCCATCCTTCGTCCATACCCAATTCATCCAGAACTGAAACCGCGCGCATCCATTCACTTTCGGTGATGCGACGCGAAAGCAGCACATACCGCTGTTTGGTCCCGGCGACGTTGGTGGGATAGTACTGGGCCATCAGCGAGACAGCCACATGCGGACTTAGCTCATCGCGAATCCACCGTAACGACTCGCGCAGTCCGCCAAGATCATTGGGCAGCACCAGCAACCGAATCACCAGGCCGCGCCGCAGCAATCCATCATCGTTATAGACCAAACCATCGCCGGTCTGGCGAAACATCTCCGCAATCGCGGCGCGCGAGACGCTCCGGTAACGGGGCACCTTTGAAAACAAATAACCAGCTTCATCCTCGGCGTATTTCAGATCCGGGAGATAGACATCGACGATGCCGTCCAGCAGACGCAGGACCTCAACTGAATCGTAAGTATTGGTGTTGTAAACAATCGGCAGCCTTAATCCCTGTTCCGCCGCAATCAGAATCGCGCGCGCCATTTGCGGAGCGAAGTGCGTCGGCGAAACAAAGTTGATGTTGTGACAACCGCTTGTCTGCAGCTCGAGCATCATGGCCGCCAGCCGTTCGTGCGTCACCTCATTCTTCAGTTGTTCTTTATGCGCCTGCGAGATTTGATAGTTCTGACAATAGACACAGCGCAAATTACAGTTGCCGAAAAAGATGTTTCCGGCGCCGCGCGTGCCCGTGAGCGGCGGCTCTTCGCCAAAGTGAGTCGTGTAGGACGAGACGATTGGCAGACGGCCAGAGAAGCATCGCGCCAGATCATTCTCGAGGCGGTTATTGCCGCAGTCGAGCGGGCAGACCGTGCAACGCTCCAACAGGGCTTCGAGCGCTTCGACACGGCGTTGCAGCTCACCCGATTGCAGTAGTGGCAGGTAAGCAGGCGCGAATTCGGCGCGATATTCATTCGCTGGCTCAGTCACGATTTTTTCTTCGTCTGAAATGCACGTAGTGTGTCTTGTGCTGGTCAACCAGTTCCTTGGGGACGGCTCGTTCAGTCAGGCGCCAGATGAAATCCATCTCGCCGTGCGTCGTGCTCAATGCCAGGCGCGCCTCAAATACCAGCAGCATGCTGCCGTAGAAGAGAAAGACCGCGCCAATCAATCCCATGACGACCGGAATCCACGAACCGCGTCCGCTCGACAAGCCGCGCGCAAAAAAGAAAGCGACGGCGCCAATGGCAACGCTGGTGGCGACGAAAACTCCGACGGCCAAATAGAACACTGTCAAAGCGCGCTGCAGCAAACGAGAACGGCTGGTGAGCTTATCCAGTTGATCGTAGAGCATGGCGCGCTCTTCTTCGAAGAATGGATCATCCGGCTCCTGCGTCAGCCGCCTGAGACGGTCGGACAGTGACCGCACGCGATCAACTACGCGCCCGAGCCGGGTGGACGTCGAGAGAATCATGGTGCCGCTGGCAGAGATCAAAACCGCCGGCGTAATCATCGCCGTCAGGACGGCCAGTGATGAAGTCAGAGCATCCATTTTCTACTGCTACTCATTCTAGCTAGTTACCGCCGGAGGCAGCAATTTCACAGATTGATTGTGCTATGCTCCGATGTCCTTGGGCCATGGCCGATCATGACTACCATTTTGTCGACCGCTGGCGCGTCGAAGGCACAGTCGAAGAGGTCGCGGGAATCCTGGAAGACGCGCTGTCGCTCCCACGTTGGTGGGGTTCGGTCTATTTCGATGTCCGGCAAGTTGAACCAGGTGGCGAGCAGGGCATCGGAAAGTTAATCAGCCTGCACGCGGGCGGTTGGTTGCCGTACACTTTACGGATAAATTTTCGCACGGTTGAATCGCGCTACCCTTACGGATTTTCGATGGAGGCAACGGGTGATTTGGAAGGCAAGGGCATCTGGACTTTCGAGCCGGACGGGCAATTTGTGAACGTAACTTATGACTGGACGATTCGCGCCAACAAGCCAATCGTGCAAAAACTTTCGTTTCTGCTCAAGCCAATTTTTCGATCGAATCACAATTGGACCATGAAGCGCGGTGAAGAGAGTCTGAAACTCGAGTTGTTGCGCCGGCGCGCCAAATCGAGCTCCATCAATATTCCGTCGCCGCCCAAACCATCGCTGGTGGTCAGATTTTTGCGCCTGAACTAATTGTGCCCACTAAATCCTTTGCAAACTACGGTATCCACTGTTAGTCCAAACGTAGCCTGGCTTCCCGAATTGCTCTATCACGATGGGCAATTTCAAGCCGGGGCGGCGTTAGTGTCTGATCCCGCCGGCGCGATCGTCACGATTGCTGAAGTAAGTGAGCTGGGGCACGAGAAGCGGATCAATTTACCGCGCCGCGCGATGCTGCCGGGCCTGGTGAATGCTCACTCACATGCTTTTCAAAGGGTCATCAGAGGCAAGACTGAATTTAGATCCAATACGCAGGGCGACAGCTTCTGGACCTGGCGCGAGTTGATGTATTCGGCGGCGACGAGGCTGACGCCGGAAGACATTTACGACGCGTCGCGCATGGCATTTTTGGAGATGGCGCTCGGCGGCATTACTGCCGTGGGCGAGTTTCATTACCTTCAACATGCGCCCGACGGAACGCCATACGACAATCGCAACCTGCTGGCTGGTGAAGTGATTCGCGCGGCCATGGATGTAGGTTTGCGGGTCGCGCTGCTGCGAGTTGCTTATGCGCGATCAGGTTTTCAGGCAGCGCCCAATCCGCGCCAGGCCAGGTTCATTGAGCGCGAGCCGGACACCTACTTAAAAAATTTGGAAGCGCTGTCAGGCATCGTCAAGACAGATACGGCTTGGGCCGGTGTTGCTCCCCACAGTGTGCGCGCAGTGCCGCTCGAATACCTGCGCGAAATTGTCGATTATGCGAACCAGCACAATCTGAAGGTGCACATGCATGTCGCCGAACAGCCCGCGGAAGTTTCGGCTTGTGCGGAAGAATATGGGCGCACACCGGTGGCTCTGCTCGCGTCCGAAGGCCTATTGAGTGATCGGTTCACCGCCGTGCACGCGATTCATGTCACACCTAAAGCCATCGGTCAGTTCGCGCAGACAGGCGCAATGGTGTGCGCTTGTCCAACCACGGAGCGGAATCTTGGGGATGGCGTAGTGCCGGCCGATGAGTATTTGAAGCAACGGGTCGCGATTAGTTTCGGCACGGACAGTCACACGCAAATTGATTTGCTGGAAGATGCGCGCGAGCTCGAGTATCACCTGCGCTTGCAGAAGCTCGAGCGCGCCGTGCTGAACGGAACCGGTACCGACCGCTCGGGACCTTCCGAGATTGCGTCGTTGCTTTTCAACTGTGCCACCGTTAACGGAGCGCGCAGTATCGGCGCTCCGGGTGGTGAACTATTAGCAGGTAAGGCCGCCGATTTCTTTACGGTGGATCTGGATGACCCGGCGATTGCCGGCGCGTCGGCGGATGATCTGCTCGCGGCGATTCTGTTTTCGGCTTCACGGGCGGCAGTGCGCGAAGTGGTAGTTGGCGGAAAGCCGGTCGTCTCTGAAGGCCGTCATTTGATTCAGGAAGAAGTTGTTGAGCGATTCGCTGAGCTGCAAAAGAAGTTGTGGGGATAATTTGGAGTGCGCCGACTAGTCGGCGCTTTTTTATCATGTAGGTTAAGGCTCAAGGTAAAAGCGGTGACAAGTCACCGCACTCCAAAAAGCCAGCTTCTAGATCATGACACTTCAGCAAACCTTATCTGACCTCGTCGCGATCAATTCGGTCTCTGCTCATTCAAATGAGAAGCTCATCGCTTATCTGGAGATTCGCTGCAAATCTTTCGGTTTCACCACCGAACGGCAAGTCCACACCGATGAGGCTGGCGTAACAAAAATTAATTTAATCGCCAGGAGCCCACGCGCTGATGGATCAATTGAACTGGTTCTCGTCGGTCACACCGATACGGTCCCTTTTGATCCCGCCTGGACAGACGCGCTGACGTTAACGGAAAAGAACGGCAAGTTGTTTGGGCGCGGCGCCTGCGACACCAAAGCTTTTATTGCCGCAGCACTCACGGCGCTGAGTCGACTGGATCTTTCAAAACTGCGCCAGCCGCTGGCGCTGGTGTTCACGGCTGATGAAGAGATAGGTTGCCTCGGCGCTAAACGGCTCGCCGACGCGAAACCCTTCCGCGCTAACTATGCGATCGTCGGCGAACCAACTTCATTGCAGCCGATACACGCCGGTAAAGGTTATTGTCTGGCGGAAATAATTGTACGTGGAAAAGAAGGGCACAGCGCCTACCCTCATTTGGGTGCGTCTGCGATCTTTCGGGCCGCGCGGTTGATATCAAGAATCGAAAGTCTCGCCGCCGAGTTACAGAGCGATCAGCGCGCGGGTTTCGATCCTCCGTTCGCCACGCTTAATGTCGGTTTGGTGAAAGGCGGCAACGCCAAGAACATTATCCCCGGAGAGTGCCGCTTCACCCTTGAATGGCGCACCATCCCGGGCCAGCCATCAAATCACGTTTTGGATCTGGTCGCAGCCGCGGTTGCTGAATTGAAACAACGAGACGCCGGCTTTGAGTGCGAAATCAATGCTTCCCGCGCCGATGACAGTTTCGAGTCCCCATTGGATTCACCGCTGGTGAAATTCCTGGAAGAGCAATCCCAAAAGCCGGCCGGCACGGTCGCCTTCGGCACCGAAGCGCCCAGCATGATCTCTCTTGGCGCTGATGCGGTCGTCTTCGGACCGGGCGATATTCGGGTCGCCCATCGCACCGGTGAATTCGTGCCGGTGTTTGAACTGGAAAAATGTGCCCAAATTCTTGCTCAAGCCATTCAACATTTCTGTTTTTGATCCGGGTGCGCGGCGTCCGCTCCCTGGAGGCCACTTTCGATTATGGCTTTGCCACTCTGATGCGCGGCAAATCTCCGACTTGCCAAAGGGAATGGTGCTGACTTCAGTCTCCCCGGGCAACCGCCCATGTAACGAAAGCCTCGAAGAAGACGTTATAATCGGTAGCCGCATTTCTGAGAGGTTAATTTGATATTTTTCCCGCATTTGACCGCCCCCCAATTCGGGCGTGCCCTGGCGCTGACTTTCATCGTCATGGGCGCTGCCTCCGTGATCACCGTAAACGCCCAGACCGATAACAGCCCATTCCCGCAACCGACTCAGCTTCAGCAGGGCCCGCCGCTCACGAATCAGGAATTCGTGCGCCTGCTCCAACAATTGCCCACGCATCCGGGCCAGAAAGAGAAACTGATGGATGATATTCGGAAACGCGGGATTGCCTTTCCGATCACTCCCGGACTTCGTTCGCTAATCGCGACCAAGAGCGGCAACGACTCTTCGCTGATTCATACTCTGGAAGAAGCGGCGCGGCGGCGCGACAATCCGGCCGCGGCTGCTTTGCCGCCGTCGGCGGAACTGACTGAGCTGCTGGAGCGCGCGCGGAAGGCGACCCTCGGTGCGGCTGAGACCATGCCGGACTATCTGGTCAAGCAGAGCATCGTCCGTTCGCGCGCATTTGGTCAGAGCAAGAATTGGCTGCCTTATGATCGGCTGTCGATCGCGGTGAGTTATCGTCAAAGCGCGGGCGAAGATTACAAGCTGCTTTCGGTCAATGGCGTCCCGGCGAATGAAGATCAAAACTACAACATCAAACTGGGCGGCACAATTTCGACTGGTGAGTACGTAACCACCCTGACTTCACTATTCAATCCTGAAAGCCGGACAGAGTTCGAAGCTGTCGATACCGACACGCTGCGGGGACGTCGCACAATTATTTACGAGTACGAGGTAAAGAAAGAGTTTTCCCGGCAATCGTTAGGCTGGGGCCGGAGCGGATCGCTGCAGGCGTCAACCATTTCCGGCTATCGCGGGCGCATCTGGGTTGATCGGGAAAATTACCGCGTGCTGCGGCTCGAGGACATCAGCACAGAGATCGACCCCGGTTTCCCAATTACCGCCGCCAGCAAAGTCATCGATTACGATTGGGTGACGATTGTTGATGTGCCGCACCTGCTGCCTGCGCGCGCGGTCGTGGAGCTGACGGCCCGCGATCAGGGCCAGACTGAACAGACGCGGAACGAGATTCTGTTCCGTGGTTATCGCAAGTTCGGAGCGGAGGTTAAGATCGTCGATATAGACGAAAAGGACTTTCCTACCGACAAGCCGGAAGAAGATTCAACCAAACCGCCGGCGCCCCCAGTGTTGAAACCGGCGCCTAAAAAACCATAGATCACGATGGGACAAATGGGACCTATGGGACGGATGCGACACATAAGTCACATTGGTCTCATGTGTCACATGCGTCCCATCCGTTCGCGCAATCAAACTCAATTACAGCTGGCACGTTTCATCGGATAATCAAAGCCGCGCGCTTTGCCATTCGCCGTGCCTTCAATCCGGGCAAATAAAGAACCGTCCGGTTGCAGCCGGTAAATGATCCGTTGCGGAAAGTCGTGTTGCGGATTCTCAAACACGAGTTCCTTGTTTTCTGATTTCACCAGCTTGAATGACGCTTCTGGTTGGCCGGAGGGCCGGGCGACATAGTAGATCGCTCCGTCCTGCTCTTCGCGGATCTGCAGAAACTCGTACTCGCGTGTTTTTCCGTCGGCGACCGTGCGGCCCATACCCAGCATTGTCCCACCCGAAGGTTTCATCCATTGCTCGTTAATTTCGCGGCCGTTCCGATTAGCTTCCCAGCAGCCGGCCAGCCACGAGAGATCATTGACGCTCCGTTTTTCTGTCTGGGCCACTGCCGTGCAACTAACGAGTAGCACGATCATCACTGCGAACCGTTTCATTTTTGCTCCTGCGTGATCGATGGACTGTGACTGCGCGCGCCATGGTATGCGTAGCGGAGCGAGAAAGGCAAAACTGCTGCGCTGCGGGCCGTCTGAAGTTGCGAGCGTTAGAGTACCAACTTTAGTTGGCTTTGGGTGTCATGAAGAAACGCCCGAGTAAGTCGGTACTCTGACGATGCCAACTTGAACTTAAAAACCCGCTGACCGATGATCCGTATGAATCATGGCGAACTTTGCGTTAAGACTTCCTGAAAATGCTCCCGGTGATTTCTTTGTTGATTCGACTTGCATCGACTGTGACGCGTGCCGCCAAATAGCACCCACATCGTTCAGTGAACACGGTGAGTTTTCGATCGTGCATCAGCAGCCTCATAGCGCCGACGACACTATCCGCGCGCTGATGGCGTTGGTGGCTTGCCCGACTGGATCAATTGGAACGGTCGATCATCACGATGCGCGAATCGGCATCGATGCCTTTCCCGAACCGCTGGTTGAGAATGTTTATTACTGTGGCTTCAACGCTGAATCGAGCTTCGGCGCCTGGAGTTACTTGATTACTCGTCCGCCGGACGAAGGCGGTAACGTGCTGATCGATTCACCACGCTTTGCCGCTCAACTGATCAAAAAGATCAGATCGATGGGCGGTGTCCGCACGATGTTTCTGACCCATCGGGACGACGTCGCCGACCACCGGCGTTTTGCCCGGGAATTTGGCTGTCGCCGAATTATGCACGTTGATGACGGAGCTGAACGGCTCGGGCTGGAGCAACCGATTGACGAAGATGAGCCGGTGCAAATTGATCGGGACTTACTCGCGATTCCGGTGCCGGGCCACACGCGCGGTCACATGGTCCTCCTGTATAAAAGCCGGTTTCTGTTTACCGGTGATCACCTTGCGTGGTCGCCGCGACGCAACACGCTCACTGCTTTTCGCAGCGCGTGTTGGTATTCCTGGACTGAGCAGACGCATTCAATGGAACGGCTGCTCAATTATGACTTTGAATGGGTGCTTCCGGGTCATGGAAGAATTCATCATGGCACGCGCGCCGAGATGCGTGCGCACCTCGAAGCATGTATTCGCTGGATGAAGGAGGTTTGATTCTCATTCACACCTCGCTTTAGGAGTCTGTCGGAAAAATCGGATCTCGGTGTCCCTGTGCGATCTCCGTGCCTCTGTGGTGGATGTTTCGTGAGTAATTCACCACAGAGACACAGAGAATTTTGACAGAGGCACAAAGAGAAGCCTTTTTCCGACAGACTCCTAAAGCCAGGTGTGAATGAAAAAGGTCGATGCGAACTGAACCAGAACCGATACCATGCCGGGTTGCCGCTTTCTGGAAAACCATCTAAAGTTTGTGACCTAGCCGAGGAGGAATCATGCGTTCACTCAGAATTTTATGGGCCGGTGTGCTCCTGTTGATAATTGCCGCCGGCGCCCTCGCCCAGGGAACTCCCCAACACTTCGTCAAAGAAGGACTCTCGTTTGATTACCCCACTGGGTGGACAATCTCAGACGCAAGTAACTCGGACGCCCAGGATTTGAGTTTGGGCCGAGCCGACAGCGATGCGCAAATCAAAGTTTTTGTGCACCGCGGAAAGGTCGACACGCCAGAAAAAATTGCTCAAGCGAAGACGAAAATCGTAGACCCATATCTCACCTATATGGAAAAGCAAGTTAGCCAAATGGGGAAAACGGAGCGTCTGGAATCGAGCGCAGAGATCGGAAGCATCAGAGCTGACGGAGTACGGATTCGCATAACAGATAGTGATCCAGGCGAGGCGAGAATTTATTGGACGACCCTCAATAATCGGCTAATGATTGTGACGTTGTTTGGTCCTGACAAAGCTCTAAAAGAAGTTGAACCAACGTGGGAGATGATTCGCAGTTCGCTCAAAGTTGAACCGCCTCCACCAAAGACCGGGCCGAAGAAACCTTAAGCCGCAAAAAAACAAGCTCGTATTAATTCCCCTAATCCGGAGCAAAACAGTGATCATTGGACTGCCGAAAGAGATTAAGGACAACGAATATCGCGTGGGCCTGACGCCCGCCGGAGTGCGCGCGCTTAGTGACGCGAACCATCGGGTGCTGGTTGAAACCCACGCCGGAGAAGGCTCGGGTTTCGAAGACGAGCTGTACGAACGCGCGGGCGCCACCATTGTCGGCACGGCCGACGAAGTGTGGGGCGAAGGCGAAATGATCGTGAAGGTCAAAGAGCCGATTGCTCCTGAATATCCGCGCATGCGCGAAGGCCAGTTGCTGTTTACGTATCTGCACCTGGCGCCCGACAACCAACTGACTGAAGAGTTGTTGAACCGTAAAGTCACCGGCGTCGCGTATGAAACCATCACTGATCGGCGCGGGACACTGCCGCTGTTGACGCCGATGTCGGAAGTTGCCGGCCGCATGGCGGTGCAGGTCGGTGCTCACTATCTGGAGAAGATGCAAGGCGGTCTCGGCAGTCTGCTCGGTGGCGTGCCGGGCGTACCGGCCGCGCGAGTCGTAATCATCGGCGGTGGTGTGGTCGGAACTAATTCAGCCAAGATCGCCGTGGGGATGGGAGCGCACGTTACCATCATTGACAACAATCTGGATCGACTGCGGGAGCTCGACGATATTTTCCTGTCAAAAATTTCGACCCTCGCTTCCAGCGCCTACATGATTCACGACGCGGTATCGCAGGCCGATCTGATTATTGGGGCGGTGCTCGTGCCCGGTGCGGCGGCCCCGCGTCTGGTAACTCGCA
>JADMIO011014778.1_pt1 | contig 17863 bp, 15 predicted proteins | sample 8958161 | NCBI WGS metagenome assembly JADMIO01 (sample SAMN16585339, study PRJNA669376) | soil metagenome | isolation source: Crop rotation soil | place: USA: Cullars Rotation, Alabama | collected 2011
CCCGCCGCGGAAAATCCCGCTTCGAGCGCCGACTCGAGCATATAGCCGGAGATGCGGGTGTCCTTGCCGATCAGCACTGCGGGGCGTTCCCGCCCGTTGCGCACTCGCGTGAGCACCTTGCCGGCGGCATAGCCGAGGCGCAGAACAAAATCAGGTGTTATCGGCGCCTCACCGACCTTCCCGCGCACGCCATCCGTGCCGAAATATTTCCTCATCCCTGCCAATTCCCTTCTACAGCAGCCAGCACTGCAAGCGCATCTCGCGTTGCCGCGACATCGTGCACGCGCACGATGTGCGCCCCTTTCTGAACCGCAAGCAGCGCCGCCGCGACACTCGCATGCACACGGTCGCCAACTTCGCGCCCGGTAATGCGCCCCAGCATCGCCTTGCGTGAGATTCCCGCCAATACGACCGCGCCGATGTCGCGGAAGCGACCTAGGTCGCGCAGTAATCGCAAATTATGCTCCAGCGTCTTGCCAAAGCCAAAACCCGGGTCTACCGCCAGCCGATCCATCGCGATACCGGCGGCACGCAGGGCCTGCACGCGCTCTACCAGGAAGGCGTGGATCTCGGCCACCACGTCTTCATAATGAGGATCGCGCTGCATATCCGCGGGCGTGCCCTGCTTGTGCATCACGCAAATGCCTGCATCGCTTTTCGCGACCGCCTCCACGGCGCCCGGTGCCTGCAGCGCATTGATGTCATTGATCATTGCCGCGCCAGCCGTAATCGCCTCCTGCATCAGCTCCGGCTTTTGCGTGTCCGCCGACAAGGGCACCGGGGCCGACGAGAGACGCTCGATAATCGGCAGCACGCGGCGTCTTTCCTCGTCCAACACCACTGCTGCGGCGCCGGGCCGCGTCGATTCACCGCCGATGTCGATGATGTCGGCGCCCTCATCGATCAGGCGCCGTGCGTGCGCAACGGCGGCATCCGTGCTGTTGAACACGCCGCCATCGGAAAAGGAATCTGGAGTTACGTTGACCACACCCATGATGAGAGGGCGAGCCAGCGATAGTTGGAACTTACCGCAACGGAGGAAGGACGGCATAAGGATGAAGGCGGAAGGACGAAGGATGAAACCGCATCGAGGCGCGGCCTACTCAGCCTTCATCCTGCATCCTTCATCCTTGATTTCAGGTCCCCTGCGCAGGCGCAGCCGTAGTCGAGGCGGCGCTCGGTGGCGTGTCCTTGGGTGGTACGACGACCGCAGGTTGTGGCTTGGGCGGCCGCGGCTCGCGCCCTTCCATGATGTCGTTGATCTGGTCGGCGTCTATGGTTTCCCATTCGAGCAGCGCCGCCGCCATCTTCTCGATCTTGTCGCGATTCTCCTCGATCAGCCTGCGCGCAAGCGCGTACTGCTGGTCAATAATGCGGCGGATCTCGGCGTCGACCTGCTGCATGGTCGCCTCGGAAACGTTCTTGTGCGTGGTGATCGAGCGGCCGAGGAAAACTTCGCCTTCGTTCTCGCCGTAGACCATCGGCCCCAGCGCATCGCTCATGCCCCACTGAGTCACCATGCGCCGTGCCATTTCGGTCGCACGCTCGAAGTCATTCGATGCGCCCGTGGTCATCTGGCTCATGAAGATTTCTTCAGCGATGCGGCCGCCGAAGAGCACTGCGATGTTCTGCAGGATCTGCTCGCGATCCATACTGAAGCGGTCCTGTTCCGGCAGCTGCATGGTCACACCCAGCGCGCGCCCGCGGGGAATGATGGTGACCTTGTGCACGGGATCGGTTTTGGGGAGCAATTTTGCAACCAGGGCGTGCCCCGCTTCATGGTAAGCGGTATTCCTGCGCTCGTGCTCGGGCATGACCAGCGAGCGGCGCTCCGCACCCATGATAATCTTGTCCTTGGCCTGCTCGAAATCGTGCATGTCGACCAGCCGCTTGTTCTTGCGCGCGGCGAAAAGAGCCGCCTCGTTCACAAGATTCGCGAGGTCCGCACCCGAGAAGCCGGGCGTGCCCCGCGCAATGATGTCGGCCTTGACGTCGGGCGACACGGGAACCTTGCGCATGTGAACGAGCAGAATCTGCTCGCGGCCCCGAATGTCGGGTAGCGGCACCACGACCTGGCGGTCGAAACGGCCGGGCCGCATCAGCGCCGGATCAAGCACGTCCGGACGGTTGGTCGCGGCTATCACGATGACACCCGCGGTGCCTTCGAAGCCATCCATCTCGACCAGCAATTGGTTGAGCGTCTGCTCGCGCTCGTCGTTGCCGCCACCAAGACCGGCGCCGCGCTGACGACCGACCGCGTCGATCTCATCGATGAACACGATACAAGGCGCGTGTTTTTTTGCCTGTTCGAACATGTCGCGGACGCGCGCCGCGCCCACGCCAACGAACATTTCGACGAAGTCGGAGCCGGAGATGCTGAAGAACGGCACTTTAGCCTCACCCGCGATGGCGCGCGCAAGCAACGTCTTGCCGGTACCGGGATTGCCTACCATCAGCACACCGCGCGGTATGCGGCCACCCAGCTTCTGGAATTTGCCGGGATCGCGCAGAAACTCGACCAGCTCGGCGACTTCCTCTTTCGCTTCCTCGCAGCCCGCGACGTCCGCGAAGGTCACGTTGTTGTTGCTCTCGTCCATCATGCGGGCCCGGCTCTTGCCGAAGGAAAACGCACCGCCGCGTCCCCCGCCCTGCATCTGCCGCATGAAGAAGATCCAGATCCCGATCAAGAGCAGCATCGGGAACCAGGAAATGAAGATATTCATGAGGAACGATGGCTCCTCCTCAGGCTTGGCATCCACCTTGACGCCATACTTGAGAAGGTCGCTCACCATCCACAGATCGCCGAGGGTGCCAGGACTGTAGGTAACGTACTTGCGGTTGTCGGTCGACTGCCAGCGCACGGTACGCCCTTCGACCACCGCCGAACTCACGCGGCCGATCTTGACCTCGTCCATGAACTGCGAATACGGAATGACGCTTTGTGCTGCCTGCCGCGTGCTGAACTGATTGAACACTGTCATCAGCACGAGGGCGATAACCAGCCAGATAGCTACGTTCTTAATCAGGTTGTTCAACGCAACTCCTCGAGAAGATTCTTCATTTTAAACGCAATCCAAGGGGGTGTGAGCCGATATAACGGCTAATTGGCCGGCTTATTTGGTGCAATATTTGCCACAAAGTTCTTGCCCAGCAGATAAAGCTCGCTGCTGCGGCCGCGTGAGGCCTCGGGCTTGCGCGTGCTGACGGTCTTGAAAGTGCGTTGCATGGCCCGAAAAAACTCTTGAAATCCAGCGCCCTGGAACACTTTGACCAGGAAGCATCCACCCGGTTTCAGATAAGCCCGTGCGAACTCGAAAGCGAGCTCCGCGAGATCCATTGCACGCGCCTGATCGCTAATCGCAATACCGCTTATGTTGGGAGACATGTCGCTCAATACAAGGTCTACCTTGCGGCCGCCCAAAGCTTGCTCGAGCATCTGAATGGCCTCTTGCTCGCGAAAGTCTCCTTGTAGCACCGTGACTCCCGCGAGCGGCTCCATCTCCAGAATGTCGAAAGCAACCACAAGGCCGTCTCGCCCGGCGCTTTTCTGCACGACTTGGGACCAGCTTCCGGGAGCAGCGCCAAGATCGACTACGACCATGCCGCGACGCAAGAGCTTGTCGCGCTCTGCGATCTCGGTGAGCTTGTATGCGGCGCGTGAGCGATAGCCTTCGCGGCGTGCACGCTGCACGTGCACGTCGTTGACGTGCTCCTTCATCCACTGTTTGCTCGTCTTGCTGCGCTTCACCGCTATCCAATCTGAAATGCTAGACTCGGTTGACCATGAAACTGCAACTTACCTCGGCACAACGCAGCGCATTGCGCGCGCGCGCTCATGCGCTGCATCCGGTCGTGATGATCGCGGATGCCGGCTTGAGCGAGCGCGTGATGAATGAAATCGAGCGCAGTCTCGCGGCGCATGAGCTCATCAAGATACGCGTATTCGAGGCCGACCGCGATGTGCGTGCAGCAATGCTGGAAGAAATTTCCGACACGTTGAACGCCGCCCCCGTGCAACACCTAGGCAAGATCCTGGTGGTCTATCGTCCGCAGCCGGAGGAGGCGCAGAAAAAAGCCGCGCCCTTGAGACCGCGCCGCAAGCTACCGCGGCGCACCAAGCGCAGCTTTCAGCATTAGGCGTTAGGAGTTAGGCGATTCACCCCTGCCCCCTCACCCCTGACTAGATGTACTTCACTTCGCGAATCTCGTACTCGCGTACCCCACCTGGCGCCTTGACTTCGGCGACATCGCCCTCGGACTTGCCTATGAGCGCGCGTGCAATCGGCGAGCTGATCGAAATCTTGCCCTGCTTGATGTCCGCCTCGTCGTCGCCGACGATCTGATAGGTCACGACCTCGCCGCTCTCCGAATCCTGCAGCTCGACCGTGGCGCCGAACACGCAGCGGCCGTCCGCTTCGAGCAAAGCCGGATTGATGATCTGGGCGTTGGACAGTTTGCTCTCGAGCTCTGCGATGCGGCCCTCGATGAAGCTCTGACGCTCTTTGGCCGCGGCATACTCGGCGTTTTCCGAGAGATCGCCATGGGCGCGTGCTTCGGCGATCGCGGCGATGATCGCCGGACGCCGCACCGTCTTGAGCTCCTGCAGTTCGGCTTTTATCTTCTCCGCGCCGACGACGGTCAATGGGATCTTGGGCATAGCTAAGCGCCTAGCGCGCGGATTGAGCGATTGTGGCGTGCAGGCTATGAACCTCGTAAGGCTTGAGCTCACGTGATTGCTGCATGCCGGTACAGGCGGCACGAGCACCTGCGAGTGTCGTGTAGAGAGTAATCCGTGCCTGCAATGCGGCCCGCCGTATGGTGTACGAATCGCGCACCGCCGTGCGCTTTTCCTCGACGGTATTGAGTATGAGCTCGATGTCGCCGTTCTTGATCAGGTCCACGACGTGGGGGCGGCCTTCGGCGACTTTGTTGATCGGCATCACCGGCAAGCCCGCTGCGGAGAGCGCCGCTGCTGTGCCGCGCGTGGCCACCACCTGAAAACCGAGCGCGACGAGATCGCGTGCAATGGCGACAGCCGCCGCTTTGTCGGCGTCGCGAACGCTGATGAACACCTTGCCCGATTCCGGCAGGCGATCGCCGGCTGCGAGCTGCGATTTCACGAACGCCTCGCCGAAGCTCTTGCCAATGCCCATGACCTCCCCTGTTGATTTCATTTCCGGCCCGAGTATGGTATCAGCGCCGGGGAATTTGATAAACGGAAACACCGCTTCCTTGACCGAATAGTAGCTCGGCACCACCTCGCCCGTGATCTTCTGTTCGGTCAGCGTTTTTCCAGCCATGCACAGGGCAGCGATCTTGGCGAGCGGCAAGCCAGTCGCCTTGGACACAAACGGAACCGTGCGGGAAGCCCGTGGATTGACTTCGAGCACGTAGATCGTGTCGTTCTGGATGGCGAACTGCACGTTCATGAGCCCGACGACCTTGAGTGCGTGGGCCATGGCCATGGTCTGACGCCGCAGCTCGTCCTGGATGGCGGGAGAGAGGCTGAAAGGCGGCAGCGAGCATGCGGAATCACCCGAATGGACGCCGGCCTGCTCGATGTGCTCCATGATGCCGCCGATCAGCACCACTTTGCCGTCGCAGATCGCATCTACGTCGACTTCTGTTGCGTCGTTCAGAAAATGATCGAGCAGCACCGGCGAATCGTTGGAGACCTTCACCGCTTCGCGCATGTAGCGCTCGAGGTCGTTCTGCTCATGCACGATTTCCATTGCGCGGCCGCCGAGCACATATGAGGGCCGCACCACCAGCGGATAGCCAATCTCCGCCGCCAAAGCCAGCGCCTTCTGCGCGCTGCGTGCCGTGCGGTTCGGAGGCTGCTTCAGCTTCAACTTCGTAAGCAGCTTCTGAAAACGCTCACGGTCTTCCGCGACATCGATCGAATCCGGGCTCGTCCCAATGATAGGCACGCCATTCGCTTCCAGATCACGGGCGAGCTTGAGGGGCGTCTGTCCGCCATATTGGACGATGACCCCATGCGGCTTTTCGACATGCACGATTTCGAGCACGTCCTCGAGCGTCAGCGGCTCGAAATACAACCGGTCCGAGGTATCGTAGTCGGTCGATACCGTTTCCGGATTGCAATTGACCATGATCGTCTCGAACCCGGCATCACGCAGCGCGAGCGCCGCATGCACGCAGCAGTAATCGAACTCTATGCCCTGCCCGATGCGATTCGGCCCACCGCCCAGAATCATGATCTTGCGGCGCGTCGAGGGCACAGCCTCGCACTCCTCTTCATACGTCGAATATAGATAAGCGGTACTGCTTGCGAACTCGGCGGCGCAGGTATCGACGCGCTTGTAAACCGGCCGGATCTCGAGCGCGTGGCGGTGAGCCCGCACTTGAGCTTCCTTCGATTTCAGCAGGTACGCAAGCCGGCGGTCGGAGAATCCCTTGCGCTTGAGACTGCGTAGCGTAGCCGCGTCGATCTCTTCGAGCTTGTGATCGTCCAGATCCATCTCGATATCGACGATTTCCTTGATCTGCGCAAGGAACCACGGATCGATACGGGTGAGCTGATGCACTTCGTCGAGGCTGAAGCCGTTCTCGAACGCATCGCCGATGTACCAGATGCGCTCAGGGCCCGGCTCGCCCAATTCGTCTTCAATCGCCTCGCGGTCGGTCGTCTTCTGGTTGAGGCCGTCGACGCCCACTTCGAGCCCGCGCAACGCCTTCTGCAGTGACTCCTGAAAGGTACGGCCGATCGCCATCACCTCACCGACGGACTTCATCTGCGTTGTCAGCCTGTCGTTCGCGTGCGGGAATTTCTCGAACGCGAAGCGCGGCACTTTCGTGACGACGTAATCGATCGTGGGCTCGAACGAAGCCGGAGTCGCGCCGCCGGTGATCTCGTTCCTCAGCTCGTCCAGCGTATAGCCGACGGCCAGCTTGGCGGCGATCTTGGCAATCGGGAATCCGGTTGCCTTCGAAGCGAGCGCGGAAGAACGCGACACGCGCGGATTCATCTCTATGATCAGCATGCGGCCATCATCGGGGCTGATCGCGAACTGCACGTTGGAGCCGCCCGTGTCGACGCCGATCTCGCGCAGGCACGCGATCGACGCGTTGCGCATGATCTGATATTCCTTGTCCGTCAGCGTCTGCGCCGGCGCGACCGTGATCGAGTCGCCGGTGTGCACGCCCATCGGGTCGAAGTTCTCGATCGAGCAGACGATGATGCAGTTGTCCTTGCAATCGCGGACCACTTCCATCTCGAATTCTTTCCAGCCGATCACCGATTCCTCGATGAGCACTTCGTTGGTCGGCGACGCTTCGAGCCCGCGCTCGCAGATCGCGATGAACTCCTCGCGGTTGTAGGCGATGCCGCCGCCAGTGCCGCCGAGTGTAAACGAAGGCCTGAGGATGGTCGGGAATCCCAACGCCGTCTGCACCTGCAAAGCTTCTTCCAGGCTGTGCGCGATGGCGGAGCGTGCGCTCGCGAGCCCGATTTTTTCCATCGCCTTCTTGAACTTCTCGCGGTCCTCGGCCTTGTCGATCGCTTCTTTGCGCGCCCCTATCATCTCGACGCCGTATTTCTCGAGCACGCCGTGCGTCGCGAGGTCGAGTGCGCAATTGAGCGCCGTCTGTCCGCCCATGGTCGGCAGGAGCGCGTCCGGCCGCTCGATCGCAATCACTTTCTCGACCATCTGCCAGGTGACAGGCTCGATGTAAGTCGCGTCGGCCATATCCGGGTCCGTCATGATGGTCGCCGGATTGGAATTCACCAGCACCACGCGATAACCCTCCTCACGCAGCGCCTTGCAGGCTTGAGCCCCTGAGTAATCGAATTCGCATGCCTGCCCGACCACGATGGGCCCGGCGCCGATGATCAGGATGCTCTTGATGTCGGTTCGTTTCGGCATGGCGCTAAATCAAGGATGAAGGCGCAAGGATGAAGGATGCAAATGAACCGGTCATGCGGCTGCGACCTTCGTCCTGGTGCCTTCGGCTTTCGTTTTTTCCATGAGAGTGGCAAAGCGGTCGAACAGATAATCGATGTCGTGCGGTCCCGGGCTCGCTTCAGGGTGCCCCTGGAAGCAGAACGCGGGACAATCCGTGCGCGCGAATCCCTGCAGCGTGCCGTCAAAGAGCGACACGTGCGTGACGCGCACATTGGACGGCAACGTCGTGCTGTCGACCGCGAAGCCGTGGTTCTGGCTGGTAATCAGAACGCGCCCGCTGTCGAGATCCTGCACCGGATGATTCGCGCCGTGATGGCCGAACTTCATCTTCACGGTGCGCGCGCCGCTTGCGAGCCCCAGCAGTTGATGACCGAGACAAATGCCGAAAAGTGGCAGACCGGTCTGCAGAAGTTCGCGGATGGCGCGTATCGCGTAATCGCAGGGCTCGGGGTCGCCGGGGCCATTGGACAGAAAAACACCGTCCGGCCGGTGAGCGAGCACATCCGCGGCGCTCGCTTGCGCCGGGACCACGGTCACGCGGCAGCCACGCGAGACGAGCATGCGCAGGATGTTGCGCTTGATACCGAAATCGAACGCAACCACGTGGTATTTCGGTTGTTCGAGCTTCCCATAACCTGAACCGAGCTGCCACGTGCTCTCGTGCCACTCGTAAGGCTCAAGACAGCTGACGTGCTTCGCGAGATCCATGCCGCACAGACCCGGGAATTCGCGCGCAGCCTTGAGTGCCGCGCCCTCGTCAATGCGGCCAGCCATCAAGCACCCGTCCTGCGCGCCTTTTTCGCGCAGCAGACGCGTAAGCTTGCGGGTATCGATGTCGGCAATCGCGACCACGTTCTGCTCGCGCAGGTATGTCGAGAGATCCTGAGTCTGACGCCAATTGCTCGCAAGCAGCGGCAGCTCCCTGATAACGAGACCTGCAGCCTGGATGCGGTCCGATTCGACATCCTCGGGATTCGCGCCGGTGTTTCCGATATGCGGATAAGTGAGCGTTACGATCTGCCGGCAGTACGAGGGATCGGTAAGTATTTCCTGATAGCCCGTGATCGCGGTGTTGAAGACGACTTCGCCCGCGGAAATGCCGGGGGCGCCGATCGACGAACCGTGGAAAACCGTGCCATCTCTGAGGACGAGGATGGCTGGCTCACGTTGTGACACGACGAAACTCCCGGCAGTAGATACGGAAAGCGGGACAGGTCGAAACCCGTCCCGCTCAAGCGTGAGAATTATACGCCAAAGGTCGAGGCACTACAATTCAACTTCACACCTTATTCCAGACCTTGAACCGCAAAGGGCGCGAAGGACGCCAAGTAAAAGCCGTTTGAATTTCCTCTCGTAACGCTCGCCGCACAGAATTGCTGCCGACACCCGACACTGGATCAAATCTTCAAGCCGTTTGAAGTTTTCCTTCGCGCCCTTGGCACCTTTGGCGGTGAAAGAACTAGAGTGCGTCAGCGCAAAGCGAGCACGTCCTGCATATCGTAAAGACCGCTCTTTTTGCCCGCGACGAAGCGCGCAGCGCGCACGGCGCCGGTCGCGTAGGTCGCACGGCTTCCCGACCGCACGGTGATCTCGACCCGCTCACCGGTCCCCGCAAACATCACGACATGCTCGCCGACGATATCGCCCGCGCGCACCGCGGAAAATCCTATGCTGCCCGTCGTGCGCTCGCCGGTCACGCCGGTGCGCCCGTGAACCGCACGATCGGCGAGCTTCGCACCGCGCGCTGCAGCGATGATCTCACCGATATGCAGAGCGGTGCCCGACGGCGCGTCCACTTTGTGACGATGGTGCGCTTCGATGATTTCGACGTCGTAGCTCTCGTCGAGCACCCGCGCAGCGATGGCGGACAGCTTGAACACCAGATTGGTTCCTATGCTCATGTTGGGCGCCATGACGATCGCAATGTCGCGCGCGGCCTCTGCGATGGTTTTCCTTTCCGCATCGCTGAAGCCCGTGGTGCCTATCACCATGTTGACGCGCGCTTGGCGGCATGCCGCCATATGTGCAAGCGTGCCTTCGGGGCGCGTGAAATCGATGAGCGCATTGCAACCCGCGATGCTTTTCTCGACATCGGCACTGATGAGTACTCCACAGGACGCGCCGATCAGCTCGCCCGCGTCTTTCTTCAGATTGGCGTTTCCATTTTGCTCGAGCGCGGCGGCGAGCTCGAGACCCGCATCAGCGCGCACCGCCTCCAGCAAAGCGCGGCCCATGCGCCCCGAGCTCCCCGCTACTGCGATTTTCAGAATGGACATTTCGGGCACCCGTAAGAAATAGATGCCGTATTTTGCCAAAGACCGTGTTATTTGAGGGGGTCTTTGCTCGCGTCGGCGTTCGTCGCTGAGCCAGGGCTTTCGGATTTCGCTGCAGGCTTCGCCGCTGGTTGACTCTGACTCGCCGTGCTCGGCTTGGAAGCAGGCGTCACGGCTACCGGTTTCTTGGTGGCTGGTTTCTCCGCCGCGGGTTTCACCGCAGACGGTGCTGCCGCGACATCGCCCTCTACACGCACGAGCTTGTCATCATCGAAGATCACCGTGATCTGGCGCCGTTCCACGTCCTTGCCCTGCCTCTGCAACATGTAGACATAGTCCCAGCGGTCGGTGCGAAACGGATCGACGATCAACGGAGAGCCCAACGCGAAGCGCACCTGGGCGCGCGTCATCCCCGGCTGCAACTTCGCGACCATTTCCTGCGTCACGACGTTGCCCTGCTGGATATCAATGCGATAGGGCTTGATGATCGTTGGAACGTCGGGCGTCTGCTTGCAACCCGCGAGCGCAAGCACGACCATCAGTGTTGTGCGTTTTAGCATAAATATGTAGCGCGGCCATCCCGTCCTCGTATAATGACCGCGTAGTCAAGGTCAGTATGATACCCGAGCCTTCCATACGACGCCTGGTGCGCGAGTGAGTTCCCCCAAAAACCTCAAGGATATCGGCCTCAAGGCCACGCTGCCGCGCCTGCGCATCCTCGAGCTCTTTGAAAGCAGTGACGTACGTCACTTGTCGGCAGAGGACGTATACAAGCAGTTACTGAAGGAAGGCACGGACACCGGCCTTGCCACCGTCTACCGGGTATTAACGCAGTTCGAGCGCGCCGGCTTACTGGTGCGGCATCATTTCGAAAGCGGCAAGGCGGTGTTTGAGCTGAATCAGGGCGGGCACCACGATCATCTCGTGTGCCTGCAATGCGGCAAGGTCGAGGAGTTCTACGACGAAGCCATAGAAAAGCGCCAGCTGGCGATCGCCAAAGAGCGCGGCTTCACCATCCATGAGCACTCGCTGCATCTGTATGTGGACTGCACAAAAGTGAACTGTCCAAACCGATCAAAGCAATAAGATCGTTCGCGCCTTGAGGCGCATTGTCCGTTCGCTAAGTCGGGTCGTCATGGAGCTGCGATGCTCAGCAGCACGGACACTTTGGAGAATACAAGCATTGAAAGCTCATCCAGAGGACCCGCAGCGTACGCTGCCCGCCGATTTCGGCAACGTGAAACCGCCGCCGGACCTGGTACTGGTGGACATCGCGGATTACATCGTCGGCCACAAGGTCAGCCCAGAGGCGATAGACGCCGCGCGGTTGTGCATGACCGATACCCTCGCGTGTGCTTTCGAGGCGCTCGATTATCCCGAGTGCGCGCGACTCGTGGGACCTGTGGTGCCGGGCACTATAGTGCCTCATGGCGCGCGTGTCCCGGGCACTCACCATGAGCTCGATCCGGAGCGTGCAGCCTTCTCTTTCAGCTGCATGATCCGCTGGCTCGATTACAACGATACCTTCAGCGGCGCCACCGGCAGCCATCCGTCAGACACGCTCGCCGGAATTCTGATGCTCGCTGATCATCAGAGCCGCCAGCGCGTCGCGCAAGGCGAGTCGCCGCTTTGCATGCGCGATGTGCTTGCAACCATGGTCAAAGCGTATGAGATCCAGGGCGGACTCGCCGCTGAAAACGCGCTCGGCGAAACAGGCCTCATGGACCACAATCTGCTGCCCCGCACGGCAAGTTGCGCCGTGCTGACCCAGATGATGGGCGGCACGCGCGAGCAGATCATCGATGCAGTCTCCAATGCTTTCATCGATTCCAGCATCATGGCTTTCCGCCATGCGCCCAACGTCGGCTCGCGCAAGAATTGGTCGGTAGCCGATGCCATTTCGCAGGCGATGCGACTTTCGCGCATGGTAATGGGCGGCGAGACCGGATATCCGTCGGTGCTGACAGCCAGGCACTACGGCTTCTACGAAACGCGTTTCAGCGGCAAGCCGTTCGAATTCCAGCGTCCCTATGGCGAATACGTGGTGCACCATTGCAATTTCAAGTTCGTCGCCGCCGGCATGCACGGACAGACGCCTGCCGAGTGCGCATTTCAGCTGCACCCGCTCGTCAAGGACCGCCTCGACGATATCGAGCGCATCGAAATGCGCACGCACCATTTCCTCATGAAAGTGATGAACAAGGCCGGCCCGCTGCACAACGCGTCGGATCGCGATCACTGCGCGCAATATGTGATTGCGGTGAGCCTGCTCAACGGGAAGCTGAACGCGGGCGACTACCGCGATGAATTCGCCGCCGATCCGCGCATCGACAAGCTGCGCGCCAAGATGCAGCTCGTGGAGGATGCCGCGTACACAAAAGACTATTACGACCCGGCGCTGCGCTCGAGCAATTGCTCGCTGCAGGTTTTCTTCAAAGACGGATCGAGCACGCCCAAAATCCATGTCGAATATCCCGCCGGGCACCCGCGGCGGCGGGCGGGCGTCATGCCCGTCCTGCGTGCCAAGCTGGAAAATGCGCTCGCGCGGCGCTTCCCTGCGGGACAGAAGGACGCCATTGTGCGTTTATGCGACGACGCGCCCAGACTTTACGACACGCCGGTCAATGAATTCTTGACGCTCCTGGTGCCGCAGACGCCACCGTCCTAGCTGCTCCGGCGTCAGCGCACAGCGCACCCTGCAATTCAGCGGCGTGATGGCGACATACGCGGTGACGCCGGAACGTCTTTGATCGAGATCCGCCAGTGGATGCGGTCTTCTTCAGGCGGATAATCGCCCGCCGCCTTGTGATATGAGCAGCGGTTATCCCAGATTACGGTGTCGCCCTTCTGCCACTTGTGCGTGTACATGGCGCGCGGTTGCAGCATGTATCCGGTGAGCTCTTCGATAATCTGATTGCTCTCGGCGGCCTGCACGCCCTCGATGCGCATGATGCCGAGCGGGTTGAAGAAGAGCACCTTGCGCCCGGTCTCGCGATGGTGGCGCACGAGCGGATGATAGACAGGCCTTTTCGCCTCGTGCGTCTCTTTGTCGAGCAGAGTGGATTGCTCGAGGCCGAGCCGGTGTTTGCGGCCGCCATACATGTACGTGCCGTACAGTCCTTCCAGCCGCTGCTTGAGCCGGTTTGGCAGCGCATCGTAAGCCGCATACATACTGGCGAAATAGGTGTCGCCGCCCCGACTGGGAATAGCGAGGGCGTAGAGCTGGGTGGCCTTGTACGGCTCGGTCATGAAAGTGCCGTCAGTGTGAAACCCCTCCGCACCGCGTGTGTAGACGTCCATGTCGAGCTTGCCGTCAGCCCCGAACTTGTTCGTCCCGAGCAGCGTGATTTCCGGATAATCCGGATGCCGCGTGCTCGCGGCGGGATGCGCAGTCAGCGCTCCAAAGCGGGCGCTGTAATCGAGCAGTTCGCGTCCCGAGAGCTTTTGTCCGCGCACCACGATGACGTTGTAGTCGAGCCAGGCGCCGTAGATCCTGGCGAACGTCGTGTCATCCAGCTTTCTGATATCGACACCGGTCACCTCCGCGCCGATTTCCTCGCCGAGACGGCGGACTTCGATCATATCTGCGCTGCCTCCGACTCGATTCGCGCTCAATCGGCTGTGATGCCGATGTCCTTGATGAGCCTGCCCCACTTGTCTGCCTCGGCTTTCAGCACGGTGGCGAGCTGCTTGGGCGAGCTGCCTACAACCTCGACGCCCGCGCTGAGCAGCTTGTCTTTGACCTCCGGCTGATTGAGCACACGCACGAGCTCGCGGTTCAGGCGATTGATGATCGCTTCCGGCGTTTTCACCGGCACATACATCGCGTCTATCGATATCGATTCATAACCGGGCAGCCCTGTCGCACTGACGGTGGGCACGCCCGGCGCCAGCGCCGAGGGCTGCGCACTGGTCACGGCGAGCGCTTTCAATTTCCCTGACCGGGTGTGCGGCGCAACCGAAGGTGGTGACGCGAACGAGATTTGCACCCGCCCGCCGATAAGGTCGGCCATCTGGGTTGCGCCGTCTTTATACGGGATACGCCGGATGTCGACCGCGGCCATCGCTTTGAAGAGCTCCGCGGCGAGATGTGTGGACCCACCCGAGCCCGTGGATGCGTAGTTGAGCGACCCGGGCTTCGCTTTCGCCATTGCGATGAGCTCTTTGACCGAACTCACTGTCACCGACGGATGGATTGCAAGTATGTTGGGAGCGTAATCAACGAGCGAGACTGCGGAAAAGTCTTTCACCGGATCGTAGGGCGGATCTCTCACGAGCAGCGTGCCCACGACGAATGCACCACCGGCAAGCAGCATCGTGTAGCCGTCCGCCTGGGCACGCGCCACTTCCTGCCCCGGAATGAGTCCGCTCGGACGGTTGTGAACGACGACCTGCTGGCCGAGACTCGCCATGAGTCCAGGCGCAACCAGACGCGCCGTGAAATCATTGCCGCCGCCAACACCCGAAGTGACGATGCGTATCGGCCGGTTCGGAAAATCCTGCTGTCCGAGCGCGAGGCACGCGGTGCAGGCCCCAACGACGAACAAGCCACTGCAGACGATACGCATACGCTCTCCTTGCAGTCTGGTGCGTAGTGCTACAGCTCCCGAATCACGTCGAATTGCTTCACGTAACAGCTGTTGTCGATGCGTGCCTCGATCAGGCTCGGCACCGTCTTGTCGCTGAGCGCGGTCTTGAGAACGCTGCGAAACTCCTCGAGGTTGTTCGCGACCAACCCGCGCATGCCGAAGCCTTTTGCGAGCGCGAGATAGTCCGGATGCGGAAAATCCAGCCCATACTTGGGCAGCCCTTTCACGACCTGCTTCGCGCTGATCAGGCTGTGCTCGTTATCGGCGAACACCACGTAGACGACCGGCAGCTTGTGACGCTGACCGGTCAGCAGTTCCGGCAACCGCATCATGAATCCAGCGTCACCGCACAGGCATACGACGGACTTCTGCGGCTGTGCGAGCTTGACGCCGAGCGCTGCGGGGATACAGTAGCCCATCGTCGCGAGACCGTTGGACATCAGGAAGTCGCCAGCGCCGTAAGCCTGCCACAACTCGACGACGAGCAGCTTGTTGGCCCCCACGTCCGTGACCATCACGACATCGCGTGCAGCCAGTTCGCGCGTCGCGAGGATGACCTGGTTGGGGCTCATCCCCTTGACCGGCACGTCGAGCGCCGTGACGACCATGTTGCAATATTTGGCGACTTCCTCGCTACTCCATTGCGAGCTCGCCTTCTTGACGGCAGACGTTATGCGCTGCGTCGCTGCCGCAATATCTCCGCTCAGCTCGATGTTGGCTGAGAATGCGTGCTCGGTGTTCGGCACGTAGTCGAGCGAAATCGCGAACGTCGGCAGGTCCCACGGCTTGGGCAGGTATTCGACAGGATCGTAGCCGAGCAGCAAAATGAGATCGGCTTTGCTCATGATGTCCTGCTCGAGCTTGCCGCCCATGAAAACACCCGCCGACCATGGGGCATCGCCCGCGATCGCACCTTTGGCCTTCGGCGAGGTAAACACCGGCGCACGCAGACGCTGCGCAAGCGCATCCAGGCTGCCTGCAGGCAGATCGAGTGCATTCAGGCCCGCGATGATCACCGGCCGCTTTGCCTCCTGCAGCCGTGTCACCGCTTCGGCCATGCCCTGGTCGCTGACTGAGGAACGCAGGCTGTTCGGAAATGAAAACGTCGACGTCGGCGCCGGCGGCGCGCTCTTGGTCCCGGCCGCACCGGGAAAATCGATGAACACCGGACCCTGCCGATCGGTGAGCGCAGTGGCGACCGCGCGCCGCAAACCCGCGTGGAACGTGGTTTCGTGCAGAGTGATCTGATCCTTGGTGATAGGCTTCATGAGCGTCAGGTGGTCGAACTGCTGACGCAACGCGACCTCGTGCACTCCGCCGCTGTAGCGATCGGCGATGACGAGCACCGGCAGCCGGTCGAGCGATGCGTGCGCGACGCCGTTCGCCGCATTCGAAACGCCGGGGCCTATCGCAGTCACGACCACCCCGACCGTGCCTTTGCGCTGGCCGTACGTGCCGGCCATGATAACCGCCGAGGTTTCGTGCTGCGTGAGGACGAATTCGACACCGAGCTTGGGGGCGCAACTGACGATGTCCGCGGTCGGGCCACCGCCGGGGATGCCAAAAATACGATCGACGCCGTACTCGGCAAGCGTGGCTACGACTTGCTCTGCGACCGTGCTCATCTTTCGGCCCTCGCGACAAATGCGGCGTTATTCATCGTAGCTCCACCACCCGGTCTATGGTCGGGATATCGGGCCGGAATGTCGCACGCCATGCCTCGAGCCCGCCGATCTTGGCAACGTTGCCGCAATGACCGCCGACGCGATCGAGCACTTCGAGAATCTCCTCTGGGGTCGCGCCGGCTTTGCGCGCCGCGTGCATATGGATCTGAATGTGCGAAACGCGGTCCTTGGCCGCGACCAAAGCGGCCACGATCACAAGCTCCTTTGTCTTGCGGTCGAGCAGCCCCTTCTTGAGGTAATTCGCTTCGGAGCGGTCATTGTGCTTTTTCAGTGCCTCGGCGCCGCGCACGTGTGCAACGAAATCGTGCAGGCCGTAGCGAAATCCGCGCAGCTGGGTGGTGCGCTCGAGTTCCTTCTCTATATCGGTAGGCATTCCATGGCTCCTCTATGGGACGGGATGGCAAAAAAGGGCGAGGCCCGGGAGTTTAGTGCGAAGCGTGCGCGACTAGTTGCGTCGCAATTCTGCCACCGACTGCGCGAACTCGCCATCCTTGCGTTTGAGCGCCCGCGTGACCGAGCGCGTCGCGCCGAAGGTCGGAATGAAAGCCGAGTGTTTACCGGCGCCGCCTACGACCATGACGATGAGATCATCGACGTTGCGCACCACCGGTACCAGCGTCTCGGGGCCCGCGTTGGCGTACAAGCCGTCGAACTTGCGTCGAAAACGGCGCTCGGCATTGTCTTTCGAAAAGCAGCCCAGCGGTATCCGCGTGTGTTCGTGCAGGTAGCGCTTGACCTTATCTTTCGTATAACCGCCATCCGCGACCATCTTCGCGTGCTCCGGGCTGAACGCCACCACCGGCTGCGACTCGTAGAAGACGTCGTTCAGTCCAATGCTTCTCATGGTACCGGCGATCGTAGTAAGTATGCCTTCGGCGTCCAGGCTTTCGTGATCGTTGACGTTGTGCGGGCATTCCGCTCCCACCACGGTCACCGTGCTTGCGGTGGCTGGAAATCCGCGTTCGACATGGAGCGGCTGCCATGGATTCGCCGCTTCGTTCTCGGCGACGCAGTAGCTGTATTTGGCGGGCGAGCCGAATGTGGCCATATCGCCGACCGCCGGGATGCTGCCGCCGATATTGCGCAACGCAAGCTGGATCGCGCGTCCTATCGTCGCGTTGCTTTGCGTTCCCGCACCGAACGCGTTGTGGCCGGCATTGAGGCCGAGCTCCTTGATGATGGGACCGTTCACTATGGTAAGCGGTGTGCACATATGAGTAGTCGCCTGAACGCCGTACAGGTTGAAGCTCTCATCGCACAGTGCTTCGATCGCCAGCATCACTAACGGGAAATATTCGGGCCGGCAGCCGGCCATGACCGCATTGGCTGCAAGCCGCAGTGGCGTGGCTTCGCCATACCGCGGCGCCACTTTTGCGATCGGCGCGTCCCAA
>JADMIO011235839.1_pt1 | contig 17863 bp, 17 predicted proteins | sample 8958161 | NCBI WGS metagenome assembly JADMIO01 (sample SAMN16585339, study PRJNA669376) | soil metagenome | isolation source: Crop rotation soil | place: USA: Cullars Rotation, Alabama | collected 2011
CGCGACAACTTGTCCACGTGGAATTCTAAGCTTAGGATCCCAATGTGCTGGAAAGGACAGTGCGCGAAGAGGTTGCTTTCGGGCCGCGTAACTTCGGGTTCAGCAATTCCGAAGTGCATGAGCGTGTGGCAGCGGCTCTCGACGCCGTCGGCCTGGTCGGCTTGGAGGCGGAGGACCCGTTTCTGCTGAACAAGGGGCATCGCCAACGCTTGGCGGTGGCCGCGCTGTTAGCGCAACGGCCGCGGCTGTTGATCTTGGACGAGCCGACGACCGGACTGGACTATCCCGAGCAACGCAAGATGATGGACCTGATCGGCGGCCTGCATGCGCAGGGCATGGCCATCGTCATCATAACCCACAGTCCCTGGGTGGTCGCCGAATACGCCCAGCGCGGCGTGTTGATGCGTGAGGGTGAGATTTTGTTCGACGGGCCACTGCGACGGCTTCTGGTGCAGGAGTCGTTGCTGGAGAGCGCGCATTTTCGCTCTCCCGACGTTACCCGACTGGGGAGCCGGTTCGGGCTTGCGGTTCTTTCTGTAGACGAGTTGGCGGCGCAGCTCGGCCAAAACGCGGAGAGGTGATGCCGCTCTTTCTCTACATCGAACGGCGCACGTTGCTACATCGGCTGCACCCGACGACCAAGGTCCTGTCGATGGCGTGCTTCTTCGTGGCGGCTTTCGTGAGCGAGCAACCGATGGCGTCCCTGCCGTTGGCGCTTGGCATCGCGGCTTTGATTCATAGTGCAGGCGCTTGGTCGAACGTCAAGCGATTGCGCATCATCTTCTTTCTGGTTTTCGTCATGACCTTCATCGTCTGGGCGCTCTTCTACCGCGGCGGGAATCCGTGGATACGCTTCGGACCGCTAGCGGTCAGCGGCACCAGTTTGCGTTTTGCGTTGGGAATGGCCCTCAAACTGGTGACCTTCCTCGGCGTTGGGGTCGTCTTCCTATCGACGACCAAGATCGAAGAGTTCGCCTACGCACTGACGCGTGTCGGCATGCCGTACAAGCTGGGCTTCACGATGACGTTGGCGTTTCGCCTGGTGCCGGTGTTCATCGACGCCGCCGCGACGGTCGTGCAAGCGCAGCGCTGTCGCGGTTTCGACTTCGATCGGGGAAATCTGTTGCAGCGTATGCGGCGCTACGTGCCGGTGATCGTTCCCGTTTTCATGGGCGCTTTGCGACGTGCCGACGGCATGGCGATGGCACTGGAGGCGCGCGGTTTCCAATCGCGGCGAACGCGAACGACGTTCGAGCGCTATGCGTTTACGCAGCGCGACGTCGCTGTCTTGGTGGTGGCGATTGGCGTTGCTGCCCTGTACGTCAGCCTGTGGCATGCCGGCTGGACGAGTGTGACGTAGGACAGCCCGGGAAGAACCGACCAGAACACGGATCCGGATTCGAACCCTGATGTTCGCGGAGCGAATTGCCGGATCCGTGTTCCGTGATTTGTGTTGCTGTTGTTTTCGGCGCGAGATCAGTGGGATTGCGCGTCGCCGCTGCGATCTTCACATCGTTGCGTCAGGTCCAAGCCCACTTCTTTTTGTTGGCTTCGATTTCTTCGGCGGTCGGTTTCGGCTTCTGTTCGTGTTTCTTCACTTGGAAGTCGGAGGTGTGTTCCATCATCTTGTAATTGAGCGGCGTATCATCCTTGAAAACGTCGGGCACGGCGGCTTCTTCGAAGATTGCTTGCCATGGGCATTCAGGTTCGCAAGCGCCGCAATCGATACATTCGTCGGGGTGGATGTACAGTTGGTTCGGAAAGGTGGCCGAGTCCGATCCGCTGTAGCCGTAAATGCAGTCCACGGGACAAACGGCGACACAAGCGGTGTCGACGCAGTCTCTGCACAAACGGGTGATGATGTAAGCCATTCTCTCCTCCTTCAGTTGCCTCGGGATCACGCCCCGACGGCCGACGATCTATCGCGCAAGCGCGGCACCAACCCGTGCCGGTCGGCGATGTCGCCGATGGTGATTTTCTCGAGGTATGCCGCCAGTAAATTCTGGGCCCCACGCCAGATGTCGATTTGTGTACATACCGTTGCAAAACAACAGAAGCCCTCACGATGGTCAACGCACTCGATCAATGCAAGAGGACCTTCCACGCTTTCATAGACGTCACGCACCGTCATCTCGGCGGCGGGACGTCCTAGCCGGAAACCGCCACGCGCGCCAGGAACCGACTCGAGAAATCCTGCCCCGACCAGGGCCCGCAAGATCTTCGACAAGAAGTGCGGCGGGATGCTCTGGCGCAGCTGGATCTCGGTGCGCGGCACCAGCCGATCACGCGGTTGCGCGGCAAGATAGCACAAGGCGCGGATCGCGTAGTCGACCCGCCGGCCAACGTTCATGATCGAACTGCGGTGATCGTGCGCTTCGCCCCCGTCGCCTTCACTGGCGGCGCGCACGGCACGGGCAGACCTTGCCGTCATGACGCTTTGGCTCCTCTATGAAATGGTGGATTCGGCGCTCGTTTCATTGCTGCTCGCAGCTGCCTGATTATCGCAGGTAATTAGACTCCGGATCTCGGTCAAGTCAACTTACGCTCGGCGACCGGCACGGCGCACCTCTTCTGCCATGCGCACTGCGTCGATCGTCGGAGCGACGTCATGGGTTCGGACCATGTTTGCACCGTTGATGACCGCGATGGCAGCCGCAGCCAGAGAACCGTAGAGGCGGTCACCGGGGTCCTGGCGACCGGTGATGCGCCCGACAAACGACTTGCGCGAGATGCCAACCAGCAACGGTCGGCCGAGGCGGCGCAAGAGATGCAGATCGCGGAGCACGGCGCAATCGAGCTGCTGCCACGAAAGTCGCGTTTGTCGGAAGAAGCCGATGCCCGGGTCGAGGACGATTTTCCGTTGCGCAATGCGTGCGGCGCGGGCTCGTACCAGTGCTTGGCGCAGAAGTCCGGCAATCAGGGTTAGCGGCGCGGCGGTACTGGGACCGTCTTCCAGCGCCATGGGGATCACGCCAGCGGCATTCCGGGCGACGGCCGCCATGTCCGGATCGGCGCGCAGACCGCTCACGTCGTTGAGCACGCTAGCGCCGGCAGCGAGGGCGGCTGCGGCGACGCCGGCGTTTTGGGTATCGACGGACAGGGGAATCGACACGCAGTCGCGCAGGATCCGCACCGCAGCGACCAGACGCTGTCGTTCGGTGCCCGCGTCGATTTTGCCGTGCCGATACGGCGCCGTCGACATGGCGCCGACATCGAGTATCGCGGCGCCTTCATCGACCATGCGGCGCGCAATGGCGCGTAGCTCGCGTGCTCCACGTGCTACCGAACCCGGGAAGAAGGACTCCGGGCTGACATTGATGACGCCGACGACGCGGACGGGAAAGGCATCGCCGACCTCGACCCCCGCAAGGTTGGCGTAACGCTTTACTTTCCTTTCCACTCCGGTTTGCGTTTCTGCGCAAAGGCCATGACGCCTTCCATCATATCCTCCGAGCCGAAGAGCTTGCCGACCAGCGGGTACGATTTCTTCATCGACTCTTCGAGCTCCAAGCCCTGGCTCTGTAACGCTACTTGCTTCGTGGCGCGCACCGAGCTCGGCGAGCAAGCGAGAATTTCATCGGCCCAACGCTGCGCGCAAGCTTGCAGACCGTCGAGCGGCACCACTTCGTTGACGATGCCCCATTGCGCCGCTTCGGCGGCGGAGAGCGGCTTTCCGGTGAGCATCATGCCCATGGCGATCTTTGGCGGCACGGTGCGCGGTAGACGTTGCATACCGCCGGCGAGGGCTGCCAATCCGACCTTCGGCTCGGGCAAACCGAAGCGTGCCGAGTCGGCAGCGACGATGATGTCGCACGCCAGGGCGATCTCGAAGCCGCCGCCGAGAGCAAGTCCGTTGACCGCAGCGATCACCGGTTTGAAGAGGTCGAAGCGTGCGGTGATTCCGCCAAAACCGCCTTTGCCCATTTCGCCGGCCATTCCGTGTTGCGCCGAGTACTTGAGATCGTTGCCGGCGGAAAACGCCTTTTCGCCGGCGCCAGTGACGATCGCCACCCAGCATTCAGGATCGGCGTCGAAGTCATCGAAGGCCTTGGAAAGCTCCTGGTTGGCCGGCGGGTGCAAGGCGTTCATCACATCCGGACGATTGATGGTGATGCGTGCAAGGCGCCCTTGCTTCTCGTACTTGATGAACTCGAAACCCATGTTGAATTCCCCTTTTGATCTAGCGTGGAGGATTGACCGTCAATCGTCCAAACGTATCGCAGCAATCGTCGTGACGGAGTCTGTTCACTATTTGCTCTCCTGCAGTCGTTGCATCAAGGCGGCTTGCTGTTCTGCGAGGACCTTTTGTACGGTCGGTCGTTCCTGAACTTTGGCCCACCAGGCGGTGATCTTCGGGCGGCCTTCGCTAAACGGCTTGCCGCCGAGCATCGGCGGCATCAGATTCAGAAAGAAGAAAGTCGGCACCAGCGAGCAATCGGCGAAGGTGAACTCCGAGCCGAGAGCGTAGGGTCCGGAGGACAGCATCGCCTCCAACTGATCGAGGCGCGTCGATATCTCCGTCAGTTTCTCGGAGATGAATTTCTGATCCTTCTCTTTGGCGGACACCTGGGGAAAAAGCGCCCGCAGCGGCGGCTCGAGGTATAGGTCATGGAAGCGACCGAAGCCACGCGAGCGCGCCCGTTGCTCTGGGTTCTTCGGCAGGAGTGGCTTGTCGGGGAATTTTTCTTCGAGGTACTCGTTGATGATCTCCGATTCCCCGATGATTTGGCCGTCGGCTTCCAGCGCCGGCGTCTTACCCATCGGATAGACCTTCAGATACTCGGGCGACTTCAGATCGCCGCCGGGAATCGGAACGATTTCCACCGGGATCTGCTTTTCGTAGATGGCCAGGCGGCACTTCGCCGCAAAGTTGCTCAAATCGGCACTGTACAATTTCACGTCGGACCCTCCCTCTGTGGTGCGGAGTATCGGCGACGACACGAGCTACGGCAAGATCGTCGTGACCTGGTCAACGTGTCAGGCGAGGTTGCGGATACTCGATCTGCATGGCGACGAAATCGGCGGTCGTGCTGCCGTAGCGACGGTCGATCTCTGCGAGCGTGTGATCGAGAACGGCCGCCGGTGGCGTTTCGGACGGCAGCGATTCCATTCGATCCACCTCGGTAACGTTGCCGCTGGCGCCCGGGAGCAAGCGCAGGCCATGTTTCAGACGTACGGGTTCCGGTGAATCTCCGACGGTGACGACGCTGGTTCGATACGTACGCCCCAGGGCGTCGGCCAGTAAGCCGAGAGAGATCTCGTCATCGCCCGCGGCCACACGAATTCCGATGCGTTCGTAGCGCCAAAAGGCCAGCCAATTCTGCGCGGCTTGGAGCAGCTGACCCAACGAGAAGGAAAAATCGGAGCTGTCGTGCTTCGCATCCCAGTCGGGTAAGCCGAGCTGCTCGGCGACGTCGAGCGCGGCGCGCCGACCGGCAATGTCTTCGACCAATGCGAGCGAGGCGGGCATCGATGCTGTGACGCCCGTGGTCGTCATCACCTTGCCGTCGCGCACGTAACGGCGATTGCGGATCCAAGTCGTCTGCGGGTACCAGCGCGGCAGGAGATAGAGTGACAGCCAATGCGCGGTCGCCTGCTTGCCGTCGAGCACGCCGGTTTTGGCCAATGCCCAAATCCCGTCGCAAATGGATATCATCGTAGCGCCGTGTGCGGCTTGCGACTTGAGCCAGCCGACGAGCTTTTCGTCCGATGGATACATGACGGCTGGTACGATGACGAGGTCGGCACCTGCGGGGTGCGCCGCGTCGAATGACCCGATCGTCTCATCCAATTGGACCTTCAACGACGGGTGTAGCTCGACGGGTCCCTCGGTAACTGCCACGGCGTGCACGTCGACTGCCGCCGATTGCGTCAGGATTTCATACGGTACCAGGAAGTCGGTCGTTTCGGTTCCGGAGTTCAATGCGACAATGGCGACGGTTGGACGGCGCGTCTTCGCTGCTTCCTCGGCTTGCGTGGCCGATGCCGCGATCAGAACAAGCAGAAACGCGGCAATGCAACGCACGACGGCCATTGGTCCGGAGGCTAATCCGCCGCCGCTATTCACAGCAAGGACAAGAACCCGGCATTTCCTGCCGCGCCGTGGGCCGCCTGTAGCGGCCGCGGTGAAAGTTCTCCGCGCCGTCCGCCGCCCAGCTGCCGTTGCGTGGCGGCTACCAATTGGTAGATCGGATCGATGAATGACAACGCGCAACCGCTGGCTGGTTTGACGGTGCTCGAGCTCGGTCACATCTATAACGGACCCTACTGTTCTTTGCTGATGGCGCAGCACGGCGCCGAGGTGATCAAGGTCGAGCCGCCACAGGGCGACGTCTTGCGGCGCATGGACCGCTCACCCGGCGGCGCCAGCTATCCGTTCCTCATGCTGAACAGCAACAAGCTCGGCATACGCATCGATCTCAAGCAGCCGCGCGGTCGCGAGTTGCTGTTGCAACTGACGCAACGCGCCGACGTACTGATCGAAAATTACGCTGCCGGCGTCATGGACAAGCTCGGTCTCGGTTACGAAGTGTTGAAGGATTGCAATCCGCGCCTTGTCTACGCTTCGGGCAGCGGCTTTGGTTCTTCCGGGCCGTATGTCGGTTATCCGGCGATGGACTTCACCATCCAAGCGCTTGTCGGCGCCATGTCGATCACCGGTTATCCGGATCTACCGCCGGTGAAATGCGGTCCGACATTCATCGACATGCTGGGAGCGGCACATCTGTTTGCGGCGATCCTGCTGGCACTGCGCCAACGTGACCAGACCGGCGAAGGGCAACACGTCGAGGTGGCGATGTTTGACGCCGCGGTTCCCGCGTTGCTCAGCTACCTGGCGCCGTTCTACGAGCTCAACCAGGAAATCTCGCGCAGCGGCAATCGGCACGTCGTCGGCGGTGCGACGCCGTACAACAATTTTCGTTGCCTCGATGGCTACGCGGCGATCATGTGTGTGTCGAACCAACATTGGCTCGACCTGTGCAGGCTGATGGAGCGCCCGGATCTGGAAGCCCAACAGCACTGGTGGAATGTTCCGGAACGCGCGCAGGACTGGCAAGCGATCGAAGGCGAGGTCGAGCGTTGGACGTCGGTCCGCCGCCGCGACGACGTGGCGCGAATCGTCGCGCAAGCCGGCATACCAAGCGCGCCGGTGCGGACGCTTGCGGAAGTCGGCCGCGATCCGCATCTCGTCGAACGCGGCGTGGTGCGCGAGGTCGACTATGACGGACGTGGACGGATCAAAACCATCGGGTCACCGATTCATCTCGCTGAAGCAACCGTGGAAGCGGCGACGTCGCCGCCGCGGCTTGGCGAGCACAGCGAGGAAGTGTTGCGGCGCAAGCTTGGATTGACCGACGCGCAAATCGGCGAGCTGCGTCAGTCTGCAGTCATTTGAGGTGGGCGCGAAAGCGCAGGCGAACGTAGTCGGCCGTCCATTGGCCGTCGGCGTCACACAACTTGGGTCGCAGGGTTTCGCGAATTTCGTCGACGAAGTCAGTACGTTCCTCTGCCGGTAGTTTGCAGATGAAGCTCTCGGCAAAGGTCTCGAGCCAACCGCTGATATCTCCGGGAAGCGGCGTCGGGCGTGGAATCAACGCAATGTACGACACCTCAAATCCATGTTCCTCGAGCCGGTCGCGGTATTCCGTGTCACTCGGAAAGTACCATGGGTCGGCGGCTTTGCCGTCGACGCCGCGGCGATCGAGCGCTGCGATGAGCGCCGTGCGCAGGCTTTCGACGCAACCGTAACCGCCCAGCTCGGCGACGAAGCGTCCGCCAGGCTTGAGGGCATTGCGCACACCTTGCAGAACCATTTCCGGCCGGCGCATCCAATGCATGGCGGCATTGCTGAACACCGCGTCGAACTCGGCGCCAAAGGTCAGATGCTGGCCGTCCATGACGAGCGCATCGATACCGCGAGCTCGCGCTGCGGCGACTTGCTCGGCGCTGCCGTCGACCCCGACGACGTTGCAACCCATGGCAGCAAGTTTTTCGGTCAGCGCCCCGTCACCGCAGCCGAGGTCGAGGATGCGCTCGCCGGCCTGGGGCGCCAACAGCTCGACCACCGGCATTCCCAGGTCGGAAACGAAACGGGCATTACGCGCATAGCGCTCCGGGTTCCAACTCTGTGGGGACGTCGTCATGATGGAGCAGCAGATTATCGAATCGAGACTGCAGAATCGACGCTACGGTTTCGACGAGCGTAGGGGGTGGAGCAGCGGGCAGTGGGCAGTGGGCAGTAGGCAGTAGGCAGTGGGCACTGGGCACTGGGCACTGGGCAGTGGGCAGTGGGCTGTGGGCAGTCGGCAGAGGGCCATCGGCAGTCGGTAGGGGGCAATGGCGCTGACCGCTACTCATTTCGTAGCTTTGCAAATCGCGGCGCTGACGCTTGTCAATTCTGGAGAACGGCGCATCGACGACGTGCGCACGACGCAACGAAGCGCTGGCGCGTGATTCGCTATTTGCTGGCATAGAGGAGGACGGTCATGAAACCGATCCGGCGGATCCTGGTCGCCACCGACTTTTCCACGGGAGCGGCGGCGGCGGCGGAGTTGGCAGCGGAATGGGCACGCGGACTGCAAGCAGCGGTAGATGTGGTGACGGTGATCGACACCATGCCGCTGGTCGAAGCGTACGGTGATGCTTCGTACCGCAAGGAACGGGTCACGGAGATGCGAGAGCATGCTCAGCATGGCATCGAGGGATTCGCCGAAGAGCATTTCGACGGCATGCGCTCGGTCAAAGTCCATGTTCGCGACGGCTACACCTCGCGCCAGATCATGGAAGCGGCGCGCGACCTCGACAGCGACCTGATCGTCATGGGAACGCACGGCCGCACCGGGCTGGCCCATCTGGTCATCGGCTCGGTTGCCGAAAAGGTGGTGCGCAAGAGTCCGGTGCCGGTGCTGACGGTGCGGGCTCGTTGAGAAGCGTGAACACGCAGCTCGCAGCACGAAACCCGGACCGTGCTGCGCCTATCTTTTCTTCAACTGTCCCGCGACCGCTTCGGTAGCCTTTTTGATGGCATCCGGGTCGCCGAGATAGAAGTGGCGCAGCGGCTTGAGATCGTCCGTCAGCTCGTACACCAGGGGTATGCCGGTGGGGACATTGACGCCGACGATGTCGCTGTCGGAGATGTTGTCGAGATACTTCAGCAGAGCCCGCAGACTATTGCCGTGCGCGGCAATCAGCACGCGCTGGCCTGCCAAGAGCACTGGGGCGATCGTCTCGCGCCAATAGGGTAGGAAGCGATCGACGGTGTCTTTGAGGCATTCCGTGAGTGGAATCTGCGAGCGGTCGAGTTTGGCATAGCGCGGATCAGCGACCGGACTGCGCGGGTCATCGGCTGCCAACGCCGGCGGCGGAATGTCGTAGCTACGCCGCCAGATGTTCGTCTGTTCCATACCGTGACGTTCCGCAGTCTCGGCCTTGTTCAGCCCTTGCAGGGCGCCGTAATGCCGCTCGTTCAGCCGCCAGCTGTTGTGGATGGGCAACCACATGAGATCGAGTTGTTCGAGGGCCAGCCAGAGGGTCTTGATGGCGCGCTTGAGAACCGACGTATAGGCGACGTCGAAAACGAATCCTTCCTGGCGTAGGACGCGTCCGGCCTCGATGGCTTCTTGCACGCCCTTATCGCTGAGATCGACGTCCGTCCAACCGGTGAACCGGTTCTCCTTGTTCCAGATGCTTTCGCCGTGGCGTAGCAGAACCAGTTTGCGCATGCCGAGCTCCTTTTGCCGCGGTCGTAGCAGGAGCTGGCGGTGTCAATCCAGAGCAATGAGCGAATCCTCGCAGCGGTTCTGCGTTCGCCAATGCCCGGTGTTCGATTCAGCAGTTCACTCGTGGTTCAGGATTGCGCCAGCCTGTCGCGCCGTCGTCGTTGCTTCGTTAGGATGCGACGCCGTGTCGCTTGATGTGGAAGCAGCCTCCTCCGTCGATTCGTCCGAAGAACGAGTCACTCGAAATCTTCTTTTCCTGCGGTTGCTGCCGTTCCTCGGCAAAGCGCCGGCGCTGACGCGACATCAGTGGCGTCTGATCGGCGTTTTGGGCTCCGCCAACCTCATTGACGGATACGACATCGGAATCTTCGGCCTGGCGCTACCGCAGATCCAACAGGGCTTGGGCATTGCCGAAGGCGACATCGGACGCCTCACGGCGATCGTGCGCCTCGGCGTCGTGCCGGCAATGCTGCTTACGCTTCTGGCGGACCGCTTCGGCCGCCGCGGCTTGGTGCTGTTGACGATTCTCGGATTCACGCTGACGACGTTTCTGACGGCCTTCTCGCGTCACGCCGCCGACTTCATGGCATTGCAGTTTCTGGCCCGCATGTTCGTTGCCGGCGAAACCATGCTGACAATCGTCGTCATCGCCGAAGAGTTCGATGCCACGACGCGCGGTTGGGGGATCGGCATGCTGGCGGCTCTCGGCAGCATGGGCCACGGTGTTGCCTCGCTGGCGTTTTCGCTGGTGAACCTGCTGCCGTTCGGCTGGCGCGCTCTCTACCTCGTCGGCATCGTCCCGCTGCTATTGTTGGCGTGGTTTCGACGCTCTTTGCGGGAGACGCGCCGTTTCGAAAATCATCGGCAGAGACTGAGGTCGTCGGGACGCGATCTTCGCATGCTGCGGCCGCTCGTCAGTCTGGCGCGCATGTACCCGTGGCGTTTGCTGGTCTTGTGTGCGTCGCTTTTCCCGGTGGCCTTCGTAATGGAAACCGCGCTCCTATTCGTTTCGAAAACTTTGCAGGAAGTGCACGGCTACCACCCCGGCACCGTGGCGCTCTTATATCTCACGGTGGGAGTCATGGCGCCGATCGGCAACATGATCGCCGGCGTGCTCGGCGACCGCGTCGGGCGCAAACGCGTCCTTGTCACGGCGATCATCGTCAATGCCGTCGCGGTGGCATTGTTCTACAACAGTCATGGTATCTGGATTCCACCGATGTTCGGGTTGATGTTGGTCACATTGACTATGGTGACCACCCTATTCGCCGCTTTGGGTAGTGAGCTGTTCCCGACGTCGTATCGCTCCACCGCTTCGGGGGTACGGCAGATCGTCAGCACGACCGGAGCCGCACTGGGATTGTGGAGCGAGGGCAGGCTATTCGATCGCTACGGCAGTCACGCAACGGCGATCACAGCGATGCTCTGGTTCATGCCGTTGGCGCCGCTGTTCGTCGCTCTGTGGCTTCCGGAAACGGCGAACCAAGAGCTCGAAGAAATCGCGCCGGAGCGGTGACGAGAACACGAGCTGCCCCGGTGCTGAGAGTTCTGATCAGGCCTGCATGAGGTCCGGCAGAGTCCGCTCCGCCATGCACTGTGTCGCTTTTGGATCGAAGCAACGCAAGCCCGCTGCGCTTGATCCATTCAGTCGCGTTCATCCATTGCTCATTTCGGTCGTAGGGGCGGCGCCCCCCGTGTCCGCCCACCCTTCATTCCTTCGAGTGGCTCACATGCCGTCGCAGGGATTTGCGGCGCACTTGGTACATCGTCCGGCGGCATCGAGGTTGACGGCTGGGCACCACGACAGTCCAGCGGCCGACATGCTCGAGCGCCACAGCGCGCAACAACGCTCCTGTGCGGTGGGGTAGAACGAATTGCCACTACAGGCCGTCGATCCGAGGTAGCATGTCCCGTCGACACTTGGATCGGAGATCGGCGGCGGAGCATTTGCTCCCTGAAGGCTGACGGAACCGTCGACGCAGCGTAACGGCAAGCTGGCGCCGCGCGGATCGCTTGCTGAAGCATTGCTGCAGCCGACGGCGTAGCTTGCCGGCATCGCGTCTGTCGGAACCTCGACGACGCAACTGTACACCATGGCGCCGTCGGGAAGCGGCGCGACATTGTCGAGCGCGATCACCAGGGCGCGTACTCCGGTGCAGTCGACACCCGGACTGCATCCGGTCGGCAGGAACGCAAAGGTCGTGGCCGGCTTGCCGATCGTGTCGTTGACCTTGCACAGCGGCTTGCCCGCATCACTGGCGGCGAATCGTAGCGGTGCCGCGATCGTCAGATCGTTTTGCAAACCGGCTACCGGTGCGCCATTCGCGCGGAACCCGGCTTCGACGGCGACCGGTTGCCCGGCGGTGGCGCTCGTAGATCCCAAAGCGAGAACCGCGGAGCGATTGCCAGCGGGTGTTGCCGTGGGCATCAACGGTGGTGTCGGTTGGGGTGTCACGGGTGTGCCGCCACCGACTTGAATGGCCAACTTCACCACCGGATCGTAGTACAGATAGAAGCGCCCGTAGATCGTGTATGCGCCGTTTGGAACCGGGTTCCCGGCGTCGTCTTTGAGGTCCCAGAACGCGCGCAACTGGTACTTCAACGCCGCGTCGTCTGCGCCGGGAGCGTTCGTCGGCAGAAATGGCTCGCCGCAGCCCTCCTCGCGGATTGTGCGCACACGCCGATCGCCTTGGTAGACATACAAGTCGAGGCAAGGATCGAAGATGCCGCCGTGGGGTTGGGTTTCGCTGACCGTGTAGCGTAGGGTGACGAGGCCGGGCTCGGTGTAGCTGGCGCAGTCGGACTCCAGCACGACCCGATTGAAGTCGTCGGACCAAACGGCCCGGTTGATCTTCGTTGCGTCGCAGTAGGCGAGCTCGGTGGTCTCGAAAACTTCGAGCGTCAGCGAATTGCTCCGCTGACCGTCTTGCTCGGCCCAGACTTCGACGCTGCCGGCGTTGCGCCCGGTGAAAATGCCGGGTGAGTCGAAGCCGCCGATGGTGTCGTCGCTGCTGTGCCAGACAGCTTCGTTGGTGACGTCGCGCGAGATGCCGATGTCGTAGAAACCGCTGGCGTGGAAGTAACGCTGATCGGCTTTGGCGACAACGCGATCGCCACCGTCTTGATAGATCGACAGCGATTGCAGAGTGGCGTGATCGACGACCTGCACGGCGACCGGATTGCTGGTGATGCTGCCGACATACGCGTCGATCGTTGCCGCACCGGCGCTCGCTGCCGTCATCGAGCCGTCGTTTTGAATCGGCGCGACGCCGGTGTCGCTGCTGCGCCAGGTTACGTCCTTTGTGATGTCGCGCCACTCGTCGGTGTCGTAGTGCCCGGTGGCTTGAAACTGTAGCGTGTCGTTGCGCAAAACCGTTACCGACGAGCCGCAGTTGAAGCAGGGCGATGCGGCGTCGCCGGCGAGCGGACCGCCTGCGACCGGCAGATAACCCCAATTGCCCGGGTAGATCGAAATCGAAACGAGAGTCGGAGCGGTGACCACAGTGATGTCGACGGCGTCGCTGGTGACGGCGCCCAGCGCAGCAGAGATCTTTGCGCTACCGGCCGACGTTGCAGTGAAACTGCCGGCGTCGACATTGCCGACGGCGCTCGGAGCGACGGTCCATTCCACCTGATCGGTGAGGTCTTCCTGGCTGTCATCGGCGTAATCGCCGATCGCCAGAAGCTTCAAAGTCGTGCCCACGGCGATCACGGAACTGCAGCTCGGGTTGCGAAATACTCCGGCCGACGGCACCGGTGCGTAGTAGCAAGGCGGAAGAGCTCCGGCGGCGACGTCGTCGAGGGCGTAGATCGGACCGCAGTAGCATGACTGGTTCTGAATGCGGATGCTGCGCAGCGCCGGATGGTCGACGACATTCAACGGAAGGGTGCCGCCATGGACGGTATCCAGAGTAGCGGAAATCGTCGTGGCGCCGATTTGTGTGGCGGTGAGTTGACCCCACGAATCAACCGTGGCGACGTCGGGGTGTGACGACTGCCAATCGACGAGCTGCGTGACGTCGATGACCGTGCCGTCCGACAGCTCCGCCGAAGCGTACAATTGGGTGGAATGGCCGGCGACGATCTGTGCCGGTCCGTGAACGTCGATCGCGGTGATCGACAACGGCTCGCAGGTCGGAACGCAGACTTTGACGCCGCCGCCGGCACAGTCGGGGCATGTCGAAACGCACTGATCGCCGGGCAAGGAACAGGAGTCGTCGGAATTGCAGCGGTAAGGTGTGCGGCCGCTTGGCGCGCCACAGACTCCCGGCATCTCGCAATTGTCGCAGAACGGACAGGCGGAGATGCATTGGCAGCGCTGGCCATCGGCGCAGCCTTTCGCATCGCTGCTGCAAGCCGAGATCTGGCTTGAGCATTCATTGCGCTCGAATTGTCCGTCGCCATTGGTGTCGGTGAGTGTTCGTGATGCATCGCCGAGCGCGGCGATGTGTCCGTCACGCGTCACCAGCTTCGTCCCCGACGAGCCGATGATTTCGCGAACGATGACGTCGCCGTCGCGGTAGGCGATGCTGGTGCGCAACACGCCCATGCCGACTTCTGCAATCACCTGTGCGCCGTCGTCGCCGACGACGATCGGAATGCTCACGGGTATGAGGTTGCCGTTTACGGTGCGGCTGACTTGCAGGAGGTAGCGGCCGGGCGGCAGCCCGCGGACGGAGAAACTGCCGTCAGCAGCGGTGCTGCCTTGTTGGTCGCCGATTTGGTAGTCGGCGTGACCCAAGGCGCGGCCGAAGGATTGTTTGTCGGCGTCGTTGCCCCAGGCCGCGGGCGGTGTGCCGAGATCTTCGGAGGAGTTCGCCGCGGCCGCATCGTTGACGACGATGAGACCATTGAGGGCGCCGCTGGCGGCGGTTGCCGTTGCGGTAGGTAGTGGCGTCGGCGACTTCGTCGCCGTGCGAGTCGGCGTTGTAGCCGGCTGTGGAGCGCCGACTTCCAAGCCCGAGCCGCCACCACACCCGGTGGCGAAACCGAGGATCCAAACCAGCGCCGAAATCGTCCCGCTCCGCTGCCGTCGCTTCATGTCGAGCTCCTCCTGTGCGTCTATCGCGGATGTAGCACGATCGGTGAATCGCTGTAAACAACTTTTGTTTGCTTGTGAAGCAGAAATATTTGCGATAGATACCGGCGCGAATGGCAAAGCGCCCGGAGAGCATCAAGGACGTGTTCTACGAAACCCGCGTGCTGAAAGGGCGCGAGTTCACCGTGCGCCGCTTCGCCAAAGAGGTGCTGGCCGACGCGGTTGACCCGGTGATGCTGAGTTACATCGAAAAGGGCAAGCGCTTTCCGAGCGAAGCATTGGTGCGGCGGCTGGCGGCCTTGCGGAACCAGGACGCTCACGAATTGTTGGCGCTCTTGTGGCGCGACCGTATGCTCTATGCCTTCGGCCGCGAGTTGCGGCGCGTATTGCATGCGCCGCGCGCCGTGGAAGGGGTCGAGGACGCCGATCTCGCGGTGCGTGTGAGTCAAGCAATCGCCGCGCTGCCCGACGATGGCACTTGGATCAGCCTGCGACAATGGCGGCACGAGTTCCGTGCCGCGCCGCGCCGGGCGTCGCGCGCGGCCGCCGGCGACGCCGTTGCAGGGCAGGTGGAGGCGACGCTGCGCAAGCGCAATCTCGTCGAAGTGCGCGGCACCAAGGTGCGGCGCAAAGGGCGGCACTTCGTCGCTCAGGATGTCGACGAGAAGCAGACGCTGGCCATCGAGTTCTGCGCCTTGTTCGTGAAGGGGTTGCTCGACAAGCTCGCTCTTGGTGATCAGGACAACAAGACGTATCTGCGCAATCACTATTTGAACATCGATGCCGAGCGGCTACCGGAATTTCAAAAGCGCTTGGATGCGATGCTGCGCGCACTGGCGGAAGAATTCGCGACCGACGCATCGGCGCGCACGAGGTTTCTCAACGTGCTCGTAACCTCGACCGCTCTATAGATGAGGTTCGCAATGATGTTTCCCTGCACTCGCCGCAAAATGAGTTCGATCGCTGCAGTGAAAGCACTTCTGATCACGTGTCTTTCCCTGCTCACCGTCGCGTGCTCCGGTGGCAGCGGCTCGAGCGGTTTCGATGCGAAGTTTGCCGAGAACGCGGCGATCGTGCGCGCGTTGGGCGGTGAGAATTGTGTAACTCCGCCGGCAGGGCGACCGCGTTTCTGTCCGGCCGACGTGAACTCGCCCGCCGGCGGCCCTGGCACCGTCGAGGTCGGATTGGATCAAACCAATCTGCCGTGCAACAGCGCGGGATCGGCGCAGTGTCAAATCGTCTTGCCGTTCATGCCGGAAGGTTTGCCTCCGACAGCGATGTACCGGGTTGCCGTGCGTACCGTCGACCCCTTTGGGCCGTGGCGCATCGGTGCCGTGCCGACGGCGAGCGCTCCGGGCGTCCCGGACTACGATGGAAGCAGCAGCGTCGACTTGCCCGCACCGATGACGACACCTTCGTCTGCGGAATCGATCACGGTGCAGGTGGCGGTGCTGGTGTATCTCGGAACGCCGCCGGCGACGGCCATCGAGGTCGAAACGTTGGCCGAGAGCGGTGCGGATTTCGCCTACGTCACGGAAGAACGGACGCTGCAGGTCGTGCGCTAACCAGAGCTGACCGGAGCTGGCACATCCATTTCCGGAAGATTGTTGGGGGGCCGGGGCGGAAGAGAGTCGTGGCGGAAGATCTCTCGGCACTATTTGAATACACCGTAGAAGCGGGCGGCGACCGCGGCGCTGCTAGACGAACGGTTGTTGTTGGGTGACGCAGTGAAACGCGCCGAGTCCCCAGACCAATTCGCGTGACGGTATACCGACGACGCGCCGGGTCGAGAAGAGCTGCTGCAAGGTCGACAGTGCGCGCTCGTCGTTGGCGTCGTCGAACGTCGGCACGAGAACGACGCCGTTGCCGATGTAGAAGTTTGCGTAGCTCGCGGGCAGGCGTTGCCCTTCGTAAAAGACGGCGGCGGGCATCGGCAGCGTGACCACACGCAACGGTTGATCATCCTGATCGGTCATGCGGTTCAGACGCTCATAGTTGTCGAGCAGGATCCGGTAATTCTCGTCGCTGGGGTTCTCTTCGACGACCGTCACCACGGTCTGTGGATCGACGAATCGCGCCAGGTCGTCGATGTGGCCGTCGGTGTCGTCGCCGACGATTCCGTCTCCCAACCACAGCACTTTTCGCGCGCCGAGATAATCGCAGATGTAGCGCTCGATCTGGCTCTTGGAGAGACTTGGGTTGCGATTGTCGTTGAGCAGACAAGCTTCTGTCGTCAGCACCGTGCCTTGACCGTTTACATCGATCGAGCCGCCCTCGAGCACGATGCCGGGTTCGAAGAGGCCGATTCCGAGGTGGGCGGCGACATGCTGCGGAACGACGTCGTCGTTCTCCCACGGTGGGTATTTGCCGCCCCAGGCATTGTAGATCCAATCGATCGCCGCCGTCTCACGTTTGCCGCGCCATTCGCGCGTGACGAAGGTTGGCCCGTGATCGCGAACCCACGCGTCGTCGGTACGAATCAAATGGACGCCGACATTGGCAAGAGTCGCGCCGCCGGATCGCAGTAATTTTCGCACATGCTCGGCTGCGGCGTCGTCGTTGACGAGAATCTCGACGCGTTCATCCACCGATAGCAGGCGCACCATCTCGACCCAGATCGCCGGGATCGGTTCGAAGTTGCCCGGCCACGACGCCTCTTTGTGCGGCCACGACAGCCAGGTGGCGGCGTGCGGTTCCCATTCGCCCGGCATACGGTATCCGAGGGCGGCGGGCGTACCGTTCAAGCGGCGAGGCGGCGACTTCATGTGCGGTAATCCGAGTTGAAGCGGACGTAGTCGACGCTCAGGTCGGTCGTCATTCGAAACGCCGTCGCATTTCCCGCGCGCAGATTCAGGGTCAACGCGAATTCTGACTTGCGGGTCACCATTGCCGCGCGCTTTTCGACGCGTCCGACGATTTCTTCGCCGCGGCGCACGACCTGCACGTCGTCGAGCCAGACGTCGAGCTTTTGCGGGTCGAAACGCGCACCGCTGTATCCTGCGGCGCAGACGATGCGGCCGGTGTATGGGTCGCCGCCGTAAAAGGCCGTCTTGCACAACGGCGAGCGCGAGATCGCATCGGCGACGCGTTCGGCGTCGCGGCGGTT